>Ga0115546_1000964_pt1 | contig 18700 bp, 14 predicted proteins | sample COGITO_mtgs_1004_FD_87186 | JGI IMG/M metagenome (GOLD analysis project Ga0115546, IMG submission 87186) | Pelagic marine microbial communities from North Sea - COGITO_mtgs_100413 | ecosystem: Environmental > Aquatic > Marine > Epipelagic | place: Germany:Helgoland, sampling site Kabeltonne...
AGTTGATACAACAGGTTTGCTTTACCGCCTACCTAGATCCTGAACCCGCTATGGCTTCTAGGCGGCAACATAATAAAAAAGCGGGTCGCTTGGACTTCAACGTAATCACCGTCAAATTTCTCCCTGACTAATCTTTTGTCAGTCAATCAGCTCCTCAGTACTCAAGGTTTGAACCACTTCGCAATACTGCTCATACGCGTCACTAAAGTAATCTTGATCTATTGTTGTTGGCATGGTGCGTACCCGAGATGAGACAACTGTTGAAGACCACCGCTTTAGCCGACCTATCTCTCCTACAATATGATAGGTCGATATATCATCCCCTAATTTTTAGCAGTTTTTGCTGAAAATATTGCCATATCGTGATAAAAGCTTACTCCAGAAGAGCCGCACCCATTGTCAATGCCTTAGGGACTATCGAATCCGCTGGACAAACCGAGGAATTATGGTCTCCCGAGGTCTTTTATACCCCCAAATCGGCGACAACTGATGGCTGGCAAGCGGTTCAAAATGCTTGGGAAACGCTCGTCCCCGGCATTGATTTAATCGAATGCAACTTGCACGGTCGCAAACGGGTGAGTGCCACCCTCAAAGAGTTCTCAAAGGCCCATCCCGACGCCCCTGACCCAGATCGTCAGCAGCTCAAAACCGACTTTGACCAGGTCTTTGCAGCCCCGTCCTTAGCCGCCTTCTCTCAGCGGATTCGACGCTTGCGAGAACAACATGCCGACGAACCTATCTTACTCAAGCGATTGGACATCCTCTTTCAAAAGCGAGTCATGTTCACTAATCATCTCAAGTTCGAGAGTGCTCCGGCCTTTTCCTCGGCGTTAGACCGCTCCATGCGATTCTTAGTCGAAAAACTGCTCTCCTTTGGCCAATTTCGAGCCACCGATAGTATCGACCCCATGCTCAATGCTTGGGCTATCGTCAATAACCTCAGGCCATTTCTCCCTGATGCTAAAAAAGCCGGACAGTCCTTAGCTGAGTTCTTTGGTGCCGAACTTCACAACATTCCTTGGATGGAGGCTCTGAATCTCTGTTCTGTGACTGCTGTAGATAAACTGCTGCCAACCTGAAACTTCGCAGGCACTATTTTTAGATCTATCTGCTCGTAGTATATAAGGTCTTTTCCCATAGTTTTTTTTGGACACGGAACATATGAAAAAATCTACGCTAAAAATAGTGACTTTTTTAGTACGTCAGACCTTCTCATTATCTAGACCTTCTGAGACATATACGAAAGTACGTCTCACTCAATGTCTCATAATACGATTCTCCAAGGGCCAAAGAGGTTATGAGACATTCAGACCTTGAGCTCTAGGAAGAACCTGAAGAATTTAGTCAAGTGCTCTTTGTTCATTGGTAGGCGCTGATTTTGTTGGAATTTCAATAACGAATTCTGTGCCTACACCTTGGTCAGAAAAACAAGTGAGCTTGCCTTTATGCTTTTCGGTAATCAACTGATGACTGATTGCCATCCCCATCCCCGTTCCCTTGCCTACAGGTTTGGTAGTAAAGAAAGGGTCAAAGATATGCTTCTGAACGTCTAAAGGCATACCTGAGCCATTGTCAGCGATGCTGATGACCACGCTATCGGCGCGATGCTCAGTACGAATAGTAATCTGTGGCTGCTCTTGCTCTGACGAGTCTTCTTCGCTCTCATCGTCGATGGCGTCGATCGCGTTGACCAGAATGTTCATGAATACCTGATTGAGCTGCCCCGCGTAGCATTCTACTAACGGTAAGTCATCAAAGTCCCGAACGATGTTGATAGCAGGTCGGTTGTCTTGTCCCTTAATCCGGTGTCCAAGGATCAGCAGAGTACTCTCTAAGCCTTCATGAATATTGACAGCCTTATACTCAGCTTCGTCCTTGCGCGAAAAGTTGCGTAGCGACAGTACAATGCTCCGAATTCGCTCGGTACCCATGTTCATCGAAGACAGTATCTTTTTCAAATCCTCCCTGATGAAATCAATATCCAGGTCTTCCGCACTCTGCTCGAGTTCAGCCGTCGGTTCTCGATAAGTCTTCTCGTACAAGTTTAAGAAGCTGATTAGGTTTTGGGCATATCCTTCAACGTGTTTTAGGTTGCCATGGATGAAGTTGACCGGGTTGTTGATCTCATGTGCAATACCCGCAACCATTTGACCTAAGCCTGACATTTTCTCTTGGTGAATCAGCTGGCCTTGCGTTGCCTGAAGTTGTTTGAGCGTCTCTGAAAGTTTTTCAGTTTGAGCTTCTAGCTCAGTACTTTGAAGGCGATAGCGCTCTTCGGAATCCTGAACTTGTTGGTACTGTTGCTTGAGCAGTCGCTCTGCTCTTTTAACAAACAGCAGTAATACTACGTATAGAACACCCAGCACGAGCAAACTCGTAAGGACGATGCGCCTCTGTGTTCGCTCAATACGCCGCAGCAGTGGCGTAACGTCAGTGTAAAGCTCGAAGACACCGACGACTTCTTTGTTAGTAGTGCTGCTTTGAATAGGGATGTAGCTAGAAAGTAAGTGCCGGTCAGATAAGTCTCCTTGGACTGCCTTAAAGGTATCTCGATGCCCTAGCTGACTAACCACCTGCCCCGACGTTGCAGACAAAAAGCCTGAAGATTCACTCTTATCGTCTCCTATTTGCGCAGTATCGGTTGAGAAAACGGTACGACCCTGCAAGTCGAATACTTTGACCTTAGCCACTGGCGAATCAGCTAGCTGATTTGCCATCTCGTCGTTTAATTGAAGAATGCGTGAGTCACTGGCTAAGGCATCGTTGCTGAGTTCTTGAGTGTTAGAGAGGAACGACCCGTACTCCGGCCATATAGCGTTAGCAAAAACCTTGGTCAGCGTGATGTTGCTTTCTTCGGTAGAGCTAACTAGGTCGTTAACGGCCTGCTGACGATAAATCGCTGAGAGCAATCCAATCGCGAGTGCAAATCCACCTAGACTGACGAGCGAGAAGTTGCGCAGCAGATTAAAACGTCTTTGATTACTTTCTGACTGGCTGAACTGATTAACCTCAAAGAAATCTCTAAATAATTTGACTGGCATAAGGTCGCTGAGAATATTTATCTAGAAGGAACCAAGTCTAGATAGTCCAAGGTTCCCCAAAACAATAGGTTTTTTGAGATATTGCCTTTCTACTAGCCATCTAATAATCATCGTACTGAAGTATCTTCAGATTAAAATCAGTAGTTGAGTATCCCCCCGTTCACTTTGCTTCAATCCTGAAGGAATAGGGCTGCGCCGCTTTCATCGCAGAACCTATCAAGTTCAGTCTGGCTCCTGATTATGAGCAAGTTGCGGTGCAACCTGTCGATAGTAGGTAGAACGGCTACAGCCTACCTGCTCGCAAATTTCATTGACCGTCAGCTCGCCTGCTTCTGCGAGTGCGATCGCCATCTTCACCTGACTCTTATCCAACGCCTTCGGACGACCACCCATCCGGCCACGCGCACGGGCTGCTTTCAGTCCTGCCATCGTACGCTCACGAATGAGATTCCTCTCATACTCCGCCATCGCGCCGATCACAGAGAACACCATCTTTCCTGATGCGGTAGACGTATCGAAGCCGTCCTGGATGCTCAGAAAGTGCGCGCCTCTTTCTTTTAGGTACTCGACAATGCTCAGTAGGTCGCTCAACGACCGACCCAAACGGTCTAGCTTCCAAATAACCAGCGTGTCCTTCTTCCGGATACGATCCAGCGCCTCATCGAGTCCAGGTCGTTCAGCCTTAGCACCGCTCACCCCGTGATCGCTAAAAATCTTCTCACAGCCCGCCTCTTTCAAAGCGTCCATTTGAAGCTCTAAATTTTGGTCAACGGTCGAAACTCTGGCATACCCTATTTTCATAGTTCCAAAACTCGTAAAGGCCATCCACTTTTGAAACTTTGATTATGACATAGCTTTTGGCACATAAAAACAGTCCAAAAAGCCGCTTTTTTGCCTTCGTACTAACATGTGCCAAAAACGGTCGTTATGACACAGTAGTAGACCCCTGCCCGAGATAAATGCAAAAACGCTCACATCTCGCCCCAACCTTTACACAGCAGATAATCTAGGGTGGTACTTAACTACCTACTTCAGGCAGTTACAGGTAAAATCTATACGACAGCACGGGGATTACGGGCCGATGTGAGCGAAATTGGTCGTATCTCGGACAAGGGTCGTCTAGGGGGTCGCTTCGCCACTGAAAACTTATGAAAGTCGTCTCATGGCGGCCACAAAAGTCTCAGTTTTCAGCGCCTCTTGACTTGACTGTTATGGAGGTACAGAGCGGGGAAGGAAGGAAATTGTGCTTCCACCCAAACAGTCCTATTCGGGGGGGCGACTGCCATCGTTAACCACATAGGCAGAATAAAACCTGATTGCCCCAATAGATTCGACCAAATAATACGCAGCCAGTCAGAAAACATGGATCGAGCCTCAATGCAAGATGTCTCTAAAAATATGCGGCTCACAGGAATGCTGCTCTTCCGCGACGCACTTTCTGAAGCCATATGGACAAAACGCTCTAGATGCGTCGTCCATATGGCTCAGGCGGCAGAAATCCTCTTGAAAGCTCGCATCGCGGATGAGCATCCCCTCCTCATCTTTTCGAAAATCCCAAGCCAGACATCTAACCAAACTAGGCTCTCCTTAGCGGACTTGCTAGAAAAAGGTCGTACATTCTCTTATGCAGAGCTACCAGATCAGCTCTGGGCAACAACAGGAACCCAAATCGAAAACATCAAGGATTACAGAGCATTTGGGAAACTCAGAAATCAAATAATTCACTTTTCGATGACAAACCAAGACGACCTAGACTTAAAATCTCTGAAATATGGGCTAGAGATTCTAGACCCCTTAATCAAAGGATTTTGGGGGACATCGGTCTTAGAATTCTTTACTAAATATCCATGGAATGAAACATCTCAGCCAGATTGGTACGAATTCTCAGAGAACCAAGCCTTCCGCAAAAAGTTGGATCTTTTTCCGGGACTGCGACATCTTCAAGGAGAGGCCGCAGTCCTGAACTGGGAGCTCTATAAACAAACAATGGCACAGGAGAAAGCAGACTGGGAGGAAAAAGTATCCCCAGAATATTTTGATTCAGGAATGGAAGAAGAATACGCTATGTGCGAAGAATGTGAGCGCGAAGAGCGAAAAAAGAAAAACGCACAGTGGGAAGATTTTCTTACCCAATTCAGATCTAAACCACCCACGAGGTAACGCTCAAGATGCCCCTAAGAGGGGTGATTGAAGCGGTGTCACGTTCGCTTCAATCACCCCTCTTAGGCCAATTACCTTTCTGCTACTCACTAAACCACGGCTCTCGTGATCGCCCTCATCCGCTCCACCAAATCCTTGCCATGAAAATCGATGTAATGATAGAAGGCATCGAGAGAACGATGCCCGGTAATTTGCATCACTTCTGTTGCTTCCCAATCCAACGTATAGAACAGATATTGAGCCTGAGATCGCCTAAAGGTATGAGAACTCACTCCAAAGAAAGCACCCCTTCCTAACCGCTGAATCTCAGGCATAGCCTCAATCTGAGCATCAATCCCCGGATCGTCATCGCACCTAATTTGCCGCACCGCCTGCCCCAGGGCATAATCAAACCCGCTTGCTGTCCGCACAGGCCGGTCGTAAGTTGTTCCTTTCAGCTTCTGACGCTGGCCTTGTTCATCCGTGCGATAGAAATACCGCTGCGTCGTCTTTCCTTTCTTCCCTTTAGCTGGAAACAGATAACCGGGCGCAAACTCAGAACCCTCCAAATACTGAGCCAGCAACCCCGACTTCGGCACCTGATGAAATCGATTCGTTTTGCTGTGCGCCTTACGAAAGCGAATAAAATCACCCTGCACATCCCTATCCGTCAGCCAGAGCACCGCCTCAATCCGACCTGCCCCCCAGTAAGCCACCGTCGCAATATCGCGATTAACCTGTGGCCGGATATGGTCAATCAAAAACTCAATCGGAGCAGTCGTTTTGAACGCCGTCGCACTGCCCTCCCGACCTCGGCGGGTGATCACCTTTTGCTGCACAGCCGTCGAAACCACAGATCGCACCCCGCATCAAAACGTATCAAACATCGTTTATGAGACGACTGTAGCCGATTTCGCTCATTTTTTTGGCGAGTTCCTGCTACTCGACAATAATTATGACGGGATTATGGGCGTTTGAGCGGCTCAGAAAAGGACGAGTGGAAGATTAAACGCTGTAAGCATTGCTGTGTAAGGAGTTTTCCGAATCAGGTGTAGGGATGCTATCTGTGGACTATTTTGCTGCGGTTTTATGAGTTTGGAGGTGCGATCGCAGATTGACTACTCTTACTTGTCTCGCAAGTGTTGGTTTTCAGGATAGATGAGTCCCTTTTTTACGGGCAACTATCAGGAGTGATGGAACGGCTTTAGAATTGTGGGTCTCATCCGTCAGCTCCAAAGCTGAATGCGTAGTTAGGCAGGTTCATCTTTCGATTGAGTCAGCACTTAAATTTAGTCTGTCAAAGGGCTTTGCTGAATAAATAGACCCAGCTATAGCAAGGACTTCAGCGATTGAGGACTTAAAAGATTCTTAGATTTGGCTTTTCCAGAGCTTGGAAGCCCTTATGCAGCAACGATTATCTATGCAACAAAGCCCTGTTAAAGTGAGGACTTTAGAGGTACGACGTTTGTGATTAGGTTCATCAAAAAAGCGTTTCGAGACGTATCAACCGGACATAATCTTGAATATTACATCACGTTACTTTTTATCCTTGTCATCCTCGCTCTAGACATATTTAACCTTGCTTCACCTGACGTACTGACAAATATCACGCTTGCCGTCCTAGCTTTAGTGGTTTCTACCAGTCTCAGCACAAGAGAAAGTCTTGAAGCACTGTCTAAAAAACTGAGAAAGACTCAGAGTGCGGATGACTTCTTCTGGAACGTTAAGCGTTCTATTGAACCTGACATGTCGAAAGCAAAGTATATCGGCTTTGGAGGTGCAGTGCTAAGTCGAACTATTCGCGACTATTCAGCTAGTTTAGAAGAGCGTTTAAGGGCTGGAGCCAAGGTACGAATAGTTTTGATGGATCCAGTAAGTACAGCTCCAGACCAAGCAGTGCTGCGTAGCAAAGGCGTTGATAAGCAGTACTTCATTGATGCACTGCGAACTACAATCAAGACAATCGAGAGGTTAGCAGGCATTTCCGAAAACATTGAATTAGGATTGCTGCCGTACATGCCTGCGTTTGGAGTAGTGTTGATCGACCCTGACGAACCGTATGGGCGAATAATCGTTGAGATTTACCCACACCACTCCGATTCGTTTGCTGCCACGTTCGAGTTACGACCAAATCGTGAGCCTTATTGGTATAAGCACTTTAGAGAGCAATCTGAGAACTTGTGGAACGGTTGTGGACAGAGGTACTTTTCAGGAGTTGAGGTTCACAAATTAGTCGAAGATTTACGACGTATTTCAAGCTATTAACCAGGCATTATGCCTGTCTATTATGTCTTATAAACGGTCATTTAAAGCACAGTAGTACACAGCGAAATCACAGACTAATCTCGTTCGGACAAGCTAGCTCGGACAAACGCTTGCCTAACTGCTCGCTCATCTACTAAGCCATGTTTTCAGTTATAGGTAGCAGTAACATGGGATTTCAGTGGGTTATAAACAGGGCAAGCGCAGTCAAACGCCTCAGAAATTTCCGCCTATGATCGGCTACTCTTAAGTCGGCAGTATACTCCTATCGAAGCTTTGGGAACTTTGATTAGAGCAGGATGATATACTCTGCTAACTAGACACGCCATTCTCGGCGGCGTTCGTGGCTCAGCTTGATTGTTGACGACCAAAGCGCGACATGGGGGTAGCATACCAAGGTTAATGCGGTTCAGCTTCGGCTGTTCAAAAGCGGGTTCGATTCCCGCCCCCCCCCCCACTTATTTTTTAGCGCATCGGATGACACCAGCAGAAATCGAAGGGATTTACATACTGCAAAGCGAGAACGTCCGACACCTTGGTAAGGTACTCAACGCACTGAATCGCGATATCAATCGTTCTATTGAGCAATCGAACGAATTTGAACTCCAATATCGAACCAAAATCATTGCATTTGTGTACTCCGCTTGGTCAGAAGCTCAATTCGTCCAGATTATACACACTCCGCGTGGTTTCTACTATCCTGAAATCAACGATATAAAGAACGAAAAGTCTAGCAATGGTGTTTTTGCTGGGTGGAAACTCATGCTAGAAAAGGCAATGACTCGTGTCGGTGACACTTCGCTGCGCCAGGACTTAAGTGATCGGCTTACCAAACTTCTGGAAATCACTGACGAGTACATAGGTGAGCCAAGCATAGTCCGCAATAAGATTGCGCATGGGCAGTGGATCAACGTCCTTAATCGTCATAACACGGCTAAGAACGACGCTCTCACAAACCAATTAACAGCGTTAGATCCGGTTTTAGTGATGAAACGAAAGAGAATTCACCAGTTGTTTGGCTTCATTGTTAGAGACTTAGTTCAATCACCTCTTGTTGGCTTTCACCGGCACTACTGGACAAACATTGTTGAACTTGAATCCTTTCTAAATCGTTCTAAGGACTGGACGTTGGAATTGAAAAAGCTAAAGTTGCAGGCCAATCGCAGGCGAACATAATGTAGACAACAAAGCGTTATTCCAGAGAGACCGGTTCGGGCATATTCTGAATTTGAGAATAACTAGCGATCACTGAAAGAAATTTCCCATTATATGGTTGTGACTATAAGTAAAACCATATTCATCAGGCTATCTAGCGCGTCTCAAAACTACTGACACATTTTGATAAATCTATTCTGAGACATAAAATGAGACACGTTTCTCCTATGCTCCAGAAGGTATAAGTTTTGAGAAATTAAAAAGAACAACTTAAACAGAGTCGCTTCTAGCTTTATCTCCTAAAAACTCAAGCTGATTGCTCTCTAAGATTCAAAGCAAACTTCTCTCAAGCTGAAGCTTCTTTTTTTCCCAATCAGGGAGCATAAGGCTTAGAAAGCTATAGAACTGAGAACTGTGATCTGGATATTTAAGATGACACAACTCGTGTATAACGACATAGTCAATGCACTGGCGAGGGGCACGAATCAGGTCGCGATTGAGCAATAAGTTGCCGGCTGGGGTGAGGCTACCCCAGCGCTTTTGTAAGGTGCGAATTTTTAGAGTGGGTTGAGCTTGGCCTAGATGTTCAAAGGATTTAAAGCAGTAGTCTATACGTTCTTGGAACTTAACTTTGGCATGACTTAGATACCAATCGTCTAGGAGCTGCTGAACGGCTTCAGTGTTCTTAGGAGCTTGGGTATGGATATGAATATAGCGGCCCAGGAGTTTGACGTAGCTGTGGGCGGATCTGTGAACTTTGAGGCGATATTGGCGGCCTATGTATAGGTGGGTTTCTCCGCTGATGTATTGCCGAGCGGGCGTACGAGGGACAAACTGTTCAAAAAACTGCTGCTGCTTGAGAATCCATCGAGCTTTGGCTTTTACACGGTGGTCTATGACAGTGAGGTCGGCTTTCTCAGGAGCAGTGACAATGACGGATTGATCGGGTTCGACGGCTATGTCTAGCGTTTTGCGAGGACGAAACTGCACATCGAAGGCGATCGCGCTTTTACCGTAGATGACTGTTCGGGTAATGGGGGCCATGAGATGCATGTAGAGAAGTAGATGCGCAGCTAGTAGCGGAAGTTAGGGCGGCTTTTGGCAAGCCGGATGGATTCGTTAATAATACGGTCCTTTGTGGATGCGTTGAGATTAACTTTATGTTCTCCTTCTAATACGTCGTATATGTAGTCGTCTATCTCGTTGGCCATAAATTTTTGGTTAGGATGCTCGTCGGTGCGGTACCAGTCTCGAACGACGTGGGCGCGAATGATGTCAAGGATTTTTTGGGTAGCTTCGATGTTGACGTGCTGGAGCTGGCTGGCATCGCTAATGTGCTCTGTGAGGATGCGGTTGATGATTCCGAAGAGGGCTAGGGCGTCGTCGTCGCCGTTGAGTTCGGTGGGGGCGTTGTCTGTGCGGTGGTGAACGATAGTGTCTTTTACGGTTTGGGTTTGTTGAAGGTATTCGAGTTCGGAGATGCGCTTTTCGCGAAAGGCGTCTATAGCGGCTTGCAGCATTTCGGAGAGTTTTTGGTAGAAGGCGGGGTCTTCGTCGTATTTTTGGGTGATGGAGCGCTTGGTGTTGTTGGCGATGATGTCGGCTTTTGCTCGGTCTGTGATTTGGCGGTTGAGGGCACTATCGAAGGCATTTTCATCGAAGATGTTGACGGGGCCGGTGAGGGTGGTGACTTCGCTGGCGGAGATGTGGGTGTCGAGGAGTTTTTTGATTTTGGGTTCTAGGTCGCGACTATCGAGGTCATCGGCGCAGCGGAGTTTGACGGCGGCTTTCAGGTTTTGAAAGCGCTTGAGGTCTTGGCGGTAGCTGTTGATTTTGCGCTCTGATGTGGTTGTGATGAACTGTTCTGAGGAGAGGGCAATCGCAAATACTTTAGAAAATTGAGAAAGCCGCTCGTAGAAGCCGTCGCGGAGGGCTTCGTCATCGACTAGCAGGTCTTCGTATTCGGTTTCGTCGAGGGTGTTGATGATGGGTTCAAAGATCTTTCGCAGGTTGGCGTGAACCTGGGGGAGCTTGTCGATTTCGGTTTGGATGTTGGCGATCGCTTGTTCGAGGTCTTGTTTGTCAAAGCCTTGCCAGCCTTCGCTGTAGACACCCATAGCAGCGTTTAAGTCATCCATAACACCTGCATAGTCCACGATGTAACCTAGTTCTTTGTCTATGCCTTTTTCTTCGTCAGAAAAGAGGCGGTTGACGCGGGCGATCGCCTGAAGCAGCGTATGCTCCCTGAGCGGCCGGGTGAGATAAAGAACAGTATTACGCGGGGCGTCGAACCCGGTAAGCAGCTTATCGACCACGATCAGAATTTCGGGATCTTCGCTGCCTTTGAAGCTATCGACAATTTGTTTGTTGTATTCTTTTTCGGAGCCGTGGCGCTCCATCATTTGCTTCCAGAATTTGACCACTTCGTCAGCGGGTTCACCGTCTACTTCGTCAAAGCCTTCTCGGCTGTCGGGGCCGGAGATGATGACATCTGAGCTGACGGCGGCAATGTCTTGCAGGTATCGGTGGTAGCGGAGAGCTGATTTTTTATCGGGGGCGACGAGCTGTGCTTTGAATCCGGTATTCTGCCAGTTTTCGCGGTAGTGTTCGCTGATGTCGAAGGCGCGGCTGTAGATGATTTGATCAGCTTTGTTTAGCTCGCTGACGCGGCTGTACTTGTGTTTGAGTTTGGCTTTCTGCTCATCGGTGAGGCCTTTGCAATGGCGCTCGAACCATGTGTCGATGGCGCGCTGGTTTACTTCGGCTTCGCTGTGGCGGCCTTCGTATACGAGGGGGACGACGGATCCGTCGGCGACGGCTTCGCGAATGGTGTATTCGTCAATCATGCCGCCGAATTTGGTGGCGGTGTCTTTTTCTTTTTTCTGGAGGGGGGTGCCGGTAAAGCCGATGTAGCAGCCGTTGGGGAAGACCTGCTTCATTTTGGGATGGAGCTGTCCGTATTGGCTGCGGTGGCTTTCGTCTACCAGGATGAAGACGTTACTGGAGTCGGTGACGAGCTGGCGTTCTTTGGCGGCGGCTTCAAATTTGTTGATGACGGTGGTGATGATGCTGGCTTTGTTTGTTCTGATGAGATCTACAAGGTGTTGACCAGATTTTGCCTGGGCAGGATCGAGTCCACAGCTCTTGAAGGTGCCTTTGAGCTGAAGATCGAGCGAGATGCGGTCGGTGACGAGGATGACGCAGGGGTTGCGGATGGCGGGTTCTAGGGTGAGGGCTTTGGCGATCATCACCATGGTGATGGATTTGCCTGAGCCTTGGGTGTGCCAAATGACGCCGCCTTTGCGTCGGCCCTGCTGGTCGGGCTGCCGAACCCTAGTGATGAGTTTGTTGACGGCTTTGTACTGCTGGTGGCGGGCGATTTTTCGGGTGTTGCCATCGAAGACGGTGAAGCGGCGGGTGAGGTCTAGCAGGCGGGCGGGGGCGCACAGGCTGCACAGGCTCCAGTCTTGGGCGGTGATTTTTCGGGGGCCTGCTGCGGCTAGCTGATCGAAGTAGGGGCGGGCTTTAGCAAATTCTGGATCGCTGAAGAGGGCTGTTTTTGCGGCTGGGGGGAGAGGGGTGTTGGCCCAGGTGTGAATGTCGGCTTTGGGGAGGAAGGGTTCTTTCCAGGCGGACCAGAATTTGATGCCGGTGCCGGTGGTGGCGTATTTTACTTTGTTTTTGTTGGTGGCGATGACGAGCTGGCCGTATACAAATAGCGCTGGGATATAGTCGGCTCTCTGGTTGCGGATAGATTGGGAGATGCCTTCTTGAACGTTTATTTTAGGAGACTTACATTCGATGACGGTGAAGGGGATGCCGTTGACGAATAGGACGATATCGGGGCGGGCGGTGTCTTTGCTAGCGGTGCGTTCTACGGTGTATTCGGCGGTGACGTGGAAGGTATTGTTTTGCCAGTTGTCCCAGTCGATGTATTGCAGGGTGTAGCTGCGGGTGGTGCCGTTGATGGTTTGGGGGAGGCTGGTGCCGAGCAGTAGCAGATCGTAGATGGCTTGGTTTGCGGTGCGCAGGCCATTTTCGGCAGCGGCTACTTTTAGCAGGCGGATCGCTTCGTCAATGTTGCTTTCAGTGTAGGGGTGTTGGGTTCCTCTGGTGGTGATGCTATTGGAGGTTTGGAGCCAGTCGCGCAGGATGGGTTCTAGGAGGACGGTGTTGAATTTGTTTCCTCGTAGTTTGGTGGTTTCTGCTGGGGGAAGATAGGTGTAGCCAAGGGTAATCAGCACTTGTAGCGCTGGGATCTGAGATAGGTGTTTTTCGTTAAATTGGAAATCTGCCATTATGCGACCTCCTTTACCTTGACTGGCCATTCTCCAGTTAGAAGTTTTTGCATTAAGCCACTTTTTTGCTGCTTGAGCTTAGACAAGTATTGCTCTAGACACTCAATCTCATCTGAAGAGCAATCTAATATTTCAGCAATTTTAGATTGCTCTTCTAGGGGCGGAACAGGAGTTTCAAGAGTCGAAAAACTACTGTAACTAACTTGTTTACCATCTCTGATGCCAACCACAGCAATCGCAAGGTACTGAATAAATTCATAAGATTTGAAGTAGTACCTGTAAAACGACTTCACGATTGGAATTGTCGCCCGTAATACTGTATACGCAGGGCTTACAAGCCCGGTAAAGTCAGAGTATTCAATCCCTCCCTGAAATGATCTAAGACTAATCACAAAGTCTCCTTGTTTCACTAATTTGTAGTTAGATGTATCGCCTTCAGGCATCATGACTCTTCCTTCTAAGTCATCTCTCGGAACAACTCCACTTTTCTGAGTTACCGCTAATAATTCTGCATCAGGAAAGTTACGCTCCGAGACAGAGGTAAATACATCTTTTGCCTTTAAGAAAGACCAGTCGTTTCTAATGATCCCCCTGGAGTTCAAAAGTTTTTGCTCCAAGCCTCTTTTAAGTTGATGTTTGACAGTAATTAGCTCTTCTGTGGTTGCGATCGCATCATCCCAAACCTTCAAAATTCTAGCAATCTGATGCTGCTGGTGCTGCTCTGGCAGAGGTAGTTTGAGCTTATTGATAGCATTCAGAAACAAATTAGGCTGAGCTGATAAGTTGAGCGCTCGTTTCATCTGATTTTGCAGAAGATCACTCTGCAATAAGTAGGCTATAAAATCAGATGAAACTTTACTCCTATCGAGCTTAACTAAAGCAACACTTCTGACTAATGTGAACTTTTGATTCTCAGGGACGACACAGACTCTACCAATGGTTCCAGAACAAGAGATGAGAATATCACCCTCTTCAGGATGACATCGTTTGATGATTCTTTGGTACTCAGAGTCGGGTATATAATCTACAACACTAAGATCTAGTTGTCCGTTTAGAACGTTACGAGCTGAAAGCAATAGAATCCCAGAGTCTGTACGCTCAGGTGTAACATGCTCTCCATCTGTCACTTTTCTAGATATTTGTTTAATCGAGACAATTGGCCAATTAGATTTGAGCTTGCTAAGTTTTAGCTTCACACACCTAACTCCTTCAAATGCCCTGTCATCTTTTCTCTCACCTGCACCAGCTCCGTCTCTAATCCCTCAATTTCCCTCTGCACTTCCGCAATATCAATCTCTTCCTCTTCTTCAAATGTATCTACATAGCGCGGAATATTCAGATTAAAGTCGTTCTCCTTAATCTCCTCAAATGTCGCTACATAGGCATACTTCTCTACATCCTCACGAGCTTCATAAGTGTCGGCGATCATAGTGACATGCTTATTTAATAAGGTGTTCTGCGCCTTACCCGCATCAAAATCCCGACTTGCATCAATAAACATTACATCCTTACGATCAGCATTCTCTCCCCCCTCCTCACGAGAGCGATCAAACACCAAAATCGCTACCGGAATCCCCGTACTCGGAAACAAACCCGGCGGCAACCCCACCACCGCATCCAGCAAATTCTCCTCAATCAACGCCTTGCGAATCTTCCCCTCACTCGACGCCCGAAACAGCACTCCATGCGGAGCCACCACTGCTACCCGTCCCTCACGCGGCAGCGCCGACTCAATCATGTGAGAAATAAACGCATAGTCCCCCTTCGTCTTTGGCGGCACCCCCCGCTTAAACCGCTCAAACGGATCGTCAGCGGCATCCTCCGCCCCCCACTTCTTCAGCGAAAACGGCGGATTCGCCACCACCACATCAAACCGCATCAGCTTATCTTCATCACTAATCAGCTTCGGATCATTCAGCGTATCGCCCCACCGAATATCCGCCACATCCTTACCATGTAAAAACATATTCATCCGCGCCAGCGCCCAGGTCCCCCCATTCACCTCCTGCCCATACAGCGAATAGTCATCCCCACCAATCTCATCTACCACCTTAATCAGCAGTGATCCCGATCCACAGGCCGGATCACAAATTCTGTCTCCAGGCTTCGGCCTCGCCAACTTCGCCACCAGCGTAGACACCTGTGCAGGCGTAAAAAACTCCCCCGCCTTCTTCCCCGCATCGGTCCCAAACCGCTCAATCAAATAAATATAGCTATTACCAATAATGTCTTCACTCACCCGCGAAGGCCGCAAATTCAGCTGTTCCTGATTAAAATCTTCCAGCAGCGTCTTCAGCCGCCGATTGCGATCCTTCGTCTGCCCTAAGTTCGACTCAGAATTAAAATCAATATTGCGAAACACCCCATCCAGCTTCGCCTTATTCTTCGGATGCTCCTCAATCGCTTCTAGCGCCATATTGATCAGCTCACCAATATTGCTCGCATTGCGCTGCTCATATAGGTCATAAAAGCTCGCCCCCTCCGGCAGCACAAACCGCTCCCGCTCCATCTTGCGGCTAATGCGTTCAGGATTATCGCCGTATTCTTCCTGGTAATGCTCAATGCGATCGCGCCACACATCACTGATGTACTTCACAAACAACATCACTAGAATGTAATTTTTATACTCCGACGGATCTACGACCCCTCGAAACGTATCGCAAGCTGCCCACAGCAGCCCGTTAATCTCAGATTGGTTGACCTGGCGCTCTTCGGTCATGACAATTCCCCTTGCATACATTTCATCAGCACAGCATCCATGTATCTGGATCGCTTCTCCTGTAGTTGCATCAATAATTTGCTTTCTTGACGATGTAATGTTGATAAAGCAGCAATCTTAGCCTGCACGACAAGCGAAGGAAGCGTAATTGTAATCTCTGAGAGTCCTCTCTGATTAACCATCTGCATACTAGACCCACTCTGAATCGATAGAAGATGACGTTGACCTAACGATGGATGGTTTAAGAACCAAACCAGATATTCTGGGTTTACGACTTTGCGCTTTGGGCGGATTCGTAATACAGGTGCAGCAGCAATCGCCCTACCAATATTGTCCGGAACTAATGCAGCTGGCATTGATGCACCCCGAGAACAAAACACAATATCTTGTGGTTTTAACCAGTAGTCAGATTTCACCTTATCGAGGCTAGCCGACACGACTTCGGACATATTCAAAGTGCCATCACTTTGAATATTACGCAGCTGTACCAATGAGATATCTCCTGTAGCATTTGGCTCAATCCGAGAGCGGAAAGAGTAGCCTCTAGAAATAGAGGCCAGACTCTCTAAAGAAACCAACTTATTTTGAGCAGATGCTTTCACTCTAATCTCCTGAAAACTATGCTTTTTGCTCTACAACTGGCAGTAGAAATCAAAAGTCACGGACTTCATGAACACTATTTCCAGGAACCGTCTGACTACCATCGATCTTAAGCTGGAAGCCGTTTCCAGAGTGGACTAGCAGCTCAATAGATCCTGGAAATCCGCTATACACAACTGTATTAAGCATCAACAAAGAGATGCCTAGCATAAAAACAACCAACATAAAAGAAGACCTCAGGATAGAATTAACAGTAGTTACTGCTGGTGGCCGCTTTCTGGTATTAATCGTTTTAGTCATAGTTTTAGTCCTTTATTCTTTTCTTCTAATTCCCCGCAGATTGATTCGTCCGGCAAAGACAGTATCCATAAGATGCTGTTGAGTGGAATCAAGCCACAAATCGCGCAAGTGAAACGAAGTGATACCTCGCTACTTACGACGGCAATTTTTGCAGTATTCTTTCTACTGCGATTTAATTATGGTCTCAATCTAGCTGCTTGGCTAACTAAATGTCAAGGTTTTATTGCAGTATTTTCTGTACTGCAATAAATACGATACACATTTTTGCCATATGTAGAATCGAAAAAATGTTGGCCTTTAAGGCTGAATTGGTTGGTATGAAAGGGTTTAAGAGTTAAGGTTTTCTTCTGGTCATCTTCAAAATAAGTACAGATATTTTATATAGAGGCTAAAGCCTTCTATATAAGGGGGGTATAGAGTTCCATAGGCAGTAGCAGAGTCTCAGAGGCCATAGTTTGTCTCTACAGAGAACTACCAACACTTTGCATCCATGAGAAACCTGGGATAAGGGTCAACGAATCCTTTATCCCTAAAAAGAACAGCAACGTGATCGCCCCTCCGCTACCTCTCCATGCCCTGGTCGCGACTACGGCGCTGCGCTTTCTCAACCACCTTTTGCGCCTTCGCCAGCACTTCCATCGCATACGTCACGCCAGCTTCCTTACCCTGCGTCTGTTTCAGCTCCTGAGCCACTGGCCCCTGTAGCAAGATACTGGCGACCTTCACTATCTCGTCATCGCTTAGCTTCTGGCCACCACGCTCAGTCAGCAGCTCGCTCATTAGTTGGCGTACCACTAGGAGATCGCACTCATACAAGCTCTTGCCCTCAAACTTCGCCGCATATTGCTGGTAGATCTCACGGCGACGGCGACGCTTTTCGTCCTGCTCTGCCCCCTGCGTTTTCTCAATCGGCGGTTCTGGTGCTTTCGCTTTAGCAAGTTGAGCTTCGTACCGCGCCAAGGCATCAGGGTCGATACGTCTTAGGGTAACTTCGGCCACGCCACCAACTTGACCAGGCTGCTTCTGTCCAATTATGGATTTGGCCACGCCACTCAGCCCTTTAGCTTTTTGCTTAAGCTGTTTATCGAGTCTTGAAACTGCTGTTGCTGTCTGCTCCAGCTGCTCAACGCCGTTGATAATACCTTCAGCTGCTGCTCCAACTCGCTCGGCTTGCCCTTCGAGTTCTGCGGCTCGGCGGCGTTCCGCAATTCCTGCGACCACACCCCTAACATCTGAGACATACTCTGATGGCAAGCTGCTTGCTCGGCTCTGAGCTGGCTCACTTCCTGCCGTAGCTGAGCGATCTCTTCGTACAGCGGCGCGGTGGCCGACTGCAATGCGCTCTCCAGCGAGATCGCCAACGTATTCGGATTGATCTGCACCTCGTACGTCTCGGGCGGACTCGGCGGTTTTCTGACTTTGGGCATCGGGGTTCACCAGATTAAATAACGATAGGTAGTCACTCGGATTGTTTTTGGCAGCGCTGCGCTGCACTTTTTGGTAGAGCTTTGCTTTATCGGCGGTATATAGACTCAGAGCGTACTTCGCCCTGGATACGGCGACATACAGTCCTTCCTTGCTGACGGTGCTGTCGATGGTGGCCAGCACCCGCTCTGCCGTCTTGCCCTGGCTGCTGTAGGTGGTACTCACTAGCGCATAGTCCAGATACTGCTGGCCGCTTAGGTCGAGCGTCATTGTCTCGCCTTTGATATCTATCAGCGTGGCTGTGCCTTTGGCGTCTACTTGCTCAACGGTGACGAGCTGACCATTCCTGACGCCTTTGACGGCTTCGTTACGCGTCCAGCGCAGCTGCTCTCCTTTGGCAACCGCAATCTGTTGCACTTCGTAGGTTGTTTTATCCGCGCAGGTGGCTGGGTCAAACGAGAAGGTGTTACCGGCTGGCCCTTGCAGCGTCAGCCGGTTGTTCTCCAGGTCTTTGGCGATGATGCGGTACTGCTCTCGGCGTTTCATCCCATAGCGGCGGTAGTCCTTCACCGGCACAACGACATCGTTCAGCTCGTAGGCGCAGGCATACTTCAGCTGTGCGGCGGTGCGCTCACGCAATCTCAACGAGCTGAGCATAAACTTATCCGCGCCTAAGCTGCCCTCCTGCTGTAGCACCTTTCGCAGCGCTGCGGTCAGCGCTAGCCGCTCTACGTTCGTGCCGCTTAGGATTAGCGTCTTTG
>Ga0115546_1000967_pt1 | contig 18639 bp, 14 predicted proteins | sample COGITO_mtgs_1004_FD_87186 | JGI IMG/M metagenome (GOLD analysis project Ga0115546, IMG submission 87186) | Pelagic marine microbial communities from North Sea - COGITO_mtgs_100413 | ecosystem: Environmental > Aquatic > Marine > Epipelagic | place: Germany:Helgoland, sampling site Kabeltonne...
CTTCGTGTGATTAAGAAAGCAAGTTGCATTTCACCACATATTATTGGTTTTTCTATGGGGGGGTATTATGGGCTTGCTCATGCTATTGCTGAGCCTAAGCTTAAGTCTTTGGTGGTCATCGGCGCCCATTGTCATACGCTCTCTGGCGTGGAAATAGCGCATCGACGTCGTATTGTAAAAAATATGCAAGACATGCGACATGTTAACCAGCTGATACCGCCTAAACGTCTTGAAAAATTTATCTGCTCCAGCTCAACTCGATATGAAAAAGTAGCTGACGTTATTCGGTTGATGGAGCAAGATCTTGGCCTTAATGTTTTAAAGCGTCAGTTGCAAGCAAGTTTTACACGGCAAGATTTGACAGAACGGCTTGCGGAAATACAATGTCCAGTGCTTTTAATCGCTGGTGAAAAAGATAAAATAATCCATGTCAAAGAGATGGAAGCTGTTGCTCGTGGCATCCCAAATTCACAATTGCATGTCTTACCCAACGTGGGTCACATGATGCCGTTAGAAGCGCCAGTACAAACAGCAAGCCTTATCCGTGATTTTTATGACCTTCACTATGTGTCTGAATCCAGTCAAGAAAAATGCTTGGGCAATCAGTAATTATACTTTGTGCACCTAAACTTACCGCAGTATTAGCAAATTCAGGATTATTAACTGTCCAAAGTGAGACCGGCATAGCAGCAACTTGGCAAAGAGCTGCGAATGCTGCAGTATAGCGCTTATAGTGAAGCACTAACAGCTCACAGCCCAGAGTTTGTGCATCCTCTAGGGGCTGCTCTAAATTTACATCTGCCACAAGACCGTGGGGCAGCGTGTTAATTGTTTTAGAAAGTTTAAGAAAAGCCTGATCGCTTGAGGTGATCACAGCAGTTTTAGCCGTGAGTTTTAAGGCTTCACATTGTCGTGCCAAGTGTTCGACTAAGGCTTGTCGTGCTTTTGTGGTGGGTTGAGGTTTAACTTCAATTTGAATGTGCTCTAAATGTTGCCATTCTTGCACAACTTCATTTAAAGTGGGGATTGGCTCGGGCAATGTCCAAGGTTGATTAAAATCTTCTACGGCATTAAGACCTTGTAAAACCGAAGAGTTGGTATTATTGATCGGAAGATTTTTGCCAGTAGTTCTAAGTGCATTTAGATCGTGGACAACCATGATTTTTTGATCGAGGCTTAAATGAACATCAAGCTCTACTTTTTCAATTTTAAGCTGTCGAAGATGGCGGAAGCCGCCTAATGTATTTTCTGGAGCTTCTGCTCGAGCGCCTCTATGACCAACAATGTGATTTGGTTTTAAATAGAGTGTGTTCATATTTTTTCCTTTTGACCAGCTCACACAATGAGCTCTTCCAATAAGCTCAAGCTATTGTAAAGTTACTTACACCCATAGCGTTTAAGATTTAGCGACTAAATACCGAGATTGTAGACCCTTATAAGAATCTATTCGTCGATCGCGAAAATAGGGCCAAATTCGACGTAACCGACTAGTTCTACTTAAGTCTAGTTCAGCAAGCAGTGGACCTTGATCATTTGTTTGCGCTATTGCTAAAAATTCGCCTTGTTGACCACAAATAAAGCTTTGGCCCCAAAATTCAATGCCACTATTGTGAGCAGATTTAGCGGCGTTGGGGTATTTTTCGAATCCAGTGCGATTTGCGACAATGACAGGAAGATGGTTTGCAACTGCATGTGAGCGTTGAATAATTGTCCAGGCTTCTCTTTGACGTTGTTGCTCTTGCGGTGAATCAGCTGGGTCCCAACCAATAGCTGTGGGGTAAATCAAGATGTCTGCGCCTTGAAGGGCACTCAACCTGGCGGCTTCTGGATACCATTGATCCAAGCAGACCAGTACTCCAAGACGACCTAAACTGGTCTGAATAGGGGCAAATGCCGCTGAGTTGGGTAAGGAATCTCCCGGTGTAAAGTAAAATTTTTCGCAAAAGCCTGGATCATCCGGAATGTGCATTTTACGATATATACCCTTGAGACCAGCTTGGCCATCAAATACTAGCGCTGTGTTATGATATATGCCTTCTGCTCTTTTTTCAAAAATAGAGCCCACTAAAACAATATTAAGTTCTTTAGCAAGCTGTTCTAGATGCTGTCTGGCAGGGCCATCCAAAGGTTCTGCAAGGTCAAAGAGCGCAGGGTCTTGAGTTTGACAAAAATAATGGGTGGTGTGCAGTTCTTGTAGGACTACAAGTTGAGCGCCTTGAGTTGCTGCTTGACGCACTAACTCACTGGATGTTTGCAAGTTTAAAAGCTTGTCAGCAGAGGATACTTGCTGTTGGACGGCCGCAACTTTTAAAACCATTATGTCTCACTCCATATGTGTGGTAACTGCAAAGTAGAGCAATGTAGGCTGCCATTATGTCGAATAAGGGTTTGGCAATTAATGGCCACAACATTGAATTCTGGGCAGGCCTGCTCTAATGTATTAATGGCTAATTGATCCTGTGCACAGCCATATATAGGCAGTAGCAATGATTGATTGCACAGTAAAAAATTAGCATAAGTAGCAGGTAATCGTCTATTAGAATAAAATTGTGCTTGAGGCCAGGGGAGTTCAATAAGTTGTAGATCATGAATCCGGGCCAGAGTCTGAAGTTCTTGCTTCATTAATTGTAGATTGTTGAAGTGGCTATCATTTTGATCCTGACAGCCTTGGTAGACAATTGTTTGCTTATTAATAAATCGGGCGAGAGTGTCAATATGACCGTCAGTATCGTCACCTTCAAGATAGCCTTGTTGCAGCCAGAGAACTTTTCGCACGCCGCAATGTAATTGTAATTGTTCTTCTAACTCGTTCATCGCTAAATTTGGATTGCGATTTTTATTGAGTAAACAGCCTGAAGTGGTGAGTAACAGTTTACCATTAGTGTCTAAGCTGCCGCCTTCAAGGACGATGGAATGAGGTTGGAATTGCACGCTAGAGAGTTTCTCTGGCTGTAACGCAGAAGTGTAGACTCGCTCAAGTTCGCCGCTCGACCATAGGGTGTGATTAACTTGATTATCTAAACTAGCGATAACTTTGTTACCCCAGCCATTAAATGAAAAATCTTGCAACCGAAGATGATATTGACCTACTTGATTGGAACTAGTTCTAAAAGTACATAATGGGCCATAGTCTCGAGTCCAGGTGTCGTTGTAATTACAGATTGAAAATTCGAGGGTATGATTTTGCTGCCAATTGTTGTCGACCAAAATTTGTCGAACAATGCGTTCTACTCGAACTTGAAACTCTACATTGGGCACTAAAATCCACGGTGTTGCGGTCATACTGATCGCTGCTGCAATTTGACCAAAGTTGAGTTCAGCTGCATCAAGCATGGACGCCCAATCTGTGTCATGGTGTGGCCAAGCCATTAAAACAGCGACTTGCGGCGCATACTCTGGCACTAGATGCCAGTGATGTTTAAGTGAAGGTTGAGCGCTCACTTGTGTATCCTGGTGAGCGACTAAAGTTGAATCAAGCAAGCCATTCGATTGAGTCATAAGTGATCCCAAAAATGTGATGTAAAGCAGAATGATGAAAGACAAATATCTTCAAGAAAAAACGCTTGATGTACATTACATGAATATCAAGTGTGATCTGCTAGATTTTACGCCACAACGCAATGGAATTCCAGTCAATGGATGGTTTAGAATCATATGATTCATCATAATTTATTCTGATGTCTCATTATTGAGAATGAACTACGCTATGAATCACACGGTTTTGTTCAAAGTAGACAGTTTGAGTTGAGTAGGTCCAGCGGGTAATAGGTGGTGTTCCTACAGGCGCTTGTTTGGTATCCGGTTCACCAAGCGTTTGCGAGACTTGAGTCATAGTCATTCCACCTTTAGCCTCATCAGTATTAATTTCCCCAACGCTTTGAAAAGACAAAACAAGCCCGCCAAGCAATAAAAAACTATTCAAAAGGTGTTTCATAAAAATTCCTAATCAAAAACAAAACTCCATCGAGCTTTATAATTAAGTGATATTATTTTGACCTATTGAAAACTATAGCAGATGTTTTTTCTTTTTTATCAAATCCATCCGTATTTTTGTTACGGGCTGCAGCACGAATCACAACAGCACGTCGAATGACACATGGCTGCAAATGTTAAAGTCGACTATTAGGGCACAAATGGCGCAATATCATCATCGTCGTCTTTAGCTTGCTTAGCGCTTTCGCCTTTTAATTTTGGTAAGCCGTCGAGCAAAGCTTGTCGAATTTCTTCTTTTGGCCAGGCCAGCGGGTCTGCTTCAGGAGCATATAAGAACAGCTCGCATTTCTTAAGCACAGGAATCCAATGGTCTTGCGGTTGAATAGCCTGTATTAATTGGGTGATATTTCGTGGATTTTCAGTCGTCTCATGGGAAGCCCACAGGCAGAGCCGTTGTATTATAGCGCGACAAGTTTCTCTTGGTGCTTGATCATGAGGGTGAATTTCCAGCATGGGCACAAGCTCAAGCTGTACTTTTTTTCGTTCAGACATGCTGAGTGGCGCTGCAACTTTTGGCTTACTTAAAGGCTTTTTGCTTTGACGCTCATCTTTTTCTTTCTCGGTTGCAACAACAAGTGCTCGTTGTTGTGCTTTTTTCGAGGCTCGCTTGTAAGCGAAGAGCGCAATTAACACTAAAACTAAAATAACAATAAGTGCAATATTTTGCCATAGATGACCGAGCTCATCATCTTTCGATGCCTTTGAGTCTTGTTTATTATTAAGTCCAAGCGTATTTTCGTCGTCCTCGGCTTCATCTAAGTCGCCATCTTCAGATGAAATAAATTGACTATCATTGCCGGTTTGTACGCCAGTACCTACGGTAAGTGTCTCTCCTGGTACTTCAGTCGTTTCTAATGCTTTTGTTTTAGTATTCCACCAGGCAATTTTAATTGGCGGAATAGTAAAGACGCCTGATTTTTGCGGAATAATGGCATACTTTAAAGTTTTATAACCAGTTATGCCTTTATCCCAATTCATAGTTTGTTTGGATTCTTCGCCATCATCGTATATTTTTAAGCCCTTAGGTGCTTGAATTTTAATATCTGGTAAACGCTTGGCAATTTGATCTGGCGCTGACATATGAATTTCCAAAGTTACAGGTTCACCAACGTCAATCGGCTGGTCTGGCTTTGCCCATTGTGATGACACTTGCAGTTTTTCGGTAGCAGGTAAGCGTTTTTGTCCTCTGGGTAATTTTTGAGTATTATTATTATCAAGAATTTCGATAGGTAAGGGGTCGGATTCAAGAACTGCAGACTTCATGCGTTTAAAGCCTGGACCATTGTCGCGGTATTGAACCGTAAAGACTACTGGATCAAAAGTAAATTGCCCAGGTTCTGTACCAAAGACTACCTTTTTAAATTCCTTAACATCGTAAGGTCGACCATTAATAGTTTTAGTGTAACTTTTGCCTTTGCGTGGCTCCAGTAATTCATGCTCAAACGAAGCTGGTGCTGTCGGCACTTGGACGTTACCAGTGACCTTGGCATAAAATAGAATGCGCCAGGTCAGTATGATTTGCTCGCCCACAATTGCGCTCGGTTTATCTGCTTCGTAAGTAACTAAAATATCATCACCTACCATGGCTTTGGCGAGCGCTGCTCCATCAATAACCTTGACCTCGCCTGGGTTGGTGGTCATACCTGCGAGTTCAAAGGCTGGAATATCAAAAGTACCTACTTTATTGGCTTGGACTTGCCAAGTCCACGTGGCTTGAAAGTTGCCCATTCCTTGACGAAATGACGTCTGTAAGGAATTCATAGTAGGACCAGAAATAATCTCTAAAGAGGGGTCCAATGGGTCAATAGCTGCCGGAGGCCGGCTATTAAAACGGCCCTCATAGTTAATATTAAGATTAAAAATACCACCCTTATGCAATTCTATAGGATCAACTTCAAGCCAAATTTTGGCACTATGAGCAAAACCACTACAGACGAAAAGAAGTAGCAATAGTGTAATTTGAGCAATTTGCCCCTTACCAAATTTTATCATTTGTTGGGCCTCGGTTTTGTTGACGTTGATACTGATGAATCATTTTATTACGAAGCACAGCTCCCGGCTGCAGTTCAATGGAATCTAATCTTGGATTATCAACTTTTGGTTGATCTGGCTCTTCTGTTAAAAGCTGCTCCGATGTAGCCTCATCTTCCGGCTCGTTTGGTTCTTGGTCCTGCTGCATTTGCTCTTGCTCAATTTTGCTCTGTGCTTCTTTTTCTTCCTGAGCAGCTTCTTGCGAAAAGGCCTCTAACGCTTTTTCAAGAGCTTGGCGCTGTGCTTCTTTTTTCTGTTCATCGTCTTTTTTATTTTGTTGTTGATCCTGATCAGGATCACCGTTTTTCTGATCTTGATCAGAGGCTTTATTTTGATCAGAGTTTTGCTGATCTTGGTCCTTGGATTGATCCTTAGATTGATCTTGTTGTTGGTCTTTATTCTGGTCTTTATTCTGGTCTTTATTCTGGTCTTTATTCTGGTCTTTGTTCTGGTCTTTGTTCTGGTCTTTGTTCTGGTCTTGCTCTTGCTGCTGTTTTAATTTCTCCAACAGCGTCTTATTGGCAAGTGCGTCCGAATGTTCGCCCCATTCAAGCACTTTATTATAGGCGCCAATGGCACCCTCTGTATTGCCGCTTCTTGCCAAGGCGTTGCCCAAATTATAATAGGCCAGTTTGGCCTTGTCTGAGCCAGCTTCAAATTTGGCACTGGCTTGAGCAAAAGCTTTCGCGGATTGGGCATAGTTACCTTGTTTATAAAGTGCGGCACCATTAATCAATTGATCATCTGAGAGTTGCGCTGCAGTGGTATAGTCTTGAGCTTGGTAGGCACTGTAGGCTTTTTGGTCAGGTCTGGCGGCTTGCACCTGGCTTGGCAGCGGCGGTAATAGCACGCAAAAAAGACAAAACAAAAAACCACGGCGAAAAAAACTGGCAAATAAAAGTGCTGCTGGTAATAGTAACCAAGGTCCGATGTCTTCCCACTGCTCAAAAAACGTGTCATCAGTTTTTGATTTACTCTTATCTGAGCCGTCAACTGACTCAGCTATACGGGTGATTTGAGCGCCAAAAAGTGATTTTTGATCAAAAAATACAGAATTAGATGACTGAGCTATTTTTCTAAGCTGGTCTTGATCATATTCAGGTACGATAAGATTACGATTTTTATCTCGTAGTAACTGACGATTGCTCAGTTCAATCGGCGCGCCTTCGGCTGTGCCCACACCAATGATAATCGTTTTAAAATTAGCTTTTGCTAAAAAACGAGTCACTTCTTGTTGATCTTCAGTGTTGACTTCGTCAGTAATCCAGATCAGAGTGCCTTTACCTATGCCTTCAAGACTGGCAGCTGCTGCTCCCAGGGCGGCAAGAGGATTATTGCCAGCTCTTGGTATGAGCTGCGGGCTGATGTTGTCCACTGCCTGTTTAATAATGTCATGAGTGTTAGTCAATGGAACGAGTGGATGTTCAGAGCCCGCGTAGGCAATTAAACCCACAGTAGCATCAGGAACTTGATCTAGAATATCGTGCACTAAAAATTGAGCTCGTTTAGATCTGGAAGGTTTTATGTCTTGTGCTAGCATCGACAAAGACTGATCCAATACAATGGCAACTTTGGGTTTTGCTGTAACACCTGCAATGGTGTTTTTCCACAGTGTAGGGCCAAGCAAAGCAAATAAAAGCAAGCCAAGCAACCAGCCCAATTGCCATTGGTGACGTAGCGTCACGGTCTTTGGCTGATTGGGATTGTCATCACTCACCATAAACCGTTTTAAGTGATCGGCAACCACATTACTCCAAGGGTTATGATCGCTAGATGTGAGCTTGAGTTTCCAAATAATAAACACCATAAAAGGCACTAAAACGATAAACCAAGATCTGAGAAAGTGAAACGACTCAAGCACGCCAAGGCCTCCAGTTAATCTGAGTGTGTCTTTCTGATAGGTATATAAGTAGCATTAAGGTGCAGGCAAATAAAGGCCAATGAAAAAGATCCTCAGCAGGACGAACAAACTCACTATCATCTTCTCGGGTTTCAAGCGCATCTATCATGTCATAAATCTTACGAAGTTCCTTGGTTTCTCTCGCACGAAAGTATCGGCCTTTAGTAGCGTCTGCAATCATTTTTAAGCTTTCTTCGTCAATTGGGGCTGGCGCGTTTTGCATATTAAAGAAATTGCTTAAAGGCGCTTGGCCGCCAAATAGCGAATTTAAATGATTGTTCATTTGAGTACCAGGGTCTTGGCCAATACCGATGGTATAGATTTTTAAATCAATCTCTTGAGCTAGCTTTACAGCGGCTTCTGGTGAGAGCTCACCACTGGTGTTTTCACCATCGGTTAATAAGATAAGCACTCGAGACTCTGCTGGTTGGTTTTGCAATGTTTTGACTGCCATGCCAATAGAGTCACCTATAGCAGTGCGGCCGCCGGCCATACCAGCAAATGCTTCGCTTAATAGTATGCGCAAGCTTGTATGATCAAATGTCAAAGGGGATTGAAGGTAGGGAATATCGCCGAATAATATAAGGCCAATTCTATCTTGAGCTCGTTCTTCAATGAATTTACCCGCAATGGCTTGCACAGCTGTTAACCTATTAACAGCTTGATTATTGATGACAAAATCTTCCTCTAGCATTGATTGCGAAGTATCTACAGCCATCATTAAGTCTCGTCCCACCTGGGCAACGGGCATGGCTGGGCCTAATAGTTGCGGTCTAGTTAACGCTAGAATTAATAATAACCAACAAATACTTAACCATACAAGATCTAATCGAGGTGTGGCTTGAGTTTGTTTAACTTGCTGCGGTAACCATGTTGATTGTACAGGCAAGCGCAACTGCCCAGGTTGATCCTGACCAGATGCAGGCATATAACGACGAGCTAGCCAGGGTAGGGGCAATAAAAGCAATACAGCGGGCCAGGCAAATGTGAAATCTGTCATGTGTCCAACCTTTTATCTTTATGCTGTTGAATAAAACGTCGAATGGATTTTTTGAGTTTAATAAATTGAGAATTTTGGCTAATGTAGTGTTGGTAGTGTCGAGTGTATTTGTCGAGCATTGCTTGCCATGGCTTCGGTTTTTGGGCGATTTCATTATCCGCTTGGGTCTTAAGCCAATCAAGCACCGCGTTGGTCAATAAAGACGCTTGCTGGGCCGTGATGTCCAACGCGGGATCATAGGCATTTTGTAACAGTCGCCCTGGCCCTTGAGAGAAATGGGTGGATTGGCCAGACTTATCAAGCCATTGGCACCAGGCCGTCCCTTGAAGATGAGCGACCTGCTGACGTGAATCAAGGCTTATAGCAATACGTTTTAAGCTTTGATTGAGCTTTAGCACCGCACTTGATGATAATTGCTGTTCTAAATGCTGGCAGTCATTTTTTAACAGGCTTTTAGCTGATCGGTACCAGCGAGGGCCTTGTTTTTTGCGAAATGCCAGTGCAAGCCCAATCATCACGACTACGATGACCAGTAATAAGATGTACCACTCCCAGCTTGGTGGCCAAAAATTTGGCTCCAAGGGTGGATGAATATCTTTTAGCGCGGCTAGAGGATCATCTAGCGTTGGCGCTGCCTGCTGAGTTGTCATGATCGTTTTCTCATCTTAAGATAGCTTCAAGATTTTCAAGCGCTGTTTTGTCAGTGTTGGCGGTAAAAAAACCAACACCAAATTCGGCACACATCGTCTTCATTTGTTGCCAACGTTCATGGTTGTATTTTTTTAGCCGCCGTCGATCATCACCTTGACCACGATAAAACCATTGTTGACCAGCAAAACCAATCAAACCGTTGATCTCAGGCGGGCTGGCCTCAATCGGGTCTTCAATGCCGATGCACAAAATATTGCCATGGCTGCATAAGTGATGTAAATCTTGAGATTGAATCTGATGTTCAAAAAAATCACTAATAATAATAATCAGGCTACCAGGCTTGATGTCTCGTTTTAACGCTTTTAAAGCTATTGGCCATTCAATTTTGGCTTGATCATGGTGTAAGTCCCAAGATTGATTGGCATCAAGTATGGATTGACAAAAATGGCCCCAATGTTGCCGACCGCTTTTGAGCGGTGTGTATTGATAATCTTGTCCTACGAAAGCACCGCCAAAGCGATCTTGGGCACGACAGGCCAACCAACCAAGCTGTACCGCAAGCTCTGCCGCCAGGTAGGCTTTAAAGCAACGGGTACTGCCGATAAACATACTGGCGCTTTGGTCAACAAAAATAAAAACTGGACGATCTCGTTCTTCTTCAAAGGTTTTAGTGTGGGTAATGCCAGTTCGAGCAGTGACGCGCCAATCAATATGACGAATCTCATCACCTGGCTGATAACTACGGCTTTCCGCAAAACTCATACCCCGACCGCGAAGCCGAGTTAAATGGTAGCCAAGCTTCTTACTGGCTTTGCCAGAAGCTAAGTTTAAATTTAACTGATTCGGCAATTCTGCTGTTAACCGGGCCATATCAGACGTGTCAAGATAGACTCCTTGACCGGTTTTAAGAGTTGCTTTGGTTATGCCGTCAAAAGAAAAAGTCATGGGGATGATACCAAAAGTAATAATTGATCAACGAGGCTTTGTGCTGTCATGCCTTGAGCTTCAGCTGCAAAGCTAAGGCCAATACGGTGGCGAAGGATCGACGGTGCCACATGCTGGACATCGTCTGGGGTTACGTAATCTCGTCCAGCAAGCCACGCCCGAACTCTGGAGCATTTATCCATAGCGATAGCGGCCCTTGGGCTTGCGCCAAATGAAATAGCTTTTGCTAAGTTTTCACTGTAGCGTCCAGGACTACGAGTGGCCTGCACCAGTTCCACAATATAGGTTTCGATGGCTTCTTGCATTGACACTTGCTGGGCAAGTTGTCGAGCTTGAAACAATGATGCCATGCTGAGTTTTGGCTGTGGATCTTCTGGCTTGTCCTTATCGTTGGGCGTCGTAAATTCTTGCCGTACTGTTCGAATAATTTGCAGTTCGTCTTCTGCTGAGGGGTAATCCACTAACACATGCATTAAAAAGCGATCAAGCTGAGCCTCTGGTAATGGATAGGTGCCTTCTTGTTCGATCGGATTTTGCGTTGCCATCACTAAAAATGGGTTGGGTAAGATATAGGTAGTACCACCTACGCTGACCTGGCCTTCACCCATTGCCTCTAGCAGTGCGGATTGTACCTTTGCAGGCGCACGATTGATTTCATCGGCCAAAACTAAATTATGAAACACTGGCCCTTGCTGAAATAAAAACTCAGCGGTTTGCGGACGATAGATTTCAGTGCCCGTAATATCTGATGGCAAAAGGTCTGGTGTGAATTGGATTCGTTGAAAGTCTGCATCCAAATAACGAGACATACTTTGAATAGCTCGAGTTTTAGCAAGCCCAGGTGCGCCCTCAACAAGTAAGTGCCCATCAGCAAGTAATCCCATAATTAGAGAGTCGATAAGTTCTTCTTGACCTAATATATGACGTTGAATCAAACTTTTAAGTTTGGCAAATACTTTTGGATCCGACATGTGTTTTCCCGCTATGATGCTAAATGAGTCGTCGCTCGTTATTGAAGGCGCTGGCTTCAGCGATATTCGAATTATATCAGAAAGAAAGATATTTTGAATCGGATTTTCCAGTCTGGTTTAAATGCAGACGTGCTCTTTAAATGTAGAGGCGGTAAAAAAGCGAACAATGCTGATGTATTAGTGTTCTGTTCATCTGTTTGTGGCATAGTGACGATAGTTTAAATGAGCAACTCTTTTTGCGCCTGAATCAGCAATTTAGGCAGAATACATCTATAATTAGGACTTTGAGCTTAATTTAATTTAGTGAGTGAGGTTTTCATGATTGGCGCTTCTTCTAACTCCACGACGCCCGAATCAGACACGCAGAGTAAAAGCCATATTGAACAGGAATTTATTCATTTGATGGGGGCGCTAAAGACTCGGCTCCTTGAGCTTGAGCCGGATGCCTACATTCAACAGCAGCTTTTAGGTTTTGCCAATGCGGTATTCGCCCATAATCCAACTGGTGATTGGCTCGGTGAAGACGCTACAACCTTACTGTCTAGTTTGCGTCGTTTTCATCAATTTGTCAGTGTATTTCACCAAGATCGTCAAGCAAAAGTGGTCAGTATTCAGCATCAAAGTGTGAATAAAACTGAACAAAATGCTTTTGCTCAAGCGCTTCAGAAGAATCAGACCAGCGTTGGGGTTGATAAAGAGCAAAGTCCTAAAACCGAAGTAATAGTGGTCAGTCGAGACATGCACTTTATTGTGGACTCGGTGCGTATCTTAATGAACAAAGAGCAACTTAGTGTTGTCCGCCAATTATCATCAGTGGTGGTCACCACACGAGAAAATGGTCATTTAATCGCCGTACGACCGACTTCTAATCTTATTGATACACCGTTGGCCGACAATCAGGCTTTAGAAGCTCAAATGTACTTGCAAATTCAAGAGGAACTTGATGAAGTACAAGCCGCTGCGTTAGAGGATAAGCTTGTCCGATTGTTAGATGAGATTAGCGCGACCAATCGAGATTTTCAACAAATGGTTGACCAGTGCTTAAGTCTTGCTGAAAAATACGAACATCTAGGCGCCTCCTCTTTACAAGATCCAGAGGCAGCTCAAAGAGAAGGCATGCCAGCAGATGAAATTGCTGCATTTTTACGATGGATTGCTAAGGATCATTTTGTCTTTTTAGGTGCTCGTTATTACAGCTACAAGGATGGAGAGCTTGTAAATCAAGTTCAATCCTCAGACTTAGGCTGGTTAAGAGCGGACTCTAGCGTAGATCTTCAAGAAGAAGTGCCGCTCAGTTTATTTGGCGAGCAGCCGCTGTATTTTGCCAAATCGGCGACAGTTGGCCGAATACATCGTCCTGCCTATCCTGATTTACTTCGTATTGTTGATATTGATCAACAAGGGCGAAAAATCGGTGAGATTCGATTTATCGGATTGTATTCTTCTACAGTCTATCGAACCAGTGTACAAAATATTCCTATCGTGCGAACACTTGCCAAAAATATTGCCAAAGAAAGTCAATTTTTAATGAGTGGTTATGATGGCAAACTACTTTGGCAATTAATGGAAACTCATCCTAGGGATGAATGGCTTCAAAGTTCATTTGATCAGCTCAACGATGTATTTATGCAAGTAATTGCGTTGCAAGAACGGCCATTATTACGAGTCTTAACTCGAGTTGATGCGGCCTATAGGTTCGTCTCAGTTATCGTTTTTGTACCAAAAGACCGGTATAACACTGCTTTGCGACGAGTGTTTGAATCAATTTTACGAGATCACCTACCAGTGATTGGCTTAAGTTTTGACGTGTATTTCAGTGAGTCAGTGTTAGCGCGAGTTCACATGACCATTCGAGTCAATGCAACTCAGCGTTTCGATGTGGATCCGACTTATTTGCAAACTGAATTTGTAAAAGCATCCTTAACCTGGGAAGAACGGTTGGTACGCCAGTTGCGTCATTTTGTGCCTTTGGAAACTCAACGTTTTCTCGAAAAAGAGTTCGTACACTACTTTCCCGACGGTTATAAAGCGAGCACCAGCGAAGCTAGCGCCGCGCGAGATATTAGTGGCCTCAATCAAATTCAACTGCATCGCCAAGTGCATTTAGAGCTTGTTCGTCATCCAGAAGATCCAGTAGAATTTTTACGATTGAAATTATATGGGCGGGGCGATTTACCTGCCTATAGTCGAATGATTCCAATTTTAGAAAATATGGGGTTTCATGTTGAAGACGCAATGACTCATAAATTGACAGCGGCGTCTGGCACTACCTATTCCATTACTCAGTATCTGGTGAAAGCTGATGTTGCCGTGTCTAATGTTGATACTTTAATATTGCAACCTCACTTGGAAGATGCGATTGATCGAGTATTATCTGGCTATGGAAGTAGCGATCAATTTAACCGTTTATTTTTGATTTGTGGCTTGACTGTGCCCCAGGTACGCCTATTGCGAGCCTATGCACGATACATGCGACAAATAGGTTTTAATTTAAGTTATAGATACATGGCGCTTACTCTTGGTCGCTATCCGCAAATCACTAAACAGCTTGTGGCATTATTTGATAGTAAATTTAACCTTGATGTCGCAACGATTAAAGAACGCAAGGTCATCATAAAGCAAGCCAGCCAAGGTATTGGCAATGCACTAGAAGCTGTGGCAGGTGTGGATGATGATCGTATTTTAAGGCAATACCTCAGTCTGATACTGGCCACCAAACGCACAAACTATTATACGATTTCAAGTGAACCGCAAAATAACCCTTATATCGCCTTTAAATTAAAGCCATCGGAAATTCCCGGTGTACCAAAGCCTGTGCCTTACTTTGAAATTTTTGTCTATTCAAGTCAAATGGAAGGCGTACATTTACGAGGCGGGCCTGTAGCCAGAGGTGGGTTGCGTTGGTCTGACCGATTAGAAGACTACCGTACTGAAGTGCTAGGCCTAGTCAAAGCCCAGCAAGTCAAAAATGCAGTTATCGTTCCAGTGGGCGCTAAGGGCGGTTTTGTGTGTAAACGACTCAAGCCAAACCTGCCTCGGCAAGAGACAATGCGCTTGGTGCAAGACTGTTATAAAACCTTTATTCGAGGTCTTTTAAGCGTTACTGATAATCGTGTGCAAGGTGAGGTGGTTCCGCCGCTTAATATTATTCGCTACGATCAGGATGACCCCTATCTTGTAGTAGCTGCAGATAAAGGGACGGCTAGCTTTTCGGATTTAGCGAATGAAGTGGCCGCTGAGCATGATTTTTGGTTGGGGGACGCTTTTGCATCTGGTGGTTCGAAAGGGTATGACCATAAAAAGATGGGCATTACAGCAAAAGGCGCATGGGTATCTGTACAACGACACTTTCGTGAACTTGATATTGATGTGCAGCACGATTCTTTTTCGGTGATCGCAATTGGTGACATGGCGGGTGATGTCTTTGGAAATGGGATGCTATTGTCGCGTAAAATTAAATTGGTGGCGGCGTTTAATCACCGGCATATTTTTATTGATCCAAACCCAAATGAAGAAAAATCATTTGAAGAGCGAGAGCGTCTGTTTAATCTAAGTCAGTCCTCGTGGGAAGATTACAAGTCGTCGCTTATTTCCGAAGGCGGTGGTATTTATGCTCGAGAACTAAAAAGCATTACTATTACGCCGCAAATGGCAAAAATCTTGAGTATTTCTGCAAAAAAGCTAAGTCCTAACGAATTAATTCATCAGCTGCTAAAAGCGCCAGTGGATTTGATCTGGAACGGTGGTATCGGCACTTATGTTAAATCAAGTCAAGAAGAGCATTTAAAAGTTGGCGACAAGGCAAACGATGTTCTGCGAGTTAATGGTCAAGATTTGCAGTGCCGTGTTTTCGGTGAAGGTGGTAACTTAGGTGTCACTCAGCTAGGTCGGATTGAAGCGGCTTTGCAAGGTGTGCGATTCAATACTGATTTCATTGATAACGCCGCTGGTGTTGACTGCTCGGATCACGAAGTCAACATCAAAATTTTACTTGCAGAGCTTATCCAACATGGTCGTCTAGATAAAGCTGATCGAAATGAATTGCTTGAAACCATGACTGATGAAGTGTCTGCTTTAGTGCTTGCCAATAATGCAGATCAGGTGCGAGTTCTAGGGCTTGCGCAGCGAGAATCTTTCCGGCGATTGGGCGAGTACCGACGCTTGATCGCCAGATTAGAACAGGGGCCTCTTGATCGTGCATTAGAGTTCCTACCTGATGATGAAACATTGCAGCAGCGCAGTTTGAATGGCATTGGTTTAACTCGACCAGAGCTTGCAGTTCTCATGTGCTATACCAAAGCTGAGCTTAAAGAGACTCTGGCCGATTTACCCCTGGCGTCCACTGAGTATGCATTAAAAGAAGCCTACACGGCTTTCCCAAAAACTTTAGTTGATCAATATGCTAATGAAATTGGTTCACATCAGTTAATTCGACAAATTGCGGCGACTCAAATGTCGAATTCAATTGTACATCGAGTAGGTATTACGGTTGTGCAACGTATGATGGACACTAGTAATGCGGATATTCAGCAAACCGTAGCAGCTTATTTGGCGGTTAAGAACTTATTAAACCTTGACCAGTTATGGTATTCAATTGAAACAATTCAAACTTCGTATGAGCTTCAGCTTGAGATGTTTTTTACAGTACAGCGTTTATTGCGTCGAAGTATGCGTTTGCTTTTGAGACAAAATCACTGCGTTTTAGATGTTGACGACACTGTTAAGCGTTACAGTCATGGGGTTCGGTTTTTCTTTAGTAATGTAGACCGATTGCTCAAAGATAAAGAGGCAGAAGCATGGCAAAATGCGGCGGATCACTATGTGGCGTCTGGTGTGCCAGAAGGGGTTGCTAAAACTATAGCAGCGTGTGATTTTGGTCTTGCAGCGTTCGATATTGTAGATGCGCACCTTGCAGTGGCTGAAGAGGCGCTTGAAGCTACATCCCATCTTTATTTTAGAGTTCGTAGTTTACTTGGTTGCCAGTGGCTTGAAAGCCAAATTCGAGATTTCCCCGTAACTAATCACTGGACGGCCATGGCTCGAGAAGCATTATTAGACGATTTATATGGCCAGCAGGGCAAGTTGGTGGCGATGATTATTCGAGCCGGAAAAAATGAACTTTCTATACAACTCGATGATTCTCAACAAGCGTTAGATAAAGTAGATCAGCTCCTCGAGTTATTCTTGAAAAGATTTGCACCCTGGATTGACCAGTGGATAAAAACACTTTCCGAAATGAAAAGCCTACCTGCAATTGATCACCCAGTGGCCACTGTGGCGATGCGTCAATTAGCAGATATTGTTCGAGCGGTGGAGAATTGGGCAGACGGGGAGTCAGTGTTAAGTTGCCGTTCTGAGTCATAACGTACGGCATTTCGGCTCCAAGTAAGTCTACAGCGTGTGAAAAATTATGACAGTGCTGCGAACTAGTTAACATTAATTCATTGTTGTAAAAGTGGCTCGGGAATTTTTAAATTGATAAAAGGTATTGCGGCAGATACTATTGCAACTGTAATAGATTAGCCAAATGAATACTCTTCATGAGCATAGATTTCACTGTGCTTATGGAAAATGACCTTGTCCGCATTCTCTAGTTTTTCAATTCTACGGCGCATCGGCCTTTTCTCAAAAACATGCAATGGAAAGACTAAGCCCTGAGGTTGAATCATGACTTCATCAAGGTTATCAATAACATCCCAAGCTCTAGCCATGGCTGCATCGTAGCTTCCAAGTCGGGGGAATATTTCTTCAATCTCTATATTGGCAACTTCTATACCACATTCATCAATTTGATCAACAAAATGCTCGTTAAAGCATGAAGAAGGCTGGCCAATTTCTTGTTGCTGCTGTTGAAGTTCCACTTGATACATATTGAGTTACTCCAGTTATGGTGTTCTAAACCCTATGGGCGTAATTTTGCGCTTTATAAGTCGTTTGGTCAATCACTTATCAGTTCAATGTGTAGTTTTCGTAATCGTCATATTCATCTTCCTGACTTTTATTTTTAGCTTTTGTGGCGCTTGATTCTGCTGATTTTTCTACTCGTCGATGCCGCATAGTCCCCTGTTTTTTTTGTCTTAGTGGAAAGACCAGGCCTTGGGGTAACAAAATAATTTCGTCTAGGTTGTCCACAATAGCCGCACTTCTGAGCTGTATCTCCATAGGGCTGTCAATTCTTGGATAAAGATTGCTCATTCGTGGATTTGCCACTTCTACGGGGCTAGTGACGCGGGCGAAAGCACTATAATTGATTCTCCAAACAGTCGAAAATGGATGTCGTTGTCGATAACCTTGGTCGATTGAGATCATTAGTAAGGCTCCCATCAGCATGTATCAATTGACACATTGTACCTTAATTGTAAAAAAATCATAACATTTAGTTACATAAAGACCATGTGAAAAATGCATAACAGAGAATTATCTTTAGAAAAGGCGAGAAATTTGATCTAAACAAATAGCGCTATTGGTGGCGTTGTTGCGGGTTGGTCATTAATATCCTTCACCGCTAGCGTCCATGGGTAGAACCACTGGTCGAAGCTTTTTGAAGTTGATAATGGCTGAAGGGGATAGTTTTAAAATACCAAAGTACTTTTCGAGAAATTCTAGATCATCGGCGGACTCTTGAATAAACTTTTTATGTTTGCGCATATCTTCATGAAGTTCGTTTTCATTATTAGGCATGGCCACAATTTGATACATATATCGTTCAATTTCCTCAATCATGGTCATAAACTTAGAATCTGTTTCTGGTGGCTGATTGATTTGTCTTGGCGCTTTAGTGCCACTAAATAAAACCGAAAAAATACTTTCGCCCAGATTAGAAAGTTCACGTTTCGACGACACTGTCTGGTGACCAAAATTGAACGATTGGTCTTTAAGATGAGTCATTGCTGCGTCTACTGCAAGCTTAGGAATTTGAGCAATGCTCTCTGCAGACACTTCTTTGAGATCTTTAAGTTTATCTTTTTGTTTAGTGTGATAAGAACTGTTGTGATGGATGTCATTTGTCTTGTCAGCATCTTCAAGGCGATATGCCTGTTCTTGAAGTAGAGGGATACTAGATTGTAGACTTATCGTCATGTTCCCTCCTAATTTGACTGATGAGTGTATAATATTAGATTCAATGAACTATGATGAATTTAGCCTGA
>Ga0115546_1000968_pt1 | contig 18637 bp, 12 predicted proteins | sample COGITO_mtgs_1004_FD_87186 | JGI IMG/M metagenome (GOLD analysis project Ga0115546, IMG submission 87186) | Pelagic marine microbial communities from North Sea - COGITO_mtgs_100413 | ecosystem: Environmental > Aquatic > Marine > Epipelagic | place: Germany:Helgoland, sampling site Kabeltonne...
AACCGGTAGCTAATTTTTTCGACGACCAGGCGATCGTCAATTTGCAGCGTTGGAATCATCGAGCCAGAGGGGATAAACCGAGCTTCGGCCACAAACTGCCGAATGCCCAAGGCTAGAACAATGCTCAAGCCAATCGTTTGAATACCTTCGACCCAGGGGTTCGGTTGCTTTTGAGGTTGATTCTCAGACACGGTTTTCCTGGCCTAAACGTCGTGGGCGGCGCGATAAAATTGCTGTAGGGTTTAGCTGTACGGATTCTATCCGCGAGCCAATCTTTGGATCAATACCAAGTTTAGGCTATTGATACCCATTCCTTGGGTTAATTCCGCATAGACCTGTCTCAAACGAGAACGATTATGCCGTCTACTTCACTGATTATTCGCAATGCTCAGGTGCTCTTACCCTCCGGAGAGATAGAGCCAAGAGAAGTCTCTGTCTCGGATGGCAAAATTACCGCCGTTGGCACCGAGCTATCGGTCTCTAGCGACGTTCGATCGATTGACGGGAGCGGGCTGACGCTGCTGCCTGGCGTAATAGACCCGCAGGTTCATTTTAGAGATCCAGGACTAGAGCATAAGGAAGATTTGTTTACCGCAACCTGCGCCTGCGCTAAAGGCGGGGTGACGTCTTTTTTAGAGATGCCCAATACGCTACCGCTGACGATTACGCAGGAAATTTTGACCGATAAGCTGGCGATCGCAGCGTCCAAAAGCTTGGTAAACTACGGCTTCTTCATTGGCGCGACTGCTGATAATCTGCCCGATCTGCGCACAGCAAACCCGACTTGCGGCATCAAAATATTTATGGGGTCGGCGCATGGCCCGCTCTCGGTAGACACACCCGAAACCATTGAGCCAATTTTTGCGGTGGGCGATCGCCTAATTGCCGTCCATGCAGAAGACCAAGCGCGCATTTTAGAACGGCGAGAACTGTTCGCCGGGCAGACCGATCCGGCAACTCATTCAAAAATTCAGGACAATCAGACTGCGCTAAACGCTAGCAAGCTGGCGCTGGCACTCTCGAAAAAGTACCAGAGACGGCTGCATATTTTGCATATGTCTACGGGAGAAGAGGCTGACTTACTGCGCCGCGATAAGCCCAGTTGGGTCACCGCAGAAGTGACGCCCCAGCATTTGCTGCTGGACGTAAGCGCTTATGAGAAAATTGGGACATTGGCGCAGATGAACCCGGCGTTAAAGTCAGAGCGCGATCGCGAAGTTCTCTGGCAAGCTTTACTAGACGGCATCATCGACTTCATCGCCACCAACCATGCGCCCCACACCCTAGAAGAAAAAGGCAGAGGCTATCCCAACAGCCCCTCTGGAATGCCGGGCGTCGAAACCGCCTTGCCCCTGATGCTGACACAGGCTAAAGAGAATCGCTGCACGGTCGCGCAGGTTTCCAACTGGATGTCTACAGCGGTCGCCCAAGCCTACCAAATTCCCAACAAAGGACTCATAGAGCCAGGCTACGACGCCGACTTGGTGCTAGTCGATCTCTCCACCTACCGCCCTGTACTGCGCGAAGAGCTAAAAACCAAGTGCGGATGGAGTCCTTTCGAAGGCTGGACGCTAACGGGTTGGCCCGTGGTGACCGTAGTAGGTGGTCAAATCGTGTACGAGCGCGGCGAGATTGATACCAGCGTTCGCGGACAGGCACTACAGTTTGGGTAAATAGACATCGCGAATGCATCGCGAAAGATCTTTGGGCAAGAGTCGCTAGCGGCTTAAGTTCCGACTATCTTTTATGACGTATAATGTACCGAGTTGCCGTACATCAAAGACTGCCGATGGACACTGTAAGCGTAAACAAATTTCGAGATACGTTGAAGGACTGTGTTGAAAGAGTTATCAGCGAACATCACCCGATCAAGGTTACTCGCAGAAATGGAAAAGATTTTGTTGTAGTCAGTGCTGAAGATTGGGAGAGGGAGCAAGAAACTCTGTACATTTTGCAAAACAGCAGCTTGATGCAGCAGATCTCTAAAGCTGTGGAATCTCACGCACAGCGGCAAGGTTATTCACCCAACAGCGAGGAGATGAATGAGATCCTTGGTGTTTGAAAGAGATAGCTGGAGCGCCTACGAAAAGCTAAGAAAGCAAGATAAGCAAATCCATAACAATCTCTGTAAGATACTGAAAGAAATGCTAAGGGGCGATCCTAGTTTAGGACTCGGAAAACCTGAGCCGCTCAAGCACAATCTGTCTGGGCTGTGGTCTAGAAGGCTATCCCAAAAGGATCGAATAGTCTATAAGTTCGACAGCAACTGCATCTATGTCTTTGCAATTGGCGGTCACTACGACCAGATCAAAAATAGCTAATCGGCTTTCATATGCTAATTAACAGGTCTCAAAATAGGCCCCTAATATATGTCTAATCCTTTTCGCTCGCTTCAGTACCTACCTTGGGCATTGCTGTTTCAGAGTGCAGCCGTCACGGTGATTATTGGTGCGCTAATTGAATTTCTTATTTTTCAGCTAGCGACGGCGCTCACCAGGCTAACGCTGGGAGAAACCGGAGAATGGCTGTTTGGGGTTTTCTTTGGCGTTCTATTGCCGCTTTTGCTAGCCGTAGGGTTAGGGGCACTGGCTCTTTTGGTCGCCGCTCGCCTCTTTCAGCAAATTCCGCTTAGAAAAGACACCCTGTGGGCTTTAGTCGCCTGTGTGATTGTTTTGCTACCCATTAAGAACTTATTAATGAGTGGATTTGGCTTTGCGAACCCATTTAGCGTCAGCCTAGGCGTGGTTTCGATTGTGCTGATTGCCGTTGGACTATTCAGCGCGGGACGGCGCTATTGGCGCTATTGAGGTTGGTATTATAGGCACTAAAAAGAGCCCTTTAGAACAGATCGTACTGAATAGAAAAGTAGATGCCGTCGTCTTGCAGACTATCGCCTGTGCTGTCGATGTTCACCAGTGGAATGCCATAGTCTAGGCGAGCGGAAAGATTGTCGCTCTGTTGCCACAGCAGCCCTAAGCCAGTGCCTACGAGGACGTTGTTGCCGCTCGGGTTGTTTCGATTATTCCAGGCTGCGCCCGCGTCTAGGAATGGCGTTATTTGTACAATGCTATCGTCTGAAAACTTCAGCACGGGAAACCGAGCTTCGGCGGAAAGCGATGCGCCGTTATCGCGAAGCAGCGCGTCTTGACGGTAGCCCCGTACGCTTTGCCCGCCGCCCAAGCCAAACTGCTCGGAGGAAAGCAGGCTATTGGCAGCCAGCTGAAGGTCGCCGCGCAGAAAGAAAAGCGAGTTTTCGCTCAGTAGGCGCACCCACTGACCCTGACCGCGCCACGAGAAGAACTGACTGTCGGGCACGTCGCCTTCGTTATTGGTAGCATCTAGTAGATCTAGGCCGAGATTGAACTGCGATCGCGCGGCCAAAACCTGCTGCTGGCTCCGCTTCGTCCAAGCCTGAGAAAACCGCAGCGCCGTCACCTTCGTTTCACCGTTATCATCTGCACCGGGCGAAAGCGGAAAGGGGCCAATATTATCGATGCCCAAGCGAGTCTGACTTTCTCGGTGCGCCAGCGCTAGGCCCAAAGTCAGCTCCTCAGTCGGCGTCTCAATCAGCGGATGAGTTACCCCCACCTCGTAGTAATGAGCGTCGGAGCTGATCTCTAGCACGTCAAAAGTATCGTCAATGACGCGGCTTTCGGAGATGCCGCCGTCTATATTAAGGCGCGTATTGTAAGGGCCAACAGGAACAGAGTAGCCGAGGTCTAGGCTATTGCTGCCGTCGGTATTGGCGTAGCTCGCAAAAGCTCTATCGCCAATGCCCAGCAGGTTGCCTTCCGACAGGCTAATTTGGCGGCGATTGCTACCAATGTTAGGCGATCGCCCATTATCCAACCCGACCGTCAGCCCAAAAGAATCGGCCTCGGTCACCTCTACGCGCAAAATACTGGTGCCAGGCCGCACCCCCGCTTGCAAATCGGCAGATACCGTCTCAATCAGCGGATCTATCTGCAAACGCTGCAGCGCTTCTAGCAGCTTATCGGCATTAATCGGAGGCTTTGCGGCTAGACCCAAACGGCTACGAATATAGCCCGGCTTCAGCCTGCGAGTGCCCACAATCTCAATCTCTTCAATCTCGCCCTCAATCACCTGGACGGTGACCAAGCCATCTTCCAAGGTCTGCGGCGGAATAAACGCGCCCGAGGTTAAAAAGCCCGCCTCCACATAGCGATCGGTCACCGCAGAGCGAAGCTGAAGCAGTTCATTAAAGGTAATGGGCCGACCCGTATATTCAGCAAACAGATCGGCAAAGTCTTCAGTGGTAAAAACGCTGCTGCCTACTAGCTCAATGCCATTAACGACAAAGGTTTCGTCGCTGCCGCTGGTGATGCCCGTAGGATTGTTAGCGCCATCTGGATCGCCCAACAGCTCATCTACGGGCGGCAGCTTTTGCAGAGGCTGCTCGGGTAAGATCTCTTGGCGTTCGTCTGGCGTAATGTCTCTGGGGTTGAGATTCTCTGCCGGAATGCGATCGCGAGGAAAGTCTATGCCAGCCGGTAGGTTGACCTGAGCGACGCTGCTCCCATCGCGGGTCGTGGCAGTGGTGTCTAACGCTGACTGGGCTAGGGTCGCGGTTGGGCAAACCAGCGTTGCGATCGCGCTAATAGCCGAAAGCTTAATGAGATAAAGAGAAGAAGGCATAGATGACGACGACGCAAGAACTGCTTTGCCTGTAATATGCCCGACCCATCAACCCTTGTTCATAAGATCTATTACGGAGCAGCGCAGAGCGAGTAGGCACGGTTTCGTTAGCCGCGTAGAAAATTAACTAGATGAGAGAATTAACTATACGGAAGAATCAGCTATACGTAACAAGTTTATTTGATACATATGTGTAATCAACATACCGCTAAATTTGACCATTAGCGCCCCAATATTGGCAAATTCAGCCTAGCCACTAGGCCCTAGTCCCGAGCAACTAGAATTGCTCGCATACCCACCGTTTTTGCACCCGCGTAGTCTTCGGCCTCGCTATCGCCAATGTGCCAAGCCTGATTGGCAGCGCAGCTATGTTTAGCCAGCGCCACTTGAAAGATCTTAGCATCGGGCTTAGCAACACCCACTTCTGTCGAGAGCGTCACCGTCTGAAAATAGGCAGAGAGGCCCAAAACATCGAGTACTCTATGCAGCCGAGAGTCAAAATTAGAGATAATGCCCAGCTCTATGTTCATAGACTGCCAGCGAGTAAGAGAGGGCAGCGTATCTGGATAAACACGCCAGGGAGCGGGCGTTTCAAAATAGCCGTAAAGGTCGCCGTAAAACTGGTCAAAATCGGAAAATTTTTCTAAGGCCCCAACGCGGTCAAAGGTTTCTGATACGACATCCTTCCACCAGCGATATTCCAGCGCGGGGATAGCATCAGGCTCTACCCCCGGAAAAGCCATCCGCTCAGCCGCCGCGAAGCTTTGGTAAAAGGCTCGATTTACTGCCTGAGCGTTGGTCGAAACCCCCACCCTAAGCGCAAGATTGCTGTAGATCTCACCGACGCTGCCCTTGACGCCGAAAAGGGTGCCAAAAGCATCGAGATAAATCACTTTTGGCCGGTCTGTGAGGGCAGGTTTAGCAGATAGCGAAGGAGTGGGCATGGGCAGAAAGAGAGCGTTACTTTCGCGAACTCGTCAGCAAATCTTGCAACGGCTGCGTAATCCAATTAAGCCCTACGCGAATCTGATGATCGAGCGTTGGCATGCGGTACAAATAAGTCAGCCTTCTAGCGACATGGGCCAAGCTACCGTCTAATTTGACGCCGAGACCCGTCAGCGTGGCGTTATCTGTACCTAAGGTCATCATTTCACCTAAGTGCTGATAGCGGAAGGGCAACGGTGGTCTACCTGTAAGGCTAGCCCAAATGTTCCAGGCGGCATAGTCGGCCTGCTGTAGCGCAGACTGGGCCGTAGTCGGGACTTTTCGGCCTTCAGCATCTACCCCATCGGCTAGATCGCCCAAGGCATAGAGATCTGCATGGTCTTTTACCTGAAGGGTCGGCTCGATGATGAACTGCGCTTTGGGATTGCGGGGCAAGTCGAGCGCGTCGAGGGCCGGGCTAACTTTATTACCCACTGTCCAAAGCACGATATCAACAGGAATCGTGTCGATTTTGCCTTTGTACTCCAGTGAGAGGCTGTCGGCGGTTACCTCGGTAACGGTGGTTTCGTAGTCCACCCAAATCTTTTTCTCGGCGAGCGCGGCTTTGGCTGCTTTTTGGTTGAATTCTGGAGAGGTTTGCAAAATTTCGCTGGCCCGCTCAACGATACGAATTTTGGCGCGATCTGATGAAGCTTTGCCAGCGCCCAATCGCTCAGCCACCTTACAGGCAATCTCGACCCCGCTGTAGCCGCCGCCCACAATCGCGACGCGAACCTTCTCAGGATTACGCTCTTCGACTTGCCGCAGCTTATCTTTTAGCCGGTAGGCATCTTCTAGCGAGCGGAAGGGAATGGCATAATCAGAAACGCCTGGGGCCATATCCATCGGCGTTTCACCACCTAGCGCTAGCACCAGCCGGTCGTACGAAAGCTGTGTGCCATCGGTTAGGCTGACTTGCTTCTCGCCCAAATCAATTTGCTCAACGCCGCTTTGATGAAAGCGAACGCCCGTGTTTGCGAGCAGCTCTTCGTAGGGTGGAGCAATTTCCCAGGTTTGCAGTTCGCCTGTGACCAGTTCGTAGAGGAGAGGGGCAAACACAAAGCGATCGCGCTGATCGACGAGAACAATATCAGGCTGACCGTCTTCCCAGTTGAGTTTGCTAAGGGCAAGCGCTGTATAGAGGCCGCCAAAGCCGCCGCCAAGGATACAAATAGACTGAGACATAAGGGGTAGGGATGGGGCAACAAAAGGTATTGCTATTAGGATAGCGTCCCTTCGCAGACGATAACCCCTACCGCTTGATAGACACCAAATTAGGAGATGTGCTGCGCTTAAGTTGCACCAGCACGAGCTATACCAACTGAGCTATACCACAGGCGCTGTCTTAGGCGAAGGCCCGTACTCGTTGCGATCGAAGCTACCCGCTTGAACCAAGAATACCAGCAGCACAATTGCGCCGATAATAGGAACGAATGCAATCAGTTGCCACCAGCCGCTGCGGCCAGTATCGTGCAGCCTGCGCGCACCCACAGCAATACTTGGAATTAGCACAGCTAGGCTGTAAATACCGCCAATGACGCCATTGGTTCCTAAAACACCATCGAGTATGGTCAAGCCAATTGAAATTAGAAAATTGAAGAGAGCGAAGTACCAGAACTCGGCGCGTCTAGCGCGACCCGAAAAGTTTGCATAGTTGTCTCTAACAACTTTGAGATACCATTCCATAATCTTTTCCTTGCTTTCCTTTGTATATGATCTCTATGAACAAAACTGCAGCTTTGAAGTGCGATCGCTAGGTGCTGCATTTAAACAAGTTTCCCTAATTCGCACTGTTACAGATACAGACCTAGATTTTATATCACAAGGAAAAGCGATCCTCTAATCAAGCAACTCTTCTACAACAACAGCTTCTGCAACAACAGCCGCATTCTGAGCAAACAAGCTGAACTTATCACCGAACTTGGCGCTGTTTACTCCCACTCATTCGGATCTCGATCGTAGGGGTTTTCAACGTAAACATTCTCTCTATAAGCATTCTCTGAGTTTGCAGACTCTCGATAGCCCGGATCTGGATTACTAAACCCTTCGTAATCAGGATCGGCGCGTTCAGCGCGTTTTCGCTGCTTGGCTTTCCCTTCTTGGCGAATATTGCCGACGCCTTTTAAGACGCCGCGACCGACTAAGCCAATGCCGCGCCCTAGCACTTCTGTAAGAACGTAAACAACGCTGCTGCCGACTAGGGAAAAGGCCGTGCGTAAGCGGGGGGCGATCGCATCTCTAGTTTCTAGAGCCAAGGTTACAATCAAAGGCAATCCCCTTAGCCGATCTAGCTCTGCACGACGCGGCGCGTAGATAGAGGTTCTCTCAATGCCGTTTCGGCCTAAAATAAACAGATTGTAACGACTCTCAAAAATTGCTTGAGGCTCATCTACAATGCGATCTTTGCGGTAGCGCCAGGACAGATCGTTACGAAACCGCTCAATTTCTCTCGAAGACATCAACCGGCTAGTGTATAAACTCTTTTTAATCGACTCCGTATCGGACAGACGGTTGAGCAAAGGCTGTACGATCGCATTCGCCACCTGAATCACCAGATTTTCTAGTAAACGTTCACTGCGAGCGATCGCCCGAGGCGTCGTAGCAGCGTAGTCCGTCCCATCTATCACCATCGGCTCTTGAAACAACCAGTGGCCGAACAGCTCGCTCACCATTGGAATGTTGTTCAAAATTTGAGCTTGCACCAGCGGTTTTTCCTGTTGCAACAGCGTTACCACCTCTTCTTCTACGTTGCTTACGCGCACTGTGTAGTACTTCCCAAAAAATTCCGTATTTACAGCGTCCCAAAGATCTTTCAGCACCTGAGAAGCGCGAGTATCCAGTCGTCCTGCCTGTACATTTGAAGCTCGCAAATCGGCCAAAAGGTCTTCTAACTGCCGCAGGACTAAGCACAGCAGCTCTAGCTTTTTGTCTGCTCGCAAGATGTCAATTTCTAGCGGCGCCTGAGTGGTGTTTTTGAGTGGCCCTTGCAGTTTGGCGAATATACTTTCGAAAACAACATTTTGCACCTCACTTGGACGCGCTTGCAGGCGAGCGTTGGTAGCGGCGATCGCGGCGGCGGCATTCGAGATTAAAGTCTCTCTATCTAGATAGCGAGCGGCGGTCATATCCGCATAGTTGTTGCCATAGCCGCCCTGCTGAGCAAGCCGAATCCAGTCTGTGCTGCTAGGCGGCGCTGCACCAGAGCGATTAGAGGAAGACCGAGAGAGTTGGGAGCGATTGGGGCGATCGCTAAACTGCGGCGTTCGCCAAATAGAAGACACTAGCCACCTAGCTGCTGTTAGCTCTCTCTTTTTGCCATCTAAAATCGCCTGATTTAGCCAGGAGGTCGTTTGGCGCTTAGAGTTTTCTACCGCCGCAATGTTGCGGTCAATCTGCTGAAGCCCAGAAAGCCGCATACTAATTCGCATTGCCGTAAGCGGGCCAGGAATGTCTTCTAAGCGAGACAGGGCCGAACCATTTTTGCGGCGCTTGGGGGCAGGTGGCTGGTTCAAAGACGGCGATTGAGCTGTGGGTAATTGAGCAGACGATTGAGTTGTATCTGGCTGGCTCTGGCTAGGTCGGGGCTGCGCAGCTTGCGATTGAGCCGACTGAACTGATTGAGCCGGTCGAACTTGCTCAAGCTGAGATGGCGTAGGTGAGATCGGCTCAGACTGCGGCGAGGAAGAGATTCCAGCATCTAACGGCTCAGAATCTAGCGGCTTAGAATCTACTGGCTCAGAATCTACTGGCTCAGAATCTACTGGCTCAGAATCTAGCGGCTTAGAATCTTTAAATGCTGTGGCAGGGTCTATCGGTTTAGCAGGCGCAGGCGACTCGTTAGAATCGGCGCGTTGCTCAACTTTTGGCAGGGTATAGGCTTCAGCAGCGGCCTGAACGATCATCTGCGCTAGCAGCCGAACAGACATGCTACGCGTGCCACAGCCGCTAGCGCCCGCCCTTTCGGCAGCCGCTTGCAAGGCCGGTTCAGATTGAGCACTTAGCACTAGCACCGGCAGCCTCGGAAACTCAGCTTTAATCTGCTGGCAAAGCTGTAGTCCTGGTCGATTATCCAACCCGCTGGCACCCATTCCCAGATCGAGCAGCACCAAATCGAGCGGTGGAAGTATTGGCAATTCTTCGCTCGCTCTACTGCGCTGTTTCTTTCGGCCTTTCTTCCAGCCTTTGCGCAGGTTTTGACTCTTTTCTCTTGCCAGCGCAGAAGCTGCCTGAGCCTGTTCGTAACTCTCAAAGCGCGTTCTAATTCCCTTGAGCGCTTCCTCAGCTTTGCCCGCTTCGGCGACAACGACAAAATCGCCCTGCTGTTCTAGCCAGACCTTGAGGCCAAGGCGAAACCTGGGGTCTTCATCGACCAGCATTAGTTGCAGGGGGCGATCACGCATTGCGTTATGAGTGAGAAATGATTGGGTGACGAGTGGGGCAAGATGAGGTTCATTCTATACTTGCAGGGTTACTCGGTAAGTTCAATCTCAAAGTTCAATCTCAACTCGCTGCTAACAATTCACTCATAGCGGTCTTCTGTCTGGCCGTAATAGCTGTTGTCGCTATAGCCGTCGTCGCGATAGTCGGGCGCTGCGTAAGACTCTTCAGCCGGTGCTTGCAGCGACCAAATATAGGCCCGCTCTCTATCCCAAATGGCAATGCTAGTTCGTGCTTCTAAGTAGAGGGCGCGCCCTGGCGCAATTTGAGCGGCAGTGTCAATGGCGGCGCTCAAGCTACCTCTAGCGGCGTAGCTCTCGGCGCGAACCATAATCGGCGTATCTTCAATCGTTTCAACTTCTTCTGTCCAGCCCTTAATGGCCAGCAGCGCATCGTCGTAAAGCGCTCGGTCTTTTTTAATTTTCTGGGCCTGAGCGATCGCATCTCTCAAATCGCCTCGCTCGGCAAGCTGCTCAGCCTTGCTGAAAATCGGCTGATCTTCAATCGTTTCAATTCGGTCTTCCCATTCGGCAATGTAGGTTTGGCCTTCAATTCTAAGCGCTCGGCCCTGGGATACTTTGCCAGCTTGCGCGATCGCCTTTTGCAAATTCTCTTTACCGCCTGCGCTCGCATATCGAATGGCCTGGGTCAAAATGGGCCGGTCTTCCTGCCGCTGAATTTCCTTTTGCCAGTGCGAAACCAACGTTTGCGCCTGAATGCGCTGAGGCCGCTCTTGCGTAATCGTCTGAGCCTCAGCGATCGCCCATTCATAAGTTTTACGCTGGCCAATTTGAGCCAGGGTATTGGCGTACTGCAGCTTGCGAATATCAGCGAGCTTCATCTGCCACTCAATTAGGCTATCTTGCGCCTCTTGATAAAAAGGACTGATCGGCGAAATCCGCTGCACGGCCTCAATCGCTTCGACGAGGCTATAGATTTGCACGTAGGAAGGCGCTATCGAGTCGGCTTCGTCTTCGGCTAGGCGCTGAGCATGTCCAAAGCTCAGCAGATCTTTGGCCTCTGCGGTCAGCGCAATATCTGGCGGCACGAGCTGAACCACCTCAATCGCCGCTGCGATGTCTTCTTCTTCCCACTTTTGAAAGCTGTACTGCATTACCCGCTCAGCCCACTGGTCGAGGTCGGGCTTGGCTTCTTTCCAGGCAGCTGTTTCCAAGTCGATGTCGCGGGCGATCGCAAACGCTTCTCCTAGCTTCTCCAAATCGCCCGTTTTAGCCAAAGCTCTAGCCTTATTGAGCTTAACTCGAGCAGTTTGTTCGCGATCGATCTTTATCCGTAGCTGAAGATGGCGCTGATTCACCCAATAGTCGCTATTTAGAATCTTTAGCGACTGTAAGTCTCGCCTGGCCGCCACCCAATCTTGAGCCTTAATTGCCTTTAAAATCTTGGCCTCAATCTCTCGGCCAGTCATCCATTCTTTATCCCAAGTTGCGATCGCGCTCTTCACCTCCGGGTAAATAGCCACCCGAGTCGGAATCCGATTCGCAATGGTCACCGCTCGCCGCATCTCCCCACGCTGCACCATCTGGTCTAGCTCCGACAGCAGCGCCTTAGACCAGCGATCCATTAGCTGGTTAGCTTCTTCGTACTGCGGATTACTAGACTGCCAGGGTTCTACTAGCTCAATCGCCTCAATTAAAGCCTGCGCCGACCCAGACTTTACGCTCGCCTGAGCGCAGAGTAGCCGCTCACTATCCGAAGCCGTTACCGCCAGCCGGGCGCAGTCCGGCAGCGGCGGATTCTGCGTCATCACCGACACCGCTCGCAAACCCACACCGCCCGCCGACAGCAAAATAGCTAACCAGACAAAAGGAATCAAATACTCTGAGAGCTTGGCACGAATACGCCGACCGACCGATGAGCCAGTCGAGCGTCCAATAGCGACTTTTTTAGCGGGCGAGGAAGGCGGAGTAGATGTCATCGAAGTACGGCCTAGCGGCGATCGCTTTCAAAACGGAATACAAATCAAAGTCCAAACAAGATTACTTGATGAGTCAAGCCCCCCTACAGTGCCCGAAAAAGGGGGGCGATCTTTCCTAGCGGCCTCCGTCATTCACCTAGCATTCAAAAGCCGAATGTCAGGCATCAATATCCACCAGGCACATCAAGTAACTTTTATAGAAATTTTGCTGACATTGTAGAGGCTAACGTCCCCCGTTAGCACCTGATTTATTCAGTTCATCTAGATTAAATCCAGCTTCACACGATGGCAGTTATCTATGGCAGTTACCTATCCGCCAAATCGCTCCTTAATCAGCGCAAACAAGGCCCGCATTCCCATCGCGTCACCGCCCTCCGGTCGCCCAGGTCTGCTGCGCATATTAAACGCCATAAAGTCGATATGAATCCAGGGCGATTGCCCCGCCGTAAACTCTCTTAGAAACAGCGCCGCCGTAATCGCACCACCATAAGGCGCATTCGAAATGTTGTGAATGTCGGCAACTCTGCTGTCGAGCATATTGCGATAAGGCTCGTGTAGCGGCAGTCGCCACAGCGGATCGTCCTGCCGCTCGCCGCAGGCAATTAGGGCCTCAGCTATTTCATCGTCATTACAAAACAGCGCGGCCAGCTCAGCGCCAACCGCCACCCTAGCGGCCCCGGTTAGCGTGGCACAGTCTATCAGCAAATCAGGCTGCTCGCTGCTCGCTTCTGTCAGCGCATCGGCGAGCACTAACCGACCTTCCGCGTCGGTATTACCAATTTCTACCGTCGTCCCCTGACGCGACATCAGCACATCAGAAGGACGCGTTGCACTTGCCGAAATGCTGTTCTCTACCGCCGGGATCAGCACCCGTAAATGCACTGGCAGGTTCAGTTGCATAATCATCTGCGCTAGGCCCAGCACCTGCGCCGCCCCGCCCATATCTTTCTTCATCAGCTTCATGCCAGCCGACGACTTCATGTTTAGCCCGCCAGTATCGAAGCAGACGCCTTTACCCACCAGCGTCACCTTAGGCGCGTTGGGTTTGCCCCAGCGAATATCCACTAGCCGAGGGGCCTGAGCATTGTCATGGCCATTGGCTCTACCCACCCCGTAAATCATCGGGTAATTAGCATCAGCTAGGGCTTCACTAGCCGTAATGCTGCACTTCGCATTGAATCTTTCGGCCACTTTCTGCGCCTCAGCGGCTAAGGCCTCTGGGTGCATATCCAAAGCAGGCGTATTGATCAAGTCGCGCACTAAGTAAGTTGATTCAGCCGCCGCCGTAATGTAGTGCTGATCGACATTATCAGGAAAGTCTAGCTCGGGTAGCGCGTTGGCATCGGTGCGCTTATAGCGAGTGAAGCGGTATTGACCTAACGTCCAACCCAGGCAAAGCTTAGTCGCCTCGTCTGCAGAAAGATCGTCAGCTAGGGCATATTTTTGGGCGGGCAGGCTTTGCGCTAAATCTCCTAGGGTCCAAGTGTTAAAAGTAGAGGGCTTGCCTACTAAAACACACGCGAGTTCGGCGTCGGCAGAAGGCAGCAGACAGTAGCTATCGGGTTGCCCCGTAAAGCCGGACATCTCCAGCCAAACCGCATAGTTTGCATAGTCGTTGTTGACCTGCTTGGGCGTGACAAAATAAAGCGGAATAGAAGGGGGCAAGGGCTTGACTCCGAGAAGTAAAGTGAGAAGACATTGGGGGTTGCAGAATATGGTAAACCCTATCAGAACGCGGTGCGACTCGCATAAGCCTTCTATACGAGTAATATCAAGGTGGTTGAGTAAAGTAGTCGTACAGAAACTAACTTCAAGGAAATGGTATCGCTTCAACCGATGAGGTCGTGGTGCGAATAACGAGGCTCGTAGCTTTTTTCACGACTACACGCCGTCCGTCTGGTCTAAATTTAGGTAGGTAGACTTTTTCTTTTCAATAGGAACTATGCTGAGCTAAATTCTTATACAGAAAAATTCTATTGTGAGCGATATTTCTTTTTGGAAGCCGGTTTCTCAGCTCTTCAGACCGGAAAAGCCGCTAGTAGACCAAGCGCTACAAGATTTCTATGTGCAGCGGGAGAATAGTCCCGTTGAGAAGATTGCGAGGTTATTGGCTTTAGAGGATGAGTCTGCCAAGTATTTGCTATCAGGGCATCGAGGTGGCGGTAAAACGACAGAGCTAAGGCGACTTGAGAAGCGTTGTAAAAATGACTACACCGTAGTTTGGGTCGATACGGATACTAATTTAGATAAGTTCAATATTGGCTATGCAGAAGTGGTAGTGCTCATAGGCATGACTATTGTGCAGCAGTTAGAAGCCACTGGATGGAAGATGCCTGCACAGCTCAGTGAAGATCTATTGAACAGTCTGATGCCCATTACCTATCAAAATAGAGATTTTGAGGAGGGCGCGGTGGGTCTGCCCAAGCTATTTACTGATTTGGGGTTGCTGCTGAGGGTGGGGTTTCAGCAAGAGACGAAGGCTACGCGAGAGGTGCGTCCGGCGCTGAGTGAGATTATCGATCGGGTGAATGACATTATTGCGGCGGCTGAAGATGCCAACTTTAGCCTGCTGGTGATTGTAGATGGGCTAGATCGTAAGGAGTATGGCACTGCGCTAGAGATGTTTTCTAGCGCGTTGCTGACGGCGCTTCGTTGTCACATTGTTTATGTAGTGCCGATTGCGCTGCGGTATTCTCCTGCTTTTCGGCAGCCGATGCAGGGCTTTAGCCATTGTTTAGACTTGGACAATGTGCCCGTGTTTAAATGCAGCGACCAAAAGCTTCCGACTACTGACCCAGATCTACAGGGCAGAAAGATTCTGCGCAATGTTATCAATAAGCGCCTAAATACCCTGGATGAGTCTTACCAAAATCTCATTGAGGAAGATGCTCTAGAATTGCTGTGTGAAAAAAGTGGTGGCGTTATTCGTGACTTGGTACGGCTGGCTAAAAATGCTTGTTTGGCAGCGTTAGACCAAAAAGCGACTGGGATTACAAAAGCCATTGCGGAAACAGCCGTAAAGGAGGAGCGCAGAACCCATTCTATAGATGACTACCAGTTTCCGGAGCTAGATGTGGTGAACCGGACGGGTATGACAACCAGTAACGTGTTTGATTCGCTCAAGCAGGGCAAAGTTGTCATCTGTGAGGAGCTTTTGCATCATAAGTTGATACTGGGCTATGAAGATCTAGTTCAGGGGCGGTGGTTTGATATTAATCCGATTTTGGCTGATGACTTAGCACGCTGGAGAGCAGCGCAGGAGAAAAGCAATGGTGAGCGTTCCAAATAATGAGCCGTTGGCCTTGAACGAGTCGGATAGCCATGCGCTGACACAGCTCGTAAACGCGGTGGCGCTGAGCGATAACGCCCTGATGCTGTTTGCTATTGCGCTTGAAAGTGCGCCGAGTCATCCGGTGGTGGCAGCGTTTCAGGCGAGGCTCAAGGCAGAGCTAGCGGAACCGCTACGCTTTTCGACTTTTCTTTACAGCGATGATTCTCTGTTTAATTTTTTGGCAGCGCGAGCGGCTTCGCCAAAGGCTCTATCGGAGAATACGGCATTGGGTCGCGAGGTGATATTTGCGTTTGGGCTAGAGCAGCTGCCAACGCCTCGCAAAAAGCAAGAGTTAGAGCAGCTAAACTTAGCTCGTGAAAAGCTGTTTGAGCAGAATATCATCATTGTCTTTTGGTTGAATAGAGAGCGCTTTTTAGATGAGTTTCGGGCACGGGCTTCGGATTTTTGGGATTGGCGAGGGAAGGTTGCTGTTTTTGAAGCTCGGGATAAGTTGCTTTATCCCTATTTAGAATGGTTGGTTTCGACAAACTCATACCTCACTATGAATGGGGTTATGCAGGTCAATCGCCAGGTAGATATTTTTTTAGATCAAATTTATGTGTCGCTACAAGCAGAGCGTAAGCAGCAGGTGAGTGCTTCTGTCGCGAAGGGGGCACGAGTGTTAGCTAGTCGGGGGATGAACAAGGAGGCGGTTCTGCGCTCAAAGGGGCCTCGAATCATTCGCAGCGGCATTCCCAGTAGCAGTGTGCATAAAGGCTTCGACGACCGGGAAGATGACTTTGTTGGGCGTGAGGCGGACTACGATGTTGCCTCTGATCTGTTACCTGAGCCAAGCTTTGAGGTGGCGGCAGAGAGAGTTGAAGTTGAGGTAAGTGCGACTAAGACCGTGACGGAAAGGGTGGATCTTTCTGAGGTAGTGCGAGGGCAGCACGCCTGCAGTGTGATTTTGGGTGCGCCGGGAGCGGGTAAAACGACGCTGCTAAAGTTTTTGGCGCTGCATTTCGCTAAAGCAGTGCGTGATGAAAAGGAAACGGTACCTGGCGATAGGGATGGCCAGGACTTAGGCGCTGGGCGGCTGCCAATTTTTATTAAAATCGCTGACTATGCGGAGCGATTGGAACACCATCCAGAGTTAGGGTTGTTGGACTATCTTCAGCAGTTTTATCGGCAGTGGGAAGCATCTTTAGAGGGAGATAGACCTGTTGAGGCAGATATCTCTATTCTTTTGTTGGAGCAGATGAGAATAGGCAACTGTTTAATTTTGCTAGATGGCTTAGATGAGGTTTTTGACCAAGAGAGTCGACGACAGATTGTAGCTCGCATTAATGACTTTTCTGAGGAGTTTGGTCATAACAATAAGTTGATTGTGACGAGCCGAATTGCGGGTTATCAGGAGGTAAAGCTAGCCAGTCGCTTTGCAGAATTTACGATCACGGACATGAGCGATGAGCAGGTGAGTAATTTTTTGCATCGCTGGTGCGAGGCGGTAGAAAAGGCTCAGAAGCCAGAGGCCACAATAGAGCAGCAGGTATTGGAAGGGAAGCGGCAGGCTGAGCAGATTTTGCGTGATATTGATCAAAATGAGGGCGTAAAACGACTGACCACTAATCCGCTGCTACTGACGATTTTGGCGTTGATTCATCGCAATGGCGAGCAACTCCCTGAGCGGCGAGTAAAGCTGTATGAACTGGCAGTGCAAACCCTAACGGCTGATTGGCAACTTAGCAAAAAGCTGCCGAACATGCAAAAGATTCTGTTGCCCGAAGGGGAGGTGGTGGGCTTGCTCGCACCATTGGCCTATTGGATGCATGAGGAGAAGCCTTCTGGACAGGTGGCGCATAGCGAGGTGGTACAGCAGCTTGCTCCTAGGCTGGCAGAGCTACGAGGAGAAGCGGATGATTCGCCTGAGATACTTCAGGCGGTAGAAGAGTTTTTGCGGCGGGTGAGAGAGACGACTGGACTCTTTGTAGAACGCTCGCCGGATGTGTACGGGTTTATGCATCTCACCTTTGAGGAATATTTTGCAGCGCGTGAGATTGCCGACCAAGAATCTGCTGAAATTTTGAAGACGATTCAACAATACTGGAAAGAGGCTCGTTGGGAAGAGCCAATTTTACTGGCGTTGGGATATTACGGCAGCTATTCGCCTAAGCAATTTAACCGGCTAGCAGAGAAGCTGTTTGAGGGGTTAGCAGAATACCAGCCATCATTAGGTGATGAAATTGTGTTGCGTGGGGGAGAGTCGCCTAACGCAAAGATTTATTGGACATCGGTAGAGCATTCAAGTGAGCCGCGAGAGTTTCTATTAGGAGAGTTGCTGTTTGCCGGGCAGGTCATTGGGCAGGTAGGGGAAGTGAATGTTCGCCTGCGGAAGGAACTTGTTCATAAGCTAGTGGTGACTGCGTTGACGCTAGAAGACGACAGCGTTGTAAATCAGATACTGCGGTTGCTTCGTCGGGTTGACAGCTTTAATCATCAGGGAGAGGTTGTCTCAGCGCTACAGGGTGTGACTGAGAACGATAAGTTTAAGAAAGACGTTCGGCTGAAGGCACAGATTGTAAAACTGTATGTGCTATGTAGCGAAGTGGGAAATGACTTGCTTGCTTGTGTGGAGAAAATTGTTGAGTATATAGAGCCTGGTATCTTTTGTGCTTTGAAAGAGGTGGTAGGAGAGATTGGTGAAGAAATGAGTTCCGCATTGGAAATGATGCGGCAACGGACAGGCGATGATACGAAACAGCAGCCAAGGCTTGCCTTTATCACAGCAGTTACTTATCTGAGAGAAAAGCATTACGACAAGTCAATCGCGCTGTTGGAAGAATTACGCGAAACAGGAAATGACTCACTGGCACCTTATATTTTATGGTCTTTAGGAACAGCCTACCAGGGAAAAGAAGACTACGATAAAGCAAATAACTTCCATCGGCTATGTTCTGAACAGCTTACGGGTTGCAATGAGCCTAAAGACTTGTTGACCCATTGGGAAGATTGGGGTGTTTGCCAGAGGCTACATGGAAAATATGAGAAATCATTAGAATGCTTTCAGCAGATAATTGCCATCGCTAATGCAAGCCAGCGGTGTGAAAAAGAAGCATCAGCATTTTATTCATTAGGCCGCACGTATCAGGACTGGGGTAAGTACGAAGAGGCGATTGCCCAGCATGAACAAAGCCGCGACCGCTATCAGCAGTTAGGCAAAGAATCTGATGTTGCAAATCAGTGGTATTGGATAGCAGATTGCTATCGAGATTGGGGCAAATACGAGGAGGCGATTGCGGCTGTACAGCAGGACTTAGCGCTGCGAGAAAAGTTGGGTGACCAGGCTAATA
>Ga0115546_1000973_pt1 | contig 18530 bp, 13 predicted proteins | sample COGITO_mtgs_1004_FD_87186 | JGI IMG/M metagenome (GOLD analysis project Ga0115546, IMG submission 87186) | Pelagic marine microbial communities from North Sea - COGITO_mtgs_100413 | ecosystem: Environmental > Aquatic > Marine > Epipelagic | place: Germany:Helgoland, sampling site Kabeltonne...
GCAAGTGCCCAATATATTGCTAGAGTGCCGGTTTTTTTCTCGGGAGCAGCTGAAACTAACAAATATATTCGAGCACGCTTTTTACCTGATCGCTTAGAAGTCACCGCAATCGACAGCACTAATGGTGAACTCAAAGTCTTTGAAAAGCACAAGGTCACGGCCTACGTTAAATTAGGCGCCTCATCTAGAGTGATATCCGTTTACAATAATAAATGTTTAGCGAGCACCCCATCGCCATTTAATGTGCTTATGGGCATTTGCAACAACCAGTCAAATCAAAGCTGGATTCACAACACAGCAACGGCTGAGATTAAAGTCAGTTCGGATAACAAGTGCCTTGAGGCTAGTTCACCTAATAGTAATGTGTACCTTACAAATTGCAACAATACAAGTCGACAACAATGGGTAGTACTACCAACAGGTGATATTAAAAATCAACAGCTGGACCAATGTCTTGATTTAACCGGTTTTGATAACGCTGACGGCGCTAATGTTGGAATTTGGAACTGTAACTCTGGGACAAATCAACAGTGGCGTTGGGCGCAGTAAAACTGGGGTTAAAAAGTGCACAGTCACTGGCGCGAAATGGCTGCGCCGAATTTTTTTAAAGCGTTTAAAATTTAGCTTAGGCTACAAGCCCCGCCTCCCAATACACAAAATTTGCTACAGTGCTGATGATTTAAATAAACGCGTTTGCTACTTTGTTGTAGCGTCGAGGCAAACTCGAACTCATCGTCATAGGGTAAAAGTGTACAGGCGATAACCGCTGGTTTTTTAGCGCCTTTTCGTTTGACAACCATTCGAGAGCTACTGCACATAATGGCACTTGGTGAAAGATCAAGAATATCCCAGCATTTGGTGGTAATTTCTGGCACAGGCGCATTCTCATCCATCTCGGGAAATAAGACTAGCTCTTTTTGATTGAAGGCATCAAGATTAATACCATGGGCTTTAAAAAGCGCTGCATAGCCATGCCGTAGCTCATTAAGATCATCATCCCAGCGAGTGCGCCCAGCAATATCGATCGTGAAATTATGCTGGGCCAACCAAGTTAAACCCTCAAGCATAATCGGCCAGGTGCCGGTGCCTCGCTCCTCTTCGTGTAACGACTGCTGATGATGATCGCAAGACACCCGAATAGTCAATCTATGACCGTATCGACTCTTTAAATTAACAAGCTGTTGTTGAAAGCGCATCATAGGCCGCATTGCATTGGTGAGAACCAACACTTTAAAGCCACGCTGCAAACATTCAATCATCATAGGCACAATGTCCGGATTCATAAATGGCTCACCACCGGTAAACGCAATCTCTTGGGTGGGAAGCTTATCACTCTCAATTTCATCTAAGTACGCCGTTACTTCCGCTAGGCTCATGTACACTAATCGATCATTACTTGGCGACGATTCTATATAGCAGTTCTCACATTGGATGTTGCATAAAGTACCAGTATTGATCCACAGCGTTTGAAGACCAGTAAGGTCGATGTATGCTCGATCTTGGCCGTCTTCAGTTTTTAAATAATGATCAAATTTCATAAGAATAAAAGCCTTTTTCTATAAAAATAGAGCATACACGACAGCAGCGGCACTATCTTAATTACGCCTGCATTTCAGCGTTTTGACAACACTTTTTATATTTTTTGCCACTGTCACAGGGGCACAATTCATTGCGCTGTACTTTATTTGAAATAGCAGGCTTTGGTTTATTTGCTTTAGCCTCGGCTTCAACTTTGGCTTTAAATGTTTGATAACGCTTCTGCAATCTCAAAGCATAGGCTTTATTCGCTTTAATAAGAGTCGCATATTCCTTTTCGAGCTCTAAATACCCCTCGCCTTGGATTTGAAGAGGGTACACATTGACGCCAGGAATCTCATCAACACACTCGTTACCACCCATCCATTTAGCATAAAATGCTTTGTTCTCCCAGCCATAACTTAATGTTGCTTGTAATCGCCCTCGATTATTCAGCACCTTAATCATAGCCCTTCTACAATCGCAATCTTCGTCCGTACAATACATGTCAACAAACAAATATTCCCCAGCCGGAAGCTCGCCTTTTGCTGAGTGTAAAGTTAAAACTTCTGTTTTATCGTGACGACTTTCTGGAAAATACTGTTGATAGGCAACCATAGGCATGGTGCAATCTCCTACTTAGGCAGTGTTAATATATAAACTCAAAGCGTTTGAGATTTAGGATTTGGATATAATGACGAATGATAAACCAATTTGTTGGGGCCTGGATACTGTTGAAGGAAATAATTTCGCATGGCCTAATGTTACTGATGCGGTATTGCCATCTTGCACCATTATTTATACCAAGGCTGAGCGTCATGCGCCGGATCCACAGCGTATCTACGCCTACTTCATGCTGGATGGCAAAAGCATTTGGCTAGACCAAGGTAGCTCTAAATCATTTAAAACCAGTGAAGGTAATTGCAATTTGGAGTTAATACAGATTAATGTTTTGGCTGAGAACTCGAATGGGATTACGGGTAGCGAGGTTGAGTTGCGGGTGAAGTGTGGGTAGCGGCGCTGACACCCTGCTAGTTGACCGCCCAAATGTACATTAACTCATACAAGGAGTTGTATGACACTAGGCTCAATCACAGGGCCTGCCTCGCCGATAATAAGTGTCGATGGTTTGTTTAAAAAATCTGCTGGCACGTCAAATACATCAATTCGAAGTTTCTCGCCGCCCTAAACATAGCTGAAAAAACTAAGCAATGGTGTTGTGACTGCTCGTTTCTCTGCGTTTTTTCAAAAAATCGAGCAAAAGTTTTAACTATCAATGGAAAATAACTTGGCTCGGTGATAATATCCAGTGACTGCTGTTTCACAGATTCGCCTAATACCATCCGCGAACGGATATGAATTACCACATCCACAGAGCTTTCGCCCTCAAAAATCATGTTTAAGCCCGCTTCTTCAAGCAAGCTAAAACCGACCCATAGGATTATCCAGTACTCGTCACTTAGAAGCTGGAAGGATCAAACCTATCCAACAGCTAATGATTTTTATAACAGCCAGTTCTCTTATGATTACGTGGTTGATAATGCCCAGTACTACCGGCCAGTGGAAAAAATCTTAACTGCTCTGCTTGCTCATTGGCCAGGGAACGTCCCTAAAATTCAACCTATTATTTCCAGAGCACCCAGCTTTCAAGCCATCACCACTATTGAAAATGAGATCTGGATCAGCATTGAAACCATCGATCAACTGACCGAGCCACAACTTGCGGCAGTACTCGCTCATGAGCTATCTCATATTTTACTAGGCCATCTTGCCGGTGAGTCGTCATCGAGGGCTCGAGAAGAAGGCGCGGAAGCATTAGTGAAATATGCTTCTAATATTGCAGAAGTGACCACAGAAATACGGGGCGACATTGATAAAAGCTACACCACAGCAGAACAACGAGAGCTTGATCAAAAGGTGGTGCAAATGCAAGCGTCGTCTGGGCTGGCTGCCAATGCAGATCGCCAATTAACCGGCACTTTTCATGGGGTTCATGAAGAATATGAAGCTGATATTCTAGCCTTTGATCTATTAAAAAAGGCTGGGTTTAAAACCCAAGCTTTAACAGAAGTTTTGCAAATATTGCGCGATGAATATATCAAAAATGGAACCTTGCGCTCTCAGCTTAAACAGCATTTTGAAACATCCTCAAAAGAAGCCATAGGCATTATTAAGGATGCAGACGTTAAGGCAACTGCATTGCAAAATTTACAACTTGCTATGACTACAGCCGCTGATATCGCCAAACAGTTTTGGTTTGAGAAAATAAACGCATCTCACCCTCCATACAGTAAAAGAATTGAAGCCTTATCAACCTATGAACAAAACACCCTCACTTTTGACGATGCCATGACCTCAAAACCGCCAACAGTTGGTTTAAACGCCTATAAAAAAACCCTAGCCAAGCGATTGCTGGCGCAGAATAATTTGGCTATTAAGCTGGCTTTTGCCCAAGCAGAAGGTGACGATAAAGAAGTGGAACGACTTATAAAAACCCTGCCTCAACCGCATAACCTTTACCTTGGCGAGCTTAAAGCAAAATATTACTTTTCAAAAGGTAATTACAACCTAGCGGTGCGCAATTTGCCAATTGACACCAACTATAATCACATCCCTCTTCGCAGAATGAAAGACTACTCAGTTTTAGGGCTGCAATTGCACAATAGTAACACCCTCGCTTTTGCCACGAGTCAAGCGGAAAAATACTATGGTCTTGCAGGTAAAGAGTCTATTATGGACAATTGCAAGACCACTACTAAACTTAAAGAATTAAAAGATTGCCGTAACTCAGCAGAAACTGGTGAGGGCAAAGCTTTGGTGGATGGCACGCAAAAAGATAAAGATAAGGTAAAGGCAGGGACTGAATCTGGGTTTACCGATAAGCTTTCCGATTCTATAACCCAAATAAAAGCGGCCATTGTTGGTGATCAAGGCCAAAAGAAGGAAAAAGCGGGTAAGTCACCATCTGCGTCTAAATAGTCGTTAGTTCACAATAGTCGAGCGGCGCAAATTCACGGCGATAAGTGCTCTAAGAGTGAGAGGGCAGACACACAGGTCTGCCCCTACATTTGGAAATCGACCGAAAAACAGGGTTTTTTTCGGCAAAAATCGACTAAAAAGTGTTTAATGTGCCCCCAGCGACGCTATAGAGTCAAATTGATACAAACTGTATAAGTAACCAGTATTTCAGTAGAATTCTATAGTCAACTTCAGGTAAACTCTTTTTTTCAATCATCAGCATATTGAGACGCCTATGGACTTTGACGGCCCCTATAAAACCTTATTTTCCAATCCAGCTATGATAGAAGATTTAATCAAGAACTTCGTTCATGAGGACTGGGTTGAAACCCTCAACTTTAATACGCTCGCGCTGATGAACTCAAGCTTCATTGGAGATCACATGGAACGTCGTGAAGGTGATCTTATATTTCGAATCAATACTAATGATGGCGATCCAACATATATTATGGTTTTGCTAGAGCTTCAGTCAAGCTCAGACCATTGGATGTCAGTGCGTTTTCTTGTGTATGCCGGGCTTTTATATCAACAGCTGATTAAAGATAAACAAGTCACTAAAAAAGGCAAGCTACCGCCAGTGTTTCCGTTAGTACTTTATAATGGTAAAGGCTCCTGGCAGGCTTCGACTAGGTTAAAAAAGCTTATTGACCTGCCTCCTCGCTCAAAGCTTTTTTGCTTCAACAGGATAAGTTGAGCCCATTGTATAAGGACTTGCTAACATATATAAAGCATGTCTGTGAGCCTCAATGGCAAATTGAGCTTGATTTTGGCCATATTGAAAACATTAGCGAGGCAAAAACAATGTTAAAACAAAGCATACAACAGTGGAAACAAGAATACGTTAAGGAAGGCCGAGAACAAGGTATAGTTCAAGGGCTAGAACAAGGGCTAGAACAAGGGCTAGAACAAGGTCGAGAACAAGGCCATGAGCAAGGTCGACGAACAATGCTCCGCGAGCTTATTACAATCCGCTTCGGTACGCCAACGCCAGAAACAATCCAAACGCTTGAAAGTGCAACCTCTGAAAAGATAACGCAGTGGACTACCGGTCTGTTTGAGGCCGCAAGTGTTAAAGACTTACTTCAGCATTAATGCGCCTCAAACTCACAGGGGCATAGACGCCTATTTCATGCACGACTCCCCTGTTCGCAGATCCATGAAGGTTAACAAGCGCACCAGGGCAGACACATAGGTCTGCCCCTACATTACGCTATGGGTATATGATCGATTACTCATTGATCTTTCACACAAAAAAATCAGCCTCGTCCAAGCCAAAATGATTCAAAGTTTGACGAATCGCTTGGGCGCTGGAACTAAACTCTTGGGTGTGAAAATTTGGATTAATGGTGCATATAGCTCGTAAAAAACAAAAATAGCCGTAAGCGATTTTTGACGCTGGCTCAACTTGGCAACTTTTTATATATGCAAGATCAAATAAGGTGGTTGTTCGTCCGTTAATGTCCATGACGCAATTGCTAACGTTGAATTTCTCTGGGTCTTCCAAACGATTTAATTGAGCAAATGCAAGAATGGGCAGGTCCAACTCTAAAGAATCAATAATCGCACACAGTTTAACTTGTACTTGAGCTTCAAAAGTAGCTTGAGATGCTGGGCTTGCTTGATGAGTTGTTTGCTCGTTTGTCAGTTTAGCGTCACTTTCATCCTTTATAGAACGCAAGTATTTCATCTCAGAACTATCGACTGGCGCCAATGTGTTGACACCCAAGGACTCTAAGGTGCTCACCATGTTGTGATGATTATTATCCAAAGCCAGATGAATAGCATTTAAATGCAAAGTATTCACCACTTGAATGTGAGCGCCCATGTTAGCCAAGGCGCAAACACTGGTCTGATAACCTCTTTGCGCTGCAACTAGAAAAGGCGTCTCTCCCGAGTCATTTTTAACCTCTATATCGCCATTAGCATGTACAAGTGTGCGTAATATTGTATCGTAACCAAAATAAGCGGCAACATGAGCAGGCGTTGAGCCTGTATTATTACGGTAATTGACATTACTGCCCTTTTGCAGAAAATACTGCACAAGCTCAAGAAACCCACCACCTACAGCAGAAAAAAGTGCTGTTTCACCATAGGCATCTGGTGCATCTATGTCCGCACCAAGCTCTAATAAAAAATCCAGTACCGTAAGATGTTGTCCAAAAAAAGCGCCTCGCAACGGCGTTTGGTGTAGAGCGTTGGCTAAATGGACATTGGCGCCTTGTCGTTGTAAATATTTTGCGATGGCCAGCTGGCCTGACATGCAAGCACTCCAAAACAAGCTATCGCCTTTAGAGTTGCGATGGTTTATATCTAAGCCACATCCAAGTAAAATTTGTAAGGACGCTAAATCACCATTAACGACAGAGTACGTCGCAAAACTATCGCCATGGCGATCCACTGCATCTAATACTGCCCCATGTTCGAGTAAAAGCTGGCTGACCTTACTGTGTCGACATAAAAATGCACAGATAAGTGCGCAATAACCACCATCAAAAGTATGATTTATTGAAGCACCCTTGGCTATTAAGGCCTCGCAAGCTTCAAACGCACCGGTATTTGCAGCCTTCACCAACGGCGTTGCACCGTCTTGATCGCACCAATCAATTTCCAGACCAAGCGCGATAAACACATGAATGAGATCTGGCATGTTTTGCGACGCCGCCTCGTGCAAAATTGAGGCTCCCCGAGCATCCAATGCAAAAATTGAGGCAGTCACAGGCTTAAAAACTTCACAGAGCTTTTGCAAATTTTTCTGAAACAGTTGCTCATCGCTTGAATGGGGCAGACCCGGTAAAATTAGGGCATGATTACGAGCTTTGTTTTGATTGACATCGTGAGCCAAGATCGTCGTTTGAAAATCTACTCTGAGGCGCTGGGCTTTCGAGAGCTTAAGGGAAAGGTTTGACATAGCGAGATCCTGTGCATAATTTGGTCTACTTGGCTATTAGTTTATAGGGTTCTTTAGCCAAAACGCAATCTTATGTCTGCTTATACCCCAAGCGTTCAGGTTTTAGGTATAACTGCACTCACTCATTTCATCATTCTGTCATCCTTAATCGCTAGGATTTACATTGTGGTTGATACTAAGCAGGACAACCAATGACGAAACATAATATGGAGAGCCTCACTCAACTGCGTGTTATAGGTTGAGTGAATTGACAAGGAAGTCATCTCATGCGTTTGCAACAAAAATCCTTTTTTACAGCCGCCATGCCGCCTGCACTGGTAGTACCACCCCTCAATACACTACCCCATCATACAAACACCCCACACACAATGCGCTCTCAAAATGCACAACATCGGCTGCTTACACTTAATGTAGAACACCTCGGACTGAAACTTATATCTGGGGATTGGCAAGCCCTTCGCCATGCATCGACAATTACTCAGTGGTGTAATGCTAATAAAATCAATCTTGCGAATACGCAAGAAACAACACCAAATGTGGTACGCTGCTTTCAAAAAGCAGGCTACAAAGCTCTAGACGCAGATCATTTACAGCCCAGGTTTTCTTTTCGCTGGCGAGGCCTTGCAAGCTATTTTGATCCAGCTGATTATACAACCCACACTCAGTTTAGCCCTCAATTCGCGCCCTACTCTCAAGCCAACCAAAAGTCTTGGCAGCAGGTGCGAGACGCCGCCACAACCTTGTTGGGATATCTGCTGCGTTGCCCCCAATCAAATCAAATACAACAAAAAACTATTGATTTTATCTGCTCGCTGAGCGGTGTCTTACGTCAGGATGGTCTACTCATCACGCCCCTCAAAAGCACCACATCAAATGACGATATTGTGTTGTGCAACACTCATTTAGAATCCTTTGATGTAAAAATACGAGATCAACAAACCCAAGAAATGATCACAAAAATTAATGTGTTACGGGTCCAGCATCCGCAAGCCACTTTTTTTGTCAGTGGTGATTTTAATCGACCAGCAGTCTCTTGTGAGTATCAACGTCAATTTCATGAAGGTCTAAACGACATTATGGCCAGATCATTTAACGCTAAAACTATACCAGATCACGGTATTGTACCGACCCATCACGATGGCCATTGTATCGATGGTATTTACGTCATCGATACACTAACAACTGTAGCTGCCCATGCTAAAACGACGTTAAACCGAGAGCAAAATACAAAAGATAAAGCCATAACTGGTGCTGTGTGTAACATTAATGACCCTTATAATCATGCCCCAGTGAGTGATCATAATGGCGTTACTCTTTCAATGTAGGGATAAGCAAAAAAATGACGATATCAAATGCCTTGCAATCCACAGCGCGACGTCAGGTAGCTGCACATGCCGACAATATTGAAAACAAAGGTAAAACATTAGCACTCAAATACAATATAAACCCGTGTATAATTTCGTATGAACGACTTTCTCAAGCTCGCGCCTTAAAGATGAGAGATGGTCGAGACCGCTGGTTAGGGGCTGATTGTAGTTTTGTGCTTGACAATCCAGCGTTGTTACCAAAAGGTGGTTCACAAAATAGGCATCAATTGCTAAGTTCACGCCTTGCCCTTTATTTTCTTGCAGATAGCGGCGAAGCTGGCCCACAACAAACCAGTGTGTTCAACGCCCTTTTATCGCAAATAAAGCTAGATGCACAATTAAATTCTTTAACCACGGCACATCAACAATCTCAACTTGCACAAATTGCTTTGCATGGTGGCGACATTGTGTACCCACATGGACCGGTTAGCGATGAGCCAGCTGAAATTAATCGGGTCATGAACGCAGGACTTAAGGTGTGTCAACCAATAGCCCAGCTATTGCCGTTTTATGCAGTGTTTGGCAATCATGAATATGCAGAGGGCTCTGTAGCTTGTGATACTCAGGTGCTACAAAATACGTTGAATAATCAAGTTGGTATGCAAGCACCAGGGCGTTATTTCACCGAAATATTTGAGATGCCTCAAAGCACTGTATGGGTGGTTGCGATAGACACTAGCACTCTTGCCTGTGACGAAGAGCAACAACGCTGGGTGCAAAGTCAAGCCCAACAATTTTTGAAAGAAAAAAGCCAGGATAAAAAACAGCAACTTATTCTTGCAGGCCATCACCCAATGCTCAGCTATGGCGAACATGGACTGGAATCAGCCTATTTGCAACAGCTGCTTTATGACGTATTGGAGCAAACTGATCTTTATTTATGCGGCCATGAGCACGACATTCAATTTTTAACGTTTGATCAATCAGACTGTGCCAACACCGCCTTTTTACCATCAACATTGGTGTGTGGCACTGCAGCAAAACAACGAGATACAAGTTCTGGTCTGCGCACCACTTATGCCAGCAACGCACCAGGTTTTTCTCGTATTACCCTGTCGCCACGTCAACTTAAAGTCGATATATTTGAACTTGATGCACAATTAAAAGCCGCAAAATTACAATTTTCAACGGATATGTAAAAGTTACACAATGCGCAACGGCATAATATCACTGTCGGAGGTCACAATTAAACTTGGATCTATTCTTGTACAAGCGGCGGAATACTTACCACCAACCGTAAATGTGCACAGCTGAACATATTTGCCGTCAATATTTGGTAAAGCGAACAATTCTTGATAAATACTCTCTTGCTGCTGAAACTGACCAGCAGTGGCTTCAAGTGTGGTTTGGTGTTGCACAATTTCTATGTTGGCACCACAACGACCTACAATTGGTTTTTTAACAAAGCCTGCTTGTTGCAGTGCCTCAGTGCATTCAAATGCACTGTTGAGTAAATGTGGATGATTCGGAAACAGCTGCCATAAAATTGGCAATATTGCTTTGTTACTTGGAATCAAGGTCCATAATGGTTCAAAACATAAGGTGCTGGCGTTAAACAGTATATCCTTTAAATGAAGATCATTGGTTGTCTCTGGCGCAAGCTCGCCTGTATCACGTAATTGATCAAGGGCAGTTTCCCAAGCCCAGGTTTTCCAAATCCAACGCACTGGTTGCTGTTCATCATCGTAGATAATCCCATCTTTTTTTGTCAAACTTGTCAGTATGTCAATTTTTTTGCACTTCACTCCTGCTGTGTGAATAGCAAGCTGCATAAATTCGCTGTGGTAACGTTCCTCAGGGGAATTGTCTGCTAAAAGATGCACTAAGGTGGCGCCAGAATCTTTCCAGGCTTCAACTAGATCATCAAATAAATCCTCACCTGCATCTTCACCTTTGGTAAACCGATGATACTTGGCCCAAAGCCCTTGGATTTTACCGGTTTCCATATGACACGAAGCCGAGTCACAATTGTATTCGTAGACTTTAATGCCTTGTTCTGTCATCGCAAAATCAAAACGACCGGTAATCATTTGATGGCGTCGATTAGCCCAGCTTTTTTGTAGTCCTGGCCAGATCTCGGCTGGGAAGTTAAAATAATGATGCACTTCTGGGTGATGAGCCACATAATCTGTAGCATGTAAAAAGAGCGCGTGTAGTTCGTTAGTAATACGCCTTAGATCCGTTATTGCCTCGGAGGTGATCAGCAAACATTTATCTTGATCTTGTGGGGCTTGCACTAATAGATGACCATTGGCTTTTACGTAGGCTTGCTCGTCTGCGTTGGCAATATTCAGCCAGTTCTTTTTGACTTTTGGCGGCAAAGCTTCCGCGATAGTCAATAGCCGTTTAGCAAGGTCTTCTGGCGGTGGGTCATATGAGTGCAAGCTATCATCAGTTTGTATGACCCAGCCAAGAATCTCGCCATCTTGAAAACTGCATTCAATCCAGTAACCGTTGTCGTCGTCCAACCGTGTGTTTAACTGCCGACTGTATTCTTGGTCTTGAGGCCAGGCTTTAAAGCTGACGTTTTGTTCAACCACGCGGATGTAATCAGCCGTGACTTCAGTCACCACTGCCACGTGACCAGTATCGGCGAACTCGCCCCCTTCTTGCCAAATAAGCAGACAACCTGGCTCTGGATGTCGCAATGCGCCATTTTCAAAAGATTTTAAAGGCAAATACGTATTATCAGCAATATGACGAGCCCTAGTGAGGGTAAAAATATCGTAGGCCATAGCAACGTCATCAAACACATAGCCTTTATTCATTAACAACCAGCGACGAGCGTATTCCACGCACTGCCATTTAAAGCCGGTATAGACGCCATCAACATAATGTCGAAAACTGTGACGATTAGGATATTCTGCTTCGTCGACTGTTTCGTAATCAGATGAATAAGCAGGCACATTGCCTGGCCCATAGCCAAGTAAAGCGCCAAATGGGAGTGTGATTTGCGTGAGGTTGTTCATGGATGACTCCGTTAATGATGTTTAGGCTAATACAAGTATAAGCTTGCTCGCCAGACCTGCATTGAACTTTTTTGATGCAGTTTCATACATTCGTCACTTCTTTCCATCAATAATCGTGCGAATTTTATAATTTATACCTGTAATGCCCTTTTGTAACTTAGAGACTTGAGTTCTATGGGCGCTGGTTTATGGTGCTTAAGATAAAGCCTACAAGTTTGGCATTTCATTCATTACTGCTTATTGGCTAATCAAGAGGTCCATGTGTTTCTAAAACTCACCAACACCACTTTATATAGAGTACAGCCACTATTACTGACAGTTTTTGGTATTTCCGCCTGTCAAAACCTCTTTTTCTTACTGCTACCATTGCAGCTTAAAGCCACGGGTCATGAAACTGCCGCAATCGGTCTCGCCATGAGCTTTTATGCGTTTGGTGCCATTTTTGCCGGTCTTTTTGGAGCAAAAGTGATTGGTTATGTTGGCCATATTCGAGCATTTTCGTTGATGTCTGCCATTATGGTCGTGGTGGCTGGACTGCACAGCTTTTATGACAACATCTGGTTGACGGGAATACTCAGAGGCGTGGCAGGCTTTGCTTTAATCACAAACTTTATTACGCTTGAAAGCTGGCTTAATGTGGTAACGGACAAATCAAATCGCGCAAAAACTTTTAGTATTTATCAAATTTGTGTGGGCATTGGCGGCGTGTCCGCGCCTTTTGTCCTGAGTAGCTTTGCCTTGAGCGACCCACGGCTTTTTGGATTAGTCGGTGTTTTTCTCTCAGTGTCCAGTATGATTATGTGTCTCACCATGCTGCCGGCGCCGCAAATTTCTGGCAAAACTAACCCTTTGCCTTTTAGAGAGTTATGGCACTATTCACCGTCTGGCACTGTGTCGTGTTTTTGTGCTGGGTTAATTACCTCAGTGAGCGTTTCGCTGATCACCATTTATGCCACTGAGCGAGAATTACAAGGCTGGGCTTTGCCGTTAGTGTTAAGTTCGGTGGTGCTTGGTGGATTTTTAACACAGTACCCAACCGGCTGGTTTGCAGACCGTTTCGACAAACGCACTGTCGCTTCAGTTTTGATGGGTGTGGGCACACTCGCTAATAGTTTGATTATTTTTGACGCCTATTGGCACTTACCATTGCCCGCTTTAATCTTGGCATTTCTGATTTCTGGCGGTAGTGCTGCCGCTCTGTTTCCCTTAGCAGTGACACAAGTGTTTGACCATATAGATCCAAGTGATGCGGTTCGTGCTACAAGTACCTTACAGATAATATTAGGCATTGGCGGCTTTGTTGGCCCTATTGTTGCTGGTAACGTAATGGATCTGTTCGGCTCAGTCAGTTTGTTTTATTACATCGGCATTGTGCATGTGTTTGTTATGGTATTTTTACTGATTCGACGATTGTTTGTTCGCCAAGAACGACTTGAGCCAACCTTCCCCTATCAAGTCAGCACCGAGCCTACCATGTTATGCCGAACTGGGCTTGATCCACGAGTAGACTATAAGTTAGCAGATGTTGGCGACCCAACCGTGAAATTACTGCTCTTATCCTTGGCACAAGAACCTTCAGATCCAGGCATTTTGATCAAAAGCGCGTTGGAAAACAGCCATCTGGAACCCATTGATATCGCTGTTCATATGGTACTAGCCCTGCCTAAACACTCAGATCAACTTATTGGTATTTTAGTCTCTTTGTATCCAGAAAAAAGAATGGCAATCGCCGAGTCGCTGCACGAGCTTATCCTACTGCGTAAACGACGAATCAATGAACTCGTTAAAGATGGGTTGTGCCTGGACGCAAACGAAGAAGAACGAGCAGCCATTCACTTAATGATTCAAGAGGCGATGGACAAAGTGAATGTGGACACGCTTGATTAACTTTCATACTGAGGGTTCAATGCCTAAAAAACCTTAAATTAATCATTAAAGTGATCAAAAATACAAAGTATGATAAGTAGAGTATTCATTTAACAATTTAAAAATGGTTTTGGTATACTGCTGCATTTGGCTTCAAAGAAAAGGATTTCACATGCCAAGTATTCCTCTGTACTCACCCTCAAACCCAACCCAATACATGGAAAGCCCTTTTGCCAGCTGGATGGATCGGTTTGCCAAAGAATGTCCCGAGCAAGCACCACCTAGAGATCCTGAAGATGCACTCATGGCATCACTTGCGAAAAAGGGCTACGCCCATGAACTATCGCTAAAAGCTTGGTTTATCGAGCAAGGCCTTGAGTTTGAGACCATAGAACAAGACTCAAGTGTCGATAAAAACAAACAAACATTAACGCTGATGAATAAAGGTGTAGACGTTATCGCTCAAGCCAGATTACGTCAGGATAATTTTGCTGGCTATGCTGATTTTTTAGTGAAAATTATTCATACAGATGGTGATCAACCAAGTATTTTCGGTGATTGGCATTATGAAGTGTGGGACGCCAAACTCACCAGTTCGCTTAAACCAGCTTTTGTGATTCAACTGTGCTGTTACTCGGATATGCTGGAGTCGATCCAAGGCATCCGACCAAAATTTATCACTGTGGCCTTAGGAAGAGGTCAAAATGAGCGTTTGAGAACCAATGATTTTTTTGACTATTATCAACAGTTAAAAATGTCTTTTATTAAAGCTCAGCAGGCTTTTAACGCGCAACAACAACCAGATCCAGCAGATTCAAACAATTGGGGTGAATGGCGCACCTGCGCAGAACAAATGTTGAAAGATCAAGACCACCTATTACAGGTGGCGACAATCACTAAAAGCCAAATTAAAAAACTTAACAGTGCCGGTATCAACACTATGCAACAGCTTGTAGATTGTCGGCTAGATCATGTCATAGGCTTAAATCCAAAAGTGTTTAATACACTGCGCGCCCAGGCGAATATTCAAAAACGCAGCGTACAACCCACTGAGCTTGGCTTGCCACCAAAGTTTGAAATTATCAAACCTCAGCCGTTTGAAAAAACTGGCCTGGCATTACTACCGCCCCATTCGCCTCAAGATGTTTTTTTTGATATTGAGGGCTATCCACTTGAGGAAGGCGGCCTAGAATATTTGTGGGGCTGCACTTATTTTACACCAGATAACACCATAGACTTTATTGATTTTTGGGCCCACGATGCCGAGCAAGAAAAAACAGCCTTTGTTGAATTTATACATTGGGTATACCAACGCTGGCAGCAAGACTCTAGCATGCATATTTATCATTATGCCAACTACGAAATAACCGCTTGTCGTAAACTCATGGGTCGCTATGGCATTTGTGAAGAGCAAGTCGATCAACTGCTACGTAACCAGGTTTTTGTTGATCTGTACACAATAGTGAAGGGTGGCGTATTGCTTGGTGAGCCTCGTTATTCCATCAAAAATGTCGAACATTTATATCGAGGCAAACGAAAGACAGAGGTCGGTAATGGCGGCGACTCGGTGGTGGTGTACGAACAATGGCGATCACTACATCAACAAGGTGAGCAAGGTAATACCTGGCAAACGTCGAGTATTTTAAAAAGTATTCGTGACTATAATATGGATGATTGTGAATCTACCCAACAATTAACAGTTTGGCTTAGAAAGCAACAAGAGGCCAATAATATTGCCTTTCTTGGTACAACAGACATAGTTGAACCTGACAAAACGCAAGAGATCACTGAGCGCACTCTCCTTCGAGATCGTTTATTACATCGAGCAGAACAAGAGCGTGATACCAATCCTGCACAAGCGCGATTGACAGAAAATTTGGCTTGGTTTTTAGAGTTTCATCGTCGTGAGGCAAAACCAGTTTTTTGGCGGCTTTTTGAAAGATTAGGTTCAACCGACGTAGATTTGCTTGATGACTTAGACTGTTTAGCTGTATGTCAACGAACAGCTCGCCATGGCTTTAAACCAGGGCCACGAGTTCGAAATTTAGCCTATGAGTACCAGTTTAATACAGCGCAAGACTTCAAAGGCTCGCACAAGCAATATTATATTCTCGGCCTAGAAACTGAAGATGGTAAACCCACAAAAGTTTCAGTGGTGCAAGATGAAACTCATCTGGAGCAAGGTATTATCACCTTGCAATCTAAACATGAACCACCAGCAGTGGTTACCCTGGTGCCAGACGACTTTATAAATCCAAACCCTATTCCACAAGCTATAGAACAAAGTGTACGGGACTATGAAGCCGGTACGCTCATCGCTGGCAACTGCGCTATTCTTGATTTTTTAACCAGGGCTAAACCCAGGTTTAAAGATCAGTCATTTAAACTTGACCAAGCATCAGCCTCTACACACACATTAGATCACATCATTCAAGCAATTAAAAATCTTGATCATAGCTATCTTACAATTCAAGGGCCGCCAGGTGCGGGTAAAACCTACACAGGCAAACATGTTATTGCCAAACTTGTTCAAGCTGGCGCCATGATTGGCATTGCCAGCAATAGCCACAAAGCAATTAATAATTTAGTCCTTAGTACGGCTCAATATTGCGCGACCAAAAATATTTCTGCAGACTTTGCTTGCACTAAAGACACAGACCCGGCCTTACTGCAACATCAGGTGGCGATTGTCAAAAATGCTGACTTACTCAATCATATACAACCAGGCTGCGTGATTGGCACAACGGCTTGGGGTTTTGCTAGAGAAGATTTGGCCGAGCAATTAGACTATTTATTTATTGATGAAGCTGGTCAAGTCGCTGTAGCCAATCTTATCGCCATGAGCCGCGCCGCCAAAAATTTGGTTTTCATGGGCGATCAAATGCAACTTGGCCAACCTTCTCAAGGCACTCATCCTGCAGATTCTGGCTTGTCTATTTTAGATTACCTATTGCGTGAAACTCCCACAATACCCGAAGATATGGGCATTTTTCTTGGCACAACCTATCGCATGCATTCATTGATCAATCAGTTTGTCAGCAAGCATATTTATGAAGGCAAGTTAGTCTCTCATCCAGACAATGATCAGCGAATTATTGAAGTGCCGCCGCACTATCAAGGCCCGCTTAACCAACAAGCAGGCATTGTCTTTATCCCTGTAGTACATCAAGGCAATACTCAAGCATCGGGTGAAGAAGCTGCTCAAATACAACATCTAGCGCAGTCGCTCATCGGTCGAACTTTTCATGCTACAAAAAATTCAACACGACCTATCGATTGGCAAGATATGCTGTTTGTCGCGCCGTATAATCACCAAGTGAGTACATTAACAGCCGCCCTGGGTGACAAGGCAAAAGTGGGCAGCGTTGATAAATTTCAAGGTCAAGAAGCGCCCATTGTGTTTTTAAGCATGTGCGCCAGTGACGCTAATGATTCACCAAGGGGCTTGGCATTTTTATTTGATCAACATCGTCTTAACGTCGCGATTTCAAGAGCTCAAACCTTAGTGATTGTCGTGGGCAATCCAAAGTTAGGCAGCACTTCAGTCACCAGCGTGGAACAGCTCAAGCTTGTGAATTTGTTTAATGGGATTATGGCAGCGGGTGCTAAAAAAAATTAAGCTGACCGCAAGGTCTTATAAAATAATAACAATAGACCTAAAAGTATAGTGTTTTTAAGTCAAAAAGTCTTACGCTCATAAGGCGTGCATCCGTTTTGGATGTGTTGGATTTTTTAGAAAGGACGCTAGAAAGGAAACTATTATGACTGACATTAAATCAGTACAAGCCACAGCTGCCCCTGCGGTAATTCAACCCAGCGCAGCACCAGCGGCAAGTGTTGCAACCAGTGACGCTCCTGCTTTAGGTGCTACATCAGCTATTAGCGCATCTGCGGACATGCGCGCCACGGAATCGCCCATGGCACTATCAGCACGCGCCCCGCAAATGATTAAAATTTAGTGTTAAAAACAAAGCGTCTTTTTGGCGCTTCGTTTTTCTAACATCGTCGCACATTCACAATATTTGGCAACTGACCAAGCTTAGTCATGACTCTGCCAAGTTGTGCCAGTCCATCCACTTCAGCTGTGACTCGCATATTGGCAAAATTGGTTTGGCTGTTAGTGCTGGTGTTAAAGTGAATGACATTGACACCCACATCGGAAAACAACAGTGATATATCTTTTAACAAGCCTTTGCGATCATACGCTTGAATGAGTAAATCTACTGGATAGCCTTGGTTATCGGCCCCACTCCAATCCACACCTATAATGCGAATAGGCTCTTTGTCTTGCAGGCGAGTCAGTTCTGTACATTCTTGTTTGTGAACGACTACACCTCGGCCTACGGAAATATAACCAAGCACAGCATCACCCGGTAATGGCTTGCAGCAACCGGCTGTTTGACTGAGCAAATCAGACACGCCTTGTACTTCAAGCCCTTGTGGACGATCGATGGCTCGGCGGCTGTCTTGATGAGTTAGCAGGTCACTGTAGGTTGGGTTCTGAGCTAAGGGCTCAGTCACCTGCACAGCTTGCAATACTCGACCTAAACGAACATCACCTCGGGCAATAGCCACGTATAAATCATCAATAGTTTTTAAGTTGAGTTCTTGCGTAACACTTGCAAGATCCACATAGCGCATGGACACCCGCTCAAGCTCTCGTTCTAAAATAGTTCGACCATCTTTTAAATGGGCATCACGATCTTGCATTTTAAACCATTGCTGGATTTTAGCCCGAGCTTTGGTAGAGGCTATATAACCAAGATGTGGATTCAACCAATCTCGACTCGGCGAGCATTCTTTGCCAGTTAAAATCTCGACTTGCTCGCCTGTATGAAGCTGATAACTTAACGGCACAATTCGACCATTAATCTTAGCACCACGACA
>Ga0115546_1000977_pt1 | contig 18464 bp, 18 predicted proteins | sample COGITO_mtgs_1004_FD_87186 | JGI IMG/M metagenome (GOLD analysis project Ga0115546, IMG submission 87186) | Pelagic marine microbial communities from North Sea - COGITO_mtgs_100413 | ecosystem: Environmental > Aquatic > Marine > Epipelagic | place: Germany:Helgoland, sampling site Kabeltonne...
AAAGTGGCTAATTATCCGTTTACTACCTTAGTACCCAAACTAGGGGTTGTTAGAGTTGACGAGCTTCGTCATTTTGTCGTGGCGGATATTCCGGGCCTTATTGCAGGTGCCGCAGAAGGTGCAGGGCTCGGTACGCGTTTTTTAAAGCATTTATCGAGATGCCGTCTGTTGATCCATTTGGTCGATATTGCGCCTTTGTCTGAAGAAGACCCAGCCGAGCAGGTGCAAGCCTTAAATTTAGAGTTACAGCGTTTTAGCCCGGTGTTAGCGCAGTTACCTCAGTGGCTGGTGTTCAACAAGACTGATTTGGTGTTCGATGATGAAGCCAATGGCATCGTTGAAAAAGCCAAAGCTGCATTAGAATGGGATGGCCCTTGTTTTCAAGTGAGTGCTGCAAGTGGCGCTGGCATTAAAAGTGTAACCCAAGCAATCATGAATCATTTTGACGAGGAAAACCTGCGATTAAAGGATGATCCAGAATTTGCCCAGGCTCAAACAAAGTTTCGTGATGCCTTGGCGGATGAAATTCGCCAAGTTGATCAAGCCAATAAGCAAGAGCGTAAACAGGCTCGCTTGGAGGCGAAGCAGCAACAATTTGAGCAAACAGTGCAATCTGAGGACGAGCTTTGGGAAGAGGATGATTCGGACGTCGAAGTGGTTTATGTCAGAGATTGAAGCACCGCTATCCAGTCAGCCCAGACGGTGGATTATTAAAATAGGCAGCTCGCTGATTACTGATCATGGTGCGGGCTTGCATCATGCTCGGTTGGAGCAATGGTGCGCCGATATTATGACGTTAAAAGCCAATAATATTGACGTGGTGCTGGTGTCTTCAGGAGCCATTGCTGAAGGCTGTGCCAGGTTAGGGTTTAAAACAAGGCCGACAGCAAGCCACCTGCAGCAAGCGGCAGCTGCTGTTGGTCAAACAGGTCTGGTTCAAGCGTACGAGTCAATTTTTCGTGCTCACGGCGTGCATTGCGCTCAGATTTTATTAACGCACGATGAGTTGCGAGATCGACAACGATACTTAAATGCCAGATCTACCCTTCAAACCTTGTTATCTTTGAACGTAGTGCCTATCGTCAACGAAAACGACACCATCGCTACCGATGAAATTCGCTTTGGTGATAATGATACCCTTGGTGCATTAGTCACTAATCTGGTTGAAGCTGATCGTTTTATTATTTTGACCGACCAACAAGCCCTCTACACAGCTGATCCCACTAAAGACAAAACCGCAACGCCGATTATAGAGGTATTTGCGGATGATCCAAGTTTACTGGATATTGCCAGTTCAAAAAGTTCGAGCGGCCTTGGTTCTGGTGGCATGTACACTAAAGTGTTAGCCGCAAAGCTTGCGAGCCGTTCTGGTGCTGCGACATATCTTGTGTCTGGACTTGAGCCTAAAGTTTTAGAACGCCTCTTTAACGGTGAACAGATCGGTACCCTATTTAAACCTCGTCAAGCGCCAATTTCCGCCCGAAAACGCTGGCTTGCTGGTCAAATGAAGCCTTGTGGACAAGTGTTTGTCGATCGTGGCGCCGTGGATAAGCTGATTCGAGAGGGTAAAAGCCTGCTGGCGGTCGGCGTTTATAAAGTCACAGGTCAATTTAAGCGTGGTGATCTTGTCGAGTGTTATTCTCGTTTAAATAAAAAAATTGCGGTTGGTCTAATCAATTATTCAAGTGATGAAGTCGCAATCCTGATGGGGTCTGGCACCAGTCGAATGCTTGAATTACTTGGCTATCTTGGCGAACCAGAGCTAATTCACCGCGATAATCTTGTCATTCTATGATCCCCTATTTTAGGTAGACTTAAAATTATATTAAAAATTTTCTTGCGGCGAGGGATCAACTTGGATTATATCTTTTCTTATTGCTGATAAACCTACTTATTTTCGTCTTGCTTCTTTAAATTCTACTCAAATATAATTTGAGACTACAGGTTTTTTTTTGTAGCCAATAGACTATGTAACACTGCTCCGTTGGTTCTGTCGCATGAAAACTGCTGATTTGATGCAGTGAAGCCTTTATTGGGGGAAGGGTGGACAAGTACCTTTGATTGGGTCTTTTCCCTTTAAAAATAAGGTATGTTGATGTTTTTATCGGAGTTAATTAATGACCTTTAGCTATTACAACCCTGAAATACTCTAAAAATAGTGTTTCAGGGAGGAAGTATGCGATAAAATGACTATTGCACATAGTCATTTTTACCTCTATAATAACTATATGCAATAGTCATTTTAAGTGAGGGAATTTAAGTGGAGCCTATATCAAAAACTGAGTTCAAAGCACATGCTCTTGAAGTTTTGAGAGACATTGAAAAAAGTGGTCGGTCTCGTGTGATAACAGATCATGGCAAGCCCACTCTTGAAATCCGAAAACTTCGACAAAGCAAATTAACGCCTCTAGAGGTGCTAAGAGGGTCATTGGTCAAATACGAATCTCCAGTGCTTCCCATTGCCGATGATGACTGGGAGAATGCGTAATGGTTGTGTTAGATACACATACACTTATTTGGTGGGCATCTAATGATTCATCTCTTTCTAATGCTGCAAAAAATAAAATAGACTCCACTCTTAGTCGTGGGGGAGAGGCCATTATTTCGTGCATTTCAGCATGGGAAATTTCTATGCTAATTCACAAAGGCCGGCTAGTTTTAAGTATGGATGTAGAGAAGTGGTTAGATGAGGTGTCTCAAATAGATGGCATTAGATTTATCCCTGTAGATAACGAGATAGGCATAAAATCGACTACTCTTCCAGGTGAATTTCATAAGGATCCAGCTGATCGAATTATAGTAGCTACGGCTCGTATACTCTCTATTCCTGTAATCACAGCAGATGAGAAAATAATTGAATATGCGCACGTAAAAACCATTTCTGCAAATTAATCTTATTATATACCCATAACGCTATGGGTTTAGCAGGACTGACGGCATATGCACTACAACCTAAGAAGCCATCAATTGAATTTGACTGCCAAGGTCTTGTTGTTGTGTAAATTTGCTCCGAACTCATTTAAATAATGAAAAACAATAACTTATACACTTTAAAAAATGTTTTTTAAAGTTTCTGATTCACTACGCATATTGCCCTGTGGTGGATTGCCTTCATCCCATTCTTTAGGTACATCTTCTGTTTTAAAATACTCGAATAAAGCATTGCTTTGATTTTGAAATGCTCTTTGACCAGTTTCCGGGTCGATTTTAACACTCGAAATGCCTTCTGGAATTGGGAAGGTTGCCTTTGGTAAATTTGGTAAAGCGCTTGCCATATAGTTAATCCAAATTGGTAATGCTGCACGGCCACCAAATTCTCGCCGACCTAATGGCTCTGGTGTATCAAAACCAAGCCACACACTTGTCGCTAATTGGGGGTGATAGCCGGTAAACCAGGCATCTCGTTCATCATTGGTAGTGCCGGTTTTACCAGCTATGTCGTCTCGATTAAGAACTCTTGCTTCTCGGCCTGTGCCCTTTTGAATGACATCTTGCAATAGGGAGTTCAGTTGATATTGAACTCTTGCATCTATCACTCGTGGCGCTATCTCAGCACCAAGCTCACAGTCATCGCCACAAGCGATGGCAGGGGATTCTTTGTAGACTGAGGCGCCGGATGCATTGGTAATTTCGCGAATGAAATACGGAGATATCTTAAAGCCACCGTTAGCTATAGTGCTATAGGCTTTTGCCATTTCAGAGGTTGTAAATTGGGCCGTGCCTAGTGCAATCGAAAGATTAGGTTGAATGCGCTTACTCTCTAAGCCTGCAGCATCAGCAAACTCAATGACTTTTCGTACGCCTAAATCTTGAACAAGACGAATAGACACAAGATTACGAGATTCGTACAGCGCTTGGCGAAGTCGGATTGGGCCTTTAAACTGATCGCCGGCATTACGCGGTCGCCATGCCTCACCCTGTGAAACATCATCGTAGACAATAGGTGCATCATTGATAATAGTGGCAGGCGTATAGCCATTTGCAAGGGCTGCACCATACACAAACGGCTTAAAGCATGAGCCAGCCTGGCGTCGACCTTGAATTGCCCGGTTAAACTTACTGAGTCTGAAGGAAAAACCACCAACCATGCTCACAATTGCGCCGTCACGTGTGTTAATTGATGTCAAAGAGGCCTGTACTTTTGGGATTTGTGACAACTGCCAACGAAGGGTTTTGTCGTCTTTTGAAATAGGCGCTTCTCGAACTCGAATAACATCACCGACTTGCACAACATCACTTACTTTTACGGGCTTAGGGCCTTGCTTATTGGCGCTTACATACGCATTTGCCCAGCGCAGAGCATCTAGATCAAGTTGTATTTGCTCTCCATTATAAATCTCAACCTCGGCAAGCGTGTCTGTGGTGCTCACCACGCGTGCGGCTAATAGAGGTCCAAGCTGCTCTGGATTTTCAAGTAATTCTGTCCAATCTTCCACCGTTTCTAATGAATCGAACAATTGTTGTTCAGGGCCATAGTAGCCATGCCGTTCGGAGTAATCAATAACGCCTTGCATCACCGCTGTTTGCGCAGCTAGCTGCAATTTTGAGTCTAGGCTGGTATACACATTAAAGCCTTGGGAATAGATCTCAGCCCCAAACTGGTCAAACATTTCTTGTCGGATCATTTCAGCAAAATAAGGCGCATTTAATTCTGTGTCTAAACCGTGATATTTGGCAGTATTTGGTGTTTCAATTGCATTTTTAAATGCCAACTCATCAATATAGCCAAGCGCTAGCATACGGCCTAAAATCCAGTTTCGTCTTTGTTCGGCACGCTTTGGGTTGACAATAGGATTGTAGCGCGAAGGGGCTTTGGGAAGGCCGGCAATCATGGCTATTTCCGCTAAATTTAATTCGCCCACGTCTTTACCGTAATAGACCTCTGCTGCAGCAGCAAGGCCATAGGCCCGATTTCCCAAGAAAATTTTATTGAGATACAACTCGAGTATGTCTTGCTTAGATAAAGATTGCTCAATCTGTAGCGCTAATAGAATTTCATTAAATTTGCGAATAAACTTTTTTTCATGGCTTAGAAAAAAGTTTTTGGCGACTTGCATGGTAATAGTGCTACCACCAGATTGTATTCGACCAGTTTTTACCAGCTCTAAGACGGCTCTGGACAAGCTTGTGATGTCGACACCACTGTGTTCAAAAAAACGATCATCTTCCGCAGCAATAACAGCTTTAATCGCATCTTGAGGCATTTGTTCATAGGTAAGCGGCGTACGTCTTTTCTCGCCGAACTCTGCAATCAGCTTGCGATCTTGGCTGTAAATTCGAAGCGGCGTCTGTAATTGCATCTCTCTGAGTGTATCAACTTCAGGCAATTTGGGCATTAAGTAGAGGACTGTGCCGCAAATAATAAGGACACCAGAGGCGGCGCCAGCTATTGCTAATAAAAAAAGAGTTCGGAGTAAGAGAAATAAAAAGCGCATTTTAGCTATAACTCATGTTGGGGGGCTGTGCTTCAGATATCCTGAAAAATAGTCACTATCCACGAAGCAAAAGACTAAATTAATGAGGACTTTGTGTTTTAAGGCTTTCTTATATCCTAGTCGACTTTGGAACAATCGGGCACTACACCCATAGCGTTATGAATTTAGGTGCCCAAGTATTTGGTCTTTTACTTTACTCTTTGTTACTCCGCCTGCTATGGGGAAAGCCATAGTGCGTTGTCGCGCCTTGATTAAAGCAAAATTCAAAACACTTTTTACACCTAAATTCATAACGCTATGGGTATAGGCATTGTACCCAGTTCATATTGAAAAAGCCATTTGAACAAAGAAGTTACTAAAAAATAGTTGCATACCACATGCAAGGTCCAAAATGCGTACTACCATAAAAGAGTAACCAAATAATATTTTGAGTCTTTGGTGAACTTCACAAGAGTATCTGAGTTCTCTCAGTGTCAAGTGAAGGCTTACTAAAGTTGGAGTCAACACAGCGATAGCAGGTGGGATCCCAGTGGGGTTGTTCGGAAAAAGAAATACGACGATGCTCGGCATCGACATTAGTTCAACGTCAGTCAAATTACTTGAGCTCTCAAAGCATGGCGAGCGATTTCGAGTTGAGAATTATGGTGTAGAGCCTCTACCGCCTAATTCAGTCGTTGAGAAAAATATAATTGACCTCGAGGGTGTAAGCCAAGCAATTTCTCGACTATTGGTAAAATCAAGGTCGAGTGTCAAACAGGTAGCAGTGGCGGTGGCTGGATCTTCGGTAATCACCAAAACTATCGAGATGACAGCATCTATGACTGACGATGAAATGGAAGAGCTGATTCGAATAGAAGCAGATCAGTATATTCCGTACCCGCTTGAAGAAGTCAGTATTGATTTCGAGGTAATAGGCCCTGTTAAAGCCGATGCGTCTCGGTCTGAAGTATTGCTCGTGGCCTGCCGATCTGAGCATGTTGATATGCGCACAGATGTTTTAGACATGGCTGGCCTGCAAGCCAAGGTAGTAGATGTGGAAGCCTTTGCCATGGAGCGTGCTTTCTCATTACTTGAAGATCAGATTCAAGGTGGTGGCGCGCAAACGATCGCTATTGTGGATATTGGCGCAACCACGACCAGTCTAAGCGTGATACATGATGGCAGAACTATCTACACCAGAGAACAACTTTTTGGTGGCAAACAATTAACTGAGGAAATTCAGCGCCGTTTTGGTTTGACATTTGAAGAGGCAGCTATTGCTAAGAAACGCGGTGGTCTTCCAGAAGAGTACGAAGCAGAAGTACTTGAGCCTTTCAAAGAGGCGATTGTGCAGCAAGTGTCTCGGTCGTTACAGTTTTTCTATTCTTCAAGCCAATATAATGATGTGGATCACGTTATTTTAGCTGGCGGTTCCGCATCGATTATAGGTCTGGATGATCTGGTGCAAGAAAAAATTGGCACTGAAACTTCAGTTGCAAACCCCTTTTTAAATATGTCCTTAGCGTCAAAAGTTGATGCCAAAAATTTATCGAATGATGCGCCTGCTTTAATGATTTCGTGCGGTCTTGCATTGAGGAGTTTTGAGTAACCATGGCCAATATTAATTTACTTCCTTGGCGGGAAGAGTTACGACGAGATCGTAATAAGGCATTTTATGTCACGACCATTGTTCTGGGCGTTCTAGGTCTTGGTATCGTATTTTTAATGAATATGCAAGTTGATGCTCAGTTACAAGCGCAAAAAGAGCGCAATCAGTTTATTAAGGTCGAGCAAGACGCACTGGAGCAAAAAATTACAGAGATTGATATTCTTAAAAAAGAGCGAGCAGAGCTTGAATCTCGAATGAGAGTTATACAAGATTTACAAGGCAACAGATCAGTAGTGGTTCGGTTATTCGATGAAATATCCAAGAAAACACCAGATGGTGTTTTCTTAAGAAAAGTTGATCGAATAGGCGAGAAATTCAAGATTCAAGGCGTTGCAGAGGCCAATAACAGAATTTCAAATATGATGCGAAACCTTGAACAATCACCATGGTTTGAGGATGCGGTTTTAGAATCTGTTGTGTCGGATGAATCAAGAAATTCAAGCAGTTTTGATTTAGTTGTAAAGCAAGAAAATGAGAATAAAAAAGAAAAGAAAGATAATTTTTGAGTTTAAGGTATACCCAACGCTTTGGGTTAACAAAGTTCATTTATGATAAGCGATAAAGTAGGCAAATATGGATCTCAGTGAAATACAAGCAAGCATAGAGAATCTCGACCCAGATAATATAGGCTCATGGCCTGTTATCTATAGAATTATAATCTGGATCGCCGTTTTTTGTGTGTGTGGCACAGCCGTGTATTGGTTTTTGCTTAAAAACACTTACGAATCTCTACAGATTAGTGTTAAGGAAGAGTCTGTGTTGATCGAAACATACAAATCAAAAGCATCTGATGCTGCAAACCTGAACGCACTCAAGTTGCAAATGGCAGAAATGAAACAGACTTTTGGCGCTTTGCTTCGCCAGTTGCCTGAAGATACAGAAGTGCCAGGCCTGCTGGAGGATATCTCCCAGCTTGGCCTAGATTCTGGTTTAGAATTTGAGTCCATAGGTTTAAAGAACGAATTTATTAAAGAATTTTACGCAGAGCTGCCGATTGATATTCGAGTGAAAGGTGGTTATCACTCGTTAGCGACTTTTGTCAGTGGTATATCAGCTTTACCGCGAATCGTCACATTGCACAATTATACCTTAGTACCAACAAACGACAAAAGTTCAGATAATTTAATGATGACAGTAACAGCAAAAACCTACCGGTACTCCGCGACTCAAGAGTCTGATGATTTAGGAGTTAAAAAATGAAAAACGTAATACGATTATTTGCAAGTCTTGCTGTTTTTTCAATTTTTGCAGGGTGTGCCTCATCTGATCCTACAGCGGATTTACGAGTCGAATTAGAACGTATTCGAAACATGGAAGGTGCACCAATCGAACCGCCACCGGAATTTAGAGTTTTTGAAAGCTATGTGTATGGATCGTCAAATTTGCGCAGCCCATTTATGCCACAAATTAGAATTGCAGATAAACCTAAAGACGTACCTCAAGGCCGAAGCGTAACACCAGATTTCGATCGTCCAAGGGAGCCATTGGAAGATTTTGGTGTGGATCAGCTAGCTATGGTTGGCACTATTCAAAGGCCAGATGGCCCGCTAATAGCTCTTGTTAAAGACGATGCGTCTGTGGTGCATCAAGTCAAAGTAGGCGGTTTTCTTGGGCGCAATCACGGTAAAGTTTTATCTGTTGCACAAACGCAAGTGGAGTTACTTGAATTAATTCCAGACGGTCGAGAATCCTGGATTGAAAGACCAAGGACAATGTGGCTAGCAGACGAATAAAAAGACATCTAATTTAGACAAATTATTGATTTTAACTGTGCAGTAGCTCTCAGAAATTGCATAACTAATGCAAGATAATAACAGACTGACACCAAACTAAGTTTAGCAAGGTTGTAAAGCTGATATTATTATAAGGCCTCGAACAATAAGTTTTAGTCACAAGTTTAAGGAGAGTGGTTGACAAGGAGCGTTCTGACTTTGGTTGCTTAAAGAAACAAGCGAACCCAAGAAATAAAAATTAAAGTTTCCGAGTGTACAGCGTTTACTTCTTCTAGAATTAAAAGAGTTAAACATAAAATTATTTATTTAGTTTCCAATGATCGCAGTATGGAGCGTAGTAATGACCATGAAGAAAATGATTAAGCAAATATGTGGCACTAAGCTTGAATGTGCATTTGTCATAGGCGGTATGTTATTTCCCGCCTTTGGTGTTGCAGTAGAGGTGCAAAATATTGAATTTGCTTCCCTACCAGGCGATCAGACGGAAATTAAAGTGAGTTTTGATGAGCCGCCACCCATTCCTCGTGGCTACACCATTGAGCGACCAGCAAGAATAGCGCTTGACCTTGATGGTGTTACCAACGCTCTTGAGCAAAAGCACCATAACCTTGGCACTGGTAACACTCGTGGTGTGACTGTCATGGAAGCTTCTGGCCGAACCCGAATGATTATTAATCTTGCGCAGCTTGTCAGTTATGAAACTGAAGTTGTTGGCAACGATCTTATTATCCGCGTGGGCAAAGACGCCAAAGAAGTGATGATGGCTCGGAAGGACGACCATCAGGTCACTTTTGACGAAGGTGAAACTCAAGCATCAATGGATAAGTCAAAATCAAAAACAATTTCAGCAGCTAAGAAATTTGAAAATAAAGCAAAGATGCTGACAGATATTGATTTTCGTCGTGGCGATGAAGGCGAGGGCCAAGTGGTCATTACCCTGTCTGATCCAACAGCAAGCGTTGATCTTCGTGAAGAAAGCGGAAAAATCGTTGTTGAATTTATGGATGTTCTATTACCCGAGCAGCTTCGTCGTCGAATTGACGTCACAGACTTTGCAACTGCGGTAAAACGAGTTGACGCCATGGTTGAAGATGGCAACACAAAACTTATTATTCACCCAAATGCTAATTACGAGTATCTAGCCTATCAAGCAGATAATACTTTTACTGTTAGTGTAAAGCAGGTCTCAAAGGTTGAACAAGACAAACGTAACCGAGATAAATTTTTATACACTGGTGAAAAATTATCGCTTAACTTTCAAGATATTGAAGTTCGATCGGTGTTACAGCTTATTGCAGATTTTACAAGCCTTAACCTTGTGGCATCAGATACTGTGAGTGGTAAAATTACCTTACGTCTACAAAACGTACCTTGGGATCAGGCTCTAGATTTGATTCTAAAAACAAAGGGGCTTGACCAACGAAAAATTGGCAATGTTTTACTTGTAGCGCCAGCGGATGAAATCGCCGCCCGTGAAAAATTAGAGCTTGAAACTTCTCGTCAAGTTGAAGAGCTTGCACCACTACGAACTGAATATGTACAAGTTAACTATGCAAAAGCTAAGGATTTACTCAACCTTATTACTGGCGCGGATGGTTCAGGCTTTTTATCGAGTCGTGGCAGTGCAACGGTTGATGATCGAACCAATACAGTACTAATTCAAGACACAGGCAGTAAAATAGAAGAAGTTCGATCATTATTTGCCCGTTTAGATATTCCAGTTCAGCAAGTGCTGATTGAAGCACGAGTTGTCGTCGCAAATGCTAATGTGGCGAGTGAGCTCGGCGTGAGATGGGGCGGCGGTGCTTTAAAAAGTAACGGCGATAATCGTCTTGTGGTTGGCGGTTCAGAGCAAACAGCGTTTGATTTTCTTACACCGGATGATACAGGCACTGTTGCCGTCTCCAGAACGACGGGCGCACCCGAATATCTATCAGTTGATTTAGGCGTGGTAGGTGATACTGCGAGCGCGTTTTCGGTAGGTTTTTCTAAACTTGGTAGTGGTTTTTTATCCTTGGAGCTTTCCGCGTTAGAGTCTGATGGTTATGCAGATATTATCGCGACACCAAAAGTATTAACAGCAGATCAGCAAACAGCTCGAATTGCCTCTGGCTCGGAAGTGCCGTATCAACAAGCAACGTCAAGCGGCGCAACGTCTGTGTCCTTTAAAGAAGCGGCCTTGAGTTTAGAAGTAACACCACAGATTACACCAGACGGTCGCATTATTATGGACTTGCAAATTAATCAAGATACAGTTGGCAAGATCTACAACAACATTCCAAGTATTGATACTAATCAGCTCAAAACTCGAGTTCTAGCAGATGATGGTGAAACAATTGTACTTGGTGGTGTGTTTCGAAATCAATCGGTCAATCAAGTTGATAAGACCCCATTCTTCGGTGACTTACCAGTGATTGGACGCTTCTTTAAGCGCACCACTAAAACTGATGAGAAGCAAGAGTTGCTCATCTTCATCACACCTAAGCTAGTCAAGAATGTGTTCGACCAATAGATCGTTACTGGCGCGAAATGGCTGCGCTCGCCTATTACGCGCCAGCGACTAGATCGGTCGGCACAGTTTAAAAAAAGCCCTGCATTGTCAGGGCTTTTTTGTGTCCTTGATGAATTCCACACGGCCGTGCATTTTTTTGTCATACTATAGCCAAAGAATTTTTTGGGCCTTTAAGGCTTTTGATGACTCACATTGGTGAACATAAACATGACTGGCCCAACGCCTGATTTTATAAACAAGCCACATGACAGTATGCCACACAAGATCTTTTTAGTAGGCCCTATGGGGGTTGGTAAAACCACCATAGGCAAAGCCCTTGCCGCCAAGCTGGGCTATAGCTTTAAAGATTCTGACCACGAAATAGTGGCTCGTTGTGGCGCGGATATTCCTTGGATCTTTGACTTGGAAGGGGAGGCTGGTTTTCGTCAACGAGAACAACTTGTGATTGATGATCTGACACGAACTGATTACCAAGTGCTAGCCACAGGTGGTGGCGCGGTGCTGTGTGAAGAGAATAGGCAAATATTGATGTCTCGTGGCGTGGTCATTCATCTCGACGTCAGCCTTGAAGAACAGTTGAGGCGAACGTCGGCGGATAAAAATCGACCACTTTTGCAAACTGCTGACCCGAGAGCCGTATTACTGCGTTTACGACAAGAGCGTCGGCCGCTTTATGAAGAAGTAGCCCACAGACGATTTGAGTTTGGCCGTATGGCGCCGCAAAGATCGGCGAGCATTATTGCCAGTGAGCTTGGTTTTTCTAAACGCAAGGGCGAGTGATGAAAAGCTCACCTCACCTCACCTTAGTTAGTTCGCGCCCATAAACGAGAAATTTTTCGTCACAACAAGGCGGTACTGCGCGCAAAACCGCAGTGTACACCTAGTACTCGAGGATTTGAGCTAGTTAGTTAATTCGATAGGCCATATCAAACCATAGGCTGCGATCTGGTTGGTTGTAACCAAACACGGTTTCATACTCTTTATCCGTTAAGTTTTCCAAGCGCAGACCAAAGGTTAAAGCGTCACTAGCCTGATGCACAAGACCTACATTGAAGATTGTATAACCACCAACTTCTACTGTATTGGCGGTGTTATCGTATCGGCTGCCCACGGCAAGCGCTCCAAATCGTAGTTTATTTTTGTTCATTAGATAACTGATATGGCTTGATAACTGCAGCTTTGGCCGTCTGGGTAATTCAATGCGAGGTTGACCCTCGGTTTCATTGGACGTCTCCAGGTATGTGAAATCGGCGCCAAACTCAACATTGTCGAATCGGTAGCCTTGCATAAGCTCAAGCCCTTGCAGTAACGCTTCACCAATATTTTCCGGTACAAAAGTAGTGCTGTTAAACACGATTAAGTCGCGTGATTCAGTGCGAAACAAAAATGCCGACATGTCATATTGATCGCCCTTGTATTCAAGCCCAAGATCTTGCGATACGTGGGTTTCCGGTCGAAGGGTTGGATCACTAGCCCCTGGAAAATAGAGGTCTGCAAAGTTTGGCATGTTGAAATTGCGGCCAATACCAGTTTTCAGCGCCCAGTTATTGCCAAGATCAAACATGAATTTTAAATGGCCGGTGGTGGCGTATCTGGTTTGGTCTATTGTTTGATCTGCACTGCTTTCTTGATAGACATCTCGTCGAACACCTAAGCGCACCGTCGCTTTATCACGCTGGTATTGCGCCTCAGTAAAAACACCAGTGGTTTGTCGCTCAATTTCAGGGAAATTATTCGAGTCCACTAAGGTGGCATTGTCGTAATCAACACCAGACACCAATGAGACATTATTTGGTGAATTGGTTATAAAATCAATTTCATGGACCACAGATGTTGAATATCGGTCAGTGCCATATTGATCTTGTATGGTTTGAGTGCCACCTGCATCAAGAAATGCGGTGTAAAACTCATTGAAGACCCCAGCATCTACCCGTAAGCGCTGCTGCTGAGTTAAAGCTTGTTGCCATTGCAAATTTGTCACTTTTTGGGTTGACTCTGATTCGTTGGTGAAACTACCATCAAACTCTTGGCGAGCGTTGTTGTACAGCTGGGATAATTGCACTGATTGACCTGCGTCACCAAAATACTGAAATCCCACCTGGCCGTTGATTTGTTCGACACCATCGAGATCAGTTTCTGGTGCGGGGGTAAAACAGGCGCTAGACAGGCGACAGCTGTCGATACCGTTGCGATCTAACCAATGTGCATTACCAAACACGGTAAAATTATCAAACTTACCAGTACCGCCAATATTGGTTTGCACGTCACCTTGATCAGAAGCGCCTAACCCTACATTCATGGTATTGCGCTGTTTTTCTGGCAGAGTGTAAATTTTAATAATACCACCAGGCGCTGCCGAGCCATAAAGTGTTGATTGAGGTCCACGAATAATTTCAATACTCTCAATACTGGTAATAGGTAATTCTACAATCGCCGAAAAGCCAGTATTAATAGACTGAATTTTTACATCGTTCAGTAAAACCAAGGTTGAATCCGCCTCAGCGCCTCGAATATAAAATGATGTTAAGCTACCAGGCCCGCCGGTTCGATTAAATTGAATGCCAGCCATTTGCTGTAAAAGCTGATCAACATTGCGAACGCCTGAGTCTTCAATCTGTTGCCGATTCATACGAGTGGTGGATGAAATACTGGCAGTGCTCGCTTTAGAGCTGCGGGTATCAGCAATCACCACTTCTTGGAGATTGCTATCGTAGTTGCTGTTATCCGCGCTTGTGGAGTTTGGCGCGGCGTAAAGTCCATGGCTGGTACTCAAGGCCGCAAGAGTTAAGAGTTTAAGTTTCATCGTCATGCCTTACAAGATTGTGTCTTTGTTAGAAAAAAGCCTCGCGACAAGTGAGACTGAAAAAACACTTAATTTTAACATTACTTTACACTACGTGTGATTTATTTTTTGCACGAATTACAGTTGATAAAAGGGCTCGTACTCATGTTTCACTTGGTTCTACACCAACCACAAATTGCGCCAAATACTGGCAATATAATTCGCCTCGCTGCAAACAATGGCTGTTGGTTACATTTGATCGAGCCGTTTGGCTTTGATCTTGAGGAAAAAAAGCTGCGCCGCGCCGGGCTTGATTACCATCACATGGCCAATGTAAAAACCTACAGTGACTATGCGAGCTTTCAACAAAAATTGCCTGAACTCTCGCCATTAGAGTCGCAGGCAACGCTCTATGCCGTCACCACTAAGGGCGCGCGCCACTATTGCCAACCAAACTACAAGCCAGGCGATATTTTTGTGTTTGGCTCAGAAACCCATGGTTTACCGGACAGTGTGATGAACTCGATTGAGCCAGAGCGACGAATTAAAATTCCCATGGTGGCTGAGTCGCGCAGCCTTAATTTATCTAACGCTGTGGCTATTGTGAGTTACGAAGCTTTACGCCAAGCTGAGTTTGGCCGTACCAGCTAGATTAGCCTGGCTATTTCAAGAATAATACTGAATTACCCCTTTTTGAACTTGTTTTGTTGTTGCACTTGTGACATTGCCTAACACCTTTTCAACTATGCTTATGTATAAGCGTTATTTTCTAAGCAGGTGTAGTAGGGAAGGCAGTATTTAAAAATGGGCAATTTGCAGCAGTATGCCGAATTAATGTCGAGTCAATTCAAAGCGATTACATTTGGATCTCGATTTTCACTCAGAAAAAAAAGCACGACCAAAATGTCGAGCACCGCTATCGAATTCAACGAGCATGGTTTTGCTGTTGTTGAAGTCATGGTCGATAAAAATCAGCTCAAAATTGTCAATTGTTCATTTGTCCATAATACCAATACTAAAATTCGTGGTGAACTGATCAACGAGCTTTTCGATCGAAAACGCATTAACAAAGATAACTGTAAAATTGTCCTTTCCGGCCATTCCTATAAATTTTTACTTGCCGAAGCGCCTAATGCACCGTTAGAAAGCCTTCGACACATTATGCCCAATAAAATCAAAGACTCATTGCCTTGGAAGCTTTCGGAGGTGACAGCGGATGTATTGCAGTTGCCACAAGACGCCTTTAAAGGTCGAAAAAATTCTGTGTATGTTGCTGTGGCTCAAACAGAGCTGATTGACAATTATGTACGCTTATTAATGGGCGTGGGTATCCAGCCAGATAATGTGACAACTGTAGAGCTTGGTCTACGGGCCTATTGGCCGTTGATTAATCCAGAACCAAAAAAATCCATAGGCATTATGCGCATCACCGAGTCAGGCGGCGTTATTGTGATGATGTGTGATGGCGATATTTACTTAGCCCGCCGCATTGTGATTGATCTTAATTCTCTCAACGAAGAAGGCGTTAATCGCCAGGATGTATTTGATCAAGTGGTATTAGAGATTCAACGCTCTGTTGAATTTTACGAAAGCCAGCTTGGTAAGGGCTCTGTGTCGAAGGTCGTGATGTTACCACCGCCATTAGATTTGGGCGTGGGCTTTGATTATATTGAACAAAATATCTCTACCGATATTGAAATATTTCGACCCTTCGAAACTCTCGGGTTTGATCAGGACATGACAGCCAAAGATCAATCATATTGTGTGGGCGCCCTTGGCGCTGCCATGGAGGGTTTAAAATATGGCTGAGCAAATATTAAATTTATTGCCGCACAAATTTCGAAAAGTACATGTGCCTTTTGACCATCGGCAAATAATAGCCGCAATTGTGGGCACTTTCGTGGTGATCGGTACAGGCGTTGCTGGCCTGGCATTTTTTGATGCAAGGCTGGATACACAGTTAAGCGCGGCGCAAGACCATAACACGCAAATGGTGCAAGCAGTTGATGAATTTAAAGCCAATAACAGTAAAAAAACTTTAGACGAAACCATGGCAGTTCGAATCAGTAAGTACGAAGACACACTTCGACAGCGACAAAATTTTTTAAAGAAGCTCAATGGTGAAAGTTTTGGTAATACCCGAGGTTTTACTGAATATTTGTTGGCTCTTTCGAGACAAAAGTTTCCTGATATTTGGATTGAAGAGCTGCTCATCGTTGGCGAAGCTCGGATTTTTTCCATGAAAGGTAAAGCTGTGCAGCCCACGGATATTCCACTGTACTTACAAAGCCTGCAATCAGAGCCAGCCATGCGGGGCATTATTTTTGATGATTTAACGCTTGATCGGCAAAAGCAGCCAGAAGGCGATTTTGTATCGTTTAGTATTTCCTTTGGTGGCACTGGTGGTCTTGGGCTTGGCAACAACAAAGTGTCACGAATTTTAAGTGATTTAAATGTACCAGAATTTGCAACTATTGATAGTTTTTAGAAAAGGTTTTAGGTTCGCGTGTATGTAGTCGCTGGCGCCAAATAGGCGAGCGATGAGAGATCGAGGAAAAAATGTACGAAAAAACGCAGTTTACTTGGGTAAATGAGTATTTTGAGGCCATTTTTGACAAAGATATATCGAGCGCAGCCATTTCGCGCCAGCGACTATATATCCATGTAGAGGTATTGTATGTCCAAGTTAGCTGATTTTTGGCAGACCAATATACACAAAATTGATGCACTTTCTATTCGCGAAAGGGTTATTGTGTGCGGCACTATTATTATTGGATTTTTTATTGTGGCTATGATATTTGCCATTGAACCGTTGTTAGAGCGGCGTAGCGAGATGCATGACAAAATATCCAAGATTCACCTAACAACAGCTGAATTAGAATCGAGTAAAAAAATTCTAGAAATAGAATATGGCAACGATCCCAACGAAAAACCTCGTGCAAGGCTTCGAGAGTTGACCCACCAGTTGCGGCGGATCGAAGGGGATATACAAAATAAAAGCCAGCATTTGGTGCCAGCTCGACAAACTGCTGAAGTTCTACAAGAGATGCTTAAATCCCAAGATAGCTTATATCTTAAAAGTTTAGTGAAGCTTGCGCCTATTGCTATTCCCATTACCGATAAAACTGATCAATCAGCGTCCACTAAAGCGAAAGAGATTGCATCAGTTGCGAAGGCGATTGAGAGTTCAGATGTGGATCATGTAAAAGTGCTTATGGCCGTGGTTGAAAATTCAGATCCGTTTTTAAAACAACTAGAAACTCAGGCGAACGTCTATAAGCATGGCGTAAAAATGGAAATTGAAGGTAGTTTTCTTGATGTTTTAGAATACCTTACAGTTCTAGAAAACATGAACTGGAAAGTGTATTGGAAATCATTTCACTATACGTCTGAGAGCTATCCAAAAGGGAAGGCAAGCTTTGTAATAGAAACCCTAGGCTTTGAAAATGGATGGATTGGAGTTTAAGGCAATGAAACTAAAATGGTTGTGGTTGATGATGGCTGGTGCAGTTGCATGCTTAACGCCAAGCCTTGGCTTGGCAGATCTTACAATCAATGATCCAACTCGGCCTGTCTATAAGCAATCGGTGGAAATTCAGCGAGGTTTGAATGGCATTGCTTTAGAGCCACAACAACAAATGCAAGAGATTCCGCCTTTAACCCAGCTGTTATTCAGTAAAAGCCGTAAGATTGCTTTTTTTGGTGAACTATTGGTCAGAGCTGGTGACATTACTGATTTTGGCACAGTGCTTGAAATTAAGGCAGATCGAGTCTTTGTTCGAGCTGGCGACACAGTGCAAGAAGTTTTATTTTTTGATGACGATAAACAGAATAAAGAGTCTTAATCTTAAGGCAAACTAGCTGGAATAGCGCTGTAAAAATTTTAATATTACAGCTGTGTAAATATTGACCTATAGTTAGATCAAGCAACCACCAAAGGTCTACATTATTGGTGTGACTTCAAGGATTAGGAAGGATTAGAGGTTAATGATGTACCTCCACAAAAGAACAATGAAATTGACTCGAACGCTGGTGTTTTACACCACCTGGCTGATGGCATGTCTTATAATGTCAAGTTGCGCTACACAAACGCCATTGGATCCATCTGCCAAGGATGCGGTTCGAGAAAATCTTGAGGCTGCTCGAGAAGATAGCGAAGCCGAACATGCCGCCTTTCAAAAAGCGCACACTCGTCAAAAACAAGAATTACTTGATGCGCTGGATGAAGAGTCCACAGCCTCGCTTGACATACGTCTGGCCAGCAACCGAGAACGATTTAATGTCGACGTCAAGGATGTGCCAGCAGCACGATTTTTCCAAGGTTTAGTGGTGGATACTAATATTAATATATTGG
>Ga0115546_1000981_pt1 | contig 18440 bp, 8 predicted proteins | sample COGITO_mtgs_1004_FD_87186 | JGI IMG/M metagenome (GOLD analysis project Ga0115546, IMG submission 87186) | Pelagic marine microbial communities from North Sea - COGITO_mtgs_100413 | ecosystem: Environmental > Aquatic > Marine > Epipelagic | place: Germany:Helgoland, sampling site Kabeltonne...
AAGACTTCGTTGAGAATCTGAGTGAATTTTCTGGAGAAGGTGGCGGGCGTACCTTTATCCCTCAACAGATAGATAAGATCCAGACTGCTGGCGGTGGCGATCTGAGTGTTGACTTTGGTATATCCCAGGCGGCTGTTGGAGATTGGGATGGTGATCAATGGCAGATGATGATGGTCGGCAACAAGTCTGGACGAGATGTCATGAACACTCTAGGAGCTGATAATCAGTGGCTTAAGAATGAGAGTGTCTATAAGATCAAGTCTGAGATGTTTACATCAGAAGCTAAGGGCGGATTGAAGAAGCATGCTATCGCTGGCGGTATGCCAGACTTTGCTGGCGTAGAGCGCATTCAGCACAACATCATGCAGGAGTATGCGTCTAAGAACCTGGTTGGCAACCTCGATGTACAGATGAATAAAATTCGCTATGCCATCTTGGATATGAGCATGGAGGATCCCAAGCGTGCTGCTATGGCAGATGAAGCTATGTCAATGCTTAAGGTTATGCAAGAGCACACTGTTATCAAGGGTAAGAAACTACCGGTGTTTAGAGAGTTTGCAGAGATGCTGACAGGCTCTATCCAAACTATGTTTGAAGGGAAGGGCGATGCTAGCTTCCGAGATGTATTGAAGACCGAAGTCTTCGTTGGTAGCAAGCTATGGAAGGACCAAGGTGGAATCCAAGTTACCGGTGTAGGCAGCAGTGCATCTAGTACAACTCAGGCAGCCGTTACAAGTATGCAGGGTCAGCCGATGGTCATTGATAATACTATCGACTTCCTAAGTGAAGCTGTTAATCGATCACTGGTCACTGGCGTGGCGGATACACCTTCGTCAGGTCAGCTATCTATGGCCTTGGGTAGCGGTAATCCCGCTGAAGTTGAAAGGCATTTCAAGGCAGTCCGTGCTGCTGCTACTGGGCAGGCTGGAGTTATTGCTGGGTTTGGGGATGATATTGTACAGAATGCAGGAGCTACCATAGAGCATGCGTTCGCTGGTATCCGAAGCGCTGTGGGCAATATGGATCGAAAAACTCAAGGGCTCTTAGCTATGGGTGGCATGGCTGCGCTAGGCGTCGGTGCGCTGATTAGTAATGAAGGCTATGGGGCGACTCCGATCGTAGGAGACATGGAAACTATTGGCGCTTCTACACGTGGAGCTATCGCTGCTGGCAGTCTTCTGGGACAACAGGGTAGTCAGGGTCCGAGTCCAGAACAGATGCAACAGAGTATCGATCCCTATGCTATGATGGGCAGACCAATTAATACACCAACCACATACATGAACAAGGGCTCATCCTATCAGGTACGTGGAGAAGTTAATAGTGGAGGCGGTTTGGGTACTATCAACAATTACATGAACACACTCGGTGGCAGCGGTGGTTCGATTAGAATCAATGATGCTCGGCGTCCGATTACGCAAAACTATCTTGACCGTCTTTCAGGTGATTACTAACTATGGCTCAACCAATCAGACAGACGACAACAATTACCCCAGAGGACATGGGTCCTCAGGATGTTTTTGCAATCAACGATATCAATTTAGTAGTACCTCCGAGCCAGATCACGATCAGCAAAGAGGACTTGGTTTATCGTTGGAGAACATTGCGAACGAATTCTTCTACTAAGATTCCAACTGGTCATGGGCGTGTAGACGTACACATGACGATCTACTTCACACAGCGTCAACTGTTTGCACTTCAACGTTTGATTGTACAATTTAAGCATAGTCCGTTCTGCTATGTTGATAATCGCTTCTTGCGAGAAAGCATCGTGCCGGCATGGCCGACTTGGCAGAATATGGCCTTCACTATGACTGGCCTAGGTATCTCTCCAATGCCTGGGAGTTCAGACACTTGGGTTGTAGAATTAGACATGGTGTGGTTCAATTACTTCCCCTATGCGCACAACTGGTTGTATCGCAAAGACTGGATTACAAATTGGATTTACCAGAGTGGCAATGAGACTGAATCTATATTTGAAGCCTACACTATTGGGTGGAATCTAAACAAAGAGAACTACGAGCGCATACATATGCAGCAAGCTGTTTCTCAGTCTCTACAACATGGTAGCCCTTCATTGCTAGCAGAAGCTTCGGCGGTTGAGAGTGCTAACGCATTGTCTGCAGGTCTGGTACCTGGTACGCTGCATGACGAATACAGTTCTGTTTTGGCAGGATACAAGGACAAGGGTGCGCAGACTCTTTACGACATGGAGATTGCTCATGCTGGGGTAGAGTGGGATATGGTTCCGTTGCCTGACAATATGCAACAGAGTGCAATTGTGGCACAGCCCAAGCATAGTAATATTTACGTCAGATACATCAACCTCTTGCAGCGCGATGCACTGTATAAAAACTTTGGCATTGATGTAGAAGCAGATCTACGCGTAGCTGGTAAGTTGATCAAAGACGATGAGGAATATTATGTTCGTGCGTTCTTTAATCGGATTATAGAAGATGACGTGTCTCATGTGTGGGGACTACACACATACAAGGTCCCCCGTCATGTCCGTGCTGAGTGGATGAAAACTATGCTCCAACACAATAGTGGCGTTAAGTTTCACTATCACGCATTAAAGGAGATCACGTTCCCCCAGGACTGGGTTGACAAAGCAAGCAAAGTTCAGACAGACGCTCTTGCAGACTTAGCTGCTAGTATGCGCAACATCCTAGCTCGACAAAACGCTACGCTGAACAACAACACTGCTGGCCAGGAGGGTGGATCGGAATTAGCTATTCCTGTATTTGGAGTACCCTTCTTACTTGGAAACGGATATGGACCTAGGGAGCCGGTGAATACCAAGAAGACTAAGAGTGGTAAGCAGCAGCAGTCTAGTCGGAACCACTTGGGCTTGGACATCAGTGCTGGAAGCGGCACCCCAATTCTTGCACCAGAGTCTGGTACTATTGCATTCGCTGGACCTCAGAATAAACATGACCTTGGCGAAGGCTTTGGTAACAACATTAAGCTCATTACAGAGAGTGGTGCGCGATGGACGTTTGCCCATCTGTCAAGCTTCCAATTTGGACAGACACCATGGGGTGGTAAGGAATACGTAGCTAAGGGTTCTGTTATTGGATACGTAGGCACTACGGGTAGTAGCACGAACTATCATCTGCATTTAGAATACAGAGCCCCTTATAGCAAAGTCCAGAGTGATCCTGCGCCGATACTACGCTACTTGCTCGACAGCGAGCAGCCGTCATTTGGTACTTCTATTTCAGAGCCTCCAGCTGATGGCGTAGTTACGGACCTTGCGGTAGAAGAAAAAGCAGTGTTGGTTCAGACCACTAGCGATGAGCTAGAGATTGATGTCGATTCAGCCAATGCGCTAGCTGAGCTTATGGCTATGCTTGAAGCTGAAGGTTGGAGATATATCGATAGGGATTCAAGTGTACTCAACATGTGGGAAAAATTGTTCTCCCTGACTGTCTCGCATAGTGGTCTGAATATTGCGAACGGTGGTCACGAATCTGAAGTGTTTCTCCAAGAAGGAGCTATCCTTAGTAATGTATCTGGTAGCCTGCAGCACATTGTGGCGAACCTCCCTATCCTCTCTAGCGAATTCCCTACACAACAGCACCTAGGGTCTATTGAACCTAGCTATAACTTTGAGTTTAGCCTACTGGATGACCAGGGCAACCTAGAGGGTATAGGCAAGATGGGAACGATGCTAAACTCTATGCGTGGCCTGTTGCAGACTAATGCGCGTAGCCATCGTCCGGTGACCGATGGCTGGTGTGTTTCTACAGATACGTTTATTACTCGCTTCCTTGGTACATACCAGGAGAACGATTGGCTCGAAGAGCGCGATGGAGACAGAGTATTAGATCGTAAAGTTACCAAGCGGACAGTGATCTCTAGTAGCAATGCAGGCACAGTGGAAGGCAACCCAGGCCTGTCCTTCTTGATGTTCCGCATGGAGGAAACTAACCCTTACGAAGCCGAACAGCTCAACTCGACAGCGCCTCAACTTGTGCTACAAGAAGCGAATCGTAAGAAGATTCTCAACGCAGTGTTAGAGATGGACTTTGCTGATATCTACTCACGCAAGCTATTGCCCCTTGCTATTACTCAAGCTGCCGGAGGCAACACAAAGGATTTGTTTGCAGACAACTCTGGTGCTTCTTCCTTGATAATTCATACTCCAGGAGATCTGCTTCAGGCTGATCTTTCCAAGGGTATGGATGCATTCATTCTTGAAGAAGATGGAGTGCGGTCTTATATGGTGCGCAAGACTGGTAGTGCTTATGAGAAATTCTTAGATCACTATCGAGTAGATACAGACGGGCGGCTTGCTGCTATTAAACGGCAAACGGTTGGGTCTGATGTATTGGCCGTTGCGGACTGGAATTCCCCTGCCGAGACAGGAGCGTACTATGGTGGTGCAGCTGGAAATCACTTGCGAAGATCGCAAGAGAATGCACAGTCAGTTCTAGGTCTACCTTTCGGCAAGCATGATGCTAACAAGCAGCGTATAACTGATATTGGAAGCAATCTATCTGCGCAGGTTGAGGCTCTTGGTTCTTCTGTAGTAGCGACCACTCCAGTGCAGATTGCCTACCAGGTATTTGCTGACAACGACGAGTATCTAAAAATCCCTCTTGAGGAGACAGGGTTTGCAGACTTTGGCTTGGGTACAGAGGGTGCCATCCATGAGACCCTAGATCCTATTGGTCGTCGAGTGGCTCACTTCAACATGCACAGTGCCCTTGTGGATGACCCAGAGTTGGGATCGATTCCTATTGATAAAATCCTAGATTACTACAACGGTATCCTCTCGTTGATTGCTACAGGCAATCGCTTGTTTGCAGAAGAACAAGCTGGAGGGAGGTCAACTTCTTCGATCAGAGACGAGCTACACTGCCTGCCATTTCAAAACCGCATGTGGCAGAGTTGGCAAATCTACTTAGAGGAGTGGGTCAAGGATGATCCTGGTCTTGTAGGCATGTTGGGCGCTCAAGAATCTGTGCCAGCACTGCTGGTAAATGGCTTGCTTGTCTATGATGGTCATGCAGCTCTAAGTACATTACGAGGTCTGCCCGGTTGGCCTACGCCTGGGTTCGGCACTTCGGATCGATTGACTGGGACTTCAAGGACGGGACACCCTTGGGCTACTCCTTTTGATTCCTATAATCCTTTTGATGCAGACGAAGTTACAAAGCTCAAACGCATATCAGATACCTACTGGGGCTGGTTTGGTAATCCAAGTGCGGCTGCTACGGGCACATTGAATGTTGTAACTAGGTTACCTGTAGATGCCATTGTGGCTGTACTACCCAATGGGGCCAGTGTTGCGTCGAATAGAGCGGGGAGAGACAGAGATGCAGCTGGTCTAGTAGCTGCTAGATACATGCGATCTCTTCCCATAGCTATTAGTATGCCGGCTAAAATTGCTGGCAAATATGAAACGCTTATCGCCAATATCTCTGGCGGGACTTGGGATGAAAAGGATAAGATTCCTATGCTTATAGGTCTTGAAAAAGACCTATCTACAAATATCGCTTCTTGCGGTAATGTCGCAGCACATCAAGTAAATGGGCTCCCTTGGTTTCGTACTGGCGGCATCGATAACTTTTTGGTAGACCCAGTAGGGGCAGAGAATTACACTTCGAAGCCAGCATCGACTGCAACGGAATTGCCTGGTCTAGAGGCTAATGCTATTGCTAATTCCTTTGGTAGTAACGGAACTCGTGTCGGGGTGCCGCTTGATTTCGGCATCGCTAACCATTTTGATAAGTCATATGCTGGTCGATTCTTGAATCGGATAGGAGCTGGTATCCGAGATGAGTTCACCAACCCCGGCAGTATTAACAATGAGCTTCAATACCCAGTAGACCTAGGACAAGAAGCTACTAAGATTAAATATATCAAGAGCCTCTTGGATATCATGGCAGATGACTTACTCAATGACTCACACCTCCTTGCAGCTTTTGGGCTTGAGTCTTTGCAGACGTTGGATCGTCATACAAACATTATAGGTTCTGAATGTTACCCTGATCTGGATTTGCCAACTCATCCCTACTACGGAGATACGTTCCAGACTACACCTGACTTCTACATGTGGAATATGTATAACGATGGCGGAGCTATGGATGCTGAAGATCGTCAGCGGATCTATGAACAAGTAGATAGCGTTGTACAGCGTTGCCATCAATCGCTTACTCAGCTAAAAGATGGTTCCGAATGGAACAGTGCTGATGACAAAGTATTTAGCGAGCCAGGCGTGGACCATGCAATACAAATCAGGACCAAGATTACACCCGAAGGCACTGAAGGTTCAGAGACCTTCTTTGAATTGGGCGATGATTTCGACTCCAAGACAGCTGCATTTGCGAAAGAACTCAAGGGCAAGCGAGAGACTACAGGCAGGCAGAGTATTCCAGACGATGATATTCTAGCGATTACGTCTCAGAAGCCCGAGCACTGGCTACAGGGCGTGTCTCTCAGTGCGACAGAGGGAGACTATGGGGCTGGCTCTGGTATGCACTATCCTTCCCGTATTTCTCCTGCTCAGTATACTGACCTTAAAACGAAAGTAGACTCGGCGCAGAATATGTTTGGCAGCAAGTCGGGGCATGCTAATCAGTATCTTGATTCTTTGAATGCACCAATAGTAAGCAGTCGTATCGAAGGGCTAGATGTAGGTAAGCCTTCGGACTATAAGCATTCTTACTCTGTGGATTCGCTGAAGGAGCTAGCGCGAGACAGTGCTAAAGATATGTTGGGCCAAAAAGTCTCACTTAAACGTGCATACCCTACCTTTAAACTCTTCTTTGTAGAAGAGAATGAATTCGATAATAGATTCCTAAGCTTTGACAACTTCTATAGTTACAATGCTGTGAAAGAGTTCACGGTGGTTATGAGTCGCAAGCTTCCGGCAGATCATGCAGTGATCACGCTACAAAATGTTGGCGGTACCTTGGATGGTACTAAGCGTAACACGATTGTAGATCTTGATTACTTTGACGACACAGCAAGCGATAAGATCGATGCTGGCATTGCCGAAGGCAGTGCTTTGTCTGGCCAGCCTAATACTCGTGGCACTGCACAAGATCAGCCCTTCGGGGCTGTAGTGTTACGACCGGGGCTCAACGTTCAGCTGCGATGTGGTTATTCAAATGATCCTGACAACCTACATGTATTGGTGACAGGACGCGTTGTAGATGTCTCTTGGAACAAGACCGGGGACTTGGCCGAGATTATGGTTCAAAGCTTTGGTACGGAACTGATCCAGGCAATCAAAGGTACAAGGCGTGATGGTGGCAAAACCTATCAGACCACACACGCTTTGTTGGGCGCCCTAATGCTACAACCAGAGATAGTACACTTCGGTCGTTGGGAATTTGGACAGCTGACACAGGCTGGAGAGGCAAGTGATTCGCGCTTGGACTTCACTGACTATAGTCAAGAAGGATTCTTGGGACGCTTCAAAGCGACAAACTATCTAACTCGTTCTGTAATGAATCACCCATGGCTGGTAGCAGGAGCAGCTGTTGGTATTGGTCTTGTTTCTTCTCGTCTTCCTGTTGGCAAATTTCTGGGAAAAAGTAGTCTTCTAACGAGGGCTATGAGCAAAGTTGGTATCGGGTCTAATGGCATCCTTGGAGCATCGGGTCTTCGTAAAGTCATTACCGCTACTGCCGGTGCTGCAAAGTCCGCACCGGGAAAGGGCAATGGATTAGGATTGCTTAGAGAAGCAGCCATCACTAGTACGGCGGGCGCTTACAAGCTTGCTACCAAAAGCAATGCAGCTAAGAAGTCAATTGCGGCTGTTAGATCCCAGCGCGTGGCTATGATCAAAAGCATTAGGGCTGCTAAGAACTTTGACGAGATTTTGGAGGCCTCTGTAAAGTTTGAACGTTATGCCCAGAGTTATGTAACTAGGGGCCAATGGATGAACAAACCATGGGTTGCTCTTGCAAAAGTAGAGACATGGGGAGAGGGCATCTATGCAGTTGGTCACGCTCCCGTCTGGCCTCTTGCTGGAGCCCTCTTCGGTGGTGCGTCTGTCGTAACCTCTACGGTTATAGCCCCAGGCTTACTAATTGATTTCCTTAAGTATCAAATCATTGATCCCGTTTATAGCGCTACGGTAGGTAATGCAAAGAAGTTCTTTGCTCGCACAGAAGCGCATATGTTTTTGAGTCCACAAGACGACAACTTGTATCCTCCTCATCCACAAGACTACATGACTTTAGAACGGACAGCGAAGGACAAGGCGGTTCAAGCAGCTGCCATCTTCGGATCTAGAATTGTATCAGAGGGCGATGATTTGGGAGAGTTCTTGTTCGGGCTGTACGACCCGAACGCGTTCATCAGTAAAAAGGTTGATCCTGCTGCGTGTGAGTACACACCGCAGAGTTCTTCTATCTGGGAAATGTTCCACGAGATGAGTTTGCGACACCCTGGTTGGGTGTATGGTCCTCGCCCATATGGTAATAAGTTTGAGTATCGTATGTTCTTCGGTGTACCGAGTCAACGCTACTGGGCTATTCCTGCTAGCAATAACTTTATTCATCGTATGAACCAGCTACATACACATTTAGGCGGAGGCGCTACTGCTAGTGCTATGGTCCTCAAGGGCTCAGAGATAGAGAGTAGCTTTAAAAACCTATACGGCACTAAGGTTTTCGACATTTTGGAAGAAAGTTCCGCCTCTGGGACAGAGACAACTTTGCGAGAATCTATTGATCCAGTTGATCAGGCGTTATTCGCCCAGGCGACACAGATACATTTGTCCAAGACGCTCAATTCTATTGTGATGAAAGAGTACTTGCGTGGATTGCAGTTGCGCTTCCAGCCTTTCCGTCGTTATCACATGTTCACAAGTGAAAGAGATATCATTTGGAACGGTATCATGAGCAGCGAGCAAGCCGTAACCAACGCTGTGGATGTTACATATTGGAAAGATGCTGAACAAAATCCTAATAGCACTGAAGGTGCTATCGAGACCCAGGTATTTAAAGCTCATTTTTCTACACCACCCCACATGGATCGCATCGCAGCTGTTCGTTGGGCGAACTGTAAGACGCACCCTATGGCAATGAGATACGGCATGGGTGAACTTATGCATCGTATGAGAGATATGTATAGAGGAGAGATCCTTGTGTTGGGCAACCCTCGTATTCGTCCTTGGGACATTGGCATTTTGGCTGATAGCTATAATGATATGGTTGGGCCTATTGAGGTCGAACAAGTGGTACATACGTTTAGTCACGAGACAGGTTTTGTGACAGAGATTAAACCTAGTGCGGTTGTGTTCGGTAATGAAATGTCTGGGTGGCCGATGGTCACAGCAATGAAAGTCTTTGCGCTGGCTATTAAAGATATTGAAGATAGACATAGCGGGGTTAAGATTGAAGATCCAGATAATCCGAGAGGCGCTGGGCTTGGTTTCTTGGGTACCTTAGCTGACTTCGTGAGTCGGTGGGGCGCTCATGATGCTAACTTTGAAAGCTTAATGACAGAGAAGAAGAATGCTATCTTCGGCGAAGACGGAGAGTCTCTATCTTCAGTGTTCGGTGGCACTGTACCTGACTTCAGCGAAGCTGATGAAGCATTAGATGATGTCGAAATGCTCTTGCGTACAGGGGCTACTAGTGCTGGTGGCAGTATGGCATTCAGTGGAGGAGCGATTGCTTTGGGCGGCACAGTACTTAACGCAAATACATTCTATAAAGCCTTAGGCAATATTGGCACAAGCGGCGCTACGGCTAAACTGGGTGATGCTAAGCTCCTGCTTAAAAGCCCGAAAGCCATAGTGGGCGGTGCTGCAATTATTGCTGGAACAGCCTTGCTTGCTGGTGGTGGTGGCTTAATGTTTGCTGCTGACAAGATGGACTTCCCTAGCCTAGTGTGGCTGGTAGGCGGACCTCTCATGATGTTGCATTGCTTGCGTGACGAAGCTATTATACTTGTGCCACTCATGAAGAGTGGCCATCCTATTGTCTCTGGGATCGCAACAAATGATCCCAATATGATTTGGAATAACTTCGGTGGCAAATTAAACAAAGCCATCGACGATACATTGGGAGGAACAGGAGACATGCTAGGATACTACCAACGTTTTGGGTCCGCTATGTGGAATCGCTTTAACGATGAAGACTTTAATGAAATGCTTGGTGGTGGTGAAGGCGCTCCTATTGCTGCGGCGGGCTTCTAATGAGTTGGAATACACCAGCCGTCCCTATGGCTAAGGCTCAGTTGGGGCTAACTAGTCTTCGTAATACGACACAGCAGCCTGGAACGGGCGAGATAATTCAACGCAAGTGCATTATCTTGCTGGTCTATGACCTCGGTACTATTCAAGATGGTACTGCGCCACCAGATATTCTGGGGAAGGCTGAGATTTTTCCCAATGTCACATATGCGCAGGTTCAACTAGATGATGGGCGTCGCATGACATTACCGTTTAAGGAATCGGCCTCGCAACTTCACTCAACATATGGTAACTCTTTGATTCTGGAAGGTTCTTATGCTAATATTGAGTTCTACAATGCTCGGATTCGGACTGGCGTTATTGTACCGCAGGACGATCCGCTGCAAATCCCCGCAGATATGATAGTAGCTACTACTGTTTATGATATAGGAATGTTGGTTTGACAGCTAAAAGAAAACAAAAAACTATACGATTGGATTATTTACGTAACCGTTCAAATAATTCTATGGCTGCGTTCACTTTGTTTAGTGGTCCAGCAGAAGCACGTATCAGTGTTAATGAAAAACAGTTCGTTGCAATCACTGAAAGCACTGGTGTGTCTCTATCTCCCGGCACAGGCAAGCATATCAACATCCAAGCTCTACCCCAGAATATGCGGTATGGTGGGTTGTTACAGGACTTGCCGTTTCCGTTGAGCATCATACCTGTTACACCTGTGACCCCTATGCCTAACCAAGTAATAGTGCCGCCCCTGTTGGGGCTTGTTCCCACGTTGGCATCTCTCGCTGCGCTGCTTGCGCTCTTCCCAGCTTAGGAGTTTTTAAATGGCTCGTATGAATAAGATTGTTGATCTCTACTGGACTGAGAGTGGAGATTTTGTTTTAGGTGACAATGGTGATTTCAAGGATACTGCGCTTGATAATTACCGAGGACTGCTACAGCGCGTGCTGACTCGTATCAAAAGCCAGCGTGGGGACTGGGCCTTACAGCCCACAGTGGGGGCTGGGCTTGGGCGCTTTGCTGGAAAGCCCAATAGCGAGGCCACTGGTGTTAGGATTAAAAATGCTATCAGTAACCAGTTGCTGCAAGACGATCTCTTGAGAGGTGGGGAGTTTGAGATAGACGTTTTCCCTGTCACTAAATATTCAGTAGCAATTGCTATCGTTATCACCCCACCTCGAAGTGGGGGTCAAGTAACGCTAACCCTAACGTATGATGCTCGTGATAATAGCATTGTGCCGAGAAATCTCTAGGAGTCTCTCTTGGCTATTCTTCCTTCTCAAAAAAATGCTCTAGCTCTTCTGCGAAAGTTTCGTGATGAATTAGAAACTCGGACTGCGGTTACCAACTTTGACCGAGATGGCAAAGTGCGTGCACTGGCTGATATCTTCACCGATGAATCATTGCAAGACCGACAGGAAATGACACAAGCGTTTTACGCTAATCAGATCTCAAATGCTAAAGGCGCTGACCTGGCGAACATTGGCGAGAGGTTGGGTCGTCGTCAGAGGGTTGCTACCTTCGGTACTATTCATCAGTCAGAACAAAGCCTAGCCTTCTATGTGGACTCTGGTACATTCGGCGACATCAATGGTGCTCTGGATATTGCGTTGCCGGCAGGGGTGATTGTTAAAAGCTCTCCAAACAATAATGAGTTGGGTGCTACTGTTAGCTATCGGACTACGGAAGCGTATACTTTACCTGCGGCAGGTAACATTTACTTCTGTTCTGCGGAAGCTGTTGTCATTGGGGATCGCTCAGTAGTAGGTGCGGAAGTTCTATCTTCTCATGAATTCACGGGATATGCTGGCGTTGCTTCAGGCGGATTAAGAGTGATTAACTTTTACCCTGTCCTGGATGGTAGGAACGCGGAAACAGAGTCTAGCTATCGCTCCCGTCTGACGAATACATATCCAGCTTTGGCTCAAGTGAACGAAGCCAAGATTAAGCTTGAGGGACTGCGAGTACCTGGGGTTTTGCAGACTGTTATTCTCCCCGCGCACTATGGGGTTGGTACAGCTGGAGTGTCAGTGTTAGGCCCAGAGTTTCAAACGAACAGCAAGCTAATAGCAGGCGTTCAAAGTCATCTCTCGAATATTGGTGGGCCAGGGATGTTGCTTGTTGCTACTGGTGCGACTCAGGTTACGTTTGATTTTGAATTGCAGATCTCTACTCATAGAACTGTTACCGAAGCAGAGAAACCGTTACTAGAGGCAGAGATCAAACGAGCGATGTTGGATTACTTCAGAGTGCTACCCATGGGGGTAGCAATGGATGGAACAAATATTGCTCAGAGAATTCAGACAGGAACTCGTGGTGTTGTTTCCTTGGGTGTTGCGGGAGGGCAAAGTTCCTTCAAGGCTGTCTGGGTGCGCAAAGGATTAGCAGGCTCCACAACCGATGACAGACAGAAGTTGATCACGAATATTTACACTCTTGATGCAGAATCTTTTGGCGCCCTGGGTACCATTACGTATTCTTACCTGTAGGACATATGAGCATTTTCCGTACGCAAAGATTAGCCAATAAGTTTCCACGATGGTCAAAGGTAAGAGCTGATCCTAGTTCTCTTGGAGCGCGACTGCTTTCTGTTTTCGCGGAGTACTATGATTTCCGTAGTACCGAGCTGCTTAAGATGAAGACGGAAATGGATCTACTGAAGCCACACTTGGGGCGTGGTGTCGCTTGGAAAGCTCAATTAGAAGGTGATGACCAAATGCCTGTTGAGATTACGACGGGCGGAGATAGGGTATGGACGTATCCTACTACGGTAGTAGGCACACATGCGACAGGAGATCAGACCTTAGTGCGTGTAGATGATATTGAAGCTTTATTGTGGAGTCCACCAGATGCAGTAGGGCTGGTTGAAACCATTGCCACAGCCAACCTGTTGATCTGGACAAGCGCTGCTCCTAGCGTTTTTAATACTATGAGCTATCCAGAACGCTTACAGGTTGTGGTTGAGAACAGTACTGATTTCTTTGGTCGGGGCCAATACAAAAACTTAGAGGCTAGCGGTCGACATCTCATTCAATTCCAAGGCAAGGACATCAATGGTATTGACTTCATTGAGCAAATGGAGATTCGAGATGATGGTGTATACCGTACTCGGACGATCGTCTCAGAGTTAACGGCTATTAACTCCGATGGGTTTGATGGCGATGTCTTGTGCTATCTGAATACTCCAACTACTGCAACACGAAAACTTACAGACATGTATCACTTAGGTGTGTCTGAAGACACGGAAGGACCATTGCAATTGTTCTTGGCCTCCGATACGCTCTCATACAGTGTGCAGCAAATTCTTTCTGGAGTGAACTATCGCACTGGTGGCGCTGAAATTATCGATAACGATGAATTGATTTGGAAGCAAGCCTTAGCAGATACAGGGGGAACTGCAGAGACAGGATTTGTTGACCTGGTCGTCAATGCAGAGACTAGTCGACTGTATGCTCTTAAGGACGATGGTACGGTATTGGTTTACGATCATGGCATTACGCCCTTTGATCCTCCCGCAAGCACTACGCAAACTGCTACGCTGAATACATACATTGAGATTAATCCCTTGAGGTCTTGGGCTTCGTTCAACGAGACTATGAAATTATATACATGGCACAGACATCCCAGATTCCCTGTCGTCTACATTGAAGTCATGAGACGCAGTCCGGCTGGGATCGAAGAATATCTACAGGCTGACAAAACGACTTGGGCTGCAGGAGTATATCAACATCTGGGCAGCGGCACAGAGAATGTGCTAGCAGAAGACAGTTGGATAGACCTTACCTTTGATAGTGCTTTCGATGAATACGGACAGTGGGAGTTCTATTGTATGACCAGAACAACTGGTGGCAACTCTACTACTTACACTGGCGTGATGGTTGATAAGCTAACGGCGGTGGCTACTTTGGCTACAGCAGTCGGTACTCCGACTGGAATATATTTTAGCGAGAATGGGCAACTCTGTGTTACTGATGCTAGTAACGTATATCGTTTTGATGAATACGGACACTTCTACTATGCTAACGGAGCAGGTCAACAATTGCTGTTCCGAGAAGAGTACACGAACGTTGAGGTAACTTTGTAATGGGTAGCTATACACCAATACTTTTTGACATACCAACAGGTTTGGATGAGACTGGCTTGATGCTTGGCCTGCACAGATTTCGGGATGAGAGTCTAGCGACTTATCGTCGTAGGCTATTGCTTGAAACGACGCAGCGCTCTGGTCCTACACAACAGCAGTTTATTCATTCAGTAGGGCGAAAGGTAGGTCAGTTTGATATACCTGTGTTCGAGGTTGACCTTGTGCTGGATGGCAACGATGTTCCTCTTGCGCCTGACCCTTACATTGAAGTTACTAGCACGCATGTTAGAGCTTATAGTGACTGGACTAACCTCACACTAGATATTGAATTAAACCTGGTGAGCAGGACGGATGCGTACTTTTTAAGAGAAGTGTATACCGCATTTAATGCTAGTACGTTCTTCGACATCACTGTGATCGATACAACGTATACATTTAAACGTTCGGATCGTTTGCGCTTTGATAATACTGAGCGCTTAAAGCGCATTGAATACTTGAAGGAGAGTCGCTCCAATAAACTGAAGAATGATCATGTGCGAGCTATCTACCCGCAGGCAACAGACCACTTCATTGAAGAGGTAGCTAGTTTGGCCCTAGTTGATAGTGTTGGAAAATACTATGTCGATTATCTCAATGGCGTCATATTCACTTATGAATATGTGTCGGGCGCTCTGACTTACAGTTACAAAGAGTTTCCATACCGTATGTTCTGGCAGCCAGTTAGACCTTGGCCGTACAATGATAGCGATAAAGATCATCGGATGAAAGATCTAATGGTGGCAGATGCCACTGGACAAGAAGAGCCACTACTGTTAAACAACGAGGGTGCCAAGATTGCGAATGTCGTACTTGGTATTCATCCATTAGGATGGGGTGAGTAATGACGCAAAAGCTTAATGGCTCTATAAATCCTATGGTGTCCGCATTGGGCGCACCAGATATTAGCTGTGCATACGGTAGCGTATCTCTTGAGATAGAGAACAATGTGAACCCTAGCAACAAGTATGTACCGCTCACTGGATTGTATTCTGTCGAAGATGCTATCACTGGGTGGAAATGGGATCGTCGTCGGCTAGAGAATGAACGGTTGATAGAGTCTCAACACGATAGCTTTCTAGGTGGGCACATAGCTGGCCTCACAGACGGCACCTGGCTTGATCAATGGGCGTCTGGTACTACGCAAGGGGTTGGGTACCACGACCTCGCACACTACCGTCAGGGAGAGTTTCTGACATGGACTCCCAGAGTGGAAGTAGGAGCCTATAGTATTCATCATGATCGCCGAACGCTCTTCAGTGACTATAGTTTTTCGTCTAACTTCTCAACAGATGCTATTGATGATGGTGTTATGTGGCATCAGTACCGTAGCGATGCGGTGCTCTCTACAATTGAGATCGCCTTGTATAGCCGCGACTCATCTTCTCGTATCTTCAAGAAGATAAACTTCAAACAAGTAGAAGATTTCACTGGAGCTATATCTGGTGTGACTCGTTTGGCCACTAGGGATTCGAACGATAATATCTTATGGTCGAACCTAGAAACACGGAAGAGAGAATTTGTTGTTGATGGCGATTACATTCGTCTCAACGGAGACTACTCATTTAGCATTGGGGACGTAGACACTAGCAGCGGCTTAACAGCTATACCTGCTTGTGCTTACGACACACACTTAGAGAGTGGTGGTACTGGTGCCGCTAGCGGTAGAGATGTATTCACTCGCTTGTTCCCAGTGCAGTCTGGCAGTGTTACAGTGCGTACCAAAGATGCAGCTGACAATCTAGATGAGTGGACAGAAAGTGATAACCTGAACTTCAGCCAGAGTACTGACAAGTACTTTAGTGTTGATTACGACCTGGGTATTATTACCATGGGCGGATTCCAGGCTCCCAACCTAGCTTTGCGTGGCGCTTTAGAAGTTGATGATACCGAAGTGCTTGTATATATCGATGAAGTCTCTATGGCTCAATACCCTCAGCAGGGTATTATTGTTATCGGTAGCGAGAAGATTGCATACTACAACCGCACTAGAGATACCTTCTACAACTGTATTCGTGCATTTGATAGTACCGTTGCTGCAGCTGCGGTGATTGGAGCAACAGTATCAGACGTTCAGCACGGTGCAGGAACAGGTGATGAGCTATACTTGGCGTACACAGCAGTGCCACGTATTGAGTATGAGATCACAGACCACAATCTGCGCTCTGCCAACAAGAGTCCCTGGCTTGATATCAGACCAGGAGCGAACGTAGACACACATGATATCTTACAGATCCTATCAGCCGATGTGAATCTTCAGGAAGTGATTCTGGAAACTGATTCCGAATTGATTGGTGGACTGTTCTATGGTCCCATCTTCTATGGGACTGATGTAAGTCGCATGACTGCACGAGGACTTGATGCTCTGGGCAATCCAGTTGAAGACATTGACCTGACTATTGAGATTCTAGACGGAGAAGGTTCTCTGAATGGTGCGAGCACAACCTTTACTGATGCATCTAATACTCTAGGCGAAGTGTACTCGCTGTATAACAGTCCATACAGTAAAGAGAATATTGAAAAGGTAGTATCTACCGTGACTCATGTGGGTGCTGACACTACTATGACAGTCAACAATATCCCAGTGGACACTGCACCCGAAGACGTGTGGATCTTTCAGATTCTAAAACACGATAAGACTATCGGTACGGTGGGAGATCAATTACCGATCTTAGCAGCAGCTGTTGCTACTGGAGATATCCTTGCTATCGCTGCAGGCTACATTGATGTAGATGGAGTCATTGATGTTGAAGACTTCCGAGATGGTTGGCTTAGTGTCATCGGCACAGGTGGTATCACTTACGTTCGCAACATTGTTGCCATCTTCGAAGAGCTAGATGGCGATGACCAACCCTTTAGTCGTATCTTCCTAGAGCAAGAACTGACATCTGGACTAGTAGTAGGACAGACAGTAAGACTGTATGAACCAGAAGCAGCAGTGTGGAATGCTAGTGCCCTGAATGGTACCAGGCATATTGTTTATGAATGGAACACAGAAGTAACGCATCCCATTACGGGGGATGCGGGTGCTTACTATCCGCTACAACCAGACAGCATTGTAAATGGTGTGTTTACTTTTCTTGGCAGAAACTTACCTCTACCTGATAAAAACGATACCACTAATAACCTAGGTGCCTATGTAGTGGTAACGCCTGGCGTTGCAACACTCCAAGCATATGGTCGTGATCCAATGAGTGGGCGTGTGGTAAGATCGAATATCATTAAGCTTGAGTTGGACTTGCCACCAAGTTTAGTGGGTGTGGATTCTTCTGGTGTACTCCCAGTGCCTTATGGTTGGACATTTCCAACAGAGGAATTCAACATAGGGAGTGGTATTGGCGGCGCCAACTTTATTACAATCAATCCAGCAGCAAGTGGCATAAATCAATTTAGTATATTGGGGATCTTTCCATGAGTGACAAACTCCGACCAGGTGTATCTGTAACACCAGAATTTGTGGATGGCGAAACGCCTCCAGCAGCAAAGCTAAACTCTATTAGCGTACAGATGAAATATGCAGCAGAGCAAGTTGAGAAAGCAATTGGCGATATACATAGTCAAAGCTGGCCTTACTCTGCTACGAACTTGACTACCTTGTCTCCCAAGTATCCTAAGCATCGCACCAACAGCACTGACTTGTCAGGAACTGCAGAGAGAACTCTAGACATCGCTAACGTTGCACGTCTGATTGGTCCTGCTTCTAATATGAATCCTAGAACTCTCCATGCCAAAGTGATGGTTGAGAATGTAGCTGTCGGCCTGTACGAGTTTGCACTTCGATTCCCTACCCTGAGTCCCCTAGCGGCAGGTACTGTCTTCAGTGATGATGGTCCTGGCGGCGTATACGAAACTTACTTTGCTGACCCGACTACGATGAAGACGGCAGGGGAATATCACGTCTCAGCAGATGGTAAGGTTTACTCTGTATCCCCCTCTGCTGGAGGGACAGTAACTTATATTACAACGCCAGCTAGTTATGGTGGAGGTATGAATGCTCAAGAACATCGCTTCAACGTTATTCCAGATCCCAACCAGATTGCGTCAGGGGGTGTCGGGCTATCGTTCGGTGCGCCGGATGCACAAGGACGCAGAACAGCAACTCTCCCCGTGGCTACCCATGCTCAAAGCAACTGGGAAGGTACTAGTGTTACTCTCGGT
>Ga0115546_1000983_pt1 | contig 18405 bp, 17 predicted proteins | sample COGITO_mtgs_1004_FD_87186 | JGI IMG/M metagenome (GOLD analysis project Ga0115546, IMG submission 87186) | Pelagic marine microbial communities from North Sea - COGITO_mtgs_100413 | ecosystem: Environmental > Aquatic > Marine > Epipelagic | place: Germany:Helgoland, sampling site Kabeltonne...
ATATTGTTCGAGAGGGTAAAATGGCCGCGGATCCACGGCAAAAAGAAGCAATGCAGCTTCTGCAAGTTAGCTATGAGCGTTTAATACAGCAGTCGATTATTCAGCCACAAGCTTTTTTCACACAATCCTGGTTTCATAAAGTGTTTGATATTGGAGAACGATTTTTTGCACATGCAATTGCTCGAAAGAATTCATCGCAGCCTGAAAAAGGGCTGTTAGGATGTTATATTTGGGGTGGTGTAGGGCGAGGCAAAACTCAGCTTATGGACTTATTTTTTGAATGTATTCCTCCGACTATCGCTGCAAAACGTACTCATTTTCACCGATTTATGGCGGAAATACATCAGAATCTCGATCGCTTTCAAGGGATAGCAAATCCGCTTGATAAAATCGCTGAGAAACTCGCGTTGGAATATCAGTTGATCTGCATGGACGAGTTTGTCGTTATTGATATTACCGACGCAATGTTACTTGGTGGGCTTGTTGAGGCATGTTTCAAAAGAGGGGTTATGCTTGTTACCACCTCCAACGTTCCGCCGCAAGATTTATACAAGAACGGCCTACAGCGAGATAGATTTTTACCGGCCATACGCCATCTAAATTTTCATTTAATTGTTTTTCATCTCGACTCAAAAGTAGATTATAGGCTTAGATCACTAACCCAGTTGCCAGCCTACGTCTGTCTGGATCAGCTGGATCCTAAAGATCCTAATCCAGAGGTCTTTAAAAAGCTAAGTCTTCAGGAAAGCGCTCAGGCCGGTCGATTAGAGATTGGAGGACGGTTCATTCCATATAGGGGTTTGCACACTGAATTAATATGGTTTGATTTTAACGTGATCTGTGGTGATGGACGAAGTGTTCGGGATTATATTGAAATTGCTAAAGATTTTAAAACTGTCTTAATTTCGTCCCTTCCTAAAATGAGTAGGCAAGACGATGCTTATGCTCGACGATTTGTTCACCTAGTAGATGAATTTTATGATCGAGGTATTCGTTTATTTTTAACAGCTGTAGTACCGATTATGGATATTTATACTGGGTTTACACTCTCTTTTGAATTCGAGCGTACTACTAGTCGTCTTATCGAAATGCAATCTACAGATTATTTAGGTGCCATCAATTCTGAATGAGCGCTAATTCATGAGTTTAGCACTAGCGAAGGTAGAAGAAACCGGTTAAACTATCTGCCCAGGCGTTCGCCCTTGTGGTGTATAGAATTCATAGATTCTTTTACTCTTGATAGAGTTATGAAAACCGGTTAGTATTCGGCCCTTGACACTTCGAACAAACACAATGCCCTAGCAGCTGTTTTTACGCAGGCATGCCATATCATAAGCATAGTGGGTGAGTCGGTTGACATATAACAGCTGTGAGCCTTCTGCGGTGACCAGATTTTAAGAGATTGAAAACTTATTTAAGGACTAAGCATGAAAACTTTTAGTGCAAAACCATCCGACATACAGCGTAAATGGCTTATTGTCGATGCTGAGGGTAAAACTCTCGGTCGTATTTCAACTGAGATCGCTCGAGTGCTCAGAGGAAAGCATAAACCTGAATACACGCCACACATGGACCTAGGCGATTTTGTTATTGTGATTAATGCATCTAAAGTGCGTGTTACTGGTAACAAAGTGAATGATAAAATTTATTATCGACACACTGGTTATCCAGGCGGTATCAAAGGCCAAAACTTTAAGAAGCTTGTGGCAGACCACCCTGATCGAGTTGTTGAATTAGCCGTTAAAGGTATGTTACCAAAAAATTCTTTGGGCCGAGCTATGTATAAAAAATTGAAAGTGTATGGTGGCAATGAGCACCCTCATGAAGCTCAGCAGCCTCAAGAAATGAAAATTGCTTAAAGTCTCTTTAAGAGGTTTTAAAGATGGCTCCCCAATTGAACAGACAATATGTGTTTTACGTTAAACATGTATTTGTTTTTTAATGATAATTTTAAGAGAGATAATATATGGCAGCAGCGATTGAACGCTATTATGGAACTGGTCGACGCAAGTCTTCATCTGCTCGAGTTTTTCTTCGTCGAGGTGCAGGTGAAATACAGATCAACGGACGCACTATTGAGCAGTATTTTGGACGAGAGACGGCTCGCATGATTTGTCGTCAGCCGCTTGAGCTTGTTGATATGGGTAATAAGTTTGATGCTTTTATCACTGTCCGTGGTGGTGGTATTGGTGGTCAGGCGGGTGCGATTCGACATGGTATTACTCGTGCATTGATCGAGTATGACGAAACGTTGAAAGCTGGATTGAGAGCTGCAGGCTATGTGACTCGGGATCCAAGAGAAGTTGAGCGTAAGAAAGTTGGTTTGCGCAAAGCACGTAAAAGACCACAGTACTCTAAGCGATAGCCGCTTTACTACTCGACAAGCGTTTACTTTCTATATACGTTTGGGTCAAACCCTATGCCTAAACGTTCAAGGTCAGCTGAGTCGAGCCTTAAACCAAGTGTTGATGTCTTCACTTGGTTTTTTTGTCAGATAGGCCCTAAATTTCAATTCTCTTGGTGTTGTCGTTAGTTGTATAGCTGTATATTTGATGTTTTCGTATCCGATTGGTCACGCGTTGCACCTGCTTGATGTCAGTTTTGTCTATGTCCACCAAGAAGTTAAAGACCTCAGTACACTTTATCAATGTTTCTTTATTTAAGAATAAGTTGGCTTTCAATTATGTTAACAAGGCGCTATGCTCTATGTGGTTATCGGCTTGCCCATTGATTTCAAAATCAGTATTGATAGGCTCATTTCTACAAGTTTCTTAATTATTTAGTTTTTAATATTTAATGTGCTCAATTTTGAGCAATGATTCGGAGGAACCTATGATCCGAGATGATATAGATCATGAACGAAGGAAGCTTTTTATCGGCTTAACTGGCGCAGTGGGCGCCGTTGGAGCAGTTGGTGCAGCGGTACCTTTCGTTGGCTCTTGGATGCCAAGTGCTAAGGCACGAGCGGCGGGAGCGCCGGTTACTGTCGATGTCGGCAAGCTGATGCCAGGCCAGAAGATGGTTGTGGAGTGGAGAGGTAAGCCGGTTTGGGTTATCAGGCGAACACCTGATATGCTTAATGATCTAACTAAAATTGTTGATGAACTGCGAGATCCAAATTCAGAAGTGGAAACTCAACAGCCAAAATATGCAGCCAATAAAACTCGAGCAATTAAAGAGGAATTGCTAGTGCTCGTTGGCTTATGTACCCACCTTGGATGTTCTCCTTTGTTCAAGCCAGAAGTTGACACCGCTGAATTTGGGAAAAATTGGTTTGGTGGCTTTTATTGCCCTTGTCATGGATCAAAATTCGATCTTGCTGGTCGGGTTTACAAGGGTGTTCCAGCACCAACTAATTTAGAAGTGCCGCCATATTTTTATGTTACTGACGAAGTGATCACTATTGGTGACGATGGATCGTCAACTGAAGAAGGAGTTGCATGATGACTGTGTCTGCAAATGTACTGGCATGGGTTGATAAACGATTTCCTGCCTCGAAAATGTTCAAAGAGCACATGAGTGAATATTATGCGCCGAAAAATTTTAATTTTTGGTATTTTTTTGGTGTTTTCGCACTTGTTGTTTTAGTTAACCAATTATTAACTGGTATTTGGTTAACTATGTTTTATGAGCCAAGTGCTGACGGCGCTTTTGACGCTGTACAGTATATTATGTACGACGTTAGTTACGGCGATATTTTACGATACTTGCATTCTACCGGCGCTAGTGCTTTTTTTCTGGTTGTCTATTTGCATATGTTTCGCGGCTTGTTGTATGGTTCCTATAAGGCTCCTCGGGAGCTTGTGTGGATTATAGGCATGTTTATTTATCTTATATTAATGGCTGAAGCTTTTTTTGGTTACCTATTGCCTTGGGGACAAATGTCCTATTGGGGTGCTCAAGTTATTTTTAATCTTGCGAGTGCTATTCCGGTTTATGGTGCTGATTTAATCGAGTGGATCCGTGGTGATTATTTGATTTCTGGTGCGACTTTAAATCGATATTTTGCAGTACACGTTGTAGCCTTGCCAATCATATTGTTAGGGCTGATTGTCGCGCACATTATAGCTTTGCACGAAGTAGGGTCAAATAATCCAGATGGCGTAGACATCAAAGAGAAAAAAGATGAAAATGGCATTCCATTAGATGGCATACCCTTTCATCCATACTATACAGTTCATGACTTACAAGGCATTGTGGTTTTCTTGTTTGTATTTTTAGCTGTAGTTTTCTTTTTCCCAGATGGTGGTGGTTATTTTCTCGAGAAACCTAATTTTGAGCCAGCAAATGGACTTAAAACACCAGATCACATTGCGCCAGTGTGGTATTTTACGCCGTTTTACGCCATTTTGAGGTCTGTTCCTGATAAGCTTCTTGGCGTTATTGCCATGGGTGCTGCCATAGCATTTTTGTTCTTGCTACCTTGGTTGGACCGAAGTCCAGTAAGGTCTATGCGTTATAAAGGACTTATAAGTCGAATCGCGCTCGGCATTTTTGTTATTTGTTTTGTTTTACTCGGCGTTTGTGGAGTGAAGCCACCTGATGGAGACTTTATTTTCGGCTTAAGTTGGAAAGTGACAGGGCAGATTTGTACCGCGTTTTATTTCCTGTGGTTTATAACAATGCCATTTATTCCCATGTTTGAAAAAACGAAGACGCCTCCAGAGCGTTTAAAGGTTACGCACTAGGTAGGAGGATCGTCCAATGGAAAGTAAAATGATAAAATTATTAAAGTATCCTTTATTTTTAACTTGCACGATAGTGCTTAACGTATTTATGAGCACGGTTCAGGCGTCCGGTGGAGGGGCTGATCTCCCTAAGGCACCTATTAATTTGCAAGATACCGCTTCATTACAGCGTGGCGCTCGTATGTTTACTGATTATTGTCTCGGGTGTCACAGCTTAAATTATATTCGATACGAACGCTTAGTGGCGGACTTAGAGATTCCAGAAGCACTGGTTCAAAAAGAATTTATTTTTACAGACCAGGATATTTTTAGCCAGATGCGAATATCTACTCCAAAAGAGTACAGTGAAAAATGGTTCGGAGTTCAGCCGCCGGATTTGACTTTAGAAACCCGTTTGAGAAGCTCGGATTGGGTATACAATTATTTGGTGGGTTTTTACGAAGATTCATCTCGGCCGCTAGGGGTTAATAATACAGTTTTTGCTAATGTTGGTATGCCTCATGTTATGGATAATATGCAGAAAACTGTATCTGAGAAAAAGTTTAATGCTGCTATGGCAGATATTACAAACTTTTTAACCTACACTGGAGATCCAAATAAGCTTGAACGAGAGCATATCGGAAAATGGATACTTGCATTTTTAGTATTATTATTCATTCCCACTTGGCTTTTAAATCGTGAATATTGGAAAAGTGTAAAATAGTTAATGATGCTATCTCACTTACAGTAAGTCGTAAAGACGGCTTCAAGCTGTTAGTGGGTTTTCTTATAAAGGCGTTCATCTTGACTGCAGTTTATATATCGATGTAAAGTATCTAAATATTATCCTTATAAATAGCAAAGTTCAGAAAAGCGTATTGGATTTATGCGCTATGATATTTCGATCTCTTGAGGTCATTTATTGCAGGGTTTTCTTCTTTTTCTAACAAACTTTAGTTTTAGAGTTTCATTTCTGCAATTGTGTTTTTTCGGTAAAAAAGGGTGTAAAAAGCCCTTGTAATTTAACAAAATATGGTGAGAATTGAATGGGAAACAAGGACGACGGCGATAGTATTGGTAAAAGGATGTCCATGACGCTTTATTCTGATGCTGTTGATCATTACAGTCATGCAGTGAGGATTGTTGTAGCTGAAAAAGATATAGGCGTCGATTTAGTAACAGATAATTTGTCTAAGCCATCCGCAAAAATTCTAGAGATGAGCCCCTACGGAGATTTACCACTCTTTGCCGATCGTGACCTTGTTCTCTATCAGCCGTTGATTATAATGGAATATCTGGATGAGCGCTTTCCGCACCCACCATTGATGCCAGTGTATCCTACTTTAAGAGCCCTTAATCGTCAGTGGGTTTATCGAGTACGGCGCGACTGGTCTCAACTTGTAGATTTAGTGCTTTCGCCAAGTTCAAGTGATGCTGAAAAGCAGCACGGTCGAAGTCGATTGCGAGATAGTCTGCTAAGTGCTGCGCCAATTTTTAATGAGAAAGCCTACTTTATGAGTGATGATTTCTCTCTTGTCGATTGTTGTATAGCACCAATTTTATGGCGCCTTGGACTTATGGGTATTGCAATTTCTAAAGCTCAATCTGAGCCCTTAACTCAATATGCAAAACGGCTTTTTGAGCGACCATCTTTTATACAAAGCCTTACGCCTCATGAGAAAGAGTTTCCACCAACTTTTATAGGGTAAGTTTGCTTTTGTACTTAAGTCGGTAGTTACCGGCGCGAATTGGCTGCTCGAATTCCCGAACGTAGCGTATCTGCGCCAGAGACCAGATACACGAAGTGGTAATTGTTAATATTGTCCATTTATTTTTTAATTTTGGGGGTCAAGTGGAGCAATTAACACCGACGCGAGGTTATATGGCGAGAGCTGTTTATGACTGGATTGAGGACAATAAATTAACACCTTATATTGTTGTTGATGCAACATATGATGGTGTTATTGTGCCTGAAGAGTATGTAAGAGAAGGTCGTATCATTCTCAATGTTGCTTCCACCGCTGTGCGTAGTTTAAGTATTGAAGCTGAGACTTTATCTTTTTCGGCAAGGTTTGGTGGGGTGGCGATGGATCTTTGGTTACCTATAGGTGCTCTACAAGCGGTCTATGCAAGAGAAAATGGTAAAGGATTATTTTTTGAGCGTGACGGCGATATTCAACCGCCACCCTCTGGATCTGAATACGTTCGCAAGACCAAAAAACCTTCATTAAAAGTCGTTAAGTAGAAACTATTTGCGATTATAAGGATTTCTTTGTGTTATTTAATTATAATTAGATTATGACATATATTGAATATAATTCTTAGCGCTACTCTGATTACTGTGCCAGCGGTGCTCTCGCGTCTGTTTAAGTCAATTCCTTCTTATTAAGTCTGTTCTTCATTCCAGTAACACCTTTTGTTATTAGTTGTGTATTACATCAAAATTTGATATAAGTATAAGCCAATTTTAGAGTAAACGCTCTAAAGCGAAATTCGAAGGCTGTAATTAAATTCTTAGATGTTATTTTAGAAGCTCATAGAGCGCATCTACAGTCTTAATTTACACGGAGCGCGCCAATATTCGGCACCTACTTTGTTGTTGTAATCATAAAAAGGAATTTTTAATGGCTACCACTATACATTCTTTATCACCTGCTCATAGAGAACCTCCTGCTCATCGCTCAGCGAGTGGTGCGCTTTTTTCGCCAACAACGGCTGCAGTTGCTTCCGGCACTTGCCCTGAAAGTAGGGTCAACTTGCGAAATATAAACGTAGATGAGAGCATTCCAGCGCCGCGGGTTAGTTCGACTACTGCAGATTTACGCCAGCCCCGGCAAGCGACAAACCTTGGGAGAAGTATTTTATTCGCTATTGCGACTTCGTGTGTCGGTGCAGTTGTTGGTGCCTGTGCCACTTTAGCATTTTGGAGTGGTCTTAAAGATCGATTTGAAGAAGGCGTTTCAGCGACAGCCGATGGAACAGCAAATGCGACTGGTGGCGTTAACGCAAACGGTAATTTCGAGGCGAATGGTCAAGCCGGCGTGGACGATTTACGGGGCGATGTTATTGGCGTTAAGTTTGGTGTTCCAGCGTCTGGTCAGGCACAGTATGATGCAGACGGAAATTTAGTTTTTGATGGAGGCTTTGATGCAAATGGTGTTGATCTAGATTTCGACGGTGATGCAACGATTGGCATAGGTAGTGTTGCGCCTTGGAAAGTAGTGACCACGGTAGCTGCAGTTTTTGGTGTTGTTGTTGGGGCATTTGGATGGCTAATAGAACGCCAGCTTTCTGCAGCGGCTGATCGACGTGCAATGATTGAGCGTCAGGATGTGCTGCTGCAGCAGTCGCAAAATCACACAATCTAGTGCTAATCTCATCACAATTCAAAGCCTATGAGTCAACTTTTCACGGCTGTGAACAGCCAAGAGTCAATTTTAATCGATTGTCGTTTATTTCAAATTTTCATTTACTTGGTTTGAAGCTAACCCCCAAAGTTGGTCGAACCTGGGCGCAAGCGACGATGAAGATTAATGCTGGTGTAACTCGTACAGTTTTTTTGGCTGAAAAAGTAACTTTGCTAAACAGGTCTGTCTCAGGAGATCAGCTGCAAAAGCAGCGCGCCAGAGCCATGCGCATTATCGATCTTGTAAGTAAAGTAACCGATGCAGGCGTACTGGCTAGCGCGATCGCATCTATTATTATTCCTATTGCAAAGTTTGCTACTTTAAGTTTTGCCATTGTGACGTTCTGTCTACAAAAAATGAGTCATGCAATAGCGTCATTAACTCTGCATGATCACTTGAGAAGTATAAATTCAAATTGTTTGGAGCCTCGCTGGTGTCTTGAAGCAGCTCTGTTAATGAGGAAGGCCAAACAATCTTATATTCAAACACCTTTTGGTTTGTCGTCTAAAACTGATCTTTGCTTACATGCTTATGCACAGGTTCGACACAGTGAGACTGACGCTGGTCAATTTTTAAAAATCAAAGCTGAACAACAACTTCGATCGATTTTGGCAGGGAAAACAAGGAAAAGAGACTTAAAATCAGCTTTAAGACTTAGCCCACCGATTGATGTAGCTCAGCGAGTTTCAGCGAATTATGTTCAAAAATCATTTGGAACGGTTGATTCATTAATTCCTCTGGAGTCAAGCGTGGATGATTCGAGGCCCTCCGTCATTGAGTGCCTCAGTGGTCATAACTACGGCTCGCAGACATCTCGCCCACCACTCGAGGTCACTTTAAGGAATTTGATGTGGCACACTGGAAATCAAAAAGATTGGACAGATCTAATATCAGCAAAAAAAGCACTAGTAACGACTGATCGAGATCACCAATCACGTGGTCAATCAACGCAAAAAATATCAATCCAGCTATCAATACATCAATTATTATTTTTAGCAAAAGCTGGATTAGATCTGCGGCACGCTCAAAATTTTTTAAATGCGTCACTAACTGACACTATGAGCTTTGCATTAGATCAGCTCATCGAAAGTGATCGAATTAAAGTAGAGAACGGCAGTTTTTTGTCAATGTCACCATCCGGTCAAGGACTGCTTTACGCAGTGCATCGATTTATTCGCGATGAGATCGATGACTCGGAAATTGTACACGATCGAAGTCTGGTGCAATGCTCTGTTGATCAACTTAAGGCTGTGCTTCACAATTACTGAATACTCCCTAGGGGTGGCCACAGCCATTTTGACCTAATATATCACCCTCAACATACCACCACTGACCTTCATAAATAAAAAAACTTTTTTCATGTAAAGTGTGTTGGTGATCTTGGTGACCATAAAATGCTCTGAACTCAACCCAAGCCTTTTCATTAATAGTTTTTGTGTCCAAAATTTCAAGTTTTAACCATCGAGTTGGGTTTTTAGACTTAAGCGAGGGTGGGCGATTCTTTGGGTGCCAGGTATCTGAGATATACTTATATGCTTTTTTTACATAAGCGGTGTATCTGGAGCGCATAAGTTGTTCTGCAGTAACTGGTAGCTCATTAGTGTATATGAAAGGTCCACAGCATTGTGCCAATGAAGCACCTGAGTTGCATGGGCAAGTGATCCTACCTTGAGGAATAGTCATAAATTATCCAATTACAATGAGTGATACTTTATTTTAAAACAAAGAAAGTCCTTAAATAAAGGACTTTCTTTGTTTTAAAATAAAGAGTGAGCCCCGTTTTATTGAGGGGCTCTTAAAGTGCGCTTACAAAGCCACTTCTATTTTACTCTCCAACGTACACAGCAAGTGGGTCTGAACTAAAGAGTCCACCACCTGAGTCATCCGTATCGGCAGCAACTGGTATTGTGTCAGTTTCTCCCATACCTTCGAACTGACCTTGGCTGTTCACTATTAAGTCTGTACTAAACGTTTCTGCTGTTGGTTCTTTGGTTCTTGCGTCACCTTCTTTAGGTTTCCCTTCAAATGTCTTAGTGCTCCAGTCACCATTATCTTGCTTGGTGTAGACCTTGTAACCCTCTTCACCTTTTGCTTCAGTAATAATGATACTACCGCTCTTTGCGCCGTCAATTGCATCTTGCAAAGAACTGATTGGCTGTCCAACGGCTTGAGAATCAAGCAATGTTACACTGCTATAATTAGTTGATGATATTGATTGGGGCGCAACGGCAAAATCACTATCAGCTGCTGAGTTCTGCTCTGTTGCCATACTATTTGGAGCAGATTCCATGTTGGTATCACTAGAAGAGTCTTCAGTCGCATCAATCGGCTCATCAAACCCGGGTGGTTGTCCTGCATTACTTGAACCAACTGGCTCATCAAATCCAGGCGCTGTTGCAGTCGGCTTAGTTGCTTCTTCGTTTCCAGTATTTCGCAACGTAATACCATCTTCCGCAAGAACTTCATCTATGAATTGATCTGCTCCCACGTCTGTTAAAATATTTTCTTCAGCGACTAAATCATCGCCAACAATACTACCGGTTTTCTCATTAGTTTTCTCATCCCAAAGACTCCATGCTTGTGCTTTAGTCATAGGTTTACCATCTTTTAAAAGACCGTCTGGTCCCGATGCCCATGCTAAAAAGCTATCCCTGTGATTTCTTATATCCGAATTAGATTGAGTCTGTGAAGTAGAGGCTGCACTGTCTGCGGGTGCTGAAGTGGTTGTGCTTTCACTTGCCTGAGGCTGAGCTTGAGGTGCACCATTTTCACCTTCTATAGGCGGTGGAGTAGATTGGCTATTGCGTGGTTTTACTTCAGCATTCTCTGAATCAGCGTTCCTATCGTAAAGATAAGTTAATTCGTTAGTGTTAACTTTAACCATTCCACTTTCTATAAATGGATCTGTATCGAATTCCGTGATATTGATAACTTGACCTCCTTGTTCTGGATCGCCATCGTAACGAGTTCCAGTCCACGTGCCATCTTCGCTTTGTGTGAGTGTTGAGTAGTTAGTGCTTTCAATGGCCTCTGGCACAGAGTCTAGAATTAAAGTGTCACCAGGTTTGACCTGCTCCAGGGCATCATCGAGAGAGGTTATTTTTTTCGAGTTGCCCTCAGAATCATAAAGTGTCACGCTCTCGTAAACGTCAGTTGATATACTGTTTTCATCTTTCGGAGATGAAATCGCTGAAGTTGACTCGTTCGACCCACTGACGGTTTTTGGTGAAGAGTCAGTGCTACTTGATGACGGAGGTTCCGGCTTTGTGTCACTGGATTTTTGACCATTAGTTTTTTTGTCCTCACTCATACTATCGTCGCTAGCGACTGAATCATCGTCATGAGCTTGGCTTACGCTAGTTTCAGAGTCGCCTTTTTGAAAGCTTGAAACATAATCTTTGCCAGCTTTTTCAAATTCCTTGGCGCTGAGTACGGCGTCACCGTTTGCATTTTCTTCAAAAAGAATTTCTGCTTCCTCATCACTGATTTGATATTCAGGATTGGTTTTGTTATAACGAGCAACAAAAGCTTTAAATTCAGCTACATCCATGCCTGAATCCATAGTTTTTTGACCGCTTCCACCGTCAGAGAGCGTGGCAAACTTGTTAAAGTTTTCTTGAGCACCTGCGCTTACGCCATTTGAAGTATTCATATATTGCTCCTGGTTTTTCATGGTTAATCCGCATGTTAAAGCACACTAGTGTGCTTCTGCGGAACTTTACTTCCTGGTATGTTGAAGCTTAAAAGTCTTTAACAGTTTCATCATTAACATTGCTGGTACTAATCGTTACGCGCTGCAAATTTTGTGAATACTTGGGTATTGCTATTATACATTAAGGTCGTCAATAATTCTTCATTTTTATATTCAAAATGAGAATACTTGCTGTACATAAAGTCAAGATATGTTCCACCTGCTTGAATGCCTATTTCTCGATTCAAATAAAAACACCTAAGTTAATAGTCTTAGGTATTTGTAAAGCGCTTACTTATGTCCACCTTGCATTCTAAATATAAGACGCTGTAAGCAAATTTATAATATTTTTTGATGTTAGTTTTAAGTTAGATTCTGTTATACCGTAGCTGGCCAGCTGTTGCTGAATAGCCGCCTTTAGCTTCGATTTCGTCGAAAAGCTTATAAGCACCTTTCTCAGTTAACATATTTGGCTCCACCACAAATTCTTCTCCTACTACTGTGCCGACTGTACTATGAGTCAGTCCATCCCAAAGACTCCACGCTTCCTGCCGAGTCAAGGAGGTACCATTTCTTGATAATCCATCTGGACTTGCGGCGATGTCAATAAATTTAGCTCTCGTTAAAACTTTTACATTCTCGGTTGGTTCACGAGGCGAGGCACTCGAAATATCATTTGAATTTTGAGGCGAATTACCAGACGCTTTATTTAAATTTTGAGATTCTAAGAAGCCTTCAATTGAACTAGAGACACTAAATGGATTACCATCAAATAGATCCTGAATCTTAAATTGACTTTTTTCAGATTTCAATGGCTCACCGTAGTTACCTAATAATACAGACGTTTGGCTTGGTTCTTGGCTCGTAACTGAGTCTGAGCCATCGGGATCAAAATAATGATTAACTTTTGAAGGGTCGGTATCAATTTTGCCATTTGCCTTACCATTAGAGGAAACACCAGATTTGTAATAAGGGTTTACATTTTCGGTCTCAATCGCACTTGAATGAGCCGGTGAAACAATGTCTGTTTTACCGCCAGCTTGGTAATGAGAGTTTAAGTTTTCACTGGCTAAATCTGTAATTCCATTATTCGCTTTACTCGCTGTTGTGTTGAATGCATTACTTACTTTGCTAAATACGCCCAGAGATAATGTACCTTGAGAATTTTTAAAATCATTAAATACGTCGTTTGCTCCATCGTCGCTAATAAAGTTACTTGTGCCTAATAAATTTCTTTGATCAATGTAATTTTGAAACTCGCTACGACTAACAGTACTGGCGTCGCTATCGTAGTTCGCAAAAGAGCTTAAAGGCTGTAATTGATTAATTGATGAGTTTGTCACGTGGATGCTCCTTTAGTGGTGAGTCTTTTATATTCAAAAGCATTTAGGATTTATACATATTTTCGAAAATTTTTTTTCGGAATAACAAAAAGCGTATTTTAATTGATACCTAGGCTTACTTTTAATGTTAGGTAAACTCTGTAGTTTTAAAAATTGAAAGATAATATTGAGCGATGAACTTTTTTTCTAAAATTTCTAATTCTGAAAATGAGACAACATTAAATTCATGGAAATGGCTAGATAATGCATTGATGCATGATCGTGATGACTTTGCATTAAATCCATTGGCTAATAAAATTTCTTCTAAATCATAAAGTGAAACTGAATTGTGCTGAAGATTGTTTTTCGCTAAAATTGCTCGTACGTCTTTGATCATTACAATGATATTTTGAGTGGCCGAAGGTAGGTTATCAAAGTGTCTTTCGGACAAGTCTCTTATATGCTCATCTTGATACAGATCAAGATTTGATTTGACATCCATACTTAATCCTCAATTGGTCTTTATTTCAAGTAAGTTTTATGCGTTCGTTTTGGTTTTACATTGTCAATATAATCGTAACGATTCCTATATTATCTTGCGATGGCCGGCGCAATTGTACCTGCTCTATTGTTTTTTTGTAACAAAGAGCAGCGAACGTTTGCTCGCAAAGATTGATTGACTCTCAATTTTTTAAATGAATTGGTGATACTGGACTGGTCGATAGCATTTATAGTAGTGCCCAAGAGAGTGCGCTTTGGTTGTTTGCAACCCGGCAGTTGGTTTATGATGCTCTATTTGTAAAGCTTATAGGTGCAACCTTTAATGATCACGCTTGAAGACAACCCAAATAGTATACAGCCTTCTAAGCTCGTACACATGATTGGCTTAGATGATGCTAAAGCGAAATTACAAGCTGTTTTTGGCTATAGCCAGTTTCGCCCGCCGCAAGACAACGTGATTGGCACTATTTTACAGGGTGATAACGCCTTTGTGCTTATGCCCACTGGTGGTGGAAAATCATTGTGCTATCAAATCCCTGCGTTGCTACTACCTGGTGTTGCAATCGTCGTTTCACCGCTTATTGCGTTGATGCAAGATCAAATTTTGTCGTTAAAACAAAACGGCGTCGCCGCGGCAGGTATTCACTCTGGGATGACGCAGGCAGAAAAGCGAGCGGTGTTTAAGGCTTTGCATCAGCAGGAGCTAGACCTACTGTATGTCTCGCCTGAGCGACTTGCCTTGGACTCTATGCGCTCGTTTTTACAACAAATTAAAATGAGTTTGATTGCATTCGATGAAGCCCATTGTGTTTCTCAATGGGGGCACGATTTTCGTCCAGACTACCAAGCGTTATCGCAATTTATAGATCAATTCCCGAATGTGCCACGAATTGCGCTAACAGCTACAGCCAATGATATTACCCGCGATGATATTACCCAAGCCTTGCGGCTTGAAGGCGCTCAGTGGTATGTGGGTAATTTTGATCGACCCAATATTCAGTACTCAGTGGAAGAGAGTCAGAGTGATCAAAAGCCCAGATTATTACAATTTATACGACAAAATTTAAGTGACGGTAGTGGCATTGTGTATTGCACAACTAAAAAAAAGGTTGATCAAACTATGCAATGGTTGGTTGATAAAGGCATAACGGCTGTGGCCTATCATGCGGGGATGACTCAACGGCAAAGAGAGATAAGTTTGAATCAGTTTTTGCAACAAGAAGGTATTGTAGCCGTTGCAACAATTGCGTTTGGTATGGGTATAGACAAAGCTGATGTTCGTTTTGTGGCTCATTTAAACCTTCCAAAGAGTTTAGAGGCTTATTATCAAGAAACTGGCCGAGCTGGCCGCGATGGCTTGCCTAGTCGAGCATGGATGTCCTATTCTCTAGCTGATATGATTCAACTTCGACGCTGGGTTCGAGAGTCAGACGCGACTGTGCAAATTCAGCAGATAGAAAATCAAAAACTCAATGCAATGTTGGCTTATGCGGAAACAGGGCAGTGTCGTCGCCAACTATTATTGCAGTACTTTGGTCAAACGTTGAAGACGCCTTGCGGCCACTGTGATAACTGTATAGCGCCGCCGGCAATTATGGACATGACAGTCGAAAGCCAAAAAGCATTATCCACTGTCCATCATACAGGCCAAAAATTTGGAATCGCTCATAATATTCATGTGTTGAGAGGGGCGGACACGGATCGAGTGAGACGCTTTCGTCATCATAAATTGAGTACCTATGGTATGGGCCGCAATTTAGATGAAAAGGAATGGAAGCGAATATTCCAACAGTTAATCTTAGCTGGTGCTTTAGAAGTGGATGCAGCTCAATACAATTGCTTAAAGTTAAAAGAGGCCTGTAGGCCAATTTTGAAAGGTGAACGAGAGATTCATTTACGCGTTCTTACTAAAGCAAACCTCTCAGGCGCAGTGCCAAATGTTGGTCCACGTCTCGATGAAAGACAAGCCGCTACTCTTAAGTTGTTGAAGAATCTTCGTCGGGCATTGGCTAAGTCAGATTCTGTTCCTGCCACAAGTTTATTTACTGATGCTACCTTGATCGATTTAGTTTTACAAATACCTGATTCTGTGGAGGCTTTAGAGCTTGTGCAAGGCTTTGGGCAAGAAAAGATACATCGTTTTGGAGAGACGGTTTTAGAATTTCTAATATTAATTGGCGCTATGAATATAGATGAATTGCATGAAGGCTTTTCTGCTTCTATGTGGTATAGCTTATACCAGTATAAGCAACTTCAAAATGTGGGTAGTCTAATGGAGCTACGTGGGTTGACACGAAATACAATAGAGTCTCATCTCATTCAAGCGGCTGAAAAACAATGGATATCGTATGACCAGTTACCTTTCGAGCTTAGTGAAGAGCAAGTACAAGAGATAGCTCAGCACATAGAATCACCACCACAAGCACAGGCTTTGGGACGAATAGCTGATTTGTTAAACCAAAAATACAGCTTTGGTGAAATTCGTTATGTACAGAGCTTGATGCAGCATAAAAGGCGCTGTCCATAGTCACGTTTAAAGTGTGTAGTTTTTAATAATTCTCGATTGGAGTTTTCAATGACATTTAAAAACAAGGCATTGATCGGTGGCCTAAGCCTTATTGCTTTAATAATTGTAGGTTTGGTAGGACTGCAGCTTGTGGATGGTCGATCGTCGCCAAGTGATTTACCTATTTACGATCAACTTGGTGGTGATTTTAGTCTGGAAGCAACGGCGCCCGACTTTGGAACTTTATCGCAGACAGAAGGCCGAGTGGTGTTACTCAGTTTTGGGTTTACGTCCTGTGAAGATATTTGCCCGTTAATGCTTGATAAATACCGTCGAATTTATCAGCAGCTTGATAATAAGGGTTTGAATAACGTTGTTATGTATTTTGTGACTGTAGACCCTGCACGAGATACTCTTGAGGTGATGACTGAACACTTTAAGATATTTGATCGGCGAATTGTGGGTTTAACCGGCTCTCAGCAACAACTGGAGGCAGTGCGAACTTCGTTGGCTGTTATGGCAAAACCGATTACTGGTACAGATCAGGTCGCTCATTCAGACAGGATATTTTTATTCGATAAGCAAAATCGCTTAAGGGCCATGCCTAGTCTGACAGATTCTGTTGAAGGTGTTGTGCAAATGATTCAAGATCTATCAAATGAATGATCGAAGCACTGAAGCTTGTATTTAATGGCTGTTTATTGCAGACTATGGCTCTATTGGGATTTCTAAAAGGCGTATCAATGCAAGCAGTGTTTGATTTTTTAAAGGTAAGAACGCCACAGGCTTGGTTAACACTTGCATCAAATAATCTTGAAATATTGTTGATTGATCACGCGCATTGCGAAAAGAAAGCGGCCTCTAATGCATTAAATCTTATATTTCGATATGCAGATCGAATAGATCTTTTATATAAAATGACTCAATTGGCTCGCGAAGAATTACTGCATTTCGAACAAGTATTAGAGTTGATGACCGCTAAAGGTATTGTTTACGATCACTTGCCAGCTGCTCATTACGCCCAACGCCTGCGCCATTATATTCGAAAGCAAGAGCCGGGGCGACTGGTGGATACTCTCATTGTTGGTGCTGTTATAGAAGCTCGTTCTTGTGAGCGGTTTTCGGCTTTAGCTGATTATTTTGAAGAAATTGACGTTCATTATGATCTCGTAAAGTATTATAGATATCTATTGAAATCAGAAAGTCGGCATTTTTTAGATTATTTAGACCTAGCTCGACTCTATGCTGTCGAGTCGATTGAAAAAAGAATTGAGTTTTTTCTTGAGCAAGACAGATTATCTATCATCACGCCAGATACGGATTTTAGATTCCATTCAGGTGTATATATAGAGCAGCTGGAGTTAATGCCAGCATGAGCCGCCTTAAAATAAAAGAAACATTCTATTCGTTGCAAGGCGAAACTTCGCTAACTGGCTTACCTACATTTTTTATTCGATTAACTGGCTGTCCACTTCGGTGTACTTATTGTGATAGTGAATATGCATTTACAGGCGGAGACTGGCATCAAATAGATGAATTAGTGTCTTTGGCACAACAAAAGAGCAGTGGTATTGTCTGTGTTACTGGCGGTGAGCCAATGGCCCAGCCAGATTGTCTTGAGTTGTTGTATAAACTTTGTGATGCAGGATTAACCGTCAGTCTTGAGACGTCCGGTGCTTATTCGCTTAAAGCAGTAGATTGTCGCGTGATCAAAATTATTGATTTTAAGACACCAGGATCTGGTGAAATGCATCGTAATATGTGGCAAAATTTGCAATATTTACAAGTGCATGATGAAATTAAATTTGTGTTGGTGGATAGAGCTGATTATGACTGGGCTAAATTCCAAATTCAATCAAGATTAACCGCTATGAACTGTGCATCCCATGGCACAGTCTTATTGTCGCCTGTCTATGAAAAACTTAAACCGGTTGACCTTGCTCAATGGATTCTTGACGATAAGTTAGCAGTGAGAATGCAAATTCAATTGCACAAAGTTTTGTGGGGTGAAACACCAGGTAAATAGTCGCTGGTGCCAGAGAGTGAATGAATTAATGATCAAAAAAGCTGTTGTATTAATATCTGGCGGATTAGATTCGACGACGTGTCTGGCGATTGCCAGGTCACAGGGGTATGAACTATACGGGATGTCTATTTTGTATGGTCAGCGGCATAGTTCGGAAATTGACGCCGCCAAGTCTATTTGTAAGGATTATCAGGTTCAAGAGCATCGAGTTGTAAATCTGGATATTGGACTTATAGGTGGGTCAGCATTGACTGATCCCACTATAAAAATGCCTGAATCGCAAGG
>Ga0115546_1000988_pt1 | contig 18350 bp, 8 predicted proteins | sample COGITO_mtgs_1004_FD_87186 | JGI IMG/M metagenome (GOLD analysis project Ga0115546, IMG submission 87186) | Pelagic marine microbial communities from North Sea - COGITO_mtgs_100413 | ecosystem: Environmental > Aquatic > Marine > Epipelagic | place: Germany:Helgoland, sampling site Kabeltonne...
CGTCGCTGTCCTCGTAGTCGGAGTTGTCCCCGACGCGCCTGTTAAAGCGCACGCAGCGGAACACGCCCGTGGCCACGCCGCGCCAGCACGGATGTAGCTCCGAGCACCATTCTTCGTACTCTCCGTCGTCTCGGAATAAACCCTTCGCGCTGAGACTGAGCAGCAAGCTCAGCGCTGCGGCGGTGGCAAGCGCGCATGCCGCTGTCTGAAGCATCGGAAATGTGTGTTGAAGGTGGTTGCTTCTGAACAAAAATTCCTGGTATGAATTTAAACGTCATGCCTGAAACAGTGACTATTAAGGTATGTAGTACTACGAACCACACGATGACGGGAAGCGCAGACAATCTGAAACCAGGATGTGTTTCAAACAGTGATTAAGGTATGTTACTGTACTTGCAACGTTCCAAACTGTAGCCAGGAGCTGAAACCAGGAACTGAAACCAGGATGTGTTTCAAAAAGTGATTAAGGTATATTACTGTACTTGCAAAGTTCCAAACTGTAACCAGGAGCTGAAACCAGGAACTGAAACCAGGGTGAGTTTCAAAAAGTGATTAAGGTATTTTACTGTACTCGTAACAAGCAGCAGAAGATCCAGACAATCTGGTGCGGTGCGCCCATTTTTCTGCGTACGTTCGCGTACAAGAGTGAAGAAGGTATGTAACTCTGTTCTAGCACGACGGCCCGCGTCGAAGTGCGCGCGAACTAAAAAAACAACCACCTCAAAAAAACAAGCACCCCCGTCCTGTGCTTCAAGCGATGCCTCCGCCGTCTCTTCCGGACGGCGCCGTGCGCGTGGCTGCGCCGACGCGCCGATGCGCAGTGTGCGCATCGGCGAACTGCAACCAAGCGGACTACGGTATGAAGTATGAGTACGCGCGCGGCGTGTTCCACGCGAACTGCTATGCGCAGCTGTCGTTGTTTGGCTTGCCCTACGAGAAGGGCAGCGAGCGCTTGCACGCCCTGCTCGGGTCCGTGGCGGACGCGCGCCCGCGGTCGGAAGAGGTGCAGTCGCCGCAAAGAGTGGTGGGCTCCGAGGGCGAGCAGGAGAGTTTTTGCGACGCTCGTCTTGCTGTATGGTTGGGCTAGCTCGAAGAGCGTTGCTGTTTTAAGCGTCGCTGGTATATATAAGAGGGGTTTAGCGGTCAAGTACAGCTTGTGCGACAAAGGAGCGGGCGAGGGGTGGCCGCGGAGTAAAAATACAAAATGTCCGACGGTGACGACGAGGACGACGCCACCTCGCGTAAAGCCGCGCGCAAGAGAAAAAGAAAAGACGGTTTTTTTGTAATATCCGATGTACCTTCGTTTCCTGTGCTCACTCGCAAGAAACCACGAGTAGAAGGGCGTGGCGTTGACGCCGACATTGTTAGCGGCGAAGCCGTGGCGAGCGCTTTTGGCGGCAGCGCGGAGAGCGGCGCGGGCAGCGAACAGGTCGCGGCGGCGCCCGAGATGGAGGAAGAAGAGCAGACTTTCATGCTTCAGGGGGACGAGCTGTCGTCCGAAGACGAAGACGACGAGTTAGAACAGCAGAGGGAGAGTGCTCGCGGCCACGACGATCCGTGCCCGTGCTGCGAGTTGGCTACGTCAGAAGTTGTGCGCGCCATGGACTCTGTGGCCGACGCGCTGGCGGGCAGAGCGGGGGACGGCCACATCACCAAGATGCAGCTGGAGATTTACAACCGCCGGGTGGCGCCGCTGCGTCGCGAGGGGCGAGACGTGCCACGGCTGACGCGCGAACTGCTGCAGCGGCACTACCGCACGCACAGGGTGTCAATCATGCGCAGCGTGGCAGAGGAGATCCGCGTGTTTGAGCTGATGGAGCGCACGCTGCGTCGCACTGGGCTGTGCGACGTGGACGCTGACGGCCGCAGGGTGTTGGTGAAGAGCGGGGCCCAAGAGATGAACAGGTTATCAAAATCAAAATTAGATTTGCTGAAGTTTTACGCTACGTTGGAGAAACAGCGCCGCGAGGACGAGGCGAACGCCGGAAGTAAGTAATGTTTTCTTTTGCACGGCAATTCACGGTGAGGGACAGCGCGTACCAAGCGCCCGAAAGCTGCCGACGGTAAAGCGGAATCGATGGACAAATCCCTCTGGAAACGGAACGCGCGCGGCCGCGCTCTCGCCCGCCTTTGTTGTCTCCCGCAACCCATCACCTCGGTCGCAACCGGCGTGGCCCCTAACGGCTCTCTCGGCGGCACGCCGCGCTGCGCCCAGGGCCCTGCGGTGTGCCAAACGCGCGAGGGCGAGGGAAAGAAGGCTGTGGGCGCGCCGGCGTGGCGGCAGGCGCGCACCTCGCATTGTGCGCCAGTTTACTTTTCCCATAGTACAGAATATAAAAAAATTGAAAATATAGGGTGGTTGCTTTTTTATTTGGTGTATGAGTACTTAAATGTACATTTCACGGAGCATGCGGAACAGTGCTCCGGTTTTCCGTCTTTTTGTGGGTCGTTGTGCCGCTGCTCCTCCACTTGATGAATCAGAGTCCGAATCTTCGTCTCCCGATCCCAAAAGATCGTCGGACTCCTCGTCGCTTCTAGCAAACGTGTCCTTTAATATGTCTCTTGCAAATTGTGTGATTTCGCGAAATTCTCGTTTCCTACTTTGTTCTTCAATTGCATCGATTTTACTTTTATTCTTTGCTTGTAGTTTTTGTGCTTCCTCGACACTGGAAAATACCATAATTTTTGTGATAGAGAATTTGTTGGCATTTTCCACGGTAGGATCCCACTGTTTGACTGTGGGGCCCTGGGAGTTGATGACGTAAAATCCACCCGAAGCGTACTTTCGCACCGCAACCCAATGCCACCCAGTTTGGAGAGCCAAAATTTTTCTCAATAAATCTCTGTCGCGTTTATTCATGCCCTGTAATACTGCTTGATTTTGTACATACGTATTTACAGCCTGGAATATGTCCGCGTTTTGCACATATGTCTTTATATCTTGAATGAGTTTTCTGCCTAGAGTAGATTCGTGTCTAATGTTTTTCTTCACTTCATCTGGTATAGGTTTTCCTTCAACAATATATTGTCGGCACATGAGCAAAATAGTTTTGTCTAGGGCAGCTTGTCGCAGTTCCATCGGATTTAAAAATTCATGCAATGCTGTTCTCTGACTTTTTAACTCGTTTAGTTGTCTTGCTTTTCTTTTTTGTGCCTTGTTTCGTAAATCTTCCTCTGGGGGCCGAGCAATGAAACCCATGAAGTACTTGTTATCTCGTATGGCATTCCATTCGTCTTCTGTAAAAGGTTTGCTGTTTTCAGCAATCGAAACGGCAAAATCATCTCTTTTTGATATTTGAAACATAGAAGCAATTGTGCCGCTGGCGTATCCTGTGATGACGCCCGTAGGCTCTCTCTCCTGAAAGCGTGCTATCATCTTACGCCGATCACTTCCTTCCAACTCCAAAAAATTATTGGTAGCGTGCCTTCCGCACTGAACACCTTCCTGTTTATCGTACTCTCTCGGTTCACTAGGGCGTGCCCTTTGAGCCGCGGCTGCTATGTATTCACGAAAACGTTCTGCATACTCTTCGGCAGCCGCGACAGTTGCAGCAGTCAACACAGCATTCAAAGCAATCTCGGCATTCTTGGCTGCCTCGGCTGCTGCCTCGGCTGCCTGGGCTGCTTCGAATGCTGCGTCGGCTTCTTCGACTGCCACCTTGGCTGCCGCATCTGCCTCGGCTGCTGCCTCATCTGTCTCGGCTTCTGCGGCTTCTGCGGCTGCCTCGGCTGCGTTGGCCGCCTTGGCTGCTGCCTCGGCTGCTGCCTGGGCTGCCTCGGCTGCTGCCTGGGATGCCTCGGCTGCTGCCTTGGATGCCTCGGCTGCTTCGAATGCTGCGTCGAGTGCTGCGGCTGTCGGGGCTGCGTCGGCTCTCACGGCTGCGTCGGCTTCTGCGGCTGCCTCGGCTGCTGCCTCGGCTGCCTCGGCTGCTGCCTCGGCTGCCTTGGCCGCCTTGGCTGCTGCCTCGGCTGCCTCGGCTGCTGCCTCGGCTGCCTTGGCTGCTGCGGCAGAGTTGCTTCCGTCGCCTCCGTCGGCTTTGCTTCCGTCATCTTTGTTGCCACCCAAGTCTGAATCACTCATCTCCTCTTCGTCAGATGAGGATTCATCGCCGCCATTGCCACCATCCCCGCTTCTGTCTTCAGCGCCACCTCCCGCTGGCTCTCCTCTTTCTTTCTGATCGATTTCCTCCCAGGCGTAATACTTTCCGTCGTCCCACAGTATTGGTTTTTGACTTGTGTACATCTCGCCACGACCGTCTTGTGCGTTTCGGTAGTACTGTTCCCACGTTGCGCTGTACTCCCAGCCGTCATTTTTCATCTCCTCAGTCACACCTTCCGGTTTGTTCTCGTCGTCTTCCTCAGGCTTAGACTCCTCGTCATTGTCAGAGCCAAAGTCCAACTCGGAGTCCAACCCAGAGTCCGACATAGAGTCTGACTCGTCGTCACCGCCTATTTTGAAACCGTCTCGGCTTATTTCCCTGCCTAACTCATTGAGCACGTTGTGAAATATTTTCACCTTTTGTTGCAAGCACTTTTTCAGAATCCTTTGCACAAATTTGTCCGCTTCAATGTCATACTGCTGAGTTGTGACAAAGTGCATTGTGTTCTCGGGCGGCGACGCGTGTGCGCACGCAGCAATACTCTCCGCCGTCACATTGTTTTCGCGAGACTCGACGTAAATGCACGGTTTTCCGCTGCGCTTGCACTCGTACATTCGCAGCGGTTGCTCCGTTAGAACCGACGTCATCCAAGCCTTCACCTCCTCCGGTGGAGCCGCGGCGCTCGTTCGGTTCGGACGCTCGTTAAACTTGTACGCCTTGTGCGAGAAGCTGAGGTTGCTGTACGCGTCCATCTTTTCGGACACGGACGCGCTTGTTTTCGATTTGTAGAGGCTGGTCAAGTTTTTGTTCTTGCGTCGAATAAGATATCTGCTCAGTTCTGTCTGGCACCTTTTCATGACTTGCCTTTGCTGCGCTAGAAAGGTATTGCGCCTCAGCTCTAATCGACGCAGCAGCAACGCATCTTCAACACCTACAACGTCTTCGATGTACCATGTCAGCGTCTCATCTTCATTCGGTCGCCACTCGTTCTTTGTCACTTTGCCATGTGTAAATTTTAACTGCATGCGCGCAATTTTAGCGTTGTTGTTCTTCACGCCGTTCAACTTGTTGTCCTCCTCCGCGTTGACGGCTGGCGCGACTGGAAGCAGCCACGCGTAAAGTTTGTCACCAGAAACAAACTGCCTCTTTCCCTGGCGTGTCCGCCAACCCTGATCCTCGCACTGAAACGTTTCGATGTTGTGCAAAATATTCATGTTTACGCCCACGGATTGGCACAGAGCAGACAAGCTTTGCAGCGCCTTCCCAAACGCGGAATTTGGTGCTTGCGAGTCCCACTGCATTGTCCCCTCCTTCACTTTCAACAGGGGTGTTTGAAGTGGATCAAAGAACGGTTCCAATTGCCACGTCCACCCTTTATTAGGGTACTGCACCAGTCTGTACCCTGGTGGCGCGCGCACTTTCTTCCCCTGCCATAACGGAAGACGCACGTCCACACGAAAAATGTTTGCGTGTTTCTCCTTTAACTCGGGTGTTGTCAGCTTTTTCAACCCATTCTCCCAATTGTTGAAGCTCGTTTTCCAGGAGGTTGATGAACGAATCTTGCTTGCTTGCGTTTTTTTTTGGTCATCGAGACCCTCCACAGCTTGCTTTCTCGTAAACGCTTCGAGACACCCACCGTTCGGCAAGGTTTCGCACTGTGTACTCCCCAGCGTGACGAACTGGCGCGTAGTGAATTTTGCTAAGTGTTCCACGTAGCTTTCTCGCAGACCAACGTGCACAGCAAAATGAAACTTGGCCCTGTCGGTGAGCTTCGTGTTGGTCTCGTACTCGTCGCCTACACCACAAAACTGCAGGTTTTTATCGTCTAAGCGCGCGTTTGGATACATGTTGCGGTCCGGAAAGTCATCCGGGTAGGGCTTATCGTATACGTTGAACTCTGAAAGCGTCGCGAGCCCGCACTGAGGGCAGTAGGTTGCTGACATGACGTCTAGTGCGTCATTGTCATTCACGGACTCTGTCAAGTACGCTTTCGGGTTGCCTCGAATCGCGTCGTCGCCCGGTTTCACTCCAAAAATGGCGTCATCCTTTGCGTACCGTTCCCACAGACCCTCTGGATTTAGATTGTCTTCTGTTTTGCTCCCGGTCTCAAAAATCGACGGTTGTTTTCTCCCGTTGGAAGGCGTTCTCTCATCGTTGTAAGTCCACCGGTCCACATAAGCGTCCTTGAGACCCTTCACTGTTCTTTCGTTGCTGCGCACTTTCTCCATCCACCCGGTCGTGCAAAACGTTTCTTTCAGCACTTTGCGACATTCCGTCATTTTGTCGCCATCATGCGCTTTCCATGCGTCTTTGAATAAGTAAATCTGTTGTCGCCATCTCATGACAGCGACTTCACGAATTTGAGCCAGTGCTACCGATCGTCCCTCTTCTGCGTCTTTTGGCTTGTAAAGTTTTGTCAGCTCCTTCTTTACTTTCCGATCATTCCTTGCACGCTTTACACGCTCTGGGTTAAAATTTTTTTCGTAGTATTCCATATACTTTTTCAGGGAGCGCTCCTCCCACTCTGCAAACACGTTCCGATTCATATCGTAACCTTGCTTTTGGGCCCAACTGCCGCAATCGACAAAGCTGGCTTGGCCAAGGTGATGAAACATGGTGTGACGCTTGTACGCATCTAAGATAGTATTTTTCTCATTCTTCAATGCTTTCTGCTCCTTCTTCGCTTTTTCCTTCGCTTTTTCACTTTTAAATGCTTGGTCCAAGTTTGGTTGTTTAAAGTACTTGAAACATCGCTTCTCATCCTCGGCAAACTCTCGGTTTTTTTCCTTGTCTGCCTCTTCTTCAATGCTGTCTTCCCACGCCCTCACCTTTTCCTTGGACAGCAAATCATATTCAAACAGTTCAGCGTCGGCAATATCCTCTTTCGCCTCCATTGACATTCTCTCCCTTTTTGCTTTTGTTGCACGAGACAACATTGGAAACCACAAGTCGATGTCGTCGTTGGTACTTACTTCATCATAGTACATCGTGTAATTGGCATAGAGTTTGTCAAGCTCCCGACGAAGAAAATCTCTGAGTTCTTCTTTCGCGGACTCGCCCTTTTGCTTTGCAGCTGCTATCGCCTTGTTTTCAACAAAATCGGCTAAAAATTTCATGAATTTGGCTGTATTTTTCTCTTTTTCTCCCAGAAGACCCTCTCTTTCCTCAGACAGTTGCTTCAAGATTGTGCGCTCTTTTGATTTTAAAGCCATCTTCAGGGAATTTGCAAAGGACTCACCTGGCATGCCATACCTTTTTTTTTTTTTCTCAAATTGATTGTTGCACGCGTCCCACGCGTATTCCACCTTTTGTTGGCTCTTTCCAGTAAGGTATGCGTTGAAACAAGTGTCCATAAACGTTTCTACTTTCGCCTTGTTCACTGCCGCTCTCGCAAAATATTTTTTTGCGATTTTGAAGAGTTCGTCGTTCTGCATGACAACTTCAAAACATGCCTTACCGCTTCGCTTCACGTTTTTGTCGTTCAAAAACTTTTGGACCCTGTTAAATTTTTCCTCTGTTTGTTTTACGAGTGTGTCAAGCGCATCTTGTTTTCCTCTGTGGAGTGCCTCTTCCGTATTTTTTTCTTTGCTGCACTGCAAAGTGTACGCCGCTCTGTATGCGTTGGAGCACTCTTTGAGCTTTGGTAATGCTTTTCGGACGAGCTCTTCAATGACATCTTTTGCTCTCTCGCTCGCATTGTCGATAGCAAATGTATCAAACGGGGTGGACTCGGGAAACTCTTCGTTCCACCGAAAATCGGGGGGTACTACGCTCGTGTTGTAACGCTTGTTCAGTGCGTCCACACAAATTGTAAAGTGATTTGCTGTAGCAACGATGAGCTCTTCAGAATGCTCTTGTAAAATAGGTGCTTCTTCTTCCTCTTCTTCTCCTTCTTGATCTTTATCTCCCCCCCCCTTGCGTGCATCTTTCATGTCCTCATCCGAGTCGGAGTGGGCGTCTTCCTCTCCCGTGTCCTCGTCAGAGTCGGCTGGGCTACTTTGCCACTCTAGCGGTACCGCGTCAAGCGTGAGCACCTTAGATTTATTTCGCCCGTGCAGTGTAAAATGCTTCTCTTGCCATGTTTTTTTCAGCGTCTTAAAGTACGCCTGGAATTCCGCCACGTTCTTTACCTCCGTCGCGTCCTCCTCGTCGCTATCCTCAAAAGTTTTTCCTTCCACATCTTCTTCATCTGACACAACGTCATTTACGGCTTTCTCTACCATCTTAAGAAAGTTTGCCTCAGTTTTCTTGTCTTTTAGGGTGCGATGCTCGTGGTACCAAGCCCACTGCCAAAAGTTTACTTTCACGCAGACAGTATCCCCGCTCTCTGAGTCTTGGTGCACAATGGGCCACGCCGGCTTGTTAAGCACGGAGAAACTGAATTGCTCCGCCACGCGTGTAGTGTTGTCGTCGTCGTCGTCGTCGTCGTCATCCTCACCTACTGTGTCCGCGCCATTCAGAATTTTATTTCGTAATTGCCTATACAGACTGTCGCGAATCGCGGCGGTGGTGGCTTTCAAATTATCTCTCTGCGCTTCAAAAAAGGCTATCTGGGTCTTCAATTCATCGTTGTACTGATCTTCGCTTGCCTCTAGGGCTTTTGCAGCAAGATACTCTGATTTGTAGTACTCCAGCATGTCATTGCCTCCGATGCCAACTGCATCCTCGTTTTCAATTAGAACCAAGATGTCTTCCAACGATATTGTACTTTGGCGCAGACCGTCGCATACGTTGTCCATGTAATGCGCGAGCTTAGAAGTCATATCTAACGTTGTTCTTTGCTCGTCGGTAAGATTTGTCTCAGACTCTTTCATCTTTCGCATCCGCCTGCGCTCGCTCGCTCCTGTTTCGGCCACAACACTGATAATGTGAACGACGAACAATTTTCCGCGTGTGCTCTTCTCCTGGTCTGTTTTGCTATTGTGGAAACTTCTGCCCTTTTTACTGTTCGTAAGCCTGTTGAAATGGACTTCTACGGGAATGAGTCTTGTTAAAGCCTCTCTCGCAAAAGCAGAGGGAACAATCTCTTCTTCGCCGCTGTCACCACCGCCACGTTCGCGTTTCTCAAAATAGTTGAGCCACTTGCGAAGACTTTGACGGCGCTGTTCGAATTGTTCTGTGGACTCTTTGTTAAACTGCTCTATCGCCTTGGTTATGCGTTTTTTCAGCTTCTCGGTCAGTTTTACGGTTTTATCCGCAGGGCTGTCACCCTCTCTCTTTCTCCAGAATCGCTTCTCACAGGCGCTACTGCACAAGTACACATCTGAGTCTACGCCCCGTGTGTAGTTTTTGCCCTTGTACTTGCGAGAGCAGCTGGCTCTTTCGCCACACCCCGCGCACAGACTAGCGCGCAGTGTGCCAATATTGTGCGGCTCTTCGCGCGTGAGCGACGCCTTTTTGCATCCAAAGCACTCTCGAGCGCTGCATTTTTCGCAGTTGTAGAAAAAGTAGCTTTCACCATCTCTCTTCCGCGACTCTTCGAATCGCACATTATCATGCGCTGTCTGCACTCTGGTGGCCGCAGCTTCGGCTTCCTGTTGCTCCTCCGTCGTAGTTTCACTCCCGTGGAATCGCTCGCGGAGGCGTTGCAAGCATATTTCTTTGTTGGCGTGGAACCACGTGCTCTGCTGTTCGCAACACGTGCAGAGCAAATATCCCTTTTCCTCCTCTTCGCTTTCACTGTCTGAATCGTAGTTTAGAGTGCCAGAACCATCCTTAGGAGCAACGAAAGACTCTTCTTTGTCACAATAGCAGCACGACCACACCGTGCTCATTTTGTACAATAATTTATTTTAATAAAAATGCACCACAATGTACGTTTCAAAGAGCTTTACCATCTGCGATTATATAGTCTCAAAACAACCGGTCGGCATGCATTTTTTATTTTTCAAAAGAATGTTGCATTTTTTTGTGCTGTTGCAAAACGTATCTGAAAAAACCTAAACGTTCACAAATTAAAAAAAAATGCACCACACAAATATTGTACTAAAATATTCTTAAAAGGCAGATGAAATATACTACAAAGCCAAAATAGAATAAAATAGCAAAAATGTTGGGAAAAAAAGGTTTACGAAATGTTCTGATGCTTAAAAACACTGTAATGAACATTTGTACACGTTAAAAAAAAAATGAACCTTTCGAAGTTGGGCGTGGCCGGCCCCTTAGAATATAAATTACGGTGAAGTCACATGCTTCATAATATCTGTGGACTATTTAAGCGATGGACCATCATTCACTTGTATCATTTCATTCTGGCTTGACCATGCTTTCACGAGGGCGAAAGCTACGAAGCGTACTGGATGTGCTTCAAGATCACATAAACAAATACCCACGTCGTCACACGTACTTGAATGGCAGCGCCGACAGTGGAAACGGCGAGGGCGGCGAGGGCGGCGAGGGCGGCGAGGGCGGCGAGGGCGGCGAGGGCGGTGAGAACAGCGATGGCAGCGACAGCGACTTTGATTTTGATTTTGCCAACGCGCAAAAAGACGATACAGTACATGCACTTGGCAGTACAGACAAAACCGACAATGCATCTGCAGAGGAGACGGGCACCGCGGCAAAAGTGAACACTCAGATAGTGCACAAAGACTTGGACATACCTGAGATGGCCGAGCTGATTCATCGAGTATGTGAGGAGCGCAAACAGCCCGATCGCGAGTTGACCGTGGTGCATTACGTCGCCGTGGAAAAAATTATTGCTCGCAAGAATCTTTGCAACGCTGTAGAACTAAGTAATGCAAAGCTTCCGTGTCGTCACGTGATCGTGCAGCAGGTAATCGTGCAGCAGGTAATCGAGGGAGAAGAAATGTTGCAGTATAATAACACATCAAGGGTGAGCGCCATGCTGCAATTTTTGTTTCGCATGAAAGATAACGATGTAGTAATCTTTGAGCACGTTGACTTTGGTGTTAGTAGCACTCTAGATTTGGACGATTACCGCAGCCTTGCCTACTCGTTCAATGGTGAACACAACCAGAACAAACGAAACACGTATCTCAACACGCGCGGAGACATCGTTATGTGCAATGCTGTTCAAGAAGAGTTTGGGCACAGGCAGAACGTAGAAGAGTGGAGAACAAAATGGACCGCAATGCAAGAACGACAGGAGGATAAAAATTTCGACAAATGGGATGATTGGGGCAGAGTAAATGATCTACTTGATCCCCGTGCCGCACACGTTGGCTGTCTTACCGTGCGGACATTGAATAGTGAAGCGCTTCTTCAGCACACAAGTATTGCTAACGATTTTCTTGCAAATGTTATTTATGAATCGGAAGAGGACATAAGCACAGATAGGGCAATGAGCGAAGTTCAAGCCAGTATCGAAGGTGAACTTAAGAATTACGATAAATGGCTTGTACCATCTTTATGGCGATTTTGGCGTGAGTTCAAAGACATATGTCCTGCGTTTAAAAACACAAGCTATGCCAGTCAAGATATTGAAACCTACAACGAAACAGTTACAGTGTCTTTTGCAAACTACGAAAGCACAGTGAGCGTTCTGAAGAATTTTTTGGGCAAAAAATTACTTTCAAAAAACCAACGGAAAGCGTCTTTCGTCGAGCTCTACACGATAACAGACAAGAAGAAGGAGAAAAAATTCGATAGTAGTAATGACGAACACGTGAAATCTTTCATGATCATGTGCTACAATAAAGCTGCGTGGTTTAAAAAGAACCATCAAAAACTGCTCCACGCGCGCTACATGTTGAAGTGGTATTGTAAGAAGGAAGGAGCACATTTCAAAAGCTGGGCCAAGTGGCTGTTGTTTGTCGTGGAGCAGATAATCGTCATGAGCAATTTTGCTCAAAATGTCTGGAAAACACTGGACCACAACTCGAAGATGGAAGAAACGATTGCGTTTAAACAAACCATGGATCAAAGTGAAAGAAGATTATTGGGAGAATTTCGCGAGGCTTTGGAGGCTTTGATTCAAACTGCAAATCCATTGTTTCCAACTGACGAAGGCGAAGTTAACTCGGCAATGGGTGCCTTTCGAAGCATTCAGGAGGGTTTAGAACTCGAAGCAAAATTCCTCATTGAAAAAGGAAGCTTTAAAGTAGGCAACAAACGCAAAAAACGCAAAAAACGCAAAAAACGCAAAAAACGCACAGCAAAAAAACACGACCAATCCAATACGTCCATACTCGCTCTTTTCAACAAAAAAAAATCAAAGAAACGAAAAAAATCAAAGGGGGAAAGGAAGAGAAAGCACACAAAGTAAAGCGTGTAACAAACAGTACGAAGTATAAAACAACATTTTTTCTGTCAAACTCGTACAACCGCTCCATACTGCGGGCACGCCGTTCCTTGCGCCTTTCTCTTAGGTTACATACTGCGACTGGAAAAATGTCATTTTTCGACGAAAAAAACGCAAGTTCAGCGAACTTTTCCTTACTATAATTCCTTGTTCCGCGTGTCTACTGTACTGAGCATGCTGTCGAGGATGTCACACACCCGCAAACGCCGCGAGAGCCACAGTGGCGGTCGTCGCACGCGCCGCCGTGCGTGTTTCGAGGAGGGCACGTATGTCACGTGGAGAAGAGACGGCGCGGGCGAGGAGCGCAAAGAGGGTTGCGTGGGACACGACAACGGACGCCAAGTCAACGTGATTGGCGGCGGCGACTGGTCGTTTATGGGCGTCACGCTAGACAAACTTGACTGCAACGTGCACGAGTCTAAGTGGCGCCGCAGCGTAAAGGTGGGAGACATTGTAGAGGTAAAGGTGCTTGATCAAAAGTGGCACCCCTCGCTTGTCCGCGCCGTTCAAAACCCTGGGCCGCGCGTCGCTCTTGTCGTCGAGCCCGTGTTTTTAGGCTACGCAATCAGCGTGCCGCTTTACTCTTTCAAAGTCAGAAGCCCCCAGGTTGAGCACTGCGAGCTGCAGTCGCTGCTTGACATGGGACTTGCTTTTGACGACTTCAATAAACTGGCTGCAACCCACCCCGAGTACCACCCTTTCGGCAGCTTGAAATCCCCGGGCGCTGTGGAACCTTGCATGAGATGCTACTACCACGACGGCTCGACTCGCAGCTGCTGGGTCGTGCAGGCGCCGTGCATTCTCCCGGACAACCTGCGGCTTGTGAGAGATTTTCAGGGCGTGCTGCGCTTCTGTCTCGAGTGCAACCTGCTGCCGCCGAGCATGAATTCCGTCGCGCCGGTGCTAACAGAAAAAGCCAAGCTTGGTTCAGTGACGATTCCTCTCTGGCATCCGACCGACCCAACCGAGTTCAGCTGCAAAACGCTCGAAGCGGGTGCGCTCGTTGATACAATGAAGGATCACCTACGTCGCGGAGACGACGGGCTCGCCTTAAAAGTGCTCTTCGAACACCAAGATCCGTTGCTCACGCTGTGCACCTTCGACGGGCACAAACAAAGGCTGGCGGAGGCGCTGTGCGCGGCCGCGCACAAGCCGTACAGCGTCAACAGGGTGGCAGAGCAAGTTTGGCAGCACGGCTACGGCGGAAAAGACTATTTTGTAAACTCGGATTTGGAAAGCATGCACACGTCTCTTAAGCGCATTTTGGCGGGCCACCCCGCCGGGAATATTCACATGCAAGAGCTGGTTCAGCTGGACGTGCGCGTGAACATGTGGCGCATGTACAAGAATTGGTACGGGCAAGCCCACGATCTTCGTCTAGCGCTTCAGTGCGTGCAGCCCCTTCAAGTTTCCTTGTCTCCAGACTCTCTGCAGAGCGACTCCGACGAGATAACGTTCGACGTCCACGCGAACTACAGCAGCGAGTCGCTGTACGAGCGCAACAGCAGGGCGGGGTCGCGTCGTTTACACTGCATCGACTCTGATATTCTTGAGAACTTTACGAAGTACGCTCTTGGAGCTCACCCTACCTCCGACCCACCTCTTGACGAGCGAGTGCCTGCTCCCGCGTTCTCGGAGTGGACGAGCCCCCTGGAAGAGTCGTTTGAAAGCATGCTGAAACGCGTCTGCGGCCGCGAAGACAGCGTCGTGGACGCCGTGTTGCACCATGAGCATTTGCCGTTCGCGAAACTTGAGTACTGTTTGTCCCGCAAAATTGAGTGCGAAGGCGGCCGCACGCTCTTTTGGAACGCATGCGAGGGGGTCGTGAAAAGGCTCGTCGTGGACTCCACAGCAGACGTCGACCCTGAGCTGCTCTCCGCCATGACACAAGTGCCTCCCCCGCAGCGCCACGGAGGCGTGCTCGTGCACGACAACGCCACGGACAAAATGAACTGCGTAGTTGACATACTGAAGACCGAGAGGCAGCGACCAGGGCCCGCGGACAGAGGGTCCACGATCATTTACACGACGCCAACGCTGATTTACGCCTGGCACCACCACCTGGCCGCAGCCGGCATCGACGCGCACGTGTTTCACGGAAGCAACCGACGCAACGAAATAGCCGTAGACGCCATGAACAGAGGAGACGTCATCATCGCCTCGTGGTCTGCGCTGCAGAGCTGCGAAGACGTTGAGTACCTGGGGCGCGGCGACGTGCCCGAGTGGCGCGCGTTCGTAGACGAGTTCAACACGAGCCACTTTGCGCTCGCAAACGGCATCATACACGGTAAAAGCCGCAACACGTGGCTGCTGTGCCGCAGATGCGACTTGAATACGCTGGCGCTGGCGCTTCCTCTGCTCAACGTGCGCCCATTTTGCTTCAGAAGCGGCTGGAACGCGCTTTCCCATCCGCAGTCCGATTTTGCAACGCGGCGTCACATCCGAGAGATCATCGAGGACAGGCACACCCCGGGTGTGCGCAGTGCGCTGGTTCACTTATGTCGCAGCATGGTTTTGTGCCAGACGCCGTCCGCACCTGTGGCTCTCGCAATGCAACGTTCGCACCACGCTTGCACGTCGGCGTACACGAAAGAACACGCCGGCGTTTTGCAGAACCTTGGCGACAAAATCGTGCGCGACTCGCGCCAGCACGACTTTGCGCAACGAAGCGATCCGTTTATTATTAATTTGGTCAAGCGCGTTACGATGGCGTGCTGGGGCGTAATGCCCCCCGTTAATCTTCTAGCTGACAGAATTGGATTTGGTCGGTACGCTACAGACGCCGCGCAGCACCTGCACGCCATGAGAAGCACTGCGGAGCTGCAGAACAGCGTGCAACAAGAGTCTCAAAAAGAGGCGCGGCTGCTCGTGCGCAGTTTGCGCGACAAGAAGCCGGTGGACGCGCAGTGCCCCGTTTGCTTCGACAACCTCTTTCAGGCGGAAGCCGGCAACAAGTCTGAATCCGCGGGCGCTGGCTTGACTCACACGGTAGTCGTGGGGCAATGCGGCCACGCCGTGTGCGGCGAGTGCGCAGACAACATCATGCGCACGGCCGCTGAAAATTTAGTGAGCGGCGCAAACGACTACGGGCCGACGGCCCCCGTCAACTCCGCCTGCTGCCCCATCTGCCGCCACGCGTGGGCGGCGTCCGCCAAACGACCGCTCATGATGTCCACTGCCCAGTCCGCAGAATTGCACAACGTGGCGGGCGCCGTCTTCAAGACCAACAAGTGCCCAAGCCCGCAAGATCTCGCAGAGGGAAATCCACTGATAAAGACGCTAACGCGCGTGTGCGACTCTCTTGCGGCAGGCGGCGTAGACCACGGCCAAGGCTCGGCGTCTACGAACGTTGTCGTCGTGTGCCGGTCGCAAGAGCTCGTGTCTCATCTGCACGGCGCAATGCGGTGCAAACACGCGGCACACAAAACCTATAAGATCTCTCGATCCACGACGCCAAAAGCGCGCGGCAAAGCTCTCGCAGAGTTTGCAAAGACTACGCCCTCTCTCCGGTTAAAAGTTTTGTTTGTCACCGCGTCCCTGGTCAGAGGCATGGTGTTCCATCGCACAAGGCACTACGCCGTCGTCGAGGACTTAAAAGAAAAAGAGGCGGAGGATCTAAAGTACGCTATGCACGCGTCTCTGCTCACGTTCCCGCCAGGGCAGCGCCACGAACCCGTCACAGTGCACGCCGTCGTTGCTCCGCTCTGCCCGAGCAAAGGCTGCGCGCGCGGAGTGACGCGCGTTGCCCCAGCGGCCATGATCCTGCCAGCTAAAACGGGGTGCATTCCGACAAGACGCTCGGCAACGGTAGGATCAGACTATATCTCTCGCATTCACGCCTTCTTCAGATGGCCACCGCGCAAACTCTTTCGCGTGCAAACAAGCGCAGCAGCGCACCCGCACCCCCTCTCCGAAAACGCCGCAACCCGTGATTTCAACGCGCGCCTCGACGCCCTGCTTGCGCTGGAGAGCGAGCTCAGCAACGCGCCCCAGGCACAGCCGCACTCGCTGAGAGTGCTTCTGGAGAATCAACCGACAACGGCAGCGGTACCGCAGGCAAGCAGCGGCGTGCACATTTAAGCCGCAACATGCCGAAAGCGGCACGCCGGTCCAAAAAGGGCGAGTCGGCAAAGCGCCGCAGAGCCCCGTGCAACCTCAACGACGCTCTCGCGGACACGTCGGCCAGGCGCAAACCTTTCTCAAAAAACGGCGTGCGCGTTTTCTTCCGCTCTAACGACATACTTGGCCACGTGAAGCGCAAAATAATGAGCGCCCACTACGTGGTCGGTTGCGTGGCGTGGTGCTCCAACCCCACTCTGCTCGACGCGCTGCGCAGGTGCAAAGGCGTCTCCTTGATCATCAACTACGACAGGGCGCTCATACGCAAGCACAGAGAGCAGTACATGGCGCTAACGCCCATGCGCGGCGCGAGGGCGGCCGTACACTACGTTCGAGGAGGAGGCAGGAGTCTGATGCATCACAAATTCGCCGTGCTGCTCGACGAGGAGCGTCGGCCTGTGAGCGTGGTAACGGGCTCCTGGAACTGGACCAATCAGTCCATGAAGAACGTCGAGCACGTTATCAGCATTGACGACCCAGAAACGGCGGCCAGGTTCATGCAGGAACACCTCGACGTGCTGCCCCTCGCCAAACCGCTCACAAAACTAATTAAATCAAAGAAAAAACAGTAAACACCGTTTCATTAAAAACATTATGCACTCAATCGCACCCCATGTAATTCCACTGAAAGAACGCGCGCACCTCGTCCGCGCTTTCACCGGACAGCTCGCTGCCATTCAGCAAACGCTCTGCTGCTTCGTCGTCTGCTGCTTCGTCGTCCGCGTAAATCATCGCTTTCTGCGCTTGCCGCTTCTGCGAGATGTAGCGCGCCGCTACGTACGCGAAGCAACGGCTCTCGGTCTGGTGCGAGCGCCCGAAGCCCGTCTCCCAGCCCTCTTTCAGCAATTCCAGCGTCATGAGCCACTTAATACTCATCCTCCCCGTCTTTGTCTCCGGGCGGGCGTACAGCGCCGCCCCGCCGCCGCACTTCGACGCCACCGCGTGCGTTTCCACCTTACCCTCCGCAGCCTGCGGCGCCACGGCGCCGTTCGCGACGCCCTGGTCGTCGTCGTCGTCGTCGTCGTCGTCGTCGTCCGAGTCCATGGACTCGTCGCTCTCGTCGCTCTCGTCGCTCTCGTCGCTCTCGTCGCTCTCGTCGCTCTCGTCGCTCTCGTCGCTCTCGTCGCTCTCAGCAGGCGACTGCGCCACCAATATAGAAAGCCCTGTAGCAAGCCCTACTGCCTGCGTCACGGTTTGTTGTACGCGTTCGCAACGCGCCACATCAGCCGGCGTCAAAGCGTTTTTAGAAGCCTCAAGAAGCGCCGCCGACGTCTGCGCAAGCGCCTGCAGAAGTTTCCACCTCCCAGACATGTCTTTGTTTTTAGTAAGGTGTTGTGTTTTTAGGGTGGTTGTCTAGGTAGGGCGGGCGGGGTGATTAAAACGTGCGGCCACGAGCCTCAGCGCGGTTGTAGGTGTACATACTGGTGGTATGTAACAGTGCTAGACACACGCGGATCTTAAAATCTTTCATTCGTTCACTTCGGGTAGGGCTCAGCAATATCTTAAGTATATATACAGAGGCTTGACACTGCGTGCGAATCCGATCGATGCACCGCTACGTAAAGTACCTGCGCTCTCCGCGCAGCCGGCCGCTGACGATTCGCCAGTTCAACGCGCAGCACAGCGATCTCCTGGACGACAACAGAGGGTTCGAGAACGCGTGCCTGCAAGCGTGGCAGGCGGGGGCGCCCCAGCGAAAACGCAACGCCGTGCTCACGAACGCATTCCCCGCACCACCCTCTTTGCGCAGGGCAGAGGCTCAGAGGCGGACGAAACATTCGGTCACGGTTGCGCAATGGGGGGCCACTTCATACCAGAAACGGCTGAGCGCGGGCGATTTGAAGGCAATGCGCTTGTTCTCGGTGAAC
>Ga0115546_1000992_pt1 | contig 18323 bp, 21 predicted proteins | sample COGITO_mtgs_1004_FD_87186 | JGI IMG/M metagenome (GOLD analysis project Ga0115546, IMG submission 87186) | Pelagic marine microbial communities from North Sea - COGITO_mtgs_100413 | ecosystem: Environmental > Aquatic > Marine > Epipelagic | place: Germany:Helgoland, sampling site Kabeltonne...
CCCCAAATTTGCAGCAGGCAAAATTAAAAAAAACTGTAAAAAATACCATCTCTGTAACGCAGCATACATAGGCGTTGTAGCAATAATTGCTTAATCCTAAAAAAGAGAGTTAAATATGCAATAATTTATTCTATATTCTATATACGGCAATGTGATGAGCGACACTAAAGATACACCTGTAAAGCGTAAGCGTGGCAGACCAAGGAAGTCTGAGATAACACCTGTGAAGAGAAACAAGGTGGGCAGACCCAAGGGCGAACACTCCGCTATGATAGAAATGAAACAAAGGTTTCTAGCTAGGAGAGACACAGAGAGCGTAATAAACTCTATCTTCAGAGCAGCCGTAGACGATGACCATAAGAATCAATCAGCAGCATGGAAGTTGATTGTGGATAGAATCTTACCTCAAGGGTCATTTGAGAAAGATAAACTAGGCGGTAAGCCTATGGTAAACATTACTATCTCTGGCGTTGGAGACACAGCCTCTATTACGGATGAGCCTGTTAATATCATAGAAGGAGATGTCGATGAGCTTGATTGACACTCTTGTGAGACACGAAGGACTCAAACACAAACCTTATGAAGATACTACGGGTCATATGACTATAGGCGTAGGACGCAATCTAAGCTCCGTAGGGCTATCTGACGATGAGGTGTACTATCTCCTCAAGAATGACATAAGACGCTGTGAGCAGGAGCTAGAGAACTCTCAGAGGTGGTATAAGGATTTAGATAGGGTTAGACAGGAAGCAATGATTAATTTATGTTTTAATCTTGGTATTACGAGATTAAGAAAGTTTAAGAATGCCTTGAGAGCGATGGAGGTAAAAGACTACGAGGATGCTGCAGATGAGTTCTTGGATTCGCTGTGGGCAAGACAAGTAGGGAAAAGAGCGTTTGAAGTCACTTACATGATACGAACAGGAGCATATTATGCCAATGGTTAGAGGAAAGAAATACCCATACACTACTGCGGGAAAGGCTGCTGCTAAGAAAGCAAAGATGTCGCCTGCTAAAAAGAAACCAATGAAATCATCTAGGCGCAAGTAATGGCCTATACAAAGCCAGGTCTTCGAGAAAGACTGAAGAACAAGGTGATGGCATCATCTAAGGGCGGTAAGCCTGGGCAGTGGTCTGCGCGTAAAGCGCAGATGCTTGCTCAAGAGTACAAGTCTGCGGGTGGTGGTTATTCAGGATCTAAGTCTAAGCCTCAGAAATCTTTATCCAAGTGGACTAAAGAGGAGTGGGGTACTAAATCAGGCAAGCCGTCTACCCAAGGCAAGAAAGCTACAGGGGAAAGGTATCTGCCAAAGAAAGCGCGTCAGTCTTTATCTAAGGCTGAGTACGCTGCCACATCAAGAAAGAAAAGAGAAGACACAAAGAAAGGAAAGCAATTTTCTAAACAACCCAAAGCTATAGCCAAGAAAACTTCAAGAAAAAGATGAACTTAAACATATCCTTACTGGATTGGCAGAAAAAGGTCTGGAACAATACGACTCGCTTCAAGGTTGTTTCTGCGGGGCGTAGGACAGGTAAGTCGCGTCTTGCAGCCTATCTTCTGTTAGTCAACGCATTAAAGTCTGATAGAGGGCAGGTCTTTTACGTTGCTCCTACTCAGGGTCAGGCTAGAGACATTATGTGGAATCTGCTTATGGAAGTAGGTAGGCCCGTGATTGAAAGCTCCCATGTCAATAATATGCAGATCAAGCTAGTTAACGGAACAACTATTAGCTTGAAAGGAGCAGATAGACCTGAGACTATGAGGGGTGTAAGTCTGAAGTTTTTAGTTCTTGATGAATATGCGGACATGAAGCCAGATGTATGGGAACTCATACTAAGACCTGCATTAACAGACCTAAAAGGTGAGTGCTTATTTATTGGGACACCTATGGGTAGAAATCATTTTTATGAACTCTACAAACTAGCCAGTTTAGGCGAAGACCCGAATTATAAAGCATGGCACTTTACTTCATACGACAATAACCTTTTGGATAAAGATGAGATAGACGCAGCCAAAAGATCTATGTCGTCTTACGCTTTTAGACAAGAGTTCATGGCTTCGTTTGAAGCTAGAGGCTCTGAGATGTTCAAAGAAGATTGGGTTAACTTCCAAGAAGACGAACCCGATACAGGCGATTACTATGTAGCCATTGACCTTGCGGGATTTGAAGAGGTAGGCAAAGCAAAGTCTAAGAATAAAAAGCTTGACAACACTGCTATTGCAATAGTAAAGGTAGGAGAGTATGGTTGGTGGGTGAAAGACATAGTCAGCGGTCGTTGGGAATTAAACGCGACTGCCGAAAAGATATTTCAGATAGTTAGAGATTATGAGCCGATCTCTGTGGGAATAGAGAAAGGCATAGCAAGACAAGCCGTGATGTCTCCCCTTACGGATTTGATGCGTAAGTATCAAAAGTTTTTTAGGGTCGAGGAGTTAACCCACGGTAACAAAAAGAAAACTGACAGAGTTATGTGGGCGTTACAGGGTAGATTCGAGAATGGAGTCTGCACTTTAAATAAAGGAGAGTGGAACATCCAATTTATGGATGAGCTTTTCCAATTTCCTGACCCACTAACACATGACGATTGTGTGGACGCTTTAGCTTATATAGATCAATTAGCTAAGGTGTCTTACTCATATGAGTTTGAAACACAAGACTACACAGTATTAGATTCGGTATCAGGATATTAATATGCTAGATAGCAATGAAAATCAATTCGGCATAGAAGAAACCTTAGAAAGCTGGGTTATTAATAAGTGTGATGATTGGCGCGATCACTTTGAATCTAACTATGAGCAGAAGTTTGAAGAATACTACAGGCTATGGCGTGGTATCTGGTCTGGTGCTGACAGGAACAGAGAGTCAGAGAGATCTAAGATTATCTCGCCTGCTTTACAGCAAGCCGTAGAATCCTCGGTTGCAGAGATTGAAGAAGCCACATTTGGTCGTGGCAAATTCTTTGACATGAAAGACGATATGCTAGACCAAGAGAAGCAAGACATTGTTTACTTGCGGGAAAAGCTATTAGCAGATTTTAAAAAGAACAAGGTAAGAAAAGCGGTAGGTGAGTGTTTAATTAACTCCGCTGTATTTGGTACGGGTATTGCTGAGATAGTTCTTGAAGAACAAAAAGAGATGCGTCCTGCTGCACAGCCTATTATGGAAGGGCAGTTACAGGCCGTAGGGGTGGAGATAGCGGATAGAACAGTGTGTAAGTTAAGACCTGTTCTTCCTCAAAACTTTTTAATTGATCCTGTTGCGACAAGTGTAGACGATGCAATAGGCGTAGCAATTGATGAGTATGTCCCTGTCCATAGCGTAGAGATTCTACAAGAGAAAGGCGTGTATAAAGATACGCCTTTAGGTTACGCGCCAGAGGACTCGGACTTAGACTCAGACCCAGAACTTACCACGCAACCTACGGATAAAGTCAGGCTTACTAAATATTATGGTCTCGTCCCCCGCCATCTATTAGTAAACGATGATGAGTATGAAGAGGTTGAACAGCTAACAGATGCTACAGAAGACGAAGGCTATTACGCTGAAGCTATTGTAGTAATTGCTAACGGTGGTACTTTGCTCAAGGCAGAGATGAACCCGTATATGATGCAAGACCGACCAGTAGTTGCATTCCCGTGGGATATAGTCCCTGGACGATTCTGGGGTCGGGGCGTTTGCGAAAAGGGATACAACTCTCAGAAAGCATTGGACGCAGAGCTTAGAGCAAGAATAGACGCACTAGCTTTAACAGTACACCCAATGATGGCAATGGACGCAACCAGATTACCTCGCGGGGCTAATCCTACGGTAGCTCCAGGCAAAATAATACTAACCAACGGTAATCCTGCGGAAGTATTACAACCATTTAACTTTGGGCAAGTTTCTCAAATTACATTCGCACAAGCTGCTGAATTACAACGAATGGTTCAAACAGCAACAGGTGCTATAGATTCTGCGGGTGTTCCAGGGTCTATCAATGGCGAGGCGACAGCAGCAGGCATTAGTATGTCGCTAGGTGCTATTATCAAAAGACATAAGAGGACTTTGGTTAACTTCCAAGATTCTTTCTTGATTCCGTTTGTTACTAAGGCTGCTCATCGTTATATGCAGTTTGAGCCAGAGATCTATCCTGTTGCGGATTATGTATTTGAGGTAACGTCTTCTTTGGGTATAATCGCCAGAGAATACGAGGTAACTCAGCTAGTACAGTTATTACAAACCATGCCTGCTGACTCACCAATGTATCCTTCTTTGATTCAATCTATTATAGATAATATGAATCTAAGCAACAGAGAAGAGCTAATAGCCACGCTAGAGCAAGCAGGGCAGCCTAGCCCAGAAGCTCAAGAAGCAGCGCAACTAGCGCAGCAAACGCAGTTCCAGTTCCAACAGTCGCAAACAAATGCGCTTAACGGACAGGCTGCGGAGTCTCAAGCAAGAGCAGGTAAGATAGCAGCAGAGACTAAAGCTATTCCTGTAGAGCTTGAGAATGACAGAATTAAAGCAGTATCCACTAACCTACAGGTAGGTACTGAGGATGATAAAGAGTTTGAAAGAAGACTCAAAGTGGCAGATACTGTATTGAAAGAAAAGAAATTAAATCTTGAAACTGCTAAGGCATTGTCTTAATGGATCAAGAAACAGAAAAGTATTACGATTCTTTGGCCGATATGTTTATGACCGAAGGATGGAAAGGACTGCTAGATGAGCTTAGAGCTAATGCAGTTAATATAAATTCCGTTGAGGCCACAAAAGATAATGATGACTTAATGTTCCGTAAAGGTCAGTTAAACATCTTATCTTTAATTCTCAACTTAGAATCTACGATAGATCATATCCGCAAGGAGGGTAGCAGTGTTACTGTTTAACTTTAAATGTGCTGATGGGCATATACATGAAGCTTTTGTAAAGCTTGATGAAGTTAGAGAGCGTCCTTGTCCAACGTGCGGAAAGATGAGTAGTACGATTATCTCACCTGTCAAGATTGCACTTGATCCTATTTCTGGTCACTTTCCTGGGGCGACTATGAAGTGGGCTAAAGATAGACAGAAGAAGATAAAACATGAACGCAAGGTAGCCGATTCGTAAGTCCCTTGTGGGGTAGCTTATATGTTGGTCTTGTTTCCATAGGAGTTTAATAGTGGCGCAAATTATTGATGAACCTTTAAAAGAGGTAGATGATAAAGAAACAAGTGAATTAGTCTCGGAAGAGGTAGCTAATGTAGAAGAACCACAACCAGAACTGCCAGAGCAATACCAAGGTAAAACTCCCGCAGAACTGGTAAAGATGCACCAAGAGGCTGAGTCTAGAATGGGCAGCCAAGGTGAGGAAGTGGGTCAACTACGAAAGATTGTTGATGATTTCATTCTCAAGCAAAGCGAAGTCAAGGAACAGGAAAAAGCCGAAGAAATAGATTTCTTTGCAGAGCCTGACAAGGCCGTAGAACAGAAGATTGCCAACCATCCTACTATCAAGCAGTTAGAGGAGTTGGGGAAGCAAATGCAACAGAGTCAGACGCTGACCGCTTTACAGCAGAAGCATCCTGACATGAAAGAAATTGCTGTCAACCCAGAGTTTCAAAAATGGGTTGTAGGCAGTGAAATTCGTAAAGAGTTGTACAATCGAGCAAACAGTGGATACGACTACAATGCTGCGGATGAGTTGTTTAACAATTGGAAATCAACTCAAGAAACAGTAACAAGGGCCGTAGAGACTGAACGCAAAGATCGTAAGCAAACTCTTAATGCTGCGTCAACTGGTAGTGCTAACGGTAGTTCAGAGACATCTCGCAAAAAGATCTATAGAAGGGCAGACATTATTGAGCTAATGAAAACTAACCCAAAAAGGTATGTAGCTATGGAGGCAGAATTTCTACAAGCTTATGCTGAAAAAAGGGTTAGATAACCTTTTGGAGATCTAAGACATGACTGATTCAACCTATCCCAATATGGGCGGTGCGGTAACTAATACCAGTGCCGCTACATTTATTCCAGAAATTTGGTCGGACGAAATTCGTGCGGCATATGAGAAGAATTTAATTCTCGCAAACATTGTTAAGAAGATGAGCGTAACAGGAAAGAAAGGCGATATTTTTCACATTCCTGCTCCCGTTCGTGGAGATGCTCACGTTAAGGCTTCTGCTACTGCGGTAACAATTCAGAATGCTACTGAGGGCGAAGTGCAAGTTGCAATAGACAAGCACTACGAATACTCACGCATTATTGAGGACATTACTGAGACACAAGCTCTTTCAAGTCTTCGTAACTTCTACACTTCAGACGCAGGCTATGCCCTATCCCGTCAGGTCGATACAGACCTCATGGATCTTGGTAAGTCTTTCGGTACTGGTAACGGTACTGCTTGGACTAATACTGCTGCTGCATTTTTCTGTGATGCGTCAACTGGCCTAACCGCATACGCCGACGACACAGTCACGACAGCAGACGTATTTACAGATGCGTGTTTCCGTGACCTTATTCAGAAGCAAGATGATGCTGATGTTCCTATGGATAATCGTGCATTCGTAATACCTCCTGCATTGCGTAACGCAATCATGGGCGTTGACCGATATGTCTCTTCTGACTTTGTAAGCGGTGAGCCTGTACAAAATGGAAAGATCGGTAACCTATACGGCATCGATGTATTCATTTCTACTAACTGCCCGATCACTGAGACTGCTGCACAAAACTCAGCAGGTGGTCAAATCCGAGCAGCTATGCTAGTTCACAACGATACAATGATCTTGGCAGAGCAGCTAGGCATACGTTCACAGACTCAGTATAAGCAAGAGTTCTTAGGTACTCTTTATACTGCTGACACATTATACGGTGTTAAGACTTATCGTCCTGATAGCGGTTTCATAATGGCTGTAAATGGTTAATAGAGGAGGGGGGTAGAGTAATCTGCCCCCTTATTCTTTATGAAAGACCCCCGATTAAAAAAGATTGGCGTTTCTGGTTTTAACAAACCAAAGCGTACTCCTGGTCATCCCACCAAGAGTCATGTTGTTGTGGCTAAACAAGGTGACCAAATTAAGACTATCCGATTTGGACAACAGGGCGTTAAAGGCGCAGGGAGCAATCCCAAGACTGCCAAAGATAAAGCTAGAAAGAAATCTTACTACGCTAGGCATAACGCACAAGACGCATCCCCTTCAAAGTTATCGGCTCGTTATTGGAGTCATAAAACTAAGTGGTGAGATAAATCATGACAGTAATTATTACCAAGAATAGCTCTACCGCATCAGCCGTACCAAGTACGAGTGACTTGGTTAAAGGCGAGTTAGCGGTTAACGTAACTGACAAGCGGATCTTTACAGAGAATAATTCTACTCAGATTGTAGAACTAGGAACTAATCCTAGCTCTATTACTACTGCTACTGGAACTGTCACAGGCACACTCACCGCTAACGGTACGTTAAACTCAAGCAATGCCGTCCTCACAGGCGGTACAGTCAACGGTATGGTTATAGGTGGTAGCTCTGCTTTAGCCATTACAGGAACTACCGTAACGGCTACTACAGGCTTTGCAGGTGACTTAACAGGTGCAGTAACAGGTAACGTAACAGGTAATCTCCAGGGTAATGTCACGGGAAATGTCACAGGAAATCTTACGGGCAATGTTACGGCGACATCTGGTACTACCAATTTACATAATCTTGCGTTAACAGGTACGGTAGACTTTAACACTGCACGACTAACAGATATTGGTACGCCAGTTGCTGCCACTGACGCTGTGACCAAGGCCTATGCAGATCAGTTAATCACAAACCTTATTGATGGCGCTCCTGCTGCATTAGACACACTCAATGAGCTTGCTGCAGCATTAGATGATGACGCAGCCTTTCACACAACAGTAACTAACTCTATCGCATTAAAGCTACCTCTTGCGGGTGGTACTATGAGTGGCGCGATAGCAATGGGTACTAACAAGATTACTGGAGCGGGTGATCCAACTGCTGCACAAGATTTGACCACAAAAGCTTATGTTGACACTCAAGTTGGCGGTGGTCTTCCAACATCAGGCGGTACAATGTCTGGTGCTATTGCGATGGGCAACAACAAGATCACTGGTCTTGCAACGCCCACTGATTCGGCAGATTCAACCACAAAAGCTTATGTAGACGGTATATTAGGTTCAGCCACTTCAGCAGCTACCTCAGCTACAGCAGCAGCCAACAGCGCAACCGCTAGTGCGAGCAGTGCGTCAGCAGCCTCGACCAGTGAATCAAATGCAGCAACAAGTGCGACTGCTAGTGCAAGCAGCGCAGCAGCAGCTGCAACAACTTATGATAACTTTGATGACCGCTATCTGGGTGATAAATCATCCGATCCTACTGTGGACAATGACGGTAACGCACTGCTAACAGGTGCGATTTACTTCAACACTACTAACGACAAGATGAAAGTCTACACAGGCGCTGCTTGGGTAGATGTTGCTCCTGTTGCCACGAGTATTACAGTCAGCCAAATCTCTGACTTAACAGTTGATGCAACGGAGTTAAACTATGTAGACGGTGTAACGTCTAACGTTCAAACACAGCTTAATACTTTAACGACCGCTGTTGAAAATGTATCTGTTACTAACGGATCTTTGACTAAGACTTTTGCAGCAGGTGAAACAGCAGACATTACTTTAAGCAGTGGTGTGCTTGTACCTAATGTTTCTGTTATTAAAGAAATATCTCAGACAGGTGCAACTAATAACAACTGGGATGCTTCGGCAGGTAGTTATACATTAGAAAACTCTGCTCCATCGACCAGTTTAAGTTTTGTTGGGTTTGATGTATCAGCAGCATCTTTTGTTGATAGCTTTAGTGTTGCATCTCAAGATGGAGGTGTAAGAGATTTATTTTTTAACGCTGACGGTACAAAAATGTTTATTATAGGCACAGATAACAATACTGTGTATCAATATACGTTATCCACAGGATTTGATGTATCTACAGCTAGTTATGATAATGTTAGTTTTTCTGTAGCATCGCAAGATTCACAGATATTTGGTTTAGCTTTTAGTGCCGATGGTACAAAAATGTTTATAGCAGGGAATTCAACCGATGCTATATATGAATACACCTTAACAACTGGGTTTGATATTTCAACAGCTTCTTACACGAGAAGTTTTTCTGTATCTTCACAAGACGCTGCTCCAACTGCCTTAGCATTTAACACAGACGGCACAAAAATGTTTGTTTGTGGCATTATAAACGATAATGTATTTGAATACGCTTTGACAACTGGGTTCAATATATCTACTGCTTCATACTCTCAAAGTTTTTCTATAACACCACAAGATACAACCCCACTGGGAATTTGTTTTAACACTGACGGTACAAAAATGTTTATTGTAGGAGCAACAAATGATGCAATTCTTGAATACACTTTATCCACAGGATTTGATGTATCTACAGCAAGTTTTGTAGATAGCTTTGGTGTAACAGATTCAGTTCCCACAGGAGTTCAATTTAGCGCAGACGGATTTAAAATGTTTGTTTCAGGTGGCACTGGAGATGCTATATACGAATACGATATTGCTAAAACCATCAAGCTTGGTACAGGCTCATTTGCTTCTGGAGATGTTGGTAAAACTATTATTGTAAATGATGGTCAATTTCTTTTAACAGCATCAAGCGGAACTTTTTCACAAGTCACAGCACCAAGTTCATACGCTACAGCATCTTCTGGATCTTGGGCTTTAAATTCAGTGATATATGACGCAACTAATGATGTGTTAAAGACTAGCGCGTATATAGCAGGATTTAATATAAGTAATTCAACTTATAGTAATTTTGGACTCAATGGTGGAACTACAAGTTTGAAAGGAGTAGCAATAAGCCCCGATGGCACAAAAATGTTTATAGCGGGTGGCAGTAATATGTTGGTGCTTGAATACACTCTTTCTACTCCTTTTGATGTCACAAGTTTTACATACGTCAGAAACTATAATACTAGCAGTCAAATCGTAGCAAACTTAGAAGATATAGCTTTTAATACTGACGGAACAAGTATGTACGCGCTTAGTATAAACTACGACAAAATTTTTCAATATACCTTAACCACTGGTTTTGACTTATCAACTGCAAGTTATGCTAGTAAAAATTTAGCAGTTGGTAGTCAACAAGCACTTCCAAAAGGATTTTGTTTTTCCAATGACGGAACTGTATTAATAAGTGTTGGACATACAGATTCCGATGCGGATAAATATAATTTAACTACACCATTTGATCTTTCTACTGCAAGTTTTGCAGGTGATGACCAAAGACTTTCGTTCGCATCTGTGGATGCTTATCCTGAAGCTGTTTCATTAAGTGAAGACGGTTTAACTTTACTTATGGCAGGAAGTAGCTATGACAGGATTTATGAATATCACTTGACTGCTCCTAACGTAATTGTAGGTGCAACTTATGTAAGATATTTTTCAGTTCAATCGCAAGAATCATCTTTAGCAGGTTTGTGTTTTGGCAATAACGGAACACAAATGTATATTGTAGGAACATCTCAAAATAGAGCATTTCAATATAGTTCTTTTGTTTCTAACATACCAACAGGTTATCAGCCTTGTATTAGCAGTAACATAGATACAACTTACTGGACTGATTTAAATTCAACCACAGCAACAGATGCTGTCGGTAACGGTAGCGTTTTCTACGCTGTGTCTACAGATAACAAAACAACGTGGAAAGTGCAAGATGCTACTGGTGCAGCGAGAAGCATTGTTAAGAATAATTCAGGAACTTATCAATATAACTCTAACGCAACATTCGGTTCAGAAACTTGGACTAACGCGACTACAAACACAGAAGTCTCTGCTTTAAGAGAATCAATGGCTGTTGCTGTAAACAAAATGACTAGCACAACGCTTAATGCTTTAAGTGACGCTAATCAAATTGCGCTTGGTAATGACTTAGACTTTGCAGCTATTTTATATATTGCCTCTGGTTCAACAGTACCGACATATTCTGGTACTGCTTTGAACTATGACGCAAATGTATTAAATCAAGGCGTTGTTCTTGGAACAGACTATAACTGGGATGCCCCTGCTACCAACAAAGTTAGAATTACTACAGTCGGTGCAGGTAACTTTAAAGTTAGGGTGGTTTGATGAATGATAGAAATCTCATTAGCTGTTGCAGCAGCAGAAAAAGCTTTCAAGCTCATAAAGTATGGAGTTGACAAAAGCAAAGAAATACACGAGATGCAAGGAACTATTGCAGCTTTCTATGATGCAAAAGATAAAGTTACTGAAGCTAAAGCACAGTCAGAAAACACATCTGCTGCAAACAAGATGTTCGCAAAAGATTCTGTCGAATCGTATGCGTTACAAGCAGTATTGGCAGAAGAACGAACTAAGAAGCTAGAGGCACAACTAAAGAGAATGTTTCAAGATAAAGGTAAGACTGCTTTGTATTCACAGATGATGAGAGTTAGGCAGCTAGAAAGATCAAGAAGATTACAAGCAGCAAAGGCAGCAGCAAAAAGAAAAAAAAGAATAGCTGACTTAACTTTTTTATTAATTATAACAGCCGTAGGAGTCGGTGCAATTGCGTTAATGATTGGATTTGTTGTTACAAAAATAAGCTAAGGGGATTTTATGAGTTTATTAGATTATTGCTCGACAGATCGGCAAAGAGAAATTATACAAGCCTGGTACAATCACAATCAAAGTGCAGTAGAAGCAGCAAAATCAATAGGTTGCGGTGATAGTACCTTTAGAACAGTTCTTCATAATGTAAGAATTAGAGCAGCAGCAAAAGGATTTACATTATATTTTGACGGGTCAAGGTTTGTTGACGAAGGTCATAGTTTAATTGGTAAGTCTACACTTACAAAAGATGACGAAGGCAATACGGTCTGGATTAAAACAAAAGCAGACCAGATAAAAAAAGACAAGGCATTTAGAGCATTTGTTCAGGAGTTATGCGAAGGCGTTAAGCCTATTAAAAGCAAGCCAAAAACTTCTAGACGTAAAGACGAATTGCTTTCTACTATTATAATTGGTGATGCTCACTTAGGAATGAGAGCAGACAGTGAAGAAACACGCGACAGAGATTTTGATACAAGCATTGCTTCAAGAGAAATTAAAGAAGCAATTAATGAGTTAGTAGAACGATCCCCTGAGTGTAGAACAGGGATGCTTGTACAAGTCGGTGACTTTACACACTCAGATGGTTCGTCGCCTTTTACGACAAAAGGCACACTGGTTGATGTAGATACACGTTTTGAAAAGGTAATGCGTGTTGCTGCACAAACAATGATATTTGCAATAGATAGGATGCTAACTAAGTGCGACACAATACAAGTCGCAATAGCTAGAGGAAACCACGACTCAGACACTGCTCTTGCGGTACAGTTAATTCTAGAGTTCTATTACTCTAAAGAAAAAAGAGTTAACATATTGAAGTCAAAAGGTTTTTTTCATTACCTCCAGTGGGGTAAGTGGTTGTTTGGAATACACCACGGAGATAAAGTAAAAGCAGCTAAGTTAGCGCAGATTATGCCAAGAGATATGCCCGCAGCATGGGGCGAAAGTACGCACAGACTTTGGTTTGTAGGACACTTTCATCATGCGTCAGTCCAAGAGTTTGAGGGAGTTACAGTGCAGAAGTTTGGTACATTAGCTCCACCTGATTCCTGGCACTCAGGTCAAGGATATGGTTCGGATCATACGATGAGTATGATTGCATTTAAGAAAGACGGGGGTAGGCACATTACTTGTACCTACGAAATACCAAAGCAGTATGCAGAGCCAGATGTGAAAATATGAGTGAAGAAAGATTGAGGCGTGTTGAGCATAAGATAGATGACCTTCAAGAAGCCATTGTTTCTTTGGCTAGAGTTGAAGAAAGGTTAGTTACTGTTTTTAACAGGCAGTCGTCTATCGAAAAGAAAGTCAATGCAATGGATGATAAATTGCAAGAGATGGCTTTTAAAACTGATAACAGATTTGGCGAAAGACTTTTCTGGATATTTATTGTAGGACTGGTAGCTTTGTTAACTAACTATGCAGGTGGATTATGAAACTTTTAGCACTAATACCTTTGGCTTTTTTATTCTCATGCTCATCTCTGGATATTGTAGGAGATGCAGTAACTAAATATTGTGAGCTTTCTGAAGCACAGAGAAATGCAAACAAAGAAGCCGTAGCAAAATCCGTAGCCCCTAACATGATAGAGATTACTTGTGAACAAAAGACTGATACAGAAGGCGTGTAAGTACGCATTACTTGCTTACGAAGAAGAGATTGAAGGCGCAATCAAGATTGAGTCTAGAGGCACATCTACGACTTGTTATTTTGTAAATGCGACTAATGAGCAATACGTCATCTTTCGCGGGACTCAGCAAGCAAGAGACTGGATCTTTAACATGACTGCATTCCCTTGGAGATATAAAGGGCGTTGGGTTCATGGTGGATTTATGATGGCACACAGGTCTGTATGGAAAGAGATACAAAAGCATCTTGATCCTAACAAAGAAATTATTTTTACAGGCCACTCGTTAGGCGCTGCTCTTGCGGAGTTGTCAGCGCATTGCTGCCGTAAGTTTGAAAAGACTCGTTTAATTACGTTTGGTAAGCCAAATGTTTTTATGCGTCCATCTAAAGCGAAGATGAAAAACTTAATCTCGCAAGTATCATTTGTCTGCGGGTCAGACATGGTCGCAAGAATACCCGCGATAGGTTACTGTGCAGATGCAGGACAAACCATGGTGTACTTTGATAACTGGGGTAAGACTTGGATAGACCCAGAAGATTCATATGTGCGAAAAGATAGGGGTATAGGCGATGCTATTTCAGACCACGACATGGCGGGTTACAGCCGTCTTACTACTAAGTTTTGTTCTGAGTAATTGTGCTATTAGTAATAACTTAAAGGATGGATACGACAAAGGAGACATAACAAAGGGTTTGGTAGAGGACGTTAAGATTTATTGTTCTAAGCCAGTTTCTTATATTCGTAAAGCAAAGAGAACTTTTTTATTTGCTTCAACAGGAATGATGTTACCAGACCCATGTCCGAAGTTATAGAGTTTCCACCACAGTCAGTAGAAGGATTAGAGGACTTTGCAATAGAAGTTGAAATTGAATTAGATACGTTATGTGCAGGATTGATGGAGCAAGGTATCCCGCCAATCTACTTAGTAGGAATGCTTCAGTCGCAGATACATTTTATATTAGCTGCGTTACAAGAAGAGGATGAAGAGTAATGGGAACTACGGTTAAATTAAAAGAAAGCAGCAATGTTTTTGATCCTGATACTGGACAGTTTTTTCCTGTAACTGCGCTTGATCTTTTTCGTCAAGGTGGAATAACAGCAAGAGATTACCCTGATTATTTTTCAGATGCTGTTAGGTCTGCTCAACAATCTGATGCTCTTCAATCTGCTGTAGAAGAAGGTAGATTGCCTGCTGCAAAAACACAGTTTAAGTATGGTTTTACAGATGACCCAGAAGTAGCTAAGGCAGATTACGAAAGAAGAATCCCGCAGGTTATAGCAGAAGGTGGTGATCCATCTATGCTGCAAGAAGCATTAGGAAAACTACAAACACAAGATCCTAATATTGTGCTTGATGAGGATGACGAGGGTGATGACAAAGAGTCTTTAACTTTTGAAGACTTTGTTAATCCGCTTCTTACATTTTTTGATCCTTCTACTATTGTTGGACCGCTTGGTCCTATTGATATGGGAGAGGTTGGTCCTTTTATCCCACAAGGAGGAGGTGATGATACAGGCATTGATGCAAGTGATAATGCAGGTGTTAGCACTACCGCTCCTGTTGTTCCTCCTGTTGCTCCTGCCGATCCTGTTCCTAGCACTGTTCCTGGTACTCAGCCTGATGGCGATCCTGAACCTGATCTTAAACCTGATCTTGATCCGACTCCCGATCCAACTGTGGTTTCTGATGAGATCGTTACTGACGATCAAGCAGTCGTAACTATTCCTGAGATTATTAAGCCAAAATCTACAGAAAGCAAAAGACAATTATTTGACATAGTCACAAGCGCAACGCCAATAACAGAAAGTATCTTGTTTTCGCCACAGTTTGTAGACTTAGATAATATTCAGCTAGGAATGTTTGACGCATTTCTAAAAGCCTCTGGAGGCAAGTAATGACATACTTGGAAGCAATTAATGGTGTCTTGCGTAGACTGCGTGAGGATGAAGTAGCAACAGCATTGGAATCAAGTTACTCCGCATTGATTGGAGACTTTGTTAATGACGCTAAAAACTTAGTAGAAGAGGCATGGAACTGGTCTTCACTAAGAAGCACAATTGCTTTTAATACTGTAGTAGGAACGTCAGAGTATTCTCTTACGGGATCTGGTATGGACGCAGTAGTAAAACACGCACTCAATGATACTAAGAACTCATTTATTAATTACAAGACAAAGGCGTACTTTGATAATGTTTACTACAATAATACACCTGCTGCGGGAAGCCCTGAGTGTTATACGTTCATTGGGACGGATGATAGCGATGATTTAAAAATCAAAGTATATCCAGATCCTAATGCTATTGAAGCTTTAAGGTTTGATATGGCTACGCCTCAAGCAGAACTTACTGCGGATGCTACTAAAATCAAAGCTCCTAACAGACCTATAGTGCAGTACGCATTTGCAATGGCTCTGAGGGAGAGAGGTGAGACAGGCGGTCAGTCGGCAGCAGAACAATTTGCCGTAGCCTCTAACGCTTTGGCAGACGCTATATCTATAGATGCAAACAGATTCCCAGAAGATCTAACGTACATGGTGGTCTAGATGGCTCAACAATTACAGAGCATTACAATCACAGCCCCTGGCTTTGCGGGGATTAATACCCAAGACGCTCCGTTAGCGCAAGAGCCTAGCTTTGCTGCTGTGGCTGATAATTGCATTATTGATAAAGAAGGAAGGATTGCTGCAAGAAAAGGCTATGACTTACTTAACGGTAATGACTTGTTAGGTTCGTCAGCAGGTGTAGAAGCATTGCATGAGTTTGTTGCTGAAGATGGAGACATTACTTTCTTATCGGCAGGTAATAATAAAATCTTTACTGGTACTACCACTATGGTAGACGTAAGCCCAGGAAGTTACACAATCACTACAAATAACTGGAAGATCGTATCATTTAACGACCATGCTTTTTTCTTTCAAAGAGGCTATGAGCCTTTATTGTACTCAGATCACGCAGGTACAGTAGAAAAGATGTCTGCTCATGCTCATGCAACAGGTACTCCCCCGCAAGGACATGAAGTGTTAGCAGCGTTTGGTCGCTTATGGGTAGCAGACTTTACAGCAGACAAGTCTACAATTTATTGGTCTGACTTATTAAACGGCACACACTGGTCAGGAGGCTCTACAGGCTCGATAGACATCACTAAGGTATGGCCTACAGGGTATGACACTATCGTTGCTCTAGCAGCCCACAATGGCTTCCTAGTGATATTTGGGCGTAACTCTATTGTTATTTACTCTGGTGCTGATGATCCCGCAACAATGACGCTAAGTGACACTATATCTAATATAGGTTGTGTTAACAGAGATGCCGTGGTTTCTACGGGTAGAGACTTAATATTCTTAGATGACTCTGGTGTACGAAGCCTAGCTAGAACGATACAAGAGAAGTCAGCACCTATTGGTGATGTTTCTAAGAACGTCAATAATGATATTAAGTCTTTGTTTGCTGCTGAAACAGGGAATATATCTTTACACTATTCGCCACAAGAGGCGTTTGTGTTACTTAACTTCCCAGTTCTTGCGGTAGTGTACGCATTTGATACACGATTCCCACTACAGGATGGTAGTTACAGAGCCACTACATGGTCTTCTATTAGTCCTTTAGCTTTTACTCATACTGTAAATGACAAAATGTACATTGGTGTAAAGGACGGGATAGGTGAGTATAAGACTTACACGGACAATACAGCGAGTTATCAGTTAAGTTACTTTAGCCATCCGTTAAGCTTTGGCAATACTTCTAATCTTAAATTCTTAAAGAAGATTAACTTAACTACATTTGATGGCGCAGAGTCTACTGTAGTCTTAAACTGGGCGTATGATTATTCTGGCGCATACAAGAAACAAGCGTACACATTACCCCAATCAAACGTAGGTCAGTACAATATATCGGAGTTTAATACGACAGCAGAGTATTCATCTTCAATATCTTTAATTAACCGACAAAAGATTAATGCGTCAGGACAAGGAACGGTAGTAGCGATTGGCGCGGAAACTACAATTGATGGTAAACCCATTGCAATACAAGAGATTAACATTCAAGCCCTTATGGGAAGGATAGTATAAAATGTCGAATTACACTAAATTGACGAACTACGCTGCTAAAGACTCGATGGTCAGCGGTAATCCTGCCAAGGTGATTAAGGGCGTAGAAATTGGAGCAGACTACGATGCCATTGCTGTAGCAGTAAACAGCAAATCTAATAGCGCATCGCCTACTTTTACTGGTACTGTAACGGTAGCTGACTTAACAGCTACTGGTACGGTTAGCTTATCAACTATAGATGGTGGTACTTACTAATGGCTCTCGAAGATATGCAAAAAATGTTTATGGATAATCGAGGTTTGATTGGTGCGTTGGGCGGTGCAGCAGCGCAGGAAGCTATCATCCGAGATGTTCAGAAATTAGGTGAACAAGACTTACGAACTGTCTATGGTGATAGACCGCCTTCTACTCTTGCGGGTGGATTGATGGGCGAGATAGGCCGTCAGTCTGCATTCAAGCCTTTTACCGTAACTACTCCCACAGGAGGAGCGACTGTATCAGGTGCAGGAGATGTTACTCTTGGCATGACTCCAGAGCAGGAAAGAGTCAGGCAGCAACTAACAGGGTTTGGCGAACAAGCATTTGGATTCTTGAGTGATCCTGCCCAAAGAGAGACAGAGCAGTCTAATCTCATAGGTATGCTTACACAATCTCCCGCAGCTAGGTCGGCAAGAGAAGCAGAGATACGCACTGCACTACAGGCTGCACAAGCTCCAGAGCAGGAACGTGCAAGGCTAGGACTTGAGCAAAGACTTTTAGGTCAGGGTCGTCTGGGTGTAGAGACATCTATGTTTGGTGGAACGCCAGAAGGACTCGCATTAGAGAAAGCCATACAAGAGCAGCAAGCACAAAACGCACTAGCTGCAATGCAACAGGCTAGAGATGAGCAAGCACTAACATCATCTCAGACTCTTGCGGGACTACAAGAGATGCGAGGTCGTACAGGACTAGCAGGTGATCTAGGTCTACAAGCTTTGCAGTCTTCTTACCTACCGCAACAACAATTAATCTCTTCGTTGATGCCAGGATTAGAGGCTTCTCGATTAGAATCAGCCCTAAGAAC
>Ga0115546_1000996_pt1 | contig 18284 bp, 17 predicted proteins | sample COGITO_mtgs_1004_FD_87186 | JGI IMG/M metagenome (GOLD analysis project Ga0115546, IMG submission 87186) | Pelagic marine microbial communities from North Sea - COGITO_mtgs_100413 | ecosystem: Environmental > Aquatic > Marine > Epipelagic | place: Germany:Helgoland, sampling site Kabeltonne...
AGCGCTAGTGTCGCACCTGTCCCAGTACATGTTTCTTCTGTAAAATTAGCAAACATTATGCTTCCCTTGTAATTGTTATGTTACCACCACCGCTAACAGCATCTTCCACCCATACTATATAGCTAGAAGAAATAGCTGGTAGTTGGACAGTTGAACTAGCCACGGTAGCATGAACTATGTTTATCTTTGATGTATCTAAATCTGTTACTAAGACTACGTTAGTAGCTTGATCTGCTTCTATGAGGTTAACTATAGGACCAACCTCTGGCGTAGCACCTCCACCACCAGATTGACTAGCAGTTATAGCTCTTTGTATCTTGATTAGATGTTGCTTCATTTCTTCTTGACTAACAAACCCCTCTAACTTCTCATCAGAGACATCTATTGTATTGGTTATCTGCTCTACTACTGGCCTATCTTCTGGTTTAGTCTCAGGTAGAAATCCTTTAATGAAGTCTTCCATCTCTGCGGGATCTAACTTCTCCACTACCGTTGTATGTTCTATCTTAGTCTCAGGGAGAAGAGGAGTAACAGCTTCAAGTATATCAGACATCTGAGGAGCGTCTAAGCCTCTCTCACCATCCTTTCCCTTCTCAGGGATAGGTAAGGTTATCTTCCCTAGTATACGTTCAATGAGCGAGCTGTCAGAGGCTTCTAGGGCTTTCTCTAGCTCTTTAAGTTTCTTCCTAGCTCTGACCTTCGCTACTGCTATTTGAATCTTACTTGGCATTGAGCTTCCTTAGTTCTACAGCTATCGCTGCCGCTTCTTCATCAGAGGTAGCATTCTGTAGAGCATTGATTAAGTCTTTAGTCTCTGAGGTTATACCTGCTTCTTGCATAGCTTGAGCAATAGCTTCTTCTGTTACTACAGCCTCAGAAGAGGGAGAACCTATCTCATACCTAACTGGCTCTGTTTTTATAATGAATCTTTCATCAACACCTATATCAGAGTTCTTAGAGATTTGATCTAATACCAAGCTTGTCACTAGTTCCTTGTCTGAACCAGAGGCTTTAGCTGTAGCATTGAGAACATTTGTTACTACCTTATTACCTTCTACGTGTCTTTTAAAACCTAGAAGAGATTGCTTAACTTGTTCCACTTTAGTATCGCTTGGTTCCTTACCTAATGTTTGAGAAGTAAGGCTCTCTTTGATTATCTTATCAGATACTAAATCTACTTGTATGTTCTTAGTAGTAGGTTTCATACTGAGAGTGAAGAGCTTCTTATCACCAGCAACCGAAGGAACTGCATTTCTGTAAGCTTTATCTATAGCTGGGATAAAGGAACCAGAGTTAACTGTACCGAAGAATCTACTTGCGTAGTCCCCAATCTTGTCTCCAATCTCTTTCCTAGTAGATTCACTGAATTTTTTAAAACTGGTATCTAGTATACGCCCTATTACAGAATCTACTGCGTGAGGTTTGAATTGCCCAATTTTTGGGGAGTTGATAACATCATCCATTGTCTTTGTCAGATTAGAAGCTATAACATTATACCAGTCTTCTCTTCCCTCACCTATTACACCATCCATAATATCTTTAGATACTCTATTCACTTCTTCTGTTATAACTTCTGTAGCTTCAGCTTCCGTACTGCTAACTGGCGAACCATCAGAACCTTCATTGTTTCTCCATAACTTAGAGAGGAAACTATCTTTACTTTCTGGCGCTGGCAATAAACTCCCCTTTATGGTCCTCTCTATTGAGCCTATAACTGTACTCGTTGCTTTTATTGCTGATGCACCAACAGAGGATTTCAATGTACCAGCATCCATAAAACCAAGCTCTATTAAACTTGTCACTGTCCTAGTAGGACCATCTTCTAACAGGTTACTCTTAACGACAGTTAAATCATTTTTCATTCTTTTTTCAAGAAGTTGGAAGTATCTATCTCCCGATGTAACTGAGGTTAACATATCTACATAATCGTTGTACTGTGTGGTTAGGTTAGCTGTACCTGCTAATAGTTCTGAACGTACTAGAGGAGATTGTTCTGCTGCCATAGCTGTTATTTGATTATTAATATTAGTAGTACCAGTAGTAATAGCAAGAACTAGTTGTTCTTTTCCTTGATCTATTGTTATTCTCTGTGAAGGATCTGTTGAGTTTATCCTATTCTTTATACTAGCTAGCTCCTTGTCTACTTCTAATCTCGCTGCATTAGAGATACTAGATAATATAACCTTAGCGTGTTGTCCTGCTACGAGGTTATCATTAGCTATAGTCTTCCCGCTTTTTTCCAGAGTTCTTAAATCTGCTTTATGATTCTCTATTTCTAGGGCAAGAGCTTGTTGGTGCTTAACATATGTATCTCTTCTCTCTTGATTCTCTGGAGTAGCTCGTGCATCCCCTATTTCTTGAGCTACAGAATCGTTATAATCTCTTTCTGCCTTACTCCTGCTAAGTTCTGCGTCAATAGTTTTCTGTAAGAGAGGACCACCATGCGCTGCTTTAGCTGCTTCTTCTTTAATAGTCAATTGATCTACAGCACTGAAGTTACTTAGTAGTTTATTCTGTGCCTTGTTGATCTGGTGAGAAGAAAACTTTTGATCAGCCATTAACGTTTTCTGTGTAGAAAGCTTAAGAACAGTTTGAGCCATACTCTCTTGTTTCTGTAGAGCTGCTATCTTAGCTTCCTTAGCATCAGATTTAGCTTTCAATCCTAAACCAAAGCTAGCTAGTCCAACTACGTCTTGTGCTGTAGTGCTGTTCTGTGTGAAGTCAGGAGCCTGTACTTGAGGTACATCTATCCCTGTTACTACATCCTTAGCAAAACTTGCCATTATTCTTGTGCCTCTGTTATTGTAGCAATTATATTCTCTGCTGCTGCCGCTTGTTCTGGAGAAGTGTCAGGACTTCTTGCGTAATCTTCTAGTAATTCAGCATAAGGTTTTATATCTTTCATTGGACCTCCTAATCTCTCCAACATACCCTTGTCACCTATCAGTACTTTTATCCAATGGTCTGTTAAAGTATTAGTCACTCTCTCTCTTTCTGAGTTTGTAATTGCTAGGTTTCCAACAGCATTCACCTCTTCCTGTACTAAAGCTCTCCATTTATCTAAACTCTCTGGATCATCTGCTTTTACTATATCCATGAACAATCTTCTACCTGATTTTACAAGAGCATCTGTTAAAGCTTTATGTTCTGTTCTCTCTAAATAGTCTTCTTTATTTTGTCCTTGATCTAAAATAGAAGCATACTGATTAAAACCCATAGTCTTCCATATAGCCGCTTTAAGTCCAGCTCTACCACTAACCTTCCCGCTCATCTTACTAAATCTAGCTTCCATCTCATTCATAGCAAAGCCTAGATTAATGTCTCCACCTGTCTTAGCTACCTTAGCTACTACCTGCACAGCCCTCATAAGCTTCTCAGGAGTGTCATACACCTCTGATTTTATAATAGGAGGAATAGCCTTAAAAGCATTAGTTATGTTACTGAACGTGCTTACAGTGGCTCCACCGAGAGCATCTATTGCATCTATGCTTAATTCTCCACTCGCTACCATTTTCTGTATAACACTGTAATAATTAACTACGTTATCAATACTACCTCCGGGGCTTATACCGGATGATATAGAGATAGGGTCTTCTGTAGCTGAATTTAATATCACATCAAACAAACCACCCATTACAGCATTACTTAAAGCTCTTGCTTCTGGTGTTTTAGGGTTAGCTAAATCCTTTGGTAATTGTTCGTGCATAAACTGTAAGCCTGTTCTACCTAGACCACCAGCTCCGAATACACCAAAATATATAGCTACTGTTCTTAATGCCTCCGCTTGTGAGCTTGCAAACACTGTATTAACATTAGCACCTCCAGCTTTAGCAATTATCTTTGTCCCTTGATGTCCTAATTTCATCAGATGTTGTGTGAACTGCATAGCAATACCGAGAGGATTACCTTGCTTCTCAAAGGCTAATAGATCACTACTATTCTGATTCTGTGTGAAATCTCTTGTCGTTTGTCTTACTGACTCCCAAAAATCTTGTCCATGTTTTGGACCTTTGAAATGCTTGAGTTGCTTCCTGTAAGCTGCTGACCACCAACCTAGCATAGTTAAATCAATACTCTTTGCTACTAGGCTAGTAACACCCCTCCCTAGCTTCTTTATAGGATTAGCAAGAGAAGCTAGTCTTCCGCTTTTTATATGTGTAGCATGAGTAGCAAACCTTAGCAGGTTATCTAAATCGCCAGAATTCCCAAATATACCTGATTCTTTAGCTCTCTTAACAAACATATTAGCTTCAGACTCCGATACATTAAACCTCTTCGCAAGTTTACTAACTATAACATCGTAGTCAACACCTTTACCTATTGTCTGTAGTCCCCTGATAAGATGGTAAGAATCTTTCATAGCTCTTAATCCATCAAACCCTTGTGTAGCCATTAAACCAAAAGCGCTGAATACATTCTGTGGTAGCTGGAAACCCATACCGTAAGCAATGCTCATTAAAGAAGTTATGCCTTTACTTTTAGCGACTGGATTAGACTTAGCAGCTTTAGTTAAGCTCTCACTTGCTATCTCAGCTATAAAGTTATCGTTAGCTCCCATACTCTTAGCCATTCTAGCTAGGTCTGCTCTTACCGCTCTTACTCCTTCAGATATCCTCTCTGAACGTATAGCAGAGATATTGTAGTGTAAAGTATTAGCATCATTCTTTAAAACAGCAGGGTCTATACCATCTTTCTCTATAGCTAAGTTATCCCATATATCATCTAAGGTATTGGGAAACCCTTCTCCTTTCTTTGTACCTTTCATGTACTTACTATATTGATTCATCCACCGAGTAGATAAAATCTCTTCTGTTTGTGTAATAGGTAATTGAGCCGTGTTGTGTATACTTTTCTGGAATGCTTCACCAACAGATAATAAAGTATCTTCTTCTGGTAATCCATTCTTACCAATCTTACCTATGAGTGCTTGCTCTCTTCTTTTCTTTAACCAGCTCTGTCCACCGTTACCGCCAGCAGATTCATCTAGTAAATTCTTTAATTCTCTTGAGTCTTTAATCTCAAAGGTTCTTCCTGCGTGTTTATTTCTTAAGTAGTTAGCTAGTTTCTTAGCTTGACCTTGTGTTTTAACTATACCAATAGTCTCCGAGCCTTTAACCTCGACACCATTAAGCTTTCTAGCTACACCTGTCTCTATAATAACCTGACCTTCTGTATCATAGAATCTCTCTACAGCGTAACCTTTTCTTCCATAGTTAGGGAACTGAGGTAGCTCTTGTATATCTATATCTTTCAAGCTACGGATAACAAGATGAGAATAAGATCCATCTCCATTCAATCCACTCTCAAACTTAGAGCTTAACTTAACAACTCTTCCACCAGTCTCGTATGTACTGTCTAAGAAGTCCTGTGTTAAAGGAATAGAAGTGTTACTGACAGGATCAAATATATGACTACCTTGTACAACATTGCCTTCTATTAACTCTTTTGTTAAAGGCTCTCCCGCTTCATCTACCTTAAGAACGGATAGCGTAGGTTTCTCAGGCATAACATGACCGAAGAATTCTGTATCACCGACTGTTAATTGCTTGTGATTACCTCTCGCCAGCTTCTTTCTTAACTCACTTGATCTAATCATCTGCATACCATCAGCGGTAGCTCTATAACTCCTGTAAGCCTCTATAGCATCTTTCGATATTCCCGGATACCTTCTTCTCAGTGTCCCAGCATCGAAAACTAGAGCTAGTTTCTCTCCTTCTGCTATAGCTCTCCATGCGTTCTTTATATCTGTTTGATCTAACTTCTCTGCTACCTTGAAAAAAGGTTTAGCTACATCTATAAGATCTGATTTAATCTGACCTGAAAGATCTTTAGACCAACTAAACATAGCTTGAGGATGCATACCTTCGCCAATATTGTTCACTGATTCACTCCAGCCAAACAGACCTCTATTTATTCTATGTCTCTCAACTGTTAGTTTTTCTCCTGTGACATTAGAGAATACTCCAGCATCTTTACCACTTAGTACATGTTTTCTTTCTACTTCTACCCATGCCTTACCTTTACCTTGTATTAGTTTAGCTGTCTCCCCTTGCGCTTTGAAGTTAGAGACTAATAACTCTGCTTGAGCTACATCGTCAAACCCTTCTTTCGAGTTCTTCCCGAACCGCATAACTGCTGTACCTAGGCTGAGATTGTCTTTAGGTGGTTTAACAAAAGACTTATCAATATGAGGATAACCTTTTGTAGCTTCCACTAACTCTTTCTGTAACTCAGCTATTCTCACTCCTCTATTACTAGCAGGACCAATCAAGTTAATATCAAATCCACCTTGAAAGGTTTCTTCTAATTCTTTAAGTCTAGGATTTGTAGTCCTTGGAGGCAGTGATGTATCGTCTATGTGACCAGTCATCTTAGGACCAGCTCTTTGTTTAATAGCTTCTACGTCTAATCCAACACCATCTAGAACCTCATCAATCTTACCTTCTTTAGTAGTCTTTAGGATTGTCTCTATAGTACCTTCTTGTCCTTGTTCTAATACATCTCCTAGTGATCCTCTCTTAGATATAACATCTACATCAGGATTCAAAGAAGGAGCTACCTTAACTTTCAAAATATCACTAGCTGAAGTTGCTATAGGTTTAGCTTTACCAAACATCTTACCAAAGAACCTTCTAAATATGGTCTTACCAGCTCTGCCTAGATCTGCTGCACCTAGTGCATCAAATATTACAAGACCGTTCAATGCGAGATCGTCCACATTCTTCATACCTAAGAAGCCTTCCTCTGTCCTTACCTCTTTTATTGTATTAATCAGTGTTCCAAGTACAGCAGCATTAGTTAATTGATTCTCACCAATACCAAATTGATTCTGTCTGTCAACTAGAACAGAGACCATCTTATCCAGAATAGCTGCCTGATCTGCTGGAGTTTTATTACTCATATGTTCAGATACCAGATCTACTGATACAGAGGGAAGTAGAATACCAGTTAGATTAGAGCTAACTCCTGTGACTTCACCAGCTACATTAGCTAGCGTAGCTGATTCAGCAAAGGGCTCTAGAATAGCCAGTCCTAGATCACCTAATATACTACCTATCGACATCTCTTCAAGCATAGTATCTAAAGCTACTTGTGCTCTACCTAAAGCTTGCTGTTTAACAGAGAAAGAGGTTAAGCCTTCCACTGTCTTTCTAATCTGTTCTGCTTTCTCTTCTGTAGGTGCTTCTTGAGATTCTAATAGCTGCCGAGTAACACTCTTACTAGCTTCCCATGCTTTCCATTCTGCTGTAGTAACCTTATTATTTCTTAAGTCTCTCTGTAGTCCTTCTAGGTCTACATTCTCCATAGCAAGATGGCTACCCGTAATCTTATCTGCTTTGTCTTTTAGTACCTTCTGTTTCCCACTATCTATAGCTGTCCTATCTCCGATAGCTGCCATATTCATTATCTGCTTATGTGCTTCTTCCATCTCTGGGGAAGCGAGAGGAACCCCTTGCCCTAATAAAGCAAGCGTACCTTCCTCTGGAGATACTGTAGGTGACTGCTGTGGTACTGGGGCAGTGAAATCCAATGCAGAGTCATCTACCAAGTCTCTTTGAAATAAATCAGTCACTTATTAAGTTCCCCCGAAGTAAGTAGTAGCTAACCCAGTGACAGCCTGTGAGTCTTGTGCTTTTCCAAAAGCCTTTGCCGATGATTCCATTCTAGCATTAGCTTGTTGCGCTAAAGTTGAGAGAGTCTGAGCAAAAGCTATGTTACCGCCAGCTTGACTCTGTATAGATCCTAAAGCACCTTGCACAGCACTTGAACCTCCTACACCTGTACTCTCTGCTTGTTGCGAAACATCAGCTCTTGCTATCTGAGCCTGTCTTATTTGCTCTATAGCCTGTCTTCCAGCTTGGAGCTTTTTTGACTTAGCTTGTATCTTCCTAGCTCTGGCTGCTTCTTTGCGCCCTTTCCTAGCCTGATTAGCTCCACCAAGTATTGTTAAATCTAGTGCGTCACCCATTATAACCCCATTATAATCTTATCTTCTGTCTCTAACTTAGGATAGAAACCAAAGAGAGAAGCCACTTTCTGAGACTTCTTGTTTTGTTTGTTGATACAACAATGGATATCACCTTCTACATCATCTCTCAATTGACGAAAATCTGTCAACATCTCTTTATATACTCCAGAGTTCCACTTGAATATATCAATATGGCAGACCAAGAAACCTGCTAATTCAGAAAGAGTAAATTCATAAGTGGTAGTCTTGATACTACCTATTACCTCTTCCTTCATTACATCTTTCCTTTGATCGACCATTGAACCGTATATCCTGTTAGTTGCATATCCTTACCGCTCTCTTGTTCAAATCTTAAACTAAGAGCTTTCCCTCTACCCAATACTTTATTTTTTGTTGTTATAACGCTCTCACCAGAATCAAAGACTCCAGCTCCAGCAGGGATAAAGGCTCTTCTAAATCTATAAGCTTGTTGTGCTGGACTCCATCTCCCATTAGCTGAACTATTATTCCAGTCCCATTTAGCTCTTAACTGACAACCTGATTGCAAGTCTAACTCAAAGCTACCAGAACCATCTGCCACCCAGTTCTCTTCTGTCTGGTTGAAATGAACACTGATGTAAGGAGCTGTCTTAACATTACTAGGCTTATCTAGAGCTTCATAACCTGTCTCAATGTAAGCTGTAGGGTAGTCAGCACTAAAGTCTTGGAAGGCTGTGCTCGTCTTAAATGAGAAATCTACGCTGTAATTCTGTGTACTAGAAGGAGAACCAGCTACTATAGTTAGATAAGTTACCTCATCAGACTCCGTAGCCTTATTTGTGCTAACACCATCTACTATGAAATCACCAGCTGCTTCTGTTAATATTGAATTGTATTCTTGAGGCCACATACCACCAGTTCTTAAATCTAATACCAATGATTTATCATGTGCAAACTTATAGCTTGTTGCTGATGTTTGATCACCAGAAGCATAGAACCATTCTACTTGCTTCTTAATCTTATCATGTACACCACTGCTCTTCTGCTTAGAGATAAGAGTAATACTATTATAGAAAGTTTGTAATGTGCCTTCTATGATATTACTTACCTCTGGCTTACCATACTGATTAGTAGCTACCGAGAAGATACCTTCTGTAGACCAGAAATAATGTACATCTTCTACTGCTACAACGCTCTGAGGGGATGCTAGTCCCGAATGAGATATTTGCTCTCTGAAATGATTAGTAGCTGTGAACCCTGTATCAGGACCACTAACATACCATATACCATTCTGAGCATAGACAATAACACCATTATTAAAAGCTTCTACTTGTATGATGTTAACAGCCTCGTTTATCTGTAGTACACCACCATCTGTAGCTAGTAAGTCAGAGAGTTGTTCTGCTGTGGGATCATTTCGTTGAAAGCATCTGTTAAGGAAATCTATACTTTCTCCTTCCATTACTTGCGAGAAGTAAAGAGAGTTCTTCATACCATAAAACACTCTACCTGCTGAATAAGTACAACACGTAGGGCGCTCATCTATTGTTTCTATTGGGTCTGTTAAAGCCATTTAAGTTCCTATGGTAGAGTTACAGGAGGAGTAGTTGTACCGCCACCAACGACTATACCACCACCACCACCGCTACTAGAAGAACCACCTGATGTCATACCAGAACCTGAAGGGGTAGCTAGTATTGTTGCTCTATCTATATTAAAAGCATCAACCACGTAATGTCCTCTTCCTGCTGGTGTACTACCGAAGGTTTGATCTCTTAGCCATTCAGCATCAAAGATAAGATCACCAGAGCTTTCCACCATACCTAACCAAACAATATCTGAGTTAGAAGGGTATTCACTGGTCCATTGTGTCTGATATTCTGCTATCGGATCTGATTCTGTCTTACTACCTGCTGTTAATCTACGTTGTTTGTACCAACCCTGATTATATAAGTTATATTTATGATCATCTGTAAGAGTAGAAGGATGTTCATCTACTTCTAAACCATCTTCAATACCTATAGTATCTCTGATTTTTAAGCCTAATACTACAGGTGCTACATTCGTACCATCATATTGGATGATAACAGGGTCTATTTGCTCTGATGTAACTAAGAGATTACCCTTTACGTTAGCGAACACTACTCTTGTAGGCTCTAGTAAAGCTGCTGTACCCTTCACTGTTCCAGATAAAGCATCTGTTAAATCATATCTTTCTGTATGTACTGCTACTGTAGGGTCACTTAGTTGATCAGTATCAAAGAAATATAACCATTCTGATATCTGTACAACAATCCAATCTAATGCAGGGTCTCCACCAACACCTTCCCATAAGAAAGATTGTATAGCTACTAGGTGGTCACTTGTATTTCTAGTGTCAGCTAAACGAGGGAGACTAGACCTACTCATTCCCTTACGAGGTCTTACCATCTGAGGGTTATAGTCAATCTCCATGTTAAGAAGATCAGGGCTATACTCCTGTGGGAAATGCAAGAGGTTAGCTTCAGCATTTAAACCCTTTACAGGTAATACATATTCCTTATCTCCTCTTGCTCTAGGCATCTACTTACTCTCTTTTTCTGGTTGCTTTAGCTTACTTGTTCTCTTCTTAGCTGCCGATACAGCCTTCTTATATTCTTTAGCTTGCTTTACTTCTGGAGCTACAAGAGGCTCATTGTCTTTGTTTAGATAAGCTGTTACTTGCGCTCTGATCTGTCTCTCATCTGTCCACTTACCTTGTAAACTAGGAGGTAATTGACCACCACCCACGAAGTAAATTGTCCGTAAGCTCTCACCTTCTTTAACTCTAAAGGCCACTTCTTTACCTGATCTAGTTTTACCTACAATAGTCTCTTTATACATACTACCTGCCATACTTCCGTTTCCTGCTGTCTAATCCGTCAGAGCCAATTCTCTGCTTCTTTCTTGCTTTCATTATACCCATCTTAGCCTTACGTGCTGCTGTATGACTAGGTTCTTCTCTCAACACTTCACTTGCTTCTGCTATTACAGCATTCAAATAAGTCATATGGAAGTGCTCTGGGAAGTCTATTACATACGTGCCGCTAGGAGTCCAGCTTCTCTGCTTAGATACTACAACACCAGACTTACTAGATTGTAGAGTTGAATCTACATCCGAATCAAATGAATCAAATACTAATAGAGAATCATCAAACGAAGTGAAGAACTGAGGAGCTGTCTTATTCTGTATTACCATCTTATAACCACTTGAATCTGTGACTATCTGTGTGTTTGCTTGATTTGTACTTCTATTACCAACTTCTGTTAAGAAATCTTGAGGTCGTTTATAGGGAATTTGCTTTAAGTTTAGTGTACTAGCTCCGGTTGCTCCAGTAGCTACATTGTACATTACTTGTGAATCTTTGATTCTTAATGATGAATCAGGGAGTTTTAAATAATTAGGTCTAGTTGAATCAGCTAACGCTTCTAGTTGAATTATCTCTTGTGTGAGATCTGAGGAGAATACATCATTAACTAAATCATAGAATACTTTCTCAGCTATAGATGATACTTGCAGTGATTCTATAGTATCGTCAATATTGGCTACCCGAAACCCATCTGAGTAATCCATGTAGAAATTGACTACTTCTAACAAGGTTAGTGTTGCCATATAATATATACCTCTTTTATTGAAATGTCAAGTATTATTTTTAAAAGAGAGGAGATTTCTCCCCTCTCCTTAGTTTTTCTAGTTGATATATTCCACGATTAAGCGGAAAGCACCAGCAGTAACAGTACCACCAGTAACAACTACGATAGCAGCACGTTCAGCTAGAACAATACCTCCACCGATTTGAGCACCATCACATACGATAGTTGTATCAGCTAGTAAAGCAGCTTGAGCTACTGCTACGTCGATACCATCTAAATCAATAGCACCGCCACCATCTGCTTGATATGTACCAATAGTCATAGTACCAGAAGTACCAGCCATTGCTGTATCAACGATTAAGTGAGCTGAGACAATTTGAGAACCCGCTGGCAATAAAGCCAACATCTCATTATCTGCATCAACAGCAGGAAGATCATCATAGTTGAAAGAGAAACGTAGTTCCTTCTTCTGACCAGATGATTGTACTTCAGCACCAAACTTGTTCTTAGCAGGTTGTGCACCATAGATGGTTTGACGACCACCAACATTTTCTAAAGCCATGTTATTTCTCCTATGAGTTATCAGTGATTAAGCAGATTAAAGATTCAGGTCTATATAAAGCAAAACCCCAGTAAGCTGTACTTGACCAAGCATCACGCTTCTTAGACTCTTGACGCTCGAAAGCAGCAGTAGGTCTTTGACGAATAACACCCATCATTGGCTTACAATCTTCATCAGCTATACACATAGCGATACAAACTTCTGAACCAGCTAATGTTGCTACGGTGTCAACCGTTTCAGCAGCAGTGCTAACAGGAAGTAAGTTAGACTCGAATACATCAAAGCCATGTACATCACGTACATATTTATGATCACGAGAGAAACCAGTCTCTAACAATCCTTCAAAGCGAGGGCTATCTGCAACTAATACAGCACCAGAGCTTAGTAAACCTAATTTGTAAGCCGTTTTAGGGTCTACAATTAAGATTCGACCAGAAGCAGGTACATTGGCTTTATCGAAGCTTAACTTCAATTGAGCTACAGCATCTACGAAGTTCTGTGCTGTGTAACCAGTTGCTAGAGCGATTCTATGTGGTTGGCCGTTGATAGAGTTAGTATCAGCAGCAGTTTGAGTACCGTTAGCAGCTACATAAAGCTCTGCTTCCATGTCCTTACCAAATGCTAATGAGCTAGCTTTAGTACGCTTTGCCCATAGACGATCAGCAGAACCACCAGCATCCATCTTAAGTTTATCTGTTACGAAGAAACCATCTGCCTTATAATCTGTTAATGTTAATGTGATACGAGAAGTATCAATAGCTGAGTAATCAATGTCTGAACCTTCTGAATAATCAGATACAGTTGCTTGACCAATTTGATCAACATTGAAAGTATCTCCCACTGGGAAGTCGGAGGTCATGTCGTTCATGCCTACTAAGCCAAGCAAGTTATCCTCGAAAGATTCTTGTAACATCTCTCCATAGATTTGTTGCTTAACAATGTTAGCACTGTTAGTAGTATTTTGACTCATTGTAAAGTTTCCTTATAGTTAGTTGTACGTTCCACCGCTCTTCTTCAGAGCTTCTAGGATTGTACTTGAGGTTGGTTTTTTGCTATAATCCATGTGTCTTTCAGGAGCGTTATTATGGATACTAGCTGTATTGAATGAACCCGAAGGTGCTGATTGTGGTGCAGAAGGACTTATCTTCATTGATTCAAGTAATAACTTAGCTGTTACAGGGTTCTTAGCCATATCAAATATAGCTTGATTACTAATACCTAGCTCCTTAGCTTTAGCAGCCATAGCATCGTCAGTCTTATCCCCATAAAAAGCTGTTAGCTTCTCACCTGTTTCTCTGTAGGTACTCTCAGCTAAGGTTTCTGCTGCCTTTCGACTAGCTTCTTCTTGTTGTGCTGCGAGCTGTTCCTGCATCTTCTTTATAGCAATCTCTCCGATCTGTTCCTCACTAACAGGAGCGGTAACTCCACTAGGTTGGTTCTCTTGAGGTACTTGCTGATTTTGTAGCTTGGCTAAAGCATCATCAATCTTAGTACTCTGAGCGACTTGAGCTTCTAAAGCTGCTAGCCTTTCTTTGTATCCTTGATTCTCCGCTTCAATAGTACTGATGTGTTGGTCAGCATTTTGTATCTTAGTTGCTGCTGATTCTGCATCAAAACTACGTTCGCCTACACTAAATGTCAACTGGTCAGTTGTTTGTTCTGGCTTTTGGTCAAAGCTCATTTGTTGCTCCTGTACCTTTATTCAAGGTCTTTGATTAGTTGTCGGAGTTGTTCACGTTTACCTAAACGCTTTGCAATACTCCAACGGGATTGAAAATATGATAACGGTGAATCCTTTTCATCTTCAACAATAAGTTTGGTCAACTCACTCTCTAGATGTTCCACCATCAATTCTGCAACTGGGTCTGCTTTCCACTGCTTATACAATTGCATCAATTCTGCTTTTCTTTCTTTTTCTACTTTAATTAAGAAAGAAGGTACTCTTACTGTAGCCATACTAATCCTTTTTCTTGCCTCTGCTTAATCTACGCTTTTTTGCTTTTGCTGTAGATGGTAATTTAGCTCTTTCTTTTTTAAGAGAGTTTTCTAAACTAGTCCTGAGTTTCTTAATTTCTGGTGTTTGCTTCATTTTCTTCACTTTGTTCAGACCAGTAGAATTAGACGTACCCTGTAATATCTGATTGATATTCTTCTGTACTTTTTTCTTATCTACCGCTTTTTTGTTTACTGGTTTCTTAGCCATTTTCTTTACTCTCCTAACTCTTGATTAATCATCTCTTCCTCTAGACTTGGTTGACTAGCTGCAAGAGCATTGCTTTGTTCTAACTGATTAGCGATTTGTTGTGCTTCGCTTTGTTCTATTATCTGAGCAAACTCCTCAAACAACCCTGTATCATGTGTCTCTAGAAGCTCGTTGATAAGCTCTGTAGCACCTTTACCTGATGTATGCAGACCAATAACCTGAGCTAAAGGAGTTGCTGAAAGCTGTGTTAGAGTGCTTAACATCTGGTTCTTACGTGCAAATCTCTTAGCCCCTCTAGGAATTAAGATACCATTAACTGCTAAATCTTCTTTTGTTATATTTAACATCTCAATGAAACCAGCTTCACTTTTATTAGGGACTTTAAAGGCTGCACCGAAGTTATCATAAGCTAGTTCTATCTCTGCTTTTAAGTGATTCTCTAATGAACTTCTCTCAAAATCTGCTGCCTTGTCCACAAAGCCCCTCATACCGCCCTCAGTCAACGCTGTAACTTCCCCTAGGGTCTTTTCACCTTGAGAGCGAAAGCCCGTTAGATCGCTCGGTAGGCGTGCTGCTGAACGTGCATCGTGCTTGAGTCTATCTTCGTGTAGATCTGCTGATAAGAATTGAGTGTTTATAGACAGTTCTCCTACACCTCCTCCTTCTGGAGCTAAGAAAGTAGTTTGACCTGTAGCTTCATCATACATCTCTTCTACATCACCTGTATAAACCTTATCAGGGTATATAGTTCTATCTATTCCTTCACTCTTAGAGTTCTCTCTATGATTTATCTGGTAGTTCATACCGATGATATTCTCTAATGGACCCATTCCCCATAAGTTATCAGGGAGCTTCTGCCATGTAGATTGGAAGATGTGAGGGTTTCCTGACGCTGTACTAATGTCTTCTTCTAGTAATACCATTGAGCTATCTGCTACAACTACGATCTTAGACTCATGTAGTTCATTGCTATGAGGATCATATACATCACCATAGAACCATAAAAGCTCTACGAACCCGCTCATTATATATTCTTGATATGTACCAAAACCTAGAGGCGTGTATTGTTCATTCTTGTCTTCTCCAGCATCAGAGTTAGCAAAGTTACTCCTACTATGTAAGAGCTTATCTACTGTCTCTGTATCAAGAGTACCGTTGTTACCTCTTCTTTTTAACTCACCTAACGAAACAATTTCTCTAATCACTTTAGGAGTTCTAGCGAAGTCCATTGCTGTAGGGTCAAACACAATGTCATAAGGACTAATTCTTCTTACCTTCGGACCTATGTACCCTTGTCTATCTCCCTTAGATTCATTTGCATGAAAGACCTGAGAGAAACAATTGCCATAAGTTACTAAGTCAGAGCGTAGTTTAGCTACCTCGTCTATATAACCATTTAAAGCATGTCTATTCTTCAGATAAGATACAATAGCTTTACGTTGTTCTTTACGTGCTGCATTAGCATCCATAGGCTCAAAAGTAAACCAATCCTCATGAGGCATAACAACCTGTAAAAGAATAGCTTCTAAGTCTTGTGCTATACTTGCTACAACTGGTATATGTGTACTATGTGTGAAAGCTCCTGCTAAGTTAGGGAGAGAGTTAGTATCTGTAGCATATCTGTATGCTTCTACTTCTCTCCACTTGGTAATAGCTGGATCACGAGCACCATCTAATCTAGTCCACAATTGTGTAACAAAGGCTGCTTTGTCCATATTGGAAGTAAAGCCATTCAAGGTTGTGCTTGTCTCTCCACTCATCTATCTTCTTCCCTTAGTCTCTTTCTGACCTTTTCTTGCTTTCTCCTTAACTCTTTTTTTAGCTGAGTCTAACGTGATTAAGGCTTCACCGTTTTTTTGTTTTGTTCTTGTAGTATTGAAGTCTTTTGAAAGTGACTTCATTAGTTGTTCACTTGAAGTACCGCCCTGTTGTTTACGTGTTTGCTTTATAGCGCCTTTTAGTAAGCCTGCTGTTTTCGCACTGTTATTCTTATTTACGTGGTTTATTAACCGCTTTGCTGATGGTTTATGGTCTACTGCTTGTTTGAAGGCAGGTTTAGAAGATAGTTTTCTAGCTACAGAGCCAAACGTCTTAGCTGCACCAGTTCTACCATCTACTTCTTGCGCTTTTTGCTTTGCCTTCTTTACTGGTTTCTTAGCCATTATCTTCTTCCTCTACGTTGTCCACCAAATCTACTCATCGGTATGATATTTCCTGTTTTCTTTTGTAATCCCCTTCTCTTCAAGGGAGCTACGCATTCACTAACTGCTATGGCTAGTACATCTTTTAAATCATCATGTGCTGGTTTAGCTAGCTTAAGTTCTTCTTCTAAGAGCTTAGTTAGTCCACCTTTTGTATGGTATATGCTCCCATTTCTATATCTAGAATGAAGAGCTGTTGCTATACGTTCTTCTTTCTTACCTGAATGAGAGGTGTGTGGTTTACCATCAACTTCTAATCTACCGCCATTCCTTCTAATCTCATCTTCAAGGAAGTTCTTTATAATCTTACCAGCAGCATTAGTCTCTACTGTTATCTTCTTGAACTGCCAGTATTCATACATCTCTATGATTCTCTCATAGTAGACTTCTGGCTTATCTGTTTGAAATCTTTCTAAGGCTAATACGTATATATAACCTTCTTCATCTATTCCTATAACTGCTACTGCTGTATAATCTTGTCTCTTAGCGTTAAGAGAGCTTGAGTCTGTCCATGCTAGATCCGCTCCAGCATAGAGCTTTAATTTCTTATCGTCGTAGAACCAGTCTTTCCCTGTCTGCTCTAACTGTCTCAGGTCCATGTACTTGAAGTCACTTTGCTTAATGACGTTAGTCGATTCATCTGAGGGATCATTATAATACTGACCAAAGAAGAGTCCTAGATCACCATCAATCAAAGCATCAGCTTTCTTAATAGCTAGTTCTTCTTCATCAAATCCATACCATTCACCATTAGGCATTTGTTGCTTAGGCCAACAGAAAGTACCATCTCCGGTTCTTCTGTAACTGTCCTCTACTACTCTTTCAAACACACTCCAGCGTTTGAACTTCTCACCTTTAACCATGTATTCAATGTCTAGCATCTTAGTGTATAGGTCATCTTCACTATACTTAGTACCAACTGCTACAAACTCTCCACCGGATGAATTAATCTTAGCGAAAGACTTGTAGCACTTCAGTACGTCTTCTTTTCCTGCAACTGTATCCCAGTTCTCATCCGTTACCAAATCATCAAAGATTGTGTAATCGGAATGCATACCTGTGTTACCAGACTTAGCTGTAGTAGCACGTACACTTGGATCACGTACCATTCTCTCTTTTCTTGAAGGATGATCTAAATAGAAGTTCTGCTTGTTCCATCCCTCTGTAGGCTTATGGACCATCATGTTCTTTCTAGGATCTTTCTCAAAGTTTAAATGGTCAGGCCAAAGCTCTCTATGAGCCTCGCTATACAATAGTTGCTGTATAGAGGTCATCTGTGCATTAACAAGAGATTCAGACCAAGAGACATAATTAATACGCGCCCAAGGCTTGATTGTCAGTATCCAACTAGCATATACAGCAGCACACCAAGACTTCTGGTGATCACGAGGAACAAGAGCTAATTTACATCTCCCTTCTCCGTATTGTAAATAATCAAATAAGTCAAAATGTAAGTCTCCGTAGTATCTATCTGGAGATACCCACTGAGCATAAGCTTTTAAGCTGTTCTCGCATTCTTCTCTTATTTGTAGTAACTCTTTATTCATTTAGTCCTTAATGTTTGTGACAATGGGTATTAAGTTTAGATTATTTTATAACTGAAGTTACCAGAAAATGACAAACCTGTTCCGTGGTCCCCTGCTGTAGCAATTGATTTCTTTGGGATTATGATTGCAATGTCAGTGTTATTCCCTCCGCCGCTTGACTGGGCCACACACACCGCCGTATCAGCATTTCCAGTTGTTAGACTTATGCTTC
>Ga0115546_1000997_pt1 | contig 18279 bp, 29 predicted proteins | sample COGITO_mtgs_1004_FD_87186 | JGI IMG/M metagenome (GOLD analysis project Ga0115546, IMG submission 87186) | Pelagic marine microbial communities from North Sea - COGITO_mtgs_100413 | ecosystem: Environmental > Aquatic > Marine > Epipelagic | place: Germany:Helgoland, sampling site Kabeltonne...
CGCATGACCGCAATTGAAATTTTAGACCAGAACTTAGCTGCATGAATATCTCCTGTGTTGGTGAATTAACCCCTGCTTCGGTGGGGGTGTTTTTTTACCACAATCGCATAAGCAAACGTAAGCAAAAAGTCTAAGCAATGGGTTTATTACCAAATATTTACAAGGTAAAACCTATGCAGGACGCGCCTTCACAGGCTGTTGCTCAATGTAAGACGGTAGAACAAGCCGCAGCACTTTGTATGGATTTATCGGTTGTGAAGCGCACCAGGAAGTCTTGGGCTGAGTTGTTAGGAGCCACAGGTGGAACGCTATCAGCAATCATTAATAAAACAGGCCAGCGCATACGACATATGCCCTCTGATTGGTATCTGATTATCCAGCATGAAGCGGGTAATCGTGCAATCGCTCAGTGGTTCGATATGGAGTCCAGAGGCCAATTAAATCATCAATCAACTGCTAACCAGAAAAGGTTATTGCTTGACCAGTTAGCACAGTTAGAGCAACAGGAGAGACAAGCATGAAACCCAAGATAGTTAAAGAAAACGGCTTTTGGATAGCAAATACGGGTGCTGTCCTATGAAGGATTTTCACCCAATGATGCAATGGATAGCGAGGATGAATTGTGCGCGCTGATGTATTGGTTCAACAGTTAGATCATGTTCGTTCTAGGGGTGAGGGTAAGTGGGTAGCGTGTTGTCCTGCTCACGATGATTCTAGCCCTTCTCTGACCATATCTGAAGGTAGGGATGGAAGGGTGCTGGTTCACTGTTTCGCTGGTTGTGGAAGCTCTGACGTAGTTGAGGCATTAGGGCTTAAATTATCGGATTTATACAACGAACCACTGGAACACCACAGAAAGGGATTTAAGCGTAAAGCAGACCCAACTATTGATGAATTGACGTTAGAGATTGGTGACGGTTGGCGTAAGAACGGACGCAAACAAACATCAGAGCATAAAGAAGAAGAACGCGCAGCATGGCTCAGACAGCAGAGGGTTGGGTAGTGTCTGGATGGATAACTTTACACAGGCAGATAAAAGATCATTGGGTGTTTGAAAATGCCGATTACTTTAGAGCGTGGGTCACTATGTTAATGGAAGTAAATCACGACAATCACAAAACTCTAATCAAAGGGAAGCTGCTCACTTGTGGTCGCGGAGAAAGTTTACTTTCGCACAATAGTTGGGCTATTAAATTTGGCAAAGGTTGGGATAGATACAAGGTGATGCGGTTTTTCAAACTGCTTGAATCTGATGGAATGATCCGCACAAATACTGCACAGGTCACAACACGGTTAATAGTTAATAACTACGCCAAATATCAAGACAAGCCCCCTAAAGACTGCACACCTAAACGCACAGAAAATGCACACAAGTTGCACACCAAGCGCACACAACTTAACAATGATAACAATGATAACAAGGTAAAGCCCTTTAAAAAATTTATCCCACCAACAGCAGAACAGGTCGCTGAATATTGCAAAGAGCGAAGCAACTCAGTTAGCGCAGAAAAGTTTATTAATCACTACGAGGCTAATGGATGGGTTCGCGGTAAAACAAAAATCAAGGATTGGAAAGCTTGTGTTCGAACATGGGAACAAAATAAATCCAGTTCTAACGAATCAACTGATTTTGATTGGGGGGCAGTTTAGTGGCTACGATCATTCCAACGAATATTAATTTCCTTGAGTACGCTCGATTCTTGGGTAAGCAAGAGTCTCAGGAATTACGGTGGGCATCTGATTTTAAGTTAGACCTTGAACACTTAGCGGAGCATGGGCAGCAGATACACGGGTCAATCCTACCGTACTCTGATTTGGTGGATAAGTTTAGAACCAAACCTGGAGAGCTTACGGTATGGGCTGGATGGTCGGGGCATTTTAAATCAACGGTTGTTGGTCAAGTTATGTTGGAGTTTGCAAAGACTGAGCGCGTGTGTGTCGCGAGTTTAGAAATGCCACCACCGATTACATTATTAAGAATGGCTACTCAGGCTGCGGGATGTTCACCGTCAAAAGAATTTGCTAGTAAGTTTTCTGATTGGTCGGATGGTCGGATATTGATTTATGACCAGTTGGACAAGGTTGCGGCTGAACGCATCTTAGGAATGGTTGTGTACGCTAGAGAGGAATTGAAGTGCGACCATGTAGTGATTGATTCGCTAACCAAGTGCGGATTACCTTCTGATGGTAACGGGCATTTAACGCAGCAAGTAGAATTTATAGATCGTCTGCAATGGATTGCTAAAAATACAGGGGTACAGATTCATTTAGTTTGCCATTGCCGCAAGGGAGAGTTGCAGCGCGAATTGCAACCCCCCACTAAGTTCGATATTCGAGGCGCGTCACAAATTAGTGATATGGCGGATAACGTGGTGATGGTGTTTAAGAATAAGTTACGCGAGAAGGCTTTACGAAAACGAGATTTTAATAACGCCAATCCACATCTAGCTAATCCGTTAAACGAAAAAGAACTAGAGCAAATTGATAAGCGTCCAGACCAGTTGTTGATTGTTGAGAAACAAAGGAATTTTGGTTGGGAGGGTGCGCAGAGATTGTATCTACAGCCTGAAGCTCTCCAATTTACTGAGGTTGAGGGTAAGCGATACGAGGCGATTTTATGACACCCGCAGCCCTAACAGAACGCATGTGGAGCATTAACGGGTTTAAGCAATTCTATTCTGAGATCAAGTCTGAGTTTGGAATAAGCAAAGTGAGATTTTATATCGGCGGTGAATTAGTGGAGGTAGAGAATGGGGATAAATAAAACCGATAGTTTAATTATTGGAAGTCAGGAGCCTTGCGCTGGATGCGAGCATTTTAATAATTGCCGAGACTTTGAATTGGCTTGTAAACCGTTCTCAAGGTGGGTCAAAACAGGTAGTTCAGGAACCTCTGAAAGGACGCCCAACAACGACACTTACAGAGACGTTTATAGGGATTATGATAATGGGTAGACGCGCTAGGGTTTGGTGGAAAGAAGGGCGCAGATTAACCATACAAGACGTTGTTGACATTGTGGGATGTTCTTATCCAGCAGCTAAATATCGACTCCAACGATACGACACACTGAAAGTGATTTTAAGACCTACTAGAAACTATCAGTTTCGCAAATTTGTGCTGGATGATGGGAACGAGTATTTATCCACTGAGATTGCGAAAATAGCGGGAATTTCTACAGAGACAGCGCTTAAAAGATTGAAAGACCCTCGCCCATGTTCACAATCATTTGAGTGGGTGACTAGGCCAATAGATACACGAAAAGCCAGAGGGAAAGATAAATACGAGAGAAAGGGTAGGGAAGCCCCACTACCAAAGGCGTGTGACTATTCTTCATTTTTGCCAGCACCATCGCAGTTGCTTGAGGGTGTTGCGTGAAGGTATTAGTCGGCTGCGAGGAATCAGGTGTGGTTCGTGATGCGTTTATCTCCAAAGGTCATGAGGCGATGAGTTGTGACTTGTTGGAAACCTCAAGCCCTGGTCCTCACTATCAAGGCGATGTTCGAGATGTGCTTCATTATCCTTGGGATTTATTCATATTCCACGCACCTTGCACTCATATCTGTGTTAGTGGAGCAAAGCACTTTGCAGAGAAAAAGCTGGATGGTAGACAGCAATCAGCCGTTAGTTTGTTTATGGAGTTATGGCGGCATGGTAAGGCGCATATCCCGATGATGGCAGCAGAGCAACCAATAGGGATTCTGTCCACGCTATTCAGAAAGCCGGATCAAATAATACAACCTTGGGAGTACGGTCACGGTGAGACTAAATCAACGTGTTTATGGCTACACAATCTCCCGAAATTGCAACCTACAAACATCGTAGAAGGTCGGGAGGCCAGGATACATAAAATGCCACCTTCAGCAGATAGGGCTAGATTAAGAAGCCAAACTTATCAGGGTATTGCGGATGCCTTTGCAGATCAATGGGGTGTTGCGTGACATTTCAACCAGGCATCATCCAAGTAAAAACCTACTTCATCATCCAAGAGCATGAAGGCTCTCGCTGGCACCTGTACGAAAACAGGCCATTGCGTGAGGATGAAATACCAGAGGGTAGAGCTTGTCGATACGAGCCTAAGCGATTGGGATTATTTGATGATTACGTGGATGCTCATAAGACTTACTCAGAGTTGCATAGGCGTGAGTTGAAACAGGGGTTTGATAATGGTTAAGCGCACCACAACAGATGCGGCTTTTTCTGAGGCTGTACGCGAGATGTATGATTGGACTTGTCAGAATTGCGGGGTTGTTGATACTGCTGCACAGATGGGTGAAAGACCTAGCGTGATGGATTGCAGCCATATCTTAACAAGGAAATTTAAGGGAACGCGCACCTATCCAGATAATGCTTTGTGTATCTGCCGGAGTTGTCACAGGAAGTTAGGCGACAATCCACTGAAACACGCTGCACTGGCAAAAAAGATACTAGGGGATGCGAGGTATCAGGAACTATTACAACGCCACAATAGGACGTATAAATATACTAAAAAAGACATGCCGGAAATTACCAAGCACTACCGCGAGGAATTAAAACGATTGCGGAAGCTAAGGATGCTAGGTGTGTCTGGACATATTGATTTAGTGAGTTTTGATTAAGCGAGGATAAAGGATGACAGCTAACCTAAAAAACAAGCCAGCCTACCACTACGAGTTAAGAGCGTGGGGCGGATGGGCAAGGGGCAGAGATTCGTCTGAGGTTAACTCGGTTGGGTACGGTCAGAGTATCGAAGGTGGACTTTGCGGATCAGGAGAACGCATATCTGATGGTGAGTTAGCAGATAGAGCAGATAACCAATACCACTCACTCAAAATGCAAGCCATAGATAGCGTTATAAGCGCCCTAGAGCCTCGTGACAGGTTTGCTTTGTCGTGTCGGTACAAAGAACGGGAGAAGGACGTTAACGGCGACCTGAAGCCCTACGATAGCCGATATGCATCCAAGAGGTTCTTTCGCGCACCTTGGAATACGGGGAGTGCTAGTTATCAGGATTTATTGAGGGTTGCACAGGTTAGGTTTGCGAACTTGTATGAGTTGAGAAGATAGTGAAATTAATTACAAAAACCACTGGACAAACAAACAGTAATTCGCTTATAATTAGGTATACGTGTGAGCAGAGTCGTGTCTACACGAAACGCAATCAGTCGCTACCAGAGATGGGGCGGCTTTTTTAATGGGTGTAATTTATGGGCCGGAGTTATGACGGGGAGAACGTAGACTATTCATACAAGGATATTATACCCCCAGGAAACAGTTCCCAGGATTCAACCGACAAGCACAAATACCGCAGACCTAGCGAAACATCCGAGGGTAACTCAGATTGGCTAGATATATTTATTCCAGATGGTACAACACCGCCAAGACCATCATTAGATTAACGGCGACTTGCAAACAATTATACATACGGGTCAATAGACTTGAGCCAATCGGCATTAGATATACGTTGCAGTCGCCTATTTGTTCCTGCTCTAGCTTAGCTATCAGGCTTCGAAACTACGCACATGATGCGCGGCGTAGTCGGTAGGGTTGATCGCCTACTGTATCGGCTTTGGCGTTGAGCCATTAATCAACGACCACCAAATTAAGCACTGGAGGGTGTAATGACGGATAACCTGCAACCCAACCCCATGGATTATGCTGTGGAGGTGTTCATTCGAGAAACTGGGAGGGTGTCTGAATCAAGCATTACACGTCACTTTAGGATTTCTTACGCAAGGGCCGTGCGTATTTTGGACTTTATGGAGCGTCGAGGGGTTGTATCGTCTCGAAATGAGAAAGGGTTTAGGTCAGCACAATGAAGCCTCGCATATCTATACACAACAACATAGCGATAATAAGCTATCTTGGGGTAAGCATACTTGCTCATAAAGATAAGGTAGACGAGGGAATATGGGCGGTAATGTGGTGGTTTCACGGGAATGAGTACACAACATAAATGCTTGTAGGAGGGCAGAGTGAATAGACGAGAATTTATCAGGAATACAGGGTTATCAGTTGCGGCTGCGTCAGCGCTTCCAGTGGTAGCAGATCAAACTGAAGCTGTGGATGAGGTATCTGATGCTGAAAGGTATAAACCTAGATGTCTTACAAAGCATGAACAGATTGCTTGGGAGCAAGCATGTGAAGCATTCGAGAGATATGGTGTTTTTAGATAATGACAGCACGTAAACGAAAGGAAGGCGAATCATTCCAGGATTACCGCAAAGCACTAAAGGATGAGGATTGGCTACAGCGAGGATTAATGCAAGCTAGGCCAGATCATCGAACAGAGAAAGCGAAACTAACCAGAGCAAGAATGATTGCTGCGGCGTTTGGGTAAGGTTATGGCTATTAGTGTTTACTATCCTTACTACGATGTGAAAACCAATATAGATACGCCTAAGTTTTACTTACCAATGCTTTCAGATATTAAGCATGGACGAACTAAGGTGATGATAAACCCAATGAGGGGTAAGTCTAAATCATGGCTAAACATACCAGATCAAGACTACATACAGCCTAGTAATGAAGGGAGTGATTAATCCAATGGTGACTCGCTGCGAGAACCAGACGACAACTAACAATAATTATGACCCTAAAACCAAAGATGAGTTTTGGGAGACTGACATACAAGATTTATACCCAAAGGAATTTCCAGAGCTAAGCGAAAGGAGAATAGTTTGGGATTACCGGATACTTTAACCCATGAGCCAATCTAACCCTACAGACATAGAAGGAACATCAGTAACTTAAGTATTATCTACTACCAACCTTAATTCTGGCTTAGGGGTTAGATACTCCTCAATCTCCTTTACACGAGCATCAATTTCTTCATTAGTCATATCCACGTATTGAGCTGCGCCACCAGCAGAGAATAGCCTCATGTTTTCAATATATTCTTTTCGCTTAGAGGGGGTATCTCCATACCAATACCTGCACTCCAGTAACTTACTCCGCTCCATGAAAGCTCGGAACTTGGCCTCAAATAGAGGATCGTCCTCCTTAGGGAAAGCAAATTTAGGCTTAACACCATTAGCAAATAAATCACTCGATTTCATACTGAAATTATACCACAAATCATGACCAAACTAACAGATAAACAAGAGAGATTTGTTAGCGAGTACCTAATAGATTTAAACGCCACACAAGCAGCGATACGTGCTGGTTATAGTGAACATACTGCTAAAGACATAGGGAGTCAGAACTTAGCAAAACTCTACATAGCAGAAGCTATCGCCAAGGCTAAGGAAGAAGCAGCCAAACGCAATGAAGTCACGGTAGACGAGATTACAGGGATGCACAGAGCATCTTTTGATATGGCTAAGGAGAAGGAGATTCCCGCAGTAATGACCACATCCGGTAATAACCTAGCCAAACTACATGGATTGATTGTGGACAAGCAGGAACAAGTGGGTGATTTCGTAGTAAACATACATGGGAAGCTCGCAGACGTTTAGCCTCACTGACAAGCAAACGGAGGCTATGGACTGTATAACGTCCGAGGCCAAACACAATGCTCTAGGTGGGGGATCACGGTCAGGTAAGACATTCTTACTAATGCTGGCGACGATAACCAGAGCACTCAAGTCAGACAACAGCAGACACGCAGTATTCCGATATAGATTTAACAGTGTGAAAGCATCTGTGGTGCTGGATACGCTGCCTAAAGTCATGAAGCTGGTTTATCCAGGCTTATGGGAAAGATCGAAGCTCGATAAGACAGATTGGTACATCACCCTGCCTAACGGTAGTGAGATATGGTTTGCTGGATTAGATGATAAGGATCGTACTGAGAAGATTCTCGGTATGGAGTTCGCCACAATCTACTTTAACGAGTGTAGTCAGATACCCTACGCCTCATACATCACGGCAAAGACACGGTTAGCACAGCAGTGTGGATTGAGATTAAAGTTCTACTTTGACTTTAACCCACCGAGCAAACGCCACTGGACATACAGGACATTCATTAGTCATATTGATGTAGATACTGGCAACTTGCTACAGAACCCAGAGGATTACACATACTTCCTGATTAACCCTGGAGACAATCAGGACAACTTAGCGAGCGAATACCTAGACATACTGAATAACCTACCTGAGAAGGCTCGTAAGCGCTTCCTGTTAGGTCAATTCAGCGATGATGATGACAATACGTTATGGACTGACGAAATGCTGGCTAAGTGCCGTGTGCTTGGTCAGATCACAGACGTTATCCCTGAGTTTATACGGATAATTGTAGCGGTTGACCCTTCAGGCTGCCGTGGTGAGGATGATGAGCGATCAGATGAGGTAGGGATTGTAGTTTGTGCGTTAGGTTCAGATGGTAAGGGATATTTAATAGAGGATTTATCAGGTCGTTACAGTCCTGAGAAGTGGGGCAAGGTAGCCACAGATGCTTACGACCGTCATGGAGCTGACAAGGTAGTTGCAGAGATTAATTACGGTGGTGCGATGGTGGAGTCGGTCATTCGCGCCAGTAATCCAAACATTGCTTACGGTGAGGTGAGAGCTTCACGAGGCAAGACAGTACGAGCAGAGCCTATAGCAGCGCTATATGAGCTAGAAAAGATACGTCACATCGGTTACTTCCCTGAGATAGAGGAGCAGCTAACCGCTATGACAACTAACGGGTATATGGGTGTTAAGTCACCTGACCGAGCAGACGCGATGATATGGGCCTTTACTGAGCTATTTCCACGCATGACTAAACGAGATAATAAGAATAAAAATCGTGATATTACCGTACCTACAGCTTATAGCGCCTTTGCATGAATAGCATTAAGGCGCGACCAAACACAGCCGAGCAGTACAAGCAGGATTTTGAGCTTGACTATAACGCTACCGCAGAGCAGCGCGAGAAAGCTAATGAAGAAATACGCTTTGCTGTAGTCGCTGGTGGACAATGGGAAGGCTATCTTGCTAATGAGTATGAGAATCGTGCCAAGCTTGAAGTGGATATGTGTTCCGAGCATTTATGGCGCACGTATGCTGATTGGGTTGATAATCGGATGGGGGTTAACTACTCGCCTGATGATGACGCTACTACTGAGGAGGATGCAGAACTACTAGACGGATTATATCGCAGGGATATGCGGCGCAGGAACGGTCAGGATGCTATTGATACGGCTGTTATGGAAGCAATGGCTGGTGGATTTGGCGCGGTTATTCTCAATACTGAATACGTTGACGAAGATGATCCAGACAATCTACACCAGAACATAGCGGTTACTGAGTGTCCTAACGCTTACGCTAACGTCATATTCGACTCAGGCGCAAGACGTAAAGATAAGTCAGACGCAAGACGCTGTACTGTACTGACACCGTACACACGGGAAGTGTTCGAGGAAATGTGGCCTGATGCTAACGTATCCACGCTACAGCCTAGAAGCAAGACCTCGTTTAACTGGAACACCAATGATTTAGTTTACGTTGGTACGCGCTACGAGATTGAGAAGAAGCGCACATTAGTTGCTAGTTACTACAGCGTAGACGATAAGGAACTAATCCACCTCTACGGTAAAGAAGAAATTGAACGTGAGGAGCCTATGCTTCTCGCTAGTGGGTATAACAAGACCCGCGAAAGATACATCAAGCAGCGCCAGGTGATTAAAACGATATTCACTGGTGACGAAATACTAGAAAAGCCTACTCGTGTTGCGGGTAAGTATATTCCTGTCATACCTGTTTATGGGTATCGAGGCTTTGTGGATGGTGTTGAGTATTATCACGGTGTAATCCGTAAGCGTATGGACTCTCAGCGATTGCTGAATATGTCTGTCTCGTTAGCGGCTGAAGGTGCTGCACACTCACATGAAGGCAAGATGATCTTCACGCCTGAACAAGTGAGTGGATTGAAGGGAACTTGGGCGCAGAACTTACACCAAGCACCTTATGCACTCGCTGATCCTGTTATTGACGAGGTTACAGGTGAGATTAAACATTTAGGGCCAGTTGGACAGATTCCAGGCTCTACGCTAGCCCCTGCTGCTGCATCCCTTATCCAGATGACGAGTGAGTTTATTCGCATGGGTACAGGTGGTTCACCGCAGGACATTGCAGACCCTAACGCGAGTGGTAAGGCTATCAACGCCATTATCAAGCGTGTTGACAAGAATACGCAGCCTATATTCGACAACATTCGCTCAAGTCTCAAGCACTTTGGCAATGTATACCGATCACAAGCGGCTGAAGTATACGGCGGCTCAGATAACTTTGGGCGCATCGTTCAACTGGTTAACGATAAGGACGCGACAACACCTGTCAAGCTATTAACACCTAGACCTGATAAGTCTGGTGTGAAGTACCTTAACAACGCCTCAGAGGGTTCCTTTGAAGCGATTGTCGATGTTACGAAGGAATACAGCACTCAGCGTGAGGAAGGCGTAGAGGCGCTTAAAGACGTTCTCAGTGTAATGCCGCCTGAACACCCATTGTTTAACGATACGTTAGGCGAGGTCATTCAGTTACTACCGCATCAAGGATTGGGTGCATTGCAGAAGAAAATCAGGAAACAACAGCTTGCTGAAGGTGCAGAACCTGAAAGCGAAGAAGAACAGAAAATTGTAGAGCAACTACAGCAACAGCAGGGCGCTAAGAGTCCTAACGATTTGCTGATGGAAGCTGCGGCTATGGAGCAACAGACCCAAGCTGCAATGAACGAACAGAAGATAGAAGGCATGAAGTTCGACAACCTGAAGAAATTGGAAGAATCCAAGAAGGTTCAAGTTGAGACAGCACTTCTACAAGCAGAATTAAAGAAAGAGACAGCTAACGGTCAGGCCAATTACGTTAGCAGCTAGGCAACTAGCACTACTCCCGTCCAGAGGTTAATGGGCAACTGAACTACACAGTCTATGTAGGTTTACTCTAAATCGAGGTTAAAGATGACAGAAGCAGCGAGTAACGCTGAGGGCGAAGCTATGCCCGAAGAAAAGGTAATTGAAGAAGTTGAAGTAGAAACTACTGAGACTGAAACGGAGAAAGAAAACAAGCCAGCACCTGAAACTATGCCTACTGCGGCTCACATAGCGCAGAAGAATAAGTGGAAGGAACGCATTGACAAGACTGAGCGCGAGGCAGAAGCCAAAGACCGAGAATTAGAACTTCTCCGGCTGCAAGTCAAAACGCCCGAAGTTGTTACTGCACCAAACGAGCTTGATTTTGATAATCCGAAGGAATACCAGCAAGCACTCGATAAGTACGTTGAAACAAAGGCACAAGCAAGTGCTAAGCAAGTCCTGGAGCAATACTCTAAAACCGAAGCGCAGAAGGTTGCACAAGCGGATTATGAGCAACGCTTTGAACAGGGGCTTGATGCGCATTACAAGAGCGCAGCGGATCTGAAAGCAGATGATTTTTCCGATACTGAGAACATTGCCCGTCAAATACTAGGGGATGAGGTCAGCAAGGAAGTAATCACCCGTTATACAGGTACGTCTGCTGCCATGTTGTATTCGCTCGGCAAGAAGCCAGAAGAAGCTCAACGGCTTAAAGAAATGTTTGCCACTGACCCTACAGGGTTGGTGATTGAGTTAACTCGATTATCTGACCGTTTAAGCGCTGCACCTAAAACCCTAAACGCACCACCACCTGATGAGCCACTAGAGGGCGGTCAAGCATCGACCATGACCTGGGAAAAGCGAATTGAGAAAGCTCGCGCAGACCAGATCGCAGGGAAGATAAGCATGAACGAACTTATAGGGCTGAAGCGGGAGGCACGTGTAGCTGGGGTTAAATCTTAATCCTAAAGGTGTAAATCATGGCAAACAGCCTATCTAAAGTCGAGCAAATTGCTTGGGAAGAAGCGTGTGAAGCGTTTGAAGCCAGCAATGTGTTCGCAAACAATGCGGAGGTTTACAAGCCTGACGCAGGGTTTGCTGAGAGTGCCGGACAAACAATCCGACTCCCTTACGCATACCAAATCGAGTCAAGTACAGGTCTGGATGTTTCATCTGACTACAAAGATATTACGGACATCACTGTTCCTATCTCTCTGTCTGCCAGTGACATTAAGAACGCATCATTTACGTTGTCAGCTATTGAAGGCAATGTAAACAAGCGCGTTTCAGGCAACATGCTTGCTGCGGTTCGTAAAATATCCAGTGATGTGTCTACCGATGTGGCTAATACCATTATCGATAAGGGCGCGTTAGTGGGTGCTGAAACGACTGCACTGACTACCTACTCACATTTTGCGAAAGCAGATGCAATGTTGGATGAAATAGAGGCTGGCTCTGATGAGCGATTCCTTTACTTGAATCCACGCATGGGCATGGGGCTTGCTAATGAGTTAGGCATGAGAGCGACTGATAATAGTCGTGACCACGCTGCTTATGGCAACGCTCAACTCCCACAGGTGGCCTCTTTCCAGACATTTAAAACAAATGCTCTAAAAGAGATTGCGGCTGACTCTGTAACGACTGTAACTGTTAATGGTGCGAACCAAGACAGCGATCCAGTTGCATACGAGTCTGACGTAACACCATCTGCACCTAGTAATAACGACATTCGTACACAGGTTTTGACTGTGACTAATACGTCTGGTTCGTTGACTAACGGTGATGTGTTCACTATCGCTGGTGTTAATCGAGTTGGTATTGATACTAAAACCGATACAGGTCAGTTGATGACTTTCCGTGTGATTTCAGGTGGGGGTACTACTACTCCAACTATCTCACCCGCGATTGTTGCTGCTGGTGCTTATCAGAACGTAAGCGCTGCTCCAGGTAATGGCGCGGTAATTACTGCGATAAACACGGCTGCTTCATCTCCTGCTGTGTTCACAACTAAAAACGCTGTTCGATTGTTCGCTTCAGACCTTAACGTAGAAGCCCTAGCTGGCTCTGCTGCAACGGTCTTGGGTACGTACACAACTAGCTCCGGCTTGAGTGTTGCGTTTATCCGTCAAGGCACAATTGACACGTTAGCCACTAAATATCGTTTCACTACTTGGTCTAAGGCCAATGTGGTTGATCCGCTTAAGTGTGGTTTGTTGTTGCCAAGTCAAGGCGCGGCTATCTAGTCACGCTTTCATGGGATACCCCTGTTTCGGCAGGGGTTATTCCTACTAATTCCGTGGGGGGAATATGATCGAATATCCAAAAAGCCTGTATTACAAGGGCAAATTAAAAGGCACGTTTCAGGTATTTAATTCTGAATGGTGCATGGGCATCGCAAAAGATGCTGATGAAGAAAAAGGCATGTTAGAGGCTGGATTTAGTCTCACTATGAGCGATAAGCCCTCTCAGGCTGTCTCAGAGCCTTCCAGTGACGATTTAACTAAAATCAAAGGGGTAGGTGCTAAGTTAGCAGACAAACTCTTAGACGCGGGTATAGAGCGTTACGAGCAAATAGCGCATTTAACGCCTGAAAAGATAGAAACATTAGAAGCCATGCTTCCAACGCAGTTTAAAGGCCGGATTACCCGTGATGATTGGGTAGGTCAAGCAAAAGAGATGATATGAGTACAGCAGTCACCATAATTAAACGAGCGTTAAGCCATATTGGGGCGCATAGCGACATAATGCCAGCACCTACATCGGTATTAACGGCATCTTTAGATTATCTGGTGACAGCACAGGAAACCCTCAGAAAGAATGAGATTATCCTGGAAGAAACTGTAGCGGCTGTAACGACTACTATCGCAGTTCCTACGGCTTTAACGACTGAGTTGAATGAGCCAGCAGCATCTACATCTCACTTGATACGTTATTTAGCGCCTGATCTGGCAGATGTGGCTAGAGTAGAGGCATCAGCTAAAGTATTAGCGGGTAAGAATACTGCATATAACGCATTAGCCCGTATGTATCGTCAAGCTACATCACCAAACATTGTACCTAGCACTTTATTGCCGAAAGGTCAGGGTTCTACCCGTGGCCCTAACCGTAATCCATTCTTTAACGGTGAAACACTAGCTGATGATACAAGTACCACTACCTAGAAACATTAGTGGGTCAACAGCTACCCCTAAACTTCAGGAATATACCCTCAATCAGATTTATTCGCAGGGTGCTTTGGTATCAAGGCCAGCGTGTGAGTTGGTTGCATCTGCTACAGGCGCACCAAGAGGCATCTTTGAGCGTGATGGTGCTTTATGCTCGATATTTGGGCAGACAATGTACACAGGTACGACGACTTTAACGAGTCAAGGCACTGTAAACGGTACAGGCAAGGTGTCAACGGCTAAAGGGTTTAATCACACGGCTATTGCTACTGGTAATACGAATTATATTTGGGATGGAACAACACTAGCTGCCACAACTGACCCACATCTACCCGTAGCGCAGTCTGTAGCGCGTGTAGACAGCCGTTTTGTTTGGGTTAATGCTGATGGTGAGGCTGTATTTTGGTCTGCTATAACGGACGCTGACGATGTTCAGGCGCTAGACTTCTTTGACGCTGAAACTCTGCCGGATGGTAACAAGTTAGCCCTAAATATTAGGAATGACTTATTTATATTTGGTGAGGAATCGATAGAACGATTTAGGAACGTAGGCACATCTGCTGCACCGTTTGTAAGAGTGAATAACTCGATTATCTCCGTAGGTTATATAGGCGGAGTGGTGCAAACAAGAGACTCATTCATGTTTCTTGGTTGGGATAAGGACGGTGGTTATCAGTTTTATATTTACGCAGATGGTGGCGCTATTCCAGTATCAACTGATGCTGTAAACGAATTACTCAACACTGAGTACACAAAAGAACAATTGCAGACTGTCTCCGGCTCAAGATTTAACTGGCGCGGAGTTGATTGCTATACGTTTGAAATGCCTGATAGAACCTTTGTGTTCTCAGGTGGTGATCCTGCTAATTGGGGTTACTTCTCAAGTGGTACGCCTGGCGCCATGAAAATAGACCCTTGGGGTTATCAGAACGCTAAATTATTCAATGATACGTGGTACGTCCAGAAGTCAGATGGTTTATACAAACTAACCTCTGCTGACGCTGATACTTCAGGTGATTTCAGTCGAGGCTTTAAGACATTTATACGCATGGGTGATGAGTCTGTATTCACTTTATCGACACTGGAATTATCCCTAGCACAGAACATTGAATCTAGCTCCGTAGGCTTATCAGTGAGTCGTGACGGTCAATTATGGTCGCCATTCCTTTATATGGCTGGTGGTGGCGAATACGTCAATCGTCTTAGATTTAGAGGCGTAGGTGGGCTAGGTCAGTATGAGGGTTATGTTGGCTTGTTTATTCACACTACATCCAGTGTTCCATTCTCGATAGATAACATGGTTGCAACATGAGTTCTGACAATCCAGAAGCATCAAAGCCTGATTATCAAGACGCTATAGGCCGTTTGCAGGGCGATAGCAGAGTAACAGGCACAGAGCAGCTAATGAAGTTCATTGATGACCTAGTAAGGCGTGTCAACGACCACGAAGATCGAATAACAACACTTGAGCCTTGAGCGCGTTTATTCACTACGGGCTATAAAGAAAGTATTAGCCGATCCGCTTGTATTCAGGTTTATATCTGAGGATTTAGACCGCGAGAACTACATACCTAACATTGATGATATTTATTATCGAGTGGGTAAGGGTTTGATGATTTACGAGCGCAAAGGGGTTTGTGCAGAGATGCATGGAGCGTTATTGGGTGATGTTGGCAAGGGCTTTATCACTCAGATTAAGGAACAGTGGGCAGATTTAAAGAGTATGGGCTTTTATAAGGTCTACACCATCCATCCAAAGAACCACCGTAGAGCGTCATTTATGTGTAGGGCTGCGGGTATGAGAAAAATAAAAGATGATGATTTTGGAATATATGAGATTGAATTGTAATGGGTAAGCGAAGCGGTCAAAGAGCGGCATCCCAAGCAGCACAAATACAAGCCAACGCTGCTACGTCTGTAGCTGAAACTCAAGCGGCAGCACAATTGCAAGCGGCTGGTATGAGTTCGGCTGCTGCACTTGAAGCAGCTAATATCGCTGCTAGTGGCTCACACGCTATCGCAGGGGCTACCTCTGAGGCTGCACAGTTATCGGCGGGTGCTACACGCTACTCTGCTGACTTACAAGCACAAGCGGCTGCAAGGGCATTAGCTGAACAGCAACGACAATACAATCAGACGGTAGAGCGATTTCAACCCTATGTTGATTTAGGCACTAGCTCGATAGGCGCGTTTGATAATGCGTCTACTATTGAAGGTTACGACCAGCGACTAGGCCAGATATTAAACAGTTCTAATTTCGGTGCGGTTCGCGCGGATCGCCAGGAAGTGGCAGACGATTACTCATCACGTTTGGGTATGTCCAGAAGTGGTGCTGCAATAGAGCAAGCATCCGATATATCAACGGGATTAGGCCGTGAGATTGAGAACCAGCTATACGGGCGTTTAGGTAATAACGTAGAGATTGGTCAAAACTCAGCAGCACAAGTGGGTGTATTTGGTCAGAATTATGCAAACGCTGTGGGCAACATCGAAACTGGTACAGCGTCTAATATAGGCAATCTAGTCACTCAAGGCGCAGCTACCCAAGGCAACTTCCTGGTTCAAGGCGCTCAAGCTGCGGCAGATGGTCAGAACGCACTAGCGCAAGGCATACTTAACTCCGGCAATGCACAGGCACAAGGCTTGCTAGGGTCACAACAGGCTTATGCTCAAGGTGTACAGAGTGCGGCTGATGCACGTTCTAACGGGCTTATTCAAGGCGCACAGGCTGACGCACAACAAAGCCAGAACACAATCAATACAGCACTTACGGCTGCGGCTATCTTCTTCTCTGATGAACGCTTGAAAGAGAATATGGAACCTATTGGTTCAATTAAAGGGCTGATGCTTTACGAGTGGGATTGGAAACCAGAATTTGCAGGAATGGTTGGCATGGAAATGACCACAGGCTTTAAGGCTCAAGAAGTCGAGGAAGTCTATCCAGATTGCGTACACGAACTACACGGTATCAAAGTTATTGACTACCCCGAAGTACAAGCGAGGTTAGCAGCATGAATCCAATAAGATCGAATTTTAGACCTGTTCATGGTGCTTCACTCGTTCCTGATTACTCAAACGCTAATCGTTTGGCTATGGGTATTGCTCAACAGATCAAGACTGAGAAAATACAACAGGCAGAGCAAGAAGAAGCGCAGCAGCTAACACAGATGTTAAGCGGTCAGAGGATGGAGGAAGCATTAAGCAATCCCGAATCTAGGGCGCAATGGTTGTCTTTATACAGTAAAGATAAGGATGCTGCTGCTGGATTGATGGACGTATGGAAAGCGGGTAATCAGTTAGAGATACAACAGGCTACGGCTGAAGCTACAGAAGCACAGCACACTTATGAAACATTGGAAGGCTTAAATCTTAGGTTTGGTATTAACAAGTCTAAGGAGTATCTACGCCAAACTATTATCGAGCGCGATGTAGCCGGAAAGCCCACTGATAAATTAAAGAACCTACTTGTTATGGCTCCTGATGATTACGATGCGGGAGTACAGACAGGTAAGGCTTTGGCGGGTGGCGCGGTTACTGTGTTGTCACCAGCAGAACCTTATACATTGTCTGAAGGAGGCAAGAGGTTTGATGGGAATAACAACTTAGTCGCTGAAAACATTAAACCAATCGAGCTTGAAGATGAAAGACCAAGCATCACTGAGTTAAACGGTATTAATGACGATGTAGGTAAACTGGTTGCTCCTGCTGCGGATGTTCATGCGTCTGCATTAGCGTTGGGCGGTCTGAAAAAGAACGCTACAGCCACAGATAAAATTGGTGCTGTGTTTAAGTTTATGAAGGCACTTGATCCTACTTCAGCAGTTAGAGAAAACGAGGTAGGAATGATAGAGGGCGCTGGTGGCGCTGCTGCTGGTATCGCTGCTATCTGGAACACAGCAATCGGTGAAGGTGGGATGACAGATAAGGTATTCCAGGAGATTGTCGATACTGCTCAAGGTTTGGCTAACTCTGCCATTACATCAGCCACAAGCGAAGTAGACGGATATTTAGACGCTTATGGGGATAGATTGCCCACAAAACGTGTTGATAGTTTCCGTAAGCGTGTACCTAAGCCTTTTGAAGTGAACACTACCGCTGAACAACTAAAAGCAGACGCGCAAGCGGCTATCGCTGCGGGTGCTGATCCTGACGCGGTTAACGCAAGATTGCAACAAGCACTACAGGGTTCGTAATGGGAATGTTTGATGACTTAATTCCTGATAATTCAGGTGTTGAGAATACTCAGGTTCAGTCTAGCGGGATGTTTGATGATCTAATACCTGAAAAAGAGAACCTAGAGTCATACAAGGCCAGAGCAGCAGAGAAGCGACAAGTAGAACTCCAAGCTGGTAAGGGTTTTC
>Ga0115546_1000999_pt1 | contig 18264 bp, 16 predicted proteins | sample COGITO_mtgs_1004_FD_87186 | JGI IMG/M metagenome (GOLD analysis project Ga0115546, IMG submission 87186) | Pelagic marine microbial communities from North Sea - COGITO_mtgs_100413 | ecosystem: Environmental > Aquatic > Marine > Epipelagic | place: Germany:Helgoland, sampling site Kabeltonne...
ATGAATACTGGTAAACTCATTACAACAAGTAGTGGTGAAGAAAGAAGCGTATTGAGCTTAAGTGCTATATTTAAAGCCTAACGCGCCTGTGTAAAAAATTTACTCTTAATTATAGTCTTACCACCTTTGTCATAAAGTAGAGTAAGTATAGACTCATTTGGCGCTAAGCTAGCACAGCTTTAAGTCTATAATGAGAGTAAAGCGATTGACCATAAAGGTAAAGTCAAAATGAAAGAATACATGCAAAAAATCGGACTTACCGGTATTTTATGGTTTCTCATAATCGCAGCGTTCGTCAAAGGGTGCACTGGGTCAAAGCCGAAACCACCATTTAAGCGAGATGATCCAAACAAAACTCAAGCAGAGATTAACTATCGTTTTCCTGAACTGTTGGGTTTATGGCAATCTGGTTGCGATGTTCAGCACTTTGATCGACCAGCTATTACAAGTATAGAATTTCGAACCTACATGATTCGTTGGACTAACCATTTTTATCGAGACAAACAATGTGTGCACAGCGATGAAGCTTTTAGCTATGAGTATAAGCAAGTCTTTGTGGAGGATGTACGGCTGTTGGGTGATGTGTCTGCCAAAGTGTTTAAGCTTTACAATGCGCCCACGACGGACGAGCCTGAAAGAACAACTCGATATGAAGTCTTCAAAGTTGAAGATGACTGGATGTACATATCTGCTGATGCCACTGGCCCGGATTTTGATGCAGCCTGGGGTATTGATTCTAATTTTGGATTAAGACGTCTGCGTTAACGCTGTGATAGACTTGACTGCCACCTCACTCTGATTTAATTATCCAGATTTACAACGAGACGAAATCCATGTCCCACACTATTATTGACCTCTACGACAAAATTGTGCTTGAACGCTCAACCAGTATTCTTATCACTTTTGTATTATTGATTGGCTTGGCAGTTGTGCAGTTGCCATCATTTAGTCTTGATGCTTCGGCTGATTCGCTTTTACTTGAGGATGATCAAGATTTATCCTATTACCGAGAGCTTCGTCTACATTATCCCACGGGTGATGATTTTTTATTGGTCACCTATCAGCCGCCAGTTGGTGATGTTTTTACGCCAACAAATTTGAAGAACTTAAAAGCATTGCAGGCGCAACTTGAAGCGTTGGAGGCTGTTAATGTAACCAACTCTATTTTAAATGTTCCCTTGTTGCATCATAAGTCCATGAGCTTAACAAGTGTAGAAAAGTATACTCGAACTCTGCTTGACGCTGATGTGGCCATAGATGCTGCTCGAGCAGAAATTTTAGCCCACCCATTTTATCGCGAGCAATTGATCGACCCAGAAGGGCAGATTACCGCTATTCAAATAGTATTAAAGGCAAATGAGCAATTAAATTCTATCGTCGAAGAGCGAGAGAATTTAAGACGAACTCAAGAGCAAGCACCCACTGCCAAAATACAAACAAAAATAGAAAAGTTGAGCCTTCATATACAAGAACTTAATCAAAAGCAAGTTGAAGCAAGTGAATCCACCATTGATCAGATTCGTCAGATTTTAGCAGATTTAAAAGCCACCAATGGGGCTACAGCACCTCAGACTTTTCTGGGTGGGGTGCCGTTAATTGTTGTGGACATGGTTCGTTTTGTACAGCGAGACCTAAAAGTGTTCGGTGGTGTCGTGGTTTTCTTTTTAGTTTTGACCTTAAGTCTTATTTTTCGTCAAGTTGGTTGGGTGGCTCTGGCTCTTACGTCGTGCGTGACCAGTAGCGTTCTTTTGACGGGTTTTCTGTCCGGTATTCACTTTCCAATTACAGTCATTTCATCAAATTTTATTGCACTTATATTTATTATTACCTTATCCATGATTATTCATTTGATTGTTCGATTTCGCGAACTTCGGTCTCGTTACGAAACTGGTGGCACCGAATACATGCTTGAAAAACCGAGCCATCAATCACTGGTCAAAGACACTGTTCGACAGATGTTTTGGCCTTGTTTATATACATCATTAACAACCGTCGTTGCTTTTATGTCACTTGTAGTGTCTCGCATTCGTCCAGTTATAGATTTTGGCATCATGATGAGCATGGGTATTGTGTGCGCCTTTTTAGTGGCTTTTATTTTCTTTCCTGCACTGTTACGACGTTTTCCTGTGGCTCAAAAGCCAAAAGATGTCAACCAACCACAGCGTACACCTTTTAGTTTGGTGTTTGCTCGAATCACCCAAGGGCTTGGCAATTGGCTTTATTTATTGGTGATTGGGGTGGTTGCCTTTAGTGTTTTTGGCTTGTCTATTCTGAGCGTGGAAAATCGTTTCATTGATTACTTTAAAGCCTCAACTGAAATTCATCAGGGCATGAAGCTGATTGATCGTAAGCTTGGCGGGACCACGCCACTCGATGTTGTGATTAGCTTTCCTGAACTTGCAAAGGCGAACGCTGCAGCATCGAATGGTGATGATGATCGTGATTGTTTTGTCGAAGACTGTTCGGAAGATCCGCCAACCGAGGCTTTACTGACAGCTGCAAGGCTTGAGACTTTGAAAAAAGCGCATCGAACCATTGAAAAAATTCGTGGCGTAGGCAAGGTTTTATCTATTGCCTCAACGATGGAAGTGCTTGAAATCGCCAATAAAGGGCCATTAAATGGTGTTGAAATTGCGTTAATTGATAAGGTGTTTCCAGAAGATTTACGGCCATTATTAATCGATCCTTATATGAATTTAGACAGATACGAGTTTCGTTTCGCTTTGCGAATTGTGGATTCTGACCCTGATTTGGTCAGAGCTGATTTAATTCGCTCAATTACAACCGACTTACAACAAAAAGTCGGCTTGGCACCGGAACAAATAAAGGTGGCAGGCATGTTGAAGCTGTACAACAACATGCTCGAAAGTTTGTTTGACTCCCAAATTCGAACTTTAGGTTTTGTATTTTTTGCCATTCTTATTATGGTTGCGCTATTGTTTCGATCATTAAAATTAGCATTAGTCGCTTTATTGCCTAACCTGCTGGCTGGCATATTCGTGTTGGGACTGATGGGATGGTTTGGCGTATCATTGGATATTATGACCATTACAATCGCGGCAATTTGCGTCGGCATGGCAGTGGATAATTCTATTCATTATATTTACCGGTTTCGGGATGAGTTTGCGCTGGTGGGTGATTACGAAAAAGCCATGTGGCGAAGCCATGGTAGTATTGGGCGAGCATTGTATTACACCAGTGCAACAATCATTGTGGGTTTTTCCATATTGATGCTTTCAAGTTTTAAACCGACGATTTATTTCGGCTTTTTTACAAGCGTAGCCATGGTCATGGCGTTGTTAGGTGCCTTAACATTCCTGCCTCGTCTTATGATATCGCTTCGACCCTTAGACTAATCAAGGACATGATAATGGCGAAGATACTGTGTATTGGCAGTGGTAAACTTGCAAATCAACTGCCAGCTCTAATGCCGCAGCACGAGTTTATAGGTATCCGGCGTTCAAAAGTGGCGTCACCTTTGCAGCTCGTAAGCTTAGATTTATTAAGTGACCAGTTAACAATAGAATCTGTTTTAAAAGAGGTAGGCCAGGTTGACGCCATTGTATTTACCGCAACACCAGATGCACGCACGCCAGAAGCGTATCAAAGCACCTATTGTGAGATACCAAAAAAAGTATTGAGCGTTATTCATCATTTAGGCTGGTCACCATCTTGGCTGCATGTCAGCAGTACTGGCGTTTTTGGTCAAGACTCTGGAGAGTGGGTGCATGAAAAGACGGAGCCTGCTCCCAAATCAGTCTTTGCTCAAATGTTAAGAGCGTCTGAGCTCATTGTTGCTGAGTATGGTCACACACAGATTGTCCGTTTAGCTGGGTTATACGGCCAGGGTCAAACTCACCTATTGAAAGCACTAGCTCAGGGGCGTGGCATCCAACAACAGCCGTGGAGTTACACCAATCGAATTCACCGTGATGATGCAGCACGAGTCATTGCTTTTGTATTAGCATATCAGCTAGCCAATCGTTCAAAAGAGGTTAGCTATTGGCATGGTGCTGATTATGATCCTGCCCCTTTGCACCAAATTGCCAATGAAATGAGCCACTCATTTGACTTGCCAGCACCTCAATTTTTATCAGCATTAGCCCATGAAGATGCTATAGGCTCGCAAAATAAGCGGGTGGGCAATCGGCGGCTTGTCAATGCAGGGTTTACGTTTTTGTATCCAACATACCGCCAAGGTTTCTGCGCTCCCTAGGCTTAGCGACCTTCACTGAGTTCAATTGATCTTTGTCTAGCGCATGACACGGCGGTGTCGACTAATTGAAATAAGCCATCTTTTTGGAAGCAGTTGGTCGCGGCGGCAGTCGTGCCATTTGGTGACGTGACTTCTTTTTGCAGTTGAGCAGGGGTTTTGCCAGATTTGCTCATCAGTAAACCTGCGCCCTTAGCGGTTTGTACCGCTAGTATTGCCGCTTCTTCAGCAGTTAATCCTTGATCTATTCCGGCTTTAATAAGAGCGTCTGTAAATTGAAAGAAATAAGCGGGCCCGCTACCAGAAATGGCAGTGAGTACGTGAAATTTTGATTCATCATTTAGCCACAAAACTTCTCCAATGCTTAAAAATAATGCATTAATGATCTGTTTTTGTTGTTCAGTCACCTGATGATTGTGAAATAAACCAGTCATGCCAGCGTTAATTGCAGAAGGGGTATTGGGCATAGTGCGAATTACAGCCGTTTTCGACGCAGTATGTGCTTCTATGGTACTTGTGGTCACACCAGCGGCTAAGCTTACGATCATGGGTTGATTTGCAGTATCTTGTATGTCCGCCAAAACACTGGTGACTAAATGGGGTTTGACGCCGATCACTATAATATCCACGGCGTTTGCTAACTCTTTATTCGAGCTGTGCCAGGTTAAACAACTTTCAAATGCAGACTTAGCGCCACTGGGTGAGTAGGCGTGAAGTCCGGTCACGCCAGGAATTGTATGTTGTAATAAGCCATTTATAATGGCGCTCGCCATATTGCCGACGCCTGCAAATCCAATATTCATATTTTATCCTTGTTTTGTCCAAAGTGCTTTAGCCAAAGCTGGCCCATTTTTTGCTGAAGTAGGCATAGTCTCATTCTCATGCCAAGATTTGCAATGTTTAACAGCCACGTCCATCTTTGCCTAAAGGCTTTTTACATGATGTATTTTCATAAATCGTTGATATTCTTTTGTACTGTGCTTTTGTCATCGATAACACAAGCCCATTTATACATGGCTGATGTCGATGAAGCCCAATGGAATATTGATATATCACCTTTATATTGCCGCTTATGGCAACCAATTCCTGCCTATGGTCGTGGTGTTTTTGAAAATAAAGCAGGAGAGCGCCAGTACTTTAAACTGCACTCAAAAAAGGCCGTTTATAAAGAAGCCAAGGCTAAAATAATGATTGTGCCACCAGAGTGGCGCTTCGACGAAGGCCCAAAAAGCATTGGTGGCGTTACTATTTCAAAAGGGCTTGTTCCTGTACTTATATCCGAGCCACTAGCGTCAAGTATGCTGGATAATTTAGAGGCCGGTTTTTTTCCAGCTATAGCTCACCCTGGTTGGTCGACAACCCATGAGGTTGAAATACAATTGTCGTCTGTCAACTTTACTGCTGCCTATCAAGAATATCTTACGTGTTTAGGTGGTCTATACCCAGTCAATTTTGACCAATTGGAGCGAACAACTGTGTTATTTGAGACTGATAAATTTCAGATAGACCCTGTGTATCACAAGCGGCTCGAGCTTATAAAAGGCTATCTTGAGCTCGACCCAGAAGTGTTAGAGGTTATTATTGATGGACATACAGATATTCGAGGCAGTGATGGTTATAATTGGGACCTTTCAAAAAATAGAGCTGATGCAGTGGCTGCCCATCTCAAAGCTATAGGGATACCAGAGGCAAAAATAAAAGTTCGCTATCATGGTGAACGCTTCCCTATTGCTACTAATAAAGCTGAACCGAAGCGCGGTTTGAACCGTCGAACAACGCTTCGTCTGAATCGCTCAACAATAAGTGATCAGCAAGATGCTCTATCCGACTTATAAGAGGCACGTTATTTCGACATTTCGTCAGACTGTAATATTTATGCTCTATCTTACATTGCATAGCCAGTTTGCAAACGTGCAAATGCGGATTAGGGGCAGTTTTTAAAATCAGTGTTTATAGAGAGACTTGTTGATATGATTTCAAATCACTTTAAAAATGTACAGAATTATCAATCTAATCTTTGCGCGTTTAGCGAAACCCATGTTGGCCGATTGAGCTTGTGCAGTAAAGCGCTATTTGCTCTATCGTCTTTGTTTTTTCCAGGCCCCCGTCATCATGCTACGTCATCATTGACTATGAATGAAACGCCAGCTCGACGTTCACTTGTTGGTGGCCACGTGCCGGGGGGGCAGACTCATTCTATGAGAAGTGTTGCAGCGCCTGTTTCTCGTCTATCTCAAATTCAAACCTCCCTCAATCTCAGTTTTGGTATGGCGGTTGATGCTCTTTTTGATCTTTAATAAACTGCGCAATAAAACTGTCAAATTGGCTATATAAATTCATAACGCTATGGGTATAGACCACATTAGTCGTTATACCCCTGGCAAAATAGTTGTGATAATTGGTAGAACTTTTCATTTCTCCATTAGCAATTTAATATGTCTAGAATCATCAAACGACATCAGCTGTTCTTCCCTAAAAATCAAAAGCGGTCGCTCTTTTTCCTCTTCTTTTATAAATGTTATTGATAATCATTCTCATCAATAGTATTATCCTTTTACGTTTTTGGAGAGAAGAATAAAGGAGATTCAAATTCGAAACTAAGAGGTTTGGCCTTACTGATCGCAGCTGCAATACCAATAGTAGGGCACAGTGAAGCACCTATTCTTGAGTTTGCCGGTCTTGTTGAAATTGAAGCAGGTGTAATTTCTGGAGATGGCCCTTCAAGCAGTGACCTTGTGGTGTCGACTGTGGAATTTGGTGTTGAATCCCAGTTATCAGATGTTGCAACTGCTCAGGTTTTATTTTTATATGAAGAAGATGGCACGCCTTTAGAAGTGGATGTAGCTACGCTGGCACTTGGTTATGATGGATCGCCGTTATCTGTGGTCATTGGTCAAGATTATCTACCATTTGGTGCCTATCAAAGCGCACTGGTGAGTGATTCCTTTACCCTTGAACTTGGCGAGACTCGAGAAACTGCAGCTGTTCTACAGTATCAGCAAGCTGACATTATTGGCGCCATCTATACCTTTAACGGTGACCAAGATGAGAGCGATGATCACATTCAAAATATTGGTGCCAGAGTTGGTTTTGTGAATGACATGCTGGAGCTAAGTTTAGATTATACCTCTAATTTACTTGACTCGGATGGACTACAGCAAGGCGATTACGGTTTAGCCACAGGCACCGCTGCTGTGGCAGGTGCGAGTGTGGCCGGATTATTAAAGCTTGGAACCTTCTCCGTGTATGGCGAGCACTTAACAGCTTTAAACCCAATTTTAGGTGATGGTGGTGGCGCAGAACCTGCCTCAAGCCATGTTGAATTGGCCATGGCCAGCGGCGATTTTGTGTATGCCATTGGTTATGAGATGTCTGATGAAACAGCGTTTTTAGGCTTGCCTGAAAAGCGGGCTAGAATCAGCTTGAGCACCAGCATAGATGAAACTATATGGCTGGGCTTTGAGCTAGGTCAAAGCGAAGATTATTCAGCGGCAGAGGGCGGCTCTGGTGACAGTAATACGCAATTTATAGTGCAACTTGCGGCTGGATTCTAAGCGTCAAGCCCGGTTAAGTCCGGACAGCATCTTAGGACACGTTTGAAATAAAGACTTTAGGATTAATTATGTACTTTAAACCTCAATTAAAAATGATCTTAGTAGCTTTGGCTTGTGTCACATTTAATAGTCAGCTTATAGCGGCACCATCAAAAGCCTCGAGTATTGTTGAAACTAAAGTAGTGCAGCATTACACAACTTTAGCTCACACCATTTTTGAAGACGCGCTCATCACTGCAAAAGCGCTTGATGCAACATTGGCAGCTTTTATAGAAAGCCCGAGCCAAGCGTCGCTTGAGAAAGCCCAATTAGCTTGGAAAGCGGCCCGAATACCCTATTTGCAATCTGAAGTGTTTCGCTTTGGTAACCCAAATGTTGATGATTGGGAAGGGCAAGTGAATGCATGGCCGCTTGACGAAGGTCTCATTGATTATGTTGCACAAGACTATGCCCATGAAGAAGGTAATACAGGCGCTACTGCTAATATTGTGGCCGCAAAATCAATTAAAGTGGGCAATAAAACCATTGACACCACTTCGATCACACCAAAATTTTTAGCAGAAATAAATGAGTTGGGCGGTTCAGAAGCCAATGTTGCAACAGGTTATCATGCCATTGAGTTTTTACTGTGGGGCCAGGATTTAAATGGGACTCAAGCCGGTGCTGGTGAACGGCCGTACACAGATTTTATAACGGGTGATCAATGCACTGGCGGTCATTGTGAACGTCGAATTCAATACTTAAAAGCAGCAAGCTCGCTATTGATTAACGATTTACAAGATATGGTTGCCCAATGGGCGCCGAGCACAGATAATTACCGGGCAAAATTTGAGGGTTTACCAAAAAAAGAAGCTTTGACCCGTATTCTTTATGGGATGGGGAGTTTATCACTTGGCGAGCTAGCCGGTGAACGGATGAAGGTTGCGCTTGATGCAAACTCTCCTGAAGATGAACAAGATTGCTTTAGTGATAATACCCATCACTCACACTATTTCAATGCCAAGGGCGTACAGAATTTATATGATGGCCAGTATCAGCGCGCCAATGGTCAATTAATGCAAGGGCTAGGTATAGCCGCTTTAGTGGAGCCTGCCGATCCAGCATTGCACAAAAGCATGCAAGCTGCTTTACAGAAAACTGAGCAGGCGTTAAATGCAATAGTGACGTTAGCAGAAAAAGACGAGCCAATGAAGTTTGATCAATTAATTGCACCAAACAATACAAAAGGTGAAGCTATTGTTCAGGAGGGTATTATGGCCTTGGTTAATCAGGCACAATCTATTGAACAGGTAGCTAAAGCGGTAGGCATTGACAATCTAAATCCAGACACTAGCGAGCATCATTTTTAGAAAAAGAGGTACTACTTGGTCTTTCAGAATCGCTGTTTAATTGTTGGCCTTACTGTTGGCATGTGTTTTAGCTTTATGGGTCAAGCAGTAGCAAAACAAGTTGTAGCAGGCCAAGCAGTAGTGGCCCAAAAACCAGAAGCAAAGCAGTATCTTGGTGGAGGCACTACAGTGTTTGCCACTGGCAGAAATAGTTTTTCGTTACCTGCTGCCAATATGCCAATGTTAAAAACTTTAGATTTTAGTGTGGGCAACAGTTTTTTTCGCAGTCCTTGGGTCATAGCGCCTGCCACGACTGATGTTCGAGATGGTCTTGGGCCGTTATTTAATACTAATGGCTGCCAAAATTGCCATATTCGAGATGGTGGCGGTCATGCACCAAGTTCGCACGATGATAATGCTGTGTCTTTATTGGTGAGAATAAGCGTGGCTATTGAAGGTGTGAGTTGGCCGGAACCCAACTATGGTGGTCAGCTGCAAGATTTTGGCGTGCCAGGTGTTGAACCAGAAGGCAAAGTTCATATTGAATACCAAGACGTAGTGGAGCAGTTTGCCGACGGTACCACAGTAACTTTGAGAAAACCCACTTTGAGTATTACCGAGCTTGCTTATGGTGAATTGCACCCAGACACTCGTCTATCTGCAAGGTTGGCCACACCCATGATAGGGCTAGGCCTGTTAGAGGCAATTCCAGAAGCTAAGCTCATGGCTCTGGCTGATCCACAAGATTTAGACAACAACGGTATTTCTGGCCGACCAAATACAGTGTTAGATGTAGTGAGTAAAAAAATGGTGATGGGCCGCTTTGGTTGGAAAGCAGGTCAGCCAAGTGTTCGTCAGCAAAATACGGCGGCCTTTGCGGGTGATTTAGGCATTACTTCCAGTCTATTCCCGGACGAAAATTGCACCCTGGCGCAAAAAAATTGTGCGAACGCACCAACTGGTGGTAAGCCCGAGTTAACTCAAGAAGTATTAGACGCTGTCACTTTTTATGCGCAGAATCTTGGAGTGCCTGCTCGTCGTCAAGTCAATGACGCTAAGACTAATGCTGGTGAAGTGTTGTTTGAATCTATTGGTTGTGCTCAGTGCCATACCCCGACCTGGACCACTGGTGACGCCGAGGCTATGCCTTGGCTCTCAAATCAAGTCATTTACCCATACACAGATTTATTATTGCATGACATGGGTAATGGACTGGACGATCAGCATCCAGAATCAGATGCCAAAGGCGCAGAGTGGCGTACGCCACCACTTTGGGGTATTGGCTTATCTTCAGTTGTAAGCAGTGAAGTCAATTATTTACATGATGGCCGAGCTCGCACCATTACTGAAGCCATCCTTTGGCATGGGGGCGAAGCTTACGACAGCCAAAACGCCTTTAAAGCGCTTTCAAGCGAAGATCGTAAGGCATTGTTGGCTTTTATCAAAAGCTTGTAAAAAGCCAATCATTACACAATGCGAAATGAAAGATCAACGGCGTTAACATGCTTGGTCAAGGCACCAATCGAGACATAGTCAACGCCTGTATTGGCGATATCTTTGATGGTGTCTAAAGTCACGTTGCCTGATGCCTCAAAATCACAAGTACTGCTTACTGCTGCACGTCTTTGTACAGCTTGGTGTAGTTCGTCAATAGAAAAATTATCCAATAAAACTCGATCCACGTTTAAAGGCAGCACTTCATCTAGCTCTACCAGAGTTTCAACTTCTATTTCTAAAAAAGTGTCTGGCGACGAGTGCCGAGCAAGCGCTACAGCCTTCCTAATGCCGCCAGCGGCTGCAATGTGGTTTTCTTTGATTAAAAATGCATCCCAAAGTCCAATACGATGATTGACTCCGCCAGCAATAGCCACAGCGTATTTTTGCGCAAGGCGAAGCCCTGGTATGGTTTTACGAGTATCAAGCAAACGGGTATTAGTCTGGCTTAGCCGTGCATGGTATTGCGCACTCAGTGTTGCTGTGCCCATGAGTGTTTGTAAAAAATTTAAGGCTGTGCGTTCACCACTGAGCAACAGTGCTGTCGGGCCATTAATGTTAACCAGTGTTTGATTCGGCTGCACAGTATCACCATCTTTTACGAACCACTGTAATTGGATGTCAGGGCTTAATTGGCGAAAAGTTTCCTCAACCCACTGGCAGCCGCATAAGATCGCATGTTCTCGACAAATAATACCAGCAGTGCTGATTTGCGTCGCAGGGAACAGTGTGGCGTGAATATCACCCTGCCCAAGATCTTCTTGCAGCGCCGCGCTCACGCTTTGCACAATACTTCTTTGAAACAGCGTACTGCAATACAGGTTTTGTAAAAATTGGCGATGAGGATGGAGGTGTATGGATGGTGGTAGATGAGACGTAGAAGTCAAATTAGAATTAGAAGTCGAATTACTCATGGGCTAAAACCTATTCAAAAAACTTATAATACCCAGGGCCTGGCGTAGATTCAACCTCAAACACCACTGTCAATCTCACTTTAGTTTGAGAGCTTTGACACGTCACTGTGATGCTCTATCCAACGAGACATGACTTCGGCAATTTTATGCGGTGTGATTGGTTTTGCTACAAAATCGTCCATACCTGCTACAAAGCAAAGGTGGATGTCCTGATCAGTGGCATTGGCACTGACCGCAATGATTGGCTCTCGAGCCGCCCTTGATGAGCGTAAAATTTTTGTGGTTTCGAAGCCATTCATAATCGGCATTTGGCAGTCCATAAAAATAAGCGAAAACTGTATTTTATCATATAAATCTAAGGCTTCTTGTCCATTGCCCGCTTGCTTAGTCTCAAAACCTAGTCGCCGTGCGATGGCGCACAATATACTTCGATTAATAGGATCGTCATCGACGATTAACACCGGTTTTTCAGAGTGTCGAATGTAGGGCTGATACAATTGTTGTGTTTGGTCGTTTTTTGAATGGTGCTGTAAATAGTAAGAACTTTTTGCCAGCGGGAAGCCAAGCCTAAAGCTTACTTCAGTGCCGTGATGCAAAGTCGACTTTATTGCAAAGCTACCTGCCATCAACTGTATGAGTTTTTGACACAATACAAGACTTAACCCGGCCTTGTGATGGAGCCCATGAAAAAAGTCTTTGTAGTTGGCAAACGGCGTCAAAATACTGGCGAGTTGATCTGCTGTCATGCCGCGGCCTGAATCTTTGACCGTGATATCCAGCGCTACTTTGTTAGGGGCTTCTTCGAGGCAACTCACAACAATACTAATATCACCTTGAGTTGTGTGTTCTAAAGCATTAAAGAGCAGTTCTTTAATAATATTGCTTAATTTTCGCTTATCACCGATGACCGCCATCACATTTTCTTTTGGATATTGCCAATCGATATCCAACGACACTGACTGATATTCATTTTGAGTGTTTTGCTGTCGCACGGCCTCTTGTAAACAATCTTCTAGTACCGCTGGTAGACTAAATTCGGTCCGGTTGACCTTGGCTTGGTTATTATTAAGTTCGTCTAAAGTAATCAATTGCTCGAGCATTCGATCAGATTGTAAACAAGCCTTTAAGGCCAGTTGCACCAGATGATTGGCGCTTGCCGGAAGTGATAGTTGTTCTAACTCGGTCAGCGCGTTCATGGTTGCATTGGATGGTGTCTTAAGATCGTGACTCACTTTATGCAAAAAAATGTTTTGCGAGTGAATTTGTTGTTGCAACGCAGCGCGAGTATGAGCAAGTTCTTGCTCCAACTCTATAATTGTCTTCATAGGTGATGCCCGTTCCAGATTCTTAAGTGATCATTGGCCGTTGTAAACGCTTTGGGTTTAATACGCGCTGTTTTAGACATTTTAGGTTAAGCTAACTTATGAGATCATAAATCTAGCAAAACGAACAAAGGCTCTATTGTAGAGTTTAGTTCACAATTTGAACTTACTTGATTGTTCGTCGTACTCTAAACAAGGGACTCATGCCATGAATAACGGACATACGCCATCTGACTTTGAACGAAAAGAACCAAAACTTAGCCCTTTTAGCCACATGGATGAAACCGGCGATCAGCAGTTTTCTGCACAACCGACTTCTGCAACGCCAGCATTTTCAGGCCCGGTAGTAGTTCAAACAAAGGCGTCCAATGCCGGTCTTTGGGTTATCATTGTGCTGCTATTGATTGCGGTCAGTGCAATTGCAGGTTATGGGTATTTAGAGCTAACCCAGCTTCAACAAATGCAGAGCAGGGTGGTTAAGCAAGTAAACTCGGTGGTGGCTGCGGCCAATACAATCGACTCTAAATTAAATGAATCGGGCGGCTTGTTAGCCCAATCGCAAAGCAGTTTAAATGACCAAGTTACTGCTCTTGAATCATTAGAGTCAAAATTTGGCAATGAATTTAAAGCACTGCAGTCCACTACAGGAAAGAACGCCAGCGAGCTTACAGCATTACAGCAAAAATTAGACACAAGCTTGGCATCGCAAACCAAAACCTTGATAGCTGCAACTGAGCCACTTGCGAAAAAATTCGAGTTACTTGCGAAGGCTGATCAAACACAATTCGAGCAAACTCAAACTTTGAAAAAAGATGTCACGCAACTGCAAGCTCAGCTTAAAGAAGACATTAGTCGGGTAACTCAAGCTATGGGATTTCTTGAAGAAGAATTAGCCGCCGCGCCTGCAGACGAGGTTAAAACTCTACAAGATCAGTTTGCGGTATACATGCAATCTGTCGATCGATTTCGGCAACAAACCAATGCCAGTTTGAACGACATGAGCAGCCAGGTTCGACAGCTTGAACGCAATCAAGCAAGAATACAGTCAACACCGTCTGGTCAACCCTTGTCCGATTTTGACTTTGAGAGGCAGTAGAGTACAGAAACGGTTATTTTTCGAGCTATAACCTGTTAAATGTTCGCCCGGTGGGCCTTTTGAGTGATGGAGTAGTCATAATCTCGTGATATACTTTGCGTTGATGTAAAACTTAATAAATTACGGTCTTATCAGTGTGTATTTGGTGCGAAGTTGAGATCAAAGCTGGTGAATCCACACATTAAATCTTTAATTAGGAGAATAAAATGCGTTCACTCGTAATATCTACAGTTTTACTTGCGCTTGCAAGTGGTCAAGTTATGGCTAAAGAATATGGTCCAGCCGGTTGTGGTCTTGGTACTGAAGTGGTTTTTCAGGATGCAAATGAGTGGCACGAGCATGTGCTTGCAGCAACCACTAACGGTACTTCTGGTAACCAAACTTTTGGTATGACTTCAGGAACACTTGGTTGTGAAACTAATGGCCCAATGGCAAATGGTGTTGCCAGCTTCATGAATAAAAACCTTGAGTCTATTGCCGCTGATACAGCACAAGGCGAAGGTGAAACTTTAAGTGCATTAGTTGAGCTTATCGGTGTTGATACTGCGGATCAGTCGGCGTTCAAAACAGAAATGCAAGCAAATTTTGATGCAATTTTTGTATCAGAAAACGCAACTGCAACCACAAGCTATACAGCTCTTGTGGCTATGATGAAAAACGATGCGCGTTTTTCAAAGTATCTTCAAGCATAGTACTGATTTAAGTTTGCCATAGGCCCTGTTGATGACCTGTGGTAGACCCTTCTCCTTTCTATACCGCTTTGGGTATACAATCCTACAGTGACTCATGATACACACACATTCTTTTTGTTCTCGTTTTCGCTATTGTCAAAGTATTATTTGGCTTTTACTGTGCTGTGCCATGACTGCCCAGGCGCAATCAACCCAGCAATTAGAACAGCTTGCCGAACAGCCCTTATGGAAAGGCTTGTTACACGTGCATGCCTCTGGTCCATTACAGCGACATTTAAACACAAAACCTAAAAGCCAAGTAGATGATCCTGCTTTTTTTATGGATAAGCTTGGTGCAAAGGACTATGTTGCAGAGTTAAAAACTGCTGTTCGAATTTTTTCGAACCCCCAACATCCAGAGTGGCAGGCAAGGGCATGTCAGTTTCCAGCTCGTTATCATTGGCTTAAAAATGCGCTCCCTAACCGTTTACCGACAGCGCCTGTGTGTAAAAAATTCGAAAAGTTTGCCAGCACTATTGATGCGCAAGATGTATTTTTAATTTTCCCTGTCGCATATTTAAACAGCCCCTCATCAATGTTCGGTCATACTTTTTTACGTTTAAAAGCTGAACATCGAGACAATCCATTGTTGGATTACTCTATTAATTTCGCCGCCAATGCGGATGATTCTACCAATATTTTGCTCTACTCTATTCAAGGCCTGACTGGCGGCTATCCAGGTGTTTATAGCGTGGTGCCTTATTACGAAAAAATAAAAGAATACAGCGCGCTTGATAGTCGAGATATATGGGAATATAAATTAAATTTGTCACAGCCTCAGGTTGATCAGTTAGTACGACACACCTATGAGCTTCAATCGATTGAATTCGATTATTATTTTTTTAGAGAAAACTGCTCTTATCGTTTAATGACCCTTTTAGCTGCAGTATCCGAGCCTATTGCCAAAAAATTAACTTTTGATTTTCGAGCTGTACCCGCCGATACCATTCGATTTTTAGCCAATACTCCAGGTTTAGGTGAGGTCATCTATCGACCAAGCCAGGTGACTGAACTGCGCACCAACGAAAAACAGTCTTTACCTGAAAATATAGACTTGGCCAAACGAGCGGTATTAGAGCCTGATTTTGATCTTGAGCAAATTAGCAATCACCACAATGCAAGCGAGATTTTAGAGCTGGCTTATCAATATTCTCGCTTTTTAGCCGCTAAAGAAAAGCGACCTTTAACGCATTTAAGCCGACGTAGTATTCAACTGTTGTCATTACGGTCGAAAATTAAAATACCATCAAAATTTAAGCCGCCTGTGCCAAATTCAGTTCGAGATGATCAAGGTCACGGTACATTAGGTCTCACAGCAAGCTCCAGACTTGACGACGGCGTTCATACATCCAGGTTTGCTCTGCGCGGTGCCTACCATGATCTACTCGACAGCTCACTAGGCTATCCAGAAGGTGCCCAGCTGGAGATTATGCAGCTCGAGTTTGAACATGATTGGCAAAAGTCCAACACACAGTTTCAAAAGTTAGCCATGGTTGAAATTCGATCTCAAACGCCTATGACTGAGCTGATCAAGCCAGCAAGTTGGTCGGTGGGTTTTGGTTTTGAACGATCTGACTTTAATGATCGGGTAGGAGGCTATATTCATGGCAGTCGAGGTCGTACTTTTGCGCTAGATCAAGATCATACGTCATTTAATATTGCCATTGGTGGTCAAGCTCTTGTATTCGACGATCAAACCTTTTTGGATGTGGGGCCAACGGCCAGTTTGTTGTATCAAGGCGCTGAGTATTCAGCGCAATTGGCCGCAAAAATAGAGGCATCAATTGTTGATCCAGACTATGACACTCACTTCTCTAGTACTTTAACACTGGCGCGTCATTTTAAAAACTTTCAATTACGTGCCACTGTATCTCATGAGCGTTTTTCAAATGCATCGCCATTTGGGCCAGAGGCGCTTGATATTGTTGAGCTTGGTTTTCGGTACTACGTTGACGCTTATGGGCCTGAACGTTTTAGATTTTTTAAATAACGCTATGGGTATATTGGCAGGTCTTTGGTAAAACGTTCAATAATACTTTGATGCTCAGGAAATTGAGCTGTTAAAGTCGCTTGATTCGCTAGTGTAAAATCACGAAAATCAAAGCCCGGAGCAACAGTACAAGCACAAAGTGCATACTGGTCTGCTATTGAATTATTTGAATGTTTTGGATTGAATAAAGATGCTGCAAACCACGACTTTGATTCGATGGTATGAAGCGGATTGTTTATATTTAGAATATGGGATGAATACCCAGTGCTCGAGTTAAGTTCATGGATAACCAGGTCACTATTGCCGTGAATGTAATGCCAGGTTTCGTCCGCTATTTGCAATTGATGAAAGCACGAGAATTCATGACCACTTAACAAATACAAAATTCTCGAACTTGCAGCGCGCATACCTCGGTCAGTTGATACCAGTGTCTCAGATTGAAACTCTCTGGCATAATGCCCGCCTTCTGGGTGGGGCTGTAGCTTTTTATCTTCAATGAGTGCTTGAATCGTCGCCTGAGCAATTTTCATTAGAATACCCTTAATCCGACTCAATTTGCGTGCCAAAGCCGTCTTTTGTGAAAAGCTCAAGTAAAAGAGCGTGTGGCACTCGTCCGTCCACAATCTGCACACTGCCAACCCCCTGATTTAAAGCTCTAAGAGCGCATTCAATTTTTGGTAACATGCCGCCAGAGATTGTTCCATCTTCAACCAGTTGAGTGACTTGTGCTCTATTAAGCTTGGGCATAAGCTCTTGCTGCTTGTTTAATACCCCGGGTGTATTGGTTAATATTAATAGCTTTGCAGCATCAAGGGCTGCGGCGAGATGGGCGGCGGCTGTGTCGGCGTTTATATTAAAAGTTTGGCCCTTGGCGTCGGTACCGATTGGCGCTATGACTGGAATCACGTTGTTCAATAACAGCTTTTTAATTAAAGAAGTGTCAATTTTGTTAATTTGACCCACAAAGCCGTAATCTACGCCTACTGGGCCTTGCAAGGCAGATGCTTGAATAGTATTGCCATCAATGCCGGTAATACCAGCTGCTGTGCCGCCATGATTTTGAATAAGCTGTACAATTTTTTTATTGATTTTACCGCCGAGTACCATTTCTACCACTTCCATGGCGTCTTTACTGGTGACTCTTATACCATCGACAAACTCACTCTTAATGTGCAGTTTTTCAAGACATTTACCTATTTGCGGGCCACCACCATGCACTACCACTGGGTTAAGACCTACAAGCTTCATCAGCACTATATCTCGAGCGAAGGATTGTTTTAATCCAAGGTCGGTCATGGCGTTACCACCAAATTTAACAACACAAATTTGCCCAGCAAAGCGTTGAATATAGGGTAGGGCTTGAGTGAGAACTTCTGCTGTGCGTTGAGACTGGCTAAGGTGATTGAGTTCGCTTTTCGACATCTGTGTACAACTCTTTTCGTGTAGATGGGGGAAGACCAAAACATTCTAGGATATACCCATAGCGTTATGAATTTAGATGTCCAAGTATTTCGCCTTTTACTTTACTCTATGTTACTCCGCCTGCTATGGGGAAAGCCATAGTGCGTTGTCGCGCCTTGATTAAAGCAAAATTCAAAACACTTTTTACACCTAAATTCATA
>Ga0115546_1001010_pt1 | contig 18145 bp, 12 predicted proteins | sample COGITO_mtgs_1004_FD_87186 | JGI IMG/M metagenome (GOLD analysis project Ga0115546, IMG submission 87186) | Pelagic marine microbial communities from North Sea - COGITO_mtgs_100413 | ecosystem: Environmental > Aquatic > Marine > Epipelagic | place: Germany:Helgoland, sampling site Kabeltonne...
CAGATGTTCGAGTATGAGGATGACTTAGCTGAGGCCATTGTCGATGGCATGATTGACCGCAGTGAACGAGGCAAATATGCGCTAGACCGTTTTATATTTAATCTTGTCTAGCTACTTAGTGAGCTAGGTAACAACCACAATAGTTGCGCTAGAGTCCGTCTATAAATCGACTGCGTTTTGGCCGACTGAGCCTTATCCCAACCAATCAAACAAGTCTTCTAAATCTTTGTATAAATTTTAGATAAACTTCTCAGAGACTTATCGGATTTATAGACTACCGACATGCAAACGATACTCACTGCCTAAAACCTAGCGATAAGAACTCAGGCAATTTTCATCCGCACAGGCCGAGATCCAATCAACTATCCGGAAATCCATCTGAACACCTGAAAACTTCTGTACTTGAAGGCTTCTGTAAAGGAGCTTCTTTAAACCATTAGCATCCTATCAACCCTACAATGCTACCGATACTTATGCCTCTACATCCACTGCACTATATAAGAATAGGAACCCTTAGCGGCCTACTTTTAATCGGCAGCATTGCAGCACCTGAGGCAAAGGCGCAGCGATCTGAAGGATTGCCGGGTTTAGAACAGCCCGCTTTCGCAGAGCCGGTTCCAATCCAAGCAGCTCCTACAATACCGCTCTCAGAATCTGCTTACACACTAGGATCTGGCGATATCGTTAACGTCCAGATCTTCAGAGTGCCACAATACAGTGGAGAAAGCCAGATAGGTATTGACGGTACGCTCACGCTGCCTCTTATTGGCAAAACTAACGTAAACGGACTCAGCCTAGAAGCTGCTTCAAATCTGATATCTAGTCAATATGGACAATATCTCAAGCGACCGATTATCACGCTGAGCTTAAGCGCCCGCCGCCCTCTACAAGTCGGCATTGCCGGCGAAGTCAGCCGTCCCGGTTCTTACAACATCGAGCAAAACAGCACCCAATCCTCTCGCCTCAGCCAGCTTATTGAAACGGCGGGCGGCGTCACCCAAGCAGCAAACCTCTCCCAGGTACAGATTCGTCGTCCTCAAGCCAACCGCGAGATGCAAACTATTACCGTCGATCTGGTCGCTCTCCTGCGAGATGGCAATCTTCGCCAGGATTTAACCCTTAGAGATGGCGATGAAGTCTTCGTGCCGACCTCGCAAATTCCATTAGAAAACGCGGCCCTAATCGCAGATGCCAGCTTTGCTAGTGATTCAAGCCAGCCCATTAACATTGCAATTATTGGCGAAGTATATCGCCCTGGGCCTTACACCATCGAAGGGTCGAGCGGATCTGATGCCAGTAACCCCAAGACCATTACAAACGCGATTCAAATAGCAGGTGGCATTAAGCCCCGAGCCGACATCCGCAAAATACAAGTTGTTCGCCCGACCCGCACAGGCACGCCGCAGGTCTTCGAAGCCGATCTCTGGCAGCTTCTAGCCGCCGGAGACTTACAGCAGGATGCTATTTTGCAAGCAGGGGACACCGTTTTCATTCCTCAAGCCACCGCACTTACCCCAGCCGAAGTCAGTCAGGTGGCCTCGGCCAGCTTCTCTCCCGACACCATTCGCGTCAACGTCGTGGGTGAAGTACAAAACTCAGGCACCCTCGAACTTCCGCCTAATACACCACTCAGTCAGGCAATTTTAGCTGCTGGGGGCTTCAACAATACCCGAGCTAAAAGAGGCAATGCGGAGCTTGTCAGAATTCAAGACGATGGCACCGTCGTGCGCGAAGCTATCCCAGTAGACTTTGCGCAGGGGATTGATGAAGGAAACAATCCGGTGCTCAAAAACAACGATGTCATTATCGTCAACCGCAACGGGCTAGCCACTGTAACAGATACATTAGGAACCATTGTCAGTCCACTCGGCGGATTGTTCTCTATCTTCCGCTTTTTCGATCTCTTTAACTGAAGCTTTCTTACTCGCCCCTATATTCTTAACCCATCTTTGAGTGTGACATGAAACCTGAAACAGTTCTGCAACTATCATCTGCACCCACAGAGTCCACGATGCCTATAGACGAGGCAGAAGGCGGGCTGAACGTAGGCCAGCTTTTACACACATTACAACGTAAATGGCTTTTGATTGTTGGTATCACATTAGCGACTACTGCCGTCGCCGCTGCCAAAGTTCTAACGGATACGCCTGTTTATACAGACACGATAGAAATTCTAGTTCAGCCTTTGAGCGCTGAGAACGAAGTCACCTTAAATATTCCAGAGACGCTGACGGGCGGGACAGAAGGAGCGACCGGTTCACTCAATGCAGATCTTCTGAAGATTTTGACTAGCCCCAATGTTCTAGAACCCGTTATTGAAAAAGTTCAGGCTCAATATCCAGATTTTTGCAATCCATCGGTAGGCAGCGCAAGTCAATCAAATATTGCCGACCGGATCTGCTACAACAGAATTAGACAGGGACTCGCCGTTGGTTCGCTCAATAAAAATTCTAAGATTCTTCAAGCTAGCTTCCAAAACTCCGATCCTGGAAAGGTCACATACATCTTAAACGCCCTGGCCAATGCTTATCTTGAGTATAGTCTCGATTCGAGGCAAGCAGATATTAGCCGAGGTGTTGAATTTGTCAATAAGAAGCTACCCGACCTGCGAGAAAAAGTTAGCGTGCTTCAAGGTCAACTGCAAGATCTACGATTAAAAAACAACCTTGTCGATCCAGAGTCTCGTGGCAACCAGCTTTCTGGCCAGATGGACTCTTTCTCTCAAGAAAAGCTGCAAATAGAGGTGCAGCTGGAACAAAACAGGGATATCTATGAAAATCTAAAGCAACAGTTAAAGAATCCTAGCGAGAGTGCCGCCTCCTCTGCACTAGCCAATAATCCTCGCTATCAAACGTTGTTGAGTTCCTTGCTAGAGCTAGACTCCCAAATTGCAGAGGCTTCAACCCTGTATCTAAATTCTAGCCCTGACATGCAAGTACTGAGAGAAGAACGTCAAAACCTGTTGACGCTACTAACACAACAAGGGCAGCAGTCTGAGCAGGAGATTGTCAACCAGATTCGAGAGCTAGAGGCCCGAGAACAGGCCCTTGATCAAACGATCCAAACGCTAAATAGCGATATTGGAAGTCTTGCTGGCATTTCGCGAAACTATACCGACATAGAGCGAGAGCTAGCAGTAGCTACTGAAAACCTGACTCAGTTTTTAACTAAAAAAGAAGCCTTAGAAATTGATGCAGCTCAGCGCGAGATTCCATGGGAAATTGTGACCCCGTCGAGCGAGCCCCGGCCGCAGTCGGTAAGTTTACCTCAAAACCTGTTGCTCGGTGGGATACTCGGACTTCTCCTTGGAGCCTGTACGGCGCTGCTGCTAGACAAATCCGGCGGCGTCATTTATAGCGATGAGGAAATTCGTCGCACGACCCGTCTGCCAGTGCTCGGACGGATTCCAGAACAAGACTTTAGCAAAGTGGAGATAGAACAAGAGAGCATGGCTGAGTCTTTAGAGTACGTAGGGGCAAGCATTCGTTCAGGGCACGGCGGCAGAAGCCTAGCATCCTCATTAAACGGGAATGGCAAACCGAGCTACGGAGAAAGCCCATTCTCCGAAGCGTTTCGCTCACTCTATACCAACTTGAGACTGCTCAATTCGACGAATCCTGTTCGCGCGATCGCAGTTAGCTCCGTCATGCCCAGTGAAGGCAAATCGACCGTAGCCCTTCACCTAGCGCAAGCCGCCGCCGCCATGGGTCAAAGAGTTCTCCTCGTGGACGCCGACCTGCGAAATCCACAGGTTCATAGCTACTTAGGCATCTCTAACGAAAAAGGACTGACGAACCTGTTTTCGGGTGAGTCCAATCCAGCGCTCATCCAGAAATTTCTGCCCGAACCCAACCTCTACGTCATTGCCGCCGGTTCCGCCCCCTTCGACCCTGCCCGCCTGTTCTCATCGCGCAGCATGAAGCGCTTCACCGAAAAAGTCAGAAAAACGTTCGATTTAGTCATTTACGATACCCCACCGCTGCTGGGTCAGTCTGATGCTTATATTGTGGCCAACCATGCTGACGGACTGTTGCTTGTGACTCAGCCAGGCAAAATTAGGCAGTCTTTGCTCGATCGCGCCATGGAACAGCTACAGATTGCCGATATTAACGTACTCGGTCTAGTAACTAGAGAATAAAAAGGATGATGCTAGCAATAGCGCATCCTCAGCTACTCGACTCCTGCCCTCAGACAGACATACAAACCATCTATGCCCTTGTAAGGTTGCGGTGGCTTATCTAAGTCGGATCTTTTTGAGGGAAATGCTGTGGGAGAAAATATAACGCTGTCAGGGGCGGTGGAAACCATGCAGGGGTGGCTGCAAAGTGCGATCGCCCTTCTGCCCAACATCGTCATCGGCATCGTAGTCCTAATCATCTTTTTGATATTAGGAAAATTCATCCGCAGCTTTATCCGCAGCCGCACGAAAGATAAAGAAACTCGTAACATTGGCCTAGTGTTAGGACGACTCGGCCAGGGCGTCTTAGTCATCCTAGGTTTTTTGATTGCGGCCATCATCATATTTCCTAGCTTTAAGCCAGCCGACTTACTCGCTAGCTTAGGGATTGGTGGTGTTGCCATTGGCTTTGCCTTTAAAGACATTCTGCAAAACTTCCTAGCAGGTATCCTCATCCTGCTCACCGAACCCTTCCAAATCGATGACCAAATCATCTTTAACGACTACGAAGGCACCGTTGAACGCATCGAAACCAGAGCCACCAGCATCCGCACTTACGACGGTCGCCGGGTCGTCATTCCCAACGCCGAGCTATTCACCAACTCAGTAATAGTCAACACAGCTTACGATCGCCGCCGACTACAGTACGACATTGGCATTGGCTACGGCGACGACATTCAAAAAGCTAAAAAAATCATCCTGGACGTGCTAAGAGAGCACGGCGAGATCCTAGAAAATCCAAATCCGGAAGCCATCGTGGTTGATCTGGCCGACAGCACGATTAATATTCGCGCCCGCTGGTGGGTCGATCCGCCCCGCAAAGCCGACACCATCGCCTCTTACGACTGGGTGCTAGAAAACATCTGTACCAGACTCGTCGCAGCCGGTATCGACTTGCCCTTCCCCACTCAGCAGATTCTGCTACACGACCAAACCGAAGAAACCGACGGCGACCGTTCTCGCCAAAGAGAAGGGTGGCCGGTAAATCCCGATAAAGAGACGCCTAGAGCGCTTAACCTCTCCCGCTCGATGCTGACGATGGTTAAAGCCCAGCGAGACAGCGAACGGGACGGCACTCGAAACGGCAATCCGGAGAACACCCGATCAAACGACTAGGGAAACCCTAATAGCCACTTATCTCTTCGCCACACCCGAATGCCCAGCAGAATTCGCAACTTTAGAAAATGGCTCATCAGACAGCGCTACTTTAGAGTTGCCTGGTTTGCCAAAGACGAACAGGTTCTGCCAGAACCAGAAGAAGCGCTCGCTAATCTGCCCAAGGCGATCGCAGACGAGATCATAGAAGAAACGGACAAGCTGGCAGTCCCGCCTCAATATCAAGCAGCCGTCGTCGAAGGGCTAAAAGAAACCGTCTCTCAGTGGAAAGATCGCCCTTCTATGGTGCCTAATTCAATAGTTTTTTTAGGCCATCCAATCTCCTCAATCTCCCGCATTTTGCTAAGCAGCATCGAGCAATACAGCAGCGAAGAAAAAGAGAAAGGAGAAGATATAAAACTAGAGATCAACCTGCTCGACTGGGTAGAGCGCCCACCCAAATCCAACAGCATTGCCAAACAGATCAAAGAAAAGCTAGGGCGAGCTGAAAATGAAGATACATACAAGGATGGCAGCCAGGTCAGTGAAGCGGACATGGCCCCGCTTCACCTGGCCATTATTCCTAACTTGAGCTGGTGCTTTTTACGGAGCGTTGAAGGGCTAGAAGGCATTGATTACCTGCAAGATACGCTGCTGAGCGATCGCTCCCAATTCTGGATTATTGGCAGCGGTCAAGGCGGTTGGGACTACCTCAACTCGACCCTCAGGCTCAACGCCTATTGCGGCTCGGTAATGACACTCCCCTCCCTCACCGGAGAAGAAATTCAAGACTGGCTCACCCCCTTGATCAAAAGGTTCGAAATCGACTTCGAGGATGCCGCTATCCACAAACGCCTAGGACAGCCTCAAGCCCTGCTATCAGTAAAAGAATCCATCGAGCACCCTGCCGAAGCCATTTCGGATATCACTCAAGAAGTTAGCGCAACGGTTCAATCTTCTATCCGGGCGATCGCAGACGAAGTGCTCTCAAAAGATACGGAAGAAGACAAAACCGTAACACGAGAATACTTCGACCGGCTAGCCGATATCTCAGACGGTGTGGCCATTGTCGCCCTCCAGCTATTTATCAAATCGCTGCGCTACAAAATCATCGAAGCAGAAAGAGACGAAGAACCCGACGTCTTTAGCGATATTCCACCGCGTTTAGACGCAGATGGAGAAGAAGACAAGACGCTCAGGCCAAAAGTTAAAGAAGATCGCAAGTTAGTCGCTGTTACCCCCAAGCTGCCGCCCCTCCCAGAGCTGAGCCAGTCCGATATGTACCTGCTCTACTCGCTAATGCTGCACGGCGATCTCACCATTCTAGCGATAGCCGAAAGCCTAGGAGATGCCCCGCAAGTAACCAACAACCGAGTTCAGTTCTTACGAAAATCAGGCATCATCGAGCAAAGAGGAGAAGTCATCAAGGCCAACCCCGTCCATTATCCCAAGCTCAGGCGAGAGCTAGCACGAAACAACTTTATTATGGAAGTACCCGGAGAATAGCCGGAAACTAGAGCGCTACTATGACAACTTATCTATTGGGAACGCTGCTAGCTCAAGCTGCCGAAAACGCGGCGGGTGGCACCGCCAAAAAGGCAGGAGATGCTGCCAAAGATGCCGCCAAGGGCGCAGCCGAAAGCGCCGGGCAAGCTGCCAGCGAAACAGCCGATCAAACTAAAAAACTGTTGGGTCAAATTACCGGCCCCAAGGTAATAGAAGCCGCCATTATTATCCTGGTGGCCTATGGCACCATCAAGCTGGTAGATTGGATCACGATTACCCTTTCAGAGCGGGTTGCCCGCCACCAAAGGCTAAGAGTCAAGCAGTTTCAGCCGTTCATCCGTACCTTCGTGATGACGCTAACGGTGATTCTGCTTATGAATCTTTTCTTAAACCTGTCGCAAGAGAACCTTTTGGCCGTAACCGGCACGGTAGCCGTAGCCTTGGGTTTCGCCTTTAAAGACTATGCCAGCTCTATTATTGCGGGCATTGTCGGCCTGTTTGAAGCGCCCTACCGAGTGGGCGATCGCATCGAAGTCGCCGACTCCTACGGCGAGGTCGTCAGCTACGGACTGCGCGGCATTCGCATTCGTACGCCCAGCGACAACATCGTCACCGTTCCCCACAACTATATTTGGACAAACCCAGTTTCCAACGCCAACATGGGCGAACTAGAAGCCCAGGTCGTCACCCAGTTCTATCTAGCTCACGATGCCAACCCCGAACGCGTCGAGAACATCCTCTACCGCGTCGCCTATACCAGCAAATACACGCATCTCAAGCTGCCCATCGCCGTCGTGATGAGCGATCACACCTGGGGCAGCTTATTCAAGCTCAAAGCCTACCCGCTAGATGCCCGCGACGAATTCGCCTACGCCACCGACCTCACCATTCGAGCCAAGAAGCAGTTTGCCAAGCACAAGCTTCCCTATCCTAGGCGCTTCGACCTAAGCGAGAGTGAATAGGTTTATGAGTGAATAGGTCTATCGCAATTTGAATCGGCTATTAGAAAGAGTTTTTCGAGCTAGTAAGCGCGATCGCGTCCGCTCAAAGCCGCCCTCACCAACTCTACAGACAGAGATCGAAGCAACGTTGGCCTACTCACTGCGACAGAGGCCGAAAATGCCCTACGATAAATCGAGCAAACATTTAGCCCCAGAGGACCATCCGTGAACTATCAGCCCATTGAAGACTATGGTCTTATTGGCAATATGCGAACCACCGCACTCGTTGGGCTTAACGGATCGATCGACTGGTTCTGCCATCCCCGCCACGACTCACCCAGCATCTTTGCCGCCATCTTAGACAGCGAAAAAGGCGGCCACTTCAAAATTGAGTCGATGGTTCAAGAAGACCATCACAAGCAGTTCTATTACCCCGAAACGAATATTCTCGTCACTCGCTTTCTATGCGAAAACGGCGTTGGTGAAGTCTTAGATTTCATGCCTTTAGGCAACTCCGCCATGCGTAACTGGATCGTTCGCCAAGTGCGCACCGTCCGCAAAGAAATCACCTTTCGAGTAGAGTGCTACCCCGCCTTCGACTACGCCAGAAGCACGCACACCTCAGAGCACACCAAAACCGGTGTTAAATTCATCTGCGATACCGATCCTTGCGCATCCACATCGCTCGCCGATGATCTAGACAGCGACGCCAAAGATGCAGATATTGACCCTAGAGAAGTTCAATGTCAGCGCTTCGAACTGATCACTCAAGTGCCCTTAGAAATTGATAAGCGGGGCGCATCTGCCGAATTCACGCTAAAAGAAGGGGAAGTCGCCACCTTCATTTTCAAGCCCTACGTCGACGATTCTAAAAACGCAGCCGACTGCACTGCAGACGAATACGCAGATCTAGAGAAAAAGTCTCTTTTTACCGTTAACACCAAAAGAGACCTCTACAAAGCAGCCATCAACGAAGAAGATATTGAAGCCGAAGAAGAGAAAAAAGGTCAAAAGCAGGTCTTTCGCCTCACCGACGAAGAACTAGCCAACCTCAACCAAACGACCGAGCACTACTTTAGCGAAACCACTAAATACTGGCGAGACTGGCTCTCGCAGTGCATCTACACCGGACGCTGGCGCAGAAGAGTAGAACGCTCCGCCCTAGCCCTCAAGCTGATGACCTACGAGCCAACCGGTGCAATTGTCGCGGCGCCCACCACCAGTCTGCCAGAATACGTGGGCGGTGGCCGCAACTGGGACTACCGCTACACCTGGATTCGCGACGCAGCCTTTACCGTATACGCCCTCATCCGCATCGGCTTTACCGAAGAAGCCAAAGGCTTTATGGGCTGGCTAGAAGCCCGCTGTCAGGAACTAGGCGAAGGCGGCAGCTTGCAAATTATGTACCGCATCGACGGCAAGCTAGACCTAGAAGAAGAAGAGCTCGACCACCTAGAAGGCTACAAAGGATCCAAACCCGTCCGCATCGGCAACGGCGCATTCGATCAGCTCCAGCTAGACATCTGCGGCGAGCTAATGGACTCCGCCTACCTCTACAACAAATACGGCGACTTTATCTCCCACGATTTTTGGGTTCACCTGCGCTACCTCACCAACTGGGTCTGTAAAAATTGGCACCGCAAAGACAGCGGCGTTTGGGAATCGCGCGGTGGCGACAAAAACCACCTCTACTCCCGTCTCATGTGTTGGGTCGCCGTAGACAGAGCGCTGCGGATTGCCGAGAGCCGATCTTTTCCGGCTGAGCGCAGACGCTGGGTAAAAACCCGCGACGAAATTTACGAAGACATCTTGAAAAACGGCTGGGACGAAGATCGTCAAGCCTTTGTGCAGGCATACGGCGAAAAAGATTTGGACGCGGGCTGCTTGATTATGCCGCTGGTGTTCTTCCTCGCACCAAGCGATCCCAAAATGCTCAAAACCATCGCCGCCGTTCGGCAGTCTCCCCAAGACGGCGGACTTACCTCGAACAGCCTGGTTTACCGCTACAACACCACCAATAGCGAGGGCGAATCTAGCGACGGCCTAGAAGGCGAAGAAGGCACCTTTAACCTCTGCACCTTCTGGCTCGTCGAAGCTCTCACCAGGGCCGGTAGCACCGATCACCACCTGCTCAACGAAAGCCGGCGAATCTTTGAAGAGATGCTAACCTACGCCAACCACGTTGGCCTGTACGCCGAAGAAACCGGGATTAGCGGCGAAGCCTTAGGCAACTTCCCCCAAGCCTTCACGCATATTGCGTTAATTAGCGCCGCCTGGAATCTGAGCGAAGCGTTGGGAGAGTAATACAATTAAGAACGGCCCCGCTTGGATGGATAGTTAATCATGGCCCCTGCTGTATTAGTCGAAAAGTTGAAAAAGTCTTACGGAGACGTACCGGCGGTAAAAGACGTTTCTTTTGCCATCGAACCCGGTGAGATCTTTGGACTACTAGGGCCAAATGGAGCAGGGAAAACAACGGTCATTCGCTGCTTGTGTACGCTGATGACGCCAGATGCTGGCCAGCTAGAAATTAACGGTGTTTCAGTCTTAGACGATCCGCGCACCGCTCGTCAGATGCTGGGCTATATTGCTCAAGAAGTGGCTTTAGATAAGGTGCTCACCGGGCGCGAGCTGCTGGAATTGCAGGCCGCAATCTACCATCTACCTAAAGCAATCTTAAAGTCGCGCATCGCCCAAATGCTCGACCTGCTAGAAATTGCCGATATCGCCGACAAAAAAACCGGCAGCTATTCAGGCGGACAGCAAAAACGGTTAGACCTAGCCGCAGGCTTACTCCACCAGCCATCTGTCTTAGTACTCGACGAACCAACCGTAGGCTTAGACATTGAAAGTCGCACAGCCGTCTGGCGGTTTTTGCGTCAGCTACGAGACGAAGGCACCACTATTCTGCTGACCAGTCACTATTTAGAAGAAGTCGATGCGCTAGCTGGGCGAGTCGCCATTATCGACAAAGGCGAAGTCATTTCGGCAGGGACACCTTCAGATCTAAAAGCTCAAGTTGGGGGCGATCGCATCACCCTTCGCATTCGAGAATTTACCGCCGACCCAGAAGCCGAGCAGGCCCGCAGCCTCCTCTTCGATCTGCCCGTCGTTCAAGAAGTCATTGTCAACAGCGCTCAAGGCAATTCGCTAAATCTGGTCGTCGACAAAGAAGCCGACGCCCTATCCGCCGTTCAATCAGCCCTCAAGGGCGCAGGCTTACCCACCTTTGGCATCTCCCAATCTCAGCCCAGCCTAGACGATGTATACCTAGCCGCCACCGGCCGCACCCTCATGGACGCCGAAGTCGCCGCCGCCGGAAAACGCGACCTGAAAAAAGAGCGTAAGCAAAGTATGCGTTAGGTATGCGCTAGCCGAGACGGCAGGTCGATACACAGGCCACTCAGACTGCGTTAGCCTGAAAGAGCCTATTTATCTCTATCCTTTCATCTCTTCTCGAAAAAACAGATTCAACCACCGCCTGCGATGAGCCAATCTACAGCCTCCGCCCCCACCGCGCCTCCAATCAACCCTGCCGCAAACCTGCCCTCACCCGGCACCAAAGAGTTTGTGCAAGAAACCGTCGCGCTTACCCGTCGCTTATTCATTCAGCTTCAACGCCGCCCAACCACCCTTGTTGCAGGCGTCATCCAGCCGTTAATGTGGCTGCTGCTATTCGGCGCACTCTTCCAAAACGTCCCTAAAGGACTCTTCGGCGAAAGTCAAAACTACGGCCAGTTTCTAGGCGCAGGCATCATCGTTTTTACCGCCTTTGCCGGAGCGCTCAACGCCGGTCTACCCGTCATGTTCGACCGCGAATTTGGCTTCCTCAACCGCCTGCTAGTCGCGCCCTTAGCCTCTCGCTTCTCCATCGTGGTCGCCTCAGCTCTCTTCATCGCCACCATGAGCCTGGTTCAAACCACCGCCATCGTCGGACTCAGCGCGGTATTAGGTGCTGGCCTACCAGGGCTAGGCGGCCTACTGCTGATGGTTCTCATCGTGCTCATGCTAGTCTTTGGCGTCACCGCGCTGAGCCTAGGCTTAGCCTTTGCGCTACCCGGACATATCGAACTGCTCGCTGTCATCTTCATCACGAACTTGCCGCTGCTGTTTGCCAGCACTGCCTTAGTGCCGCTGTCCTTCATGCCCCCTTGGCTACAGATCATCGCCAGCCTAAACCCACTGAGCTATGCCATCGAACCTATCCGCTACATCTATCTACATCCCAACTGGCACTTTAGCAGCATCGTCATGCAGGCTCCCTTTGCCAGTGTGAGTATGGGCGCAGCCCTAGGAATTCTGCTAGCTTTTAGCGTAGGTGCTCTAGCGATCATCCGACCGCTCATCAGCCGTCGAATCGCCTAGTCAATCATCTAGCAACTCGCCGCTACAAAGATCGGCACAGAGAATCAGCGGATTGTCTCGATGGGATTGGTACACTAATAGGATATTGAGACCTTTTGGAGGGTGGATAAATGCGTAAGCTGGCTGTTCAACTAATGAGTGCCGGACTAGTTTTAGGATTGGGTGTAGCCCCAGCAATGGCACAGCTAGGCGGCGGAGATACTGGCCGAGCCAACACCGCTGAAGACTTTAAAAGTCAAGATTCGTCGGATGGCTTTTTAGGATCGGGTGCCAACATTTGGGATATATACCACCAGTCAGGCGCTTTACAAGGAGCCGGACAGGTAGACGAAGGCTTTTATCGCAGCCAAAGCCGCCGCATTAACCGACAGGCAGAGTCCTTACGCGCCCGACAGCGAGCCATTTTAGAACAGCAAGCAGCAGAGGTGAATAATCCTGCAGCCCAGTCAGGAATCCCTGAATTTTCTGAGTAAGCCCTAGCGGATTAGCATCAGTCTCAACCTAACTAAGCGGTCAGTCGAAAGGCATTTGGTATTCAATCAGATGCCTTTTTACGTGTCTTTTTACATACCTATGGCTTCAAGCCTAAATTCTTAAATTTGGCACCCAAAAAAGACCCAAAGCACCCAATGCTTTCCCATCGCGTCCGAAGGCTCAAATCACTGCTACCATTTAACTTGATTTATATCTAAATCGCACCCGCAATGACTGCCACTACGCCGACGCTCGCGAGCCAATACGATCCCACTGTTACCGAAACGAAATGGCAGCAATACTGGGAACGCCACGAAGTCTTTAAGGCCGATCCCAGCAAAGGCGGCGAGCCCTTCTGCGTCATGATTCCGCCGCCAAACGTAACCGGCAGCCTGCACATGGGCCATGCGTTTGAAGAAACGCTGATCGATACCGTCGTGCGCTACCAGCGGATGAAAGGTAAAAACACGCTGTGGCTACCCGGCACCGACCATGCCAGCATTGCCGTGCAAACAATTTTAGAAAGGCAGTTTGCCGCCGAAGGCAAAACCCGTGAAGAAGTGGGTCGAGGGAAATTTTTAGAGCGAGCCTGGGAATGGAAAGCCGAATCGGGCGGTACGATTGTCAACCAGCTGCGCAAACTCGGCGTCTCGGTAGACTGGTCGCGCGAGCGCTTCACCATGGACGCGGGTCTATCTAACGCAGTCGTAACCGCTTTTAACCGCCTGCATAGCGAAGGGCTAATCTACCGGGGCAGCTATATGGTGAACTGGTGCCCTGCTAGCCAGTCGGCAGTTTCTGACTTAGAAGTAGAAAACAAAGAAGTTGACGGCTCTTTGTGGCACTTCCTGTATCCGCTAACCAGTGGAGAAGGCACGATGGAAGTTGCCACCACCCGGCCCGAAACGATGCTGGGCGATACCGCGGTTGCGGTAAATCCTAACGACGATCGCTACAGGCATCTGATTGGCCAAATGCTGACGCTGCCTTTAGTAGGCCGCGAAATTCCTATTATTGGCGATGAGTTCGTCGATATGGAATTTGGCACCGGCTGCGTAAAAGTAACCCCCGCTCACGACCCCAACGACTTCGAGATGGGCAAGCGCCACGATTTGCCCGTCGTCAACATTTTGAACAAAGACGGCACGCTCAACGAGAACGCGGGCGAAGAGTTTGACGGCATTGACCGCTTCCAGGCCCGAGAATGGGTCGTCGAGAAAATGCGATCGCAAGGATGGCTGGGCGAAATCGAAGCCTACAAGCATTCTGTGCCCTATAGCGATCGCGGCAAAGTCCCCGTCGAACCCCTGATTTCAACCCAGTGGTTCGTCAAAATTCGACCTATGGCCGACAAAGCCCTAGCCGCCTTAGACGACCAGCAAGACCCGCAGTTTGTTCCCGAACGCTGGACAAAAGTCTACCGCGACTGGCTCGTAAACCTCAAAGACTGGTGCATTTCGCGTCAGCTCTGGTGGGGCCACCAAATTCCCGCCTGGTACGTCATCAGCGAAACCGAAGGCAACATTACAGACAACACGCCTTTTATCGTCGCCCACGACAAGGAAGAAGCCGTTTACAAAGCCAACACTCAATTTGGCTACGAGGTAGACCTACGCCAAGACCCAGACGTATTAGACACCTGGTTCTCTTCCGGCCTCTGGCCCATGTCCACCCTAGGCTGGCCAGATACCACCGCCCCCGATTACCAGTTCTATTACCCCACCCAAACCCTGGTCACTGGCTTCGACATTATTTTCTTTTGGGTCGCCAGAATGACCCTGATGGCCGGACATTTTACCGGCCATATGCCCTTCGACACGGTTTATATTCACGGCTTAGTGCGCGATGAAAACAACCAAAAAATGTCGAAATCGAAAGGCAACGGCATCGATCCGCTCATCCTAATCGACAAATACGGCACCGATGCGCTGCGCTACACGCTAGTGCGTGAAGTCGCCGGCGCCGGTCAAGACATTCGCCTAGACTACGACCGCGACAAAGACGAATCTTTAGCCGTAGAAGCCTCGCGCAACTTTACCAACAAACTCTGGAACGCCTCCCGCTTCGTAATGATGAACCTAGGCGGACAGACCCCTAGCGATTTAGGCGAACCCGGTGCAGGCGGCGCAGCCCTAGAACTCGCTGACCGCTGGATTCTCTCTCGCTACAGCCAAACCATTCAGCGAGTGCGCGAACAGCTCGACGCCTACGGCATGGGCGAAGCCTCCAAGGAGCTATACGAATTTACCAGAGGAGACTTTTGCGACTGGTACATCGAGCTAGTAAAACCTAGACTCTACGGCGATGGCCCAACGAAACGCACCGCGCAGCAAACCCTAGCCTACGTTCTAGAAGGCATTCTAAAGCTGTTGCATCCGTTTATGCCGCACATTACCGAAGAGCTGTGGCACACGCTCACCGCCAAAGGCGAAGACGACTGTTTAGCGCTTCAACGCTATCCGGAGGCGCAAAACGAACAGATTGACGCTGAACTAGAACAACAGTTCGAGCTGCTGATCGATCTAATTCGCACTATTCGCAATCTACGAGCAGAAGCGGGCGTAAAGCCCTCTGCGAAAATTGAAGCCATCTTAAAAACAGATAGCGATCGCGAGCTCTCCATCCTCAAGGCCACGCAGCAATACATCAAAGACGTCGCGCGAGTAGACACCCTCACCCTGCTACATACAGACCTATCCCCGGCGCATGAGGAAACCGCTCAAACGCTCTCCGTCGCTGAAGCGGCAGAAATGGTTGAAGCAGTAGCTGTCGTAAATACAACAGCCGCACCGACTGCATCTACCGTGCCTACCGCAACAATTGAAGAAGCCGCTGAAGAAGCCATAGAATCGGCGATCGCAGCCAAGCAGCCCGAAGCCTCACTCAGCCGCGTCAAATCTTCAGAAGAAAACGACTGGCGACAAATGACAGGCTCCATACAAACCTTCTTAGAAAACCCAACGCGCTACTTTAACGGCTTCTTTACCAACTATAAAAAGCCGGTAACCACCTTAGCTGTTGTATTAGGCGCAGCCATGACGCTCAAAGTCGTAGCCTCGATTTTAGACGCCTTTAACGATGTCCCTGGGCTAAAGAGCCTGCTCCAGCTTGTTGGCTTGTTCTACAGCGTCCGCTTTGGCATCAACAAAGTATTTACGGCCCAAGAGCGATCGCGCGCTGCCCAACAGCTTCAAGGAATCTGGAGCGACATTATAGGCGATCGCGCTACAGCCCCCCAAGCCGAACCGACTTCTACCACGCCGCCTTCCACGACCGCCACCACAGCTGTCACCACGACTGTCACCACGACTGTCAACCCCAATCCAACGGCAATTGGCTCAAACGCCGAAGGCATCACGCCCAGCGAGCTAATCAAAACGGCCCAGCCAGCCTACGATCCAAAATCAGATCAGCGTAAAATGTTTGCAGGCGTCACCGGCACCGTACAGGTACTCATCCCACTTACAGGCGTAGTAGACGTAGACGCATTGCGCGCCAAACTAGAAAAAGACCTGGGCAAATCTGAAGGCGAAGTGAAGTCCTTTACCGGCCGCTTAAGCAACAAAGGCTTTACAGACAAAGCGCCCGCAGAAGTTGTTCAAGGCGCTAGAGATACGCTAGCCGAAGCCGAGAAACAGGTAAAGCTCATCCAAGAAAGGCTGGCCATGCTGTAAGCGACCTGAAAGCCAAGAATACAACCAAAAAGACAAACAGCAAGATAAACAAAAACGGCCCGAAATAATTTTCGGGCCGTCTATGCTGTCTAAAAAAGGAGAGTCTTTTAGAACTCTATTGCCTAGCCACCGAGCAAACCCCAGAAGTGGAGAAATCCACGACCAGTAAATACTTCAATAGCAGCAGCGGAGATAAAGCCAATCATCGCCAGACGGCCGTTCCAGATTTCGGCACTAGGCACGAAGCCCAGACGCCAGCTAGTTGCAGGCTCTACGTAAGGCTGTGAGGTAGGCGTAGTCAGAGGTGTAGTCTCTTTCATAATATGTAAATGTCTCAAAAGGTCAACTGCACTTAATGTAACGAAACATTTCGAGAGTGGTGTCCATCAAAAGGAACAGATAAAAGCTGCCGAAAACGCTTTCTGTCATAGAACGCTCACGCCTCTACAGCGCTACCTGCCAAACGGTATCAGCCCATACCAAACAGCTCTTCGCCGGTAGAAGGATGAACCGGAATCGTCTCATTCAGCTCCTCTAGCGTCAGCCCTTTTTTGAGCGCAGGCACCAGCATCTGAATCATATCGGCAGCGCCAGGAGCCACCAAATGCAAACTGATAATCTGCTGGCTCTTTGGCTCCACTAAAAGCTTAATAAACGCTTCCATCGAGTCGCTTTTGGCCATGCCATACTTCAGCGGCGTAAAGGTGCTACAGACCTTCTCAAAATCGAGTCCTTGCTCAGCCGCCGTCTCTTCTGTCGGCCCCACCATCGCCACCTCCGGATGCATATACACCGCCGATGGCACCCAGCGATAGTCCACCTTTGTCGGCTCACCAAATATGGTTTCAACCGCAGCTTTTCCTTCTGCGATCGCGACCGGCGTCAGCATAATCGTATCGGTACAGTCGCCCACCGCAAAAACGTTTTGAGATTCAGTCCTTTTATACTCATCAACAACAATCTTCCCCTTCTGGGTCGTCACCCCTACCGCATCCAAATTCAGCGTCTCAACGTTCGCACTCCGGCCCAGCGCACAAATCACCCTCTGCGCATTTTCTGTTGTATCGTTCTCCAGTATTACCGTAAAGCCGTCATCCGTCTTCTCAATTTCTTTTAATCGGGCCTGATCAACAACTTTTATCTCATCATCTTCTAATATCTGTCGCACTCGCTTTTGCACCTGCGCGTCAAATCCATCTAAAACATGCGGCTTAGAATCTACCACTGTTACCTCACAGCCATAGCAGCGAAGCACCTGCGCCAGCTCTACACCAATGTAGCCGCCGCCAACCACCACCCAGGACTCAGGCAGCGCTTCTAGCCCAAAAATATCTTTAGAATCCAGTGCATACTCTATGCCAGGCAAGTCCGGCATCTTCGGCCTTGCGCCCACAGCCAGCAGCACAAACTCAGCGGTGATTTTTTCTCCATCCACCGTCAGGGTATGCTTATCCACAAACTCGGCTTGCCCCCTCAAAAGGTCTATCCCCTCCAACCCTTCAATTTGACTCTCTCGAATTGCCTCCACGTGGCTGTCCATCGCCTGCTTAAACCGCTGCCAGTCAAACGTGCGATCGCTTCTAGACCAGCCATAATCACCCGCAATCTTCTGAGACTTCGCAAACTCTCCGGCATAGACCATCAGCTTTGTCGGAATGCAGCCCCGGTTGACGCAGGTGCCGCCGACCTTGTTTTTCTCGGCGATCGCTACCCGTTTACCCATATCTCGTGCCGTCTTTGCCGCCGACAGTCCACCAGAGCCAGAACCTACTACCAACAGGTCATAATCATGTTTCGCCATACTGCTTTGAAAACTATTTTGCTTACATATTCGTACTTAACAGGGTAGGTTAGCGATCTAGCCCGCCCCTCTGTCGCCGGATATAGACACCTCATCCATTCAAGTCCACCGC
>Ga0115546_1001011_pt1 | contig 18134 bp, 11 predicted proteins | sample COGITO_mtgs_1004_FD_87186 | JGI IMG/M metagenome (GOLD analysis project Ga0115546, IMG submission 87186) | Pelagic marine microbial communities from North Sea - COGITO_mtgs_100413 | ecosystem: Environmental > Aquatic > Marine > Epipelagic | place: Germany:Helgoland, sampling site Kabeltonne...
CTTCTGATTTTTAGCAAATTCGCCTCCAGGGAAACCTTCTCTGAAATAGGACAATATATCGTACTCCATTAATATCTCTTCATGATCTTTCCATTTCTCTAGATGTTGAAGATTATCTGTTCCTAAAATAAGTTGAAACTCTATAGAAGGATGTAGCTCTTTTAATTTTTTAAGCGTGTAAGACGAATACGAAGGAATAGGCATATCAAATTCTATATCGCTTACCTTAAACTGATCATTCCCTTTGATTGCTAATTTCACCATATTTAATCGGTGATCAGCATCCATAATGTCTTTTCCTTTTTTTAATGGGTTTTGCGGAGAAACCACAAACCATACTTCATCTAGCTTTGCTTGGTCTAGCATATATTGACCAATAATTAAGTGTCCGTAATGTATGGGGTTAAATGACCCAAAAAATAATCCTACCTTCATTCTAAACTTCTGATTTTAAAAAACTTGCAACTACCTCTTTTGCGGTAACAAAGGTATCACTTAACACATCGTTAACAATAACTTTATCAAACTGATGTTCAAATTTTAGTTCGGTTTTTGCTTTGGCTATCCTTTCTTCTAATTGAGATGCACTTTCGGTAGAGCGATTTCTCAATCTTTCTTCTAAAATTTCAACAGAAGGCGGTTTAAGAAATAAGGCTAAAGCCCTATCCTGGTAATATTTTTTTATGGCTAGACCACCTTGAACGTCTAAATCAAAAATAACGGTTTTTTTAGCTGCCCAAAGCCGATCTACTTCACTTTTAAGTGTGCCGTAAAAAATCCCGTTATACACTTCTTCGTGCTCTATAAATTTATTTTCTTCAACCGCCTCTAAGAATGCTTCTTTAGTATAAAAATAGTAATCTACGCCATGCGTTTCATTGGGTCTTTTGGCTCTCGTTGTGGCGCTTATGGAGAACTCTAGATCTGGTATTGTATTCAGCAAATGACGTACTACAGTTGTTTTACCACTGCCACTGGGTGCCGAAAATATGATTAATTTGTTTGTCACTTCTGTTTTAGTTTCTGCGTCAACCTCTTCTTGTCCTTGAGTCATTATTCGTATTAAAGTAGGTTAAGTGCTTGCTCCTTTATTTTTTCCAATTCTTCTTTCATCGCGACTACTTCTTTTTGAATACCCGCGTGATTAGCCTTACTTCCCAATGTATTAATCTCACGACCCATCTCTTGTGCTATAAAATTTAACGTTTTACCCTTAGGGTTGTTATCCAGTGCATCACAAAAGTGGTCGCAATGCGTTTTAAGCCTATGCTTTTCTTCGTTAATATCGTATTTCTCTAGATAATAAATGAGTTCCTGTTCAAATCTATTTTTATCAAAAGACTCATCTTCCACCAATTGTTTCAGGTTTTTTTGAAGTCTTTCTTTGGTACTCTCTGTGCGTACAGGTTCTAGTATTTCAATAGCAGGTATGCCTTCAGCAATGGTCTCCGCATAGTTATTTAACAAGCTTCTTAACGTTTCACCTTCTTTAAGTCTAAATGCATCAAAATCTAAGTAGGCTAACTCTCCTACTTCTTTAACCAGGCTATATAAGTCTTCATCCAATTTTTCGTCATCTTGATAAATCACATCTTGCATGGTGGTGGTTATTCTAAAGATGTCGTGCTCAGGCGCACCCAGTTTTTTGCTCAAGTCAAGTAGCTTATGATAATAGGTAGAGGCCAATGCTTCATTTATTTGAATGTCATTTTCATTGGTTTTGTGCTTCACCACGTTTATACTAAGCGTAGCACTTCCTCGTTCTATTTTTTTGCCAAACGTGTTTCTAATTTCTATTTCTTTAGGCATTAGAAAACGAGGCACACGTATATTGAGGTCTAGGTACTTACCGTTTAGACTTCGAAGCTCTACCTTCACGCTATAGTTTTCGGTATGTTTTTCGGCCATACCATAGCCCGTCATTGATCGAATCATTATAATGCTGGCAAATATAAGTGCAAGATAATAGCAGTGATTATAGTCTTGCTTTATTACACGTAAAAATAAGCATTTTGCATGTCATCAATTTATAGTGGTATACATATTATAAGTCCGCTACTAAAGGAGGCTTCACTATAACAGGACTCAGTCTTTGTCATTTTTCTGCTCGTATAACTGGGATAAATGATGAAAATGTGGAAATAAAATGGAGAGTAAAGGGAGACATTGATAATTAGCGTATTTTTAATGAAATACGCATAAATTAAACTTGTAAAAATGATATTAAGACATACACTTACGAACAGTTATGTGATGAATCTGTGAAAATTAAGTTCTGTAAATAATCACTTCCTCCTATTCACCAGCCAAAGTCCCAAAATGATAAGCAATCCGAAACCAGCTTTACTCCAAGTTAGCACATCCGTGCCTAATGCTATAGCTATAAGTGCAGCGAGCAACGGTTGTAAGTAGATATAGCTGCCGGCGAGCGTGCTGCTGCTGTTTTGTACTGCCCACACATTGAGTATATAATTTGCAATGGTGACAAATAGCACCACAAAAACCAAGGCAAAAATGGCTTTGTCTTTAAAGCTAGACCAATCTACCGCTACAAACTCGCTATACCCCACAGGCAGCACCAATACAAAACCAATCATAAACATAAAAGCGGTTACGGTAGTAGCCTTGTATTTTTTTAGCAATCTCGCTACGTAGTACAAATGAAAAGCAAAACTAGATGCATTCAGCATAATCAATAAGTCGCCTACAAATCCGTCACTACTCAGCGAAAAAGTGCCCACTTTCATCAATAAGACAGCACCCATAAAAGCAATGAATATACCCAAATACACATTGAACTTTATGTGGGTTTTGCTCCCTATGGCAGTATATAAAACTACCATTATAGGAGAAATCATCATGAGCACACTGGCATTTATGGCTGAAGTCATGCTTAAACCTTTAAAAAAAGCCAACATATTGAGAGCTACCCCAAAAAATGCACATACCGCCAAGTCAAAAAAATCTCGTTTATTTTCAATTTTTTCTCGGTCTACCCAAAAATAATAGGAACCAAAAAAAAGTGCGCCACAACCCACTCTCAAGGTTATAAATGCAAAAGGTGAAATAAACTCTGGCATCGCCCATTTGGCAATAGAATAATTGGCTGCATAGAACAATGCAACGCTAAACATAGCCACGTGAACCCCTATTTTTTTGTTTAATAACAAGCGTGCAAAAGAAGATTTTTTTTTTCAATGCCACCACTTATTTTAACGGTGGCTGGTCTACTAAATCTCATACTTTCTAAATAAAAAGCGGATTTTCCACATCCTTTATTTTTATGAATGGTATTGGTTTGTTATCCTTGCATTTATGTATGACTTTATAGCAGGTAAGGTAGATAGAATTACGCCGACAGAAGTAGTAATCGATTGCAACGGTTTAGGCTACTTACTGCATATTTCACTAAATACCTTTGAGGTACTAAAAGATCAAAAACAGGTAAAGGTTTTCGCGCACCTCATTGTACGAGAAGACAGTCATACCCTTTATGGATTTGCAACCACCAATGAACGTCAGATGTATGTCAAATTAGTTGGAGTAAACGGCGTAGGCCCGAGTACCGCTCGTATGATTCTGAGCAGTATGCGGGTAGATGATGTGGTGGCTGCTATTACCAATAATAACATCGCTGTCTTGAAAACCATAAAAGGAATTGGACCTAAAGCTGCCCAACGATTGGTCGTGGAGCTCCAAGATAAATTGGGAGGCATAGGCACAGATGCAGCGTATACACTAAGTGGCGGCAGTACACAGATGGATGAAGCCATGGAAGCGCTTATGGCACTTGGTTTTGCTAAACCTGCTATTGCCAAAATACTTCTAAGAATAAGTGCCGATGCAGGCAATAATGCAACTACGGAAGAGTTAATTAAGAAGTCTTTACAATTATTGTAAGTTTGTTAGCTAAAAATTAATCAAAGCATATAAGAAGACTATACTATACAACCAATCAGTATTCGCTTTTGAAAGAAAGAATTTTAAAAACAAATGTACACAGAGCTCTTATAGCTTTGGTGATATTGGCTGTGTATAGTTTTGGAGGTCGCACTGCGTTAGGACAAGATGACCCCAAACGCACACCTATTGATCTTAAAGATCCGCCAAACATTAAGACCACCTATCAATATGATCCTACCACGGGGAATTATCTTGAAATAATTACTGTAGGCGGAAACCCACTTGGCTCACCACGTGTGCTTACTCCAATGGAGTTTTCTAAAGCAAAAGAGCGACAAGATCGCAATGTGTATTACCGAAAAAAAAGCAATGCAGACAATTACATAAAAGGCGGGGGTTTGATTCCTAAAATTGCCGTTACTCCAGAGATATTTGATAAAGTATTCGGCGGAGGTATTATTGACATCAGGCCCACCGGAAGTGCAGAAGTTACCTTTGGTGGAAATTTCAACAAAGTAGAAAACCCTAATTTTCCGGTACGCCAACAACGTAACGGACAGTTTGACTTCGGCATGAAAATGCAGCTCAACGTTACCGGCCAAATAGGTGACCGGATGAAGCTAAACTGGAATTACGATACAGAAGCAACTTTTGAGTTTGAAAACCAAATGAAACTCAACTGGGCCGGAGAAGAAGACGATATCCTTAAAAACATAGAATTAGGTAACGTGAGCCTGCCCCTTAATGGTAGTTTAATTCAAGGAGGTCGAAATCTATTTGGTGCAAAAACACAACTTCAATTTGGAAAACTCAAAGTAGCCGTAATTGCTACCCAAGACAAAGGAGAAACCAAAGAAACACAAGTTACCGGAGGTGCTCAAATCACCAATTACAATATTCAAGCACACAATTACGACGTAAACAGGCATTATTTCTTATCGCAATATTTTGCAAATAATTATAACAAAGCGCTTTCTAGACTGCCAATTATAGCGTCAAATGTACAGATAAGCTATATTGAGGTTTGGATAACTAACCGTAACAACTCGGTAGGCAACACCCGAAACGTAATGGGCTACATGGACTTAGGCGAAAATGCGGATAATACCTACCGTGATTTCTTAGTGGGCCCTGCCAATGCCTACCCAGATAATTACGCCACCAGTTTATACCGAGATATTGTTGACAGAAGCACCGAGTTTTGTAACCCTATAGACAATAGACTACAATTAGGTACTGACTATGAATGCTTAAGCAATGCACGAAAGTTGAATGAAAACGAATTCTCGTACCACCCTACGCTGGGTTATTTGTCACTAAACCAATCTCTTAACAATGATGAGCTGCTCATGGTATCCTATACCTATACGATTAATGGCGAAAATCATCAAGTAGGAGACCTTACGGTAAATAATTCTATTTCTACTGGCGACAATAGTCACCTCAACCTTAAACTACTTAAAAATTCTACCATCAAAACCAATTTACCTACTTGGAATCTGATGATGAAAAACATCTATTCCTTGAACACGTATAACCTTCAGCAAGAAGATTTTACGATGAACGTAGTATATGCAGATGACCCAAGTGGTGCAGACCTAAACTACCTGCCTGTAGATGCCAGCGAAACACGAATTAAAGAAAAACAACTGATCACAGTTCTGAATCTGGACAAGATAAATAAACAACAAGAAGCAAAGCCTGACGGCGTTTTTGATCTCATAAATGGCGTAACCATCGACGCCACCAAAGGCCGAATTATATTTCCTGTTAGAGAACCTTTTGGGGCATTTTTACGCGAACAATTTATTGATAAAACCAAGGCCGACTATTATGTTTACGACTCGCTCTACCAAACAACCAAATGGAATGCTGAACAAGATTTAAAACACAATAAATTTTTCTTACGCGGAACGTTTAAAGGTTCATCTTCCGATAAAATAAAACTACAATGTTATAACATATCCAAAGGCTCAGTACGTGTTACGGCTAACGGTAATATGCTAAATGAGGGATCAGATTATACCGTAGATTATACCATGGGTAATGTTACCATTGTAAATCAAGGCATACTTAACTCTGGCGCTGCGATCAAAGCGACGTGCGAGAGTAATTCTCTTATCAATATTCAACAAAAATCACTAATTGGTACTCGACTAGATTACAAACATTCTGACAAATTACTGCTAGGTGGAACCTATATGTACATGAATGAGCGGCCACTTACCAATAAAGTAAATATAGGTGAAGAGCCCTTACGTAACTCTATTTGGGGTTTAGACGGTTCGTATAATACCGAGTCGCGCTTCTTAACGCGTATGGTAGACAAGCTTCCTTTTATAGAAACCAAAGAGAAGTCTACCATTAGTATAACAGGAGAATTTGCGCACCTTATCCCCCACAAAGCAAAAACGCAGGGTGACAAAGGGACTTCTTATCTTGACGATTTTGAAGGTGCAGAAACACCCTATGATTTAAAATATGTACGCAGTTGGTATATGGCCAGTACCCCACAAGGGCAACCTGATTTATTCCCGGAAACCACCACATCTTTTAAAGCGGACAGCACATACAATAGTAAACGAGCCAAGCTAGCATGGTATAATATAGATCCTGTTTTCCAATCTAAAAGCAACCTTACTCCTTCTAATATCAACACCTTACAACAGTCTAACCATTGGGTAAGAACGGTAACGCTTAAAGAACTTTTTGATGAGATAGAACTACAACAAGGTCAGCCACAGCAATTACCTACCTTAGATTTGAGCTACTATCCAGACGAAAGAGGTCAGTATAACTTTAATACTGAAAACATGGAAGCCGATGGGACACTCAATAATCCAAAAGAAAATTGGGCGGGTATTATGCGGAGAATAGAAACCAACGACTTTGAAGCTACCAACATAGACTATATAGAAGTGTGGCTTATGGATCCGTTTGTTTACTCAAAACATCAAGGCACCAAACATAATACCGGTCAGCTTTATATAAACCTAGGAAGTGTTTCTGAAGATATAATTCCTGACCGAAAAAGATCTGCCGAAAACGGTTTACCCGTTCCTAATGGCAACTATACCGTAGATTCTGGCAAATACACTTTAACCCCACGTGGCCAGATTATCAATAAGGCCTTTGATAATGATCCTGCTGCTCGTACCGCACAAGATATAGGTCTAGATGGCATGAGCGATGAGGTGGAACGAACAAGACTTAAATTTTACCTTGATGCCATAGCAGCCAAACACGGCACAGCATCTTTGGCATACAAAATTGCAGAAGCCGATCCTTCTGCAGATAATTATATGTACCCTCGAGACCCCATTTATGACGGTAGTAATGCGATGGTACTTCAACGTTATAAAAATTACAACGGTTTTGAGGGCAACAGTACAGTCGATAAATTAGATGACGGAACTCCGAAATCTGCCAATACTATTCCAGATGACGAAGACATTAATCAGGATTACACCGTGAATCTGAATGAAGAATACTATCAATATAAAATAGAAATATCGCCTGATAAGCTCAGAATAGGCGAGAACTTTGTGACCGATTCCGTTTACACAGATGCTAATCAAATAGATCCAGGAGCTGAGCCAAACAAAGTAACCTGGTATCAACTCAAAATACCTATACGCCAATACGATAAAAAAGTAGGAGGTATTCAAGATTTTAAATCGATTCGATTTATGAGAATGTATGTAAGTGGTTTTGAGGACAGTCTGGTGTTGCGATTCGGAAACTTACAATTGGTACGAGCAGATTGGAGACGTTACCTCAACACGTTAAAATTCCCTCCGCGCGTTGGTCCAGCTATAGACCCCAACGACCGCGTTGAGTTGGTGGTTTCGACGGTTAATGTAAACGAAAACAGCAAACGAGTTCCTATACCTTACGTGGTGCCTCCTGGATTTAGTCGCGAGATAGATCCAACACAACAGGCTAATCTTCAACAAAATGAACAATCTCTTTCCATAGCTGTATGTAACTTAGGAAGGGATGACGCTCGTGGAGCATATAGACCAGTGGAATACGATATACGTAACTACAAAAAACTAAAAATGTTTGTACACGCAGAGTCTCAAGATCCCTTGGTTCAAAAAGGAGATGTAGTTGCTATTATGCGTATAGGTACCGACTTAGAAAATAACTTTTACCAATACGAGATTCCGCTTATTATCTCACCCAATGGCAATGCAGACCCCGCTTCGGTGTGGCCTTCTGAAAATGAAATACTCATAGATTTAGAAGAATTTTACCGTGTGAAACTAAATAGACAATTAGCTAATAGTGCTAATCCTAACGGATTCTATTCAGAAACCTTAGCAAACGGACATAAAATTAGTATCATTGGATTACCAGATTTAAGTAACGTAAGAACCATACTCTTAGGTGTAAAAAATCCAAGTAATGGTAGCAGCGATGCGCTCTGTGCGGAAGTATGGTTTAATGAGTTACGCTTGGTGGATTTTGCCAATAAAGGAGGTTATGCTGCAACCACACGAATGGTAGCTAAACTAGCTGATTTTGCTAATGTCGCCGTTTCTGGAAACTACCAATCCATTGGTTTTGGCGGTATAGATAAAAAGCTAAATGAGCGTAACATCACCGAGCAAATACAATACGATATAGCTACAAACCTAGAACTAGGTAAATTTTTCTCCCAGAAATCGGGCATTACGGTACCTATGTTCATAGGCTACAGTGAGAATATTGTTAATCCTAAATTTTATCCTCTAAATCCAGATATATTGCTTCGCACAGCTATTAACAATGCTGAAACGCAAACCGAAAAAGAAGCCATACGTATCGCTGCACAAGACTACAATAGCCGTTATAGCCTGAACTTTACCAACGTAAAGAAAAACAAAACAGGTGCGGGAGAATCACACCTATATGACGTCTCTAATTGGAATTACTCCTTTGCGTATCAACGGCTGTTTAGAAGAAGTCAGATTATAGAACGTAATGATGTTAAAACATACAAAACAAGCTTAGCCTATAACTTTTCTCCAAAGCCTCTTTCCTGGGAACCATTCAAAAAATCTATAAAATCAAAGAAACTAACCCTAATAAAAGATTTTAATCTTGGTTTAAAACCCTCTAATCTTAACTTTAGGATAGAAGTAGATAGAAGATATGCCGTGTTAAAAAATAGAGACAACGATAATTTTAAAAGCATCGTTCCTCTTTTGTATGACAAAACCTTTAACATAGGTCGTATTTATGGCGCTAAATGGAATCTGACCAAATCTTTATCGGTAGACTATGCCTCTTCAGCCAACTCGTGGGTAGAAGAGCCTTTTGGTGCATTAGATACTCGTGAAAAGAAAGATTCTATGTGGAGAGATTTCTCATCACTTGGACAACTCCGGGACTTTAACCAGACCGTAAATGCCAACTACAGTCTTCCCTTACGAAAGATAAAAATGCTGGATTGGATGACGGTAACCACCAGATATACCGGAAACTACCAATGGCAAAATGCACCGCCAGCGGCCGTATCATTGGGTAATACCATCCAGAATTCTAGAACCATGGGTATTACCAGTAACTTAAATTTTATCTCTTTCTACAATAAGGTTCCGTTCTTGAAAAAAGTAAATAAACCTGCCGCAAGAAGATCGCCCGCTAGAGATGAAGATGACCCCGATGCCGTAAATGCTAAAAAAGACAAAGATGAGTTGAGTGCCACTACAAAAGCTATTTTTCAGTTTCTGATGATGCTAAAACAAGCCCAAGGCACTTTTACCTTTACCGATGGAACAACACTTCCTGGATTTAACAAAACCATCGATTACCTTGGTCAGAACTTTAAAAATAATGCTCCGGGTTTGCCATTTATCTTAGGAGGTCAAAGTGAAAACTTTAGAAAGACCATAGCAAGCAACGGATTTTTAACCCAAGACACCAACCAAATATCACGCTATGTAAACTTGCATGGGGTATATATTAATGGTAGTGCTACCGTTGAGCCCATCAAAGGATTTAGAATCAACGTTAGTTTTAACAAACGACAAAGTCTAAACATCAATAGTAATTTCAAATATTCAGAAGCACGTGGTACTTTTGAAGATGAATTTTATACAGAAGTAGGAACATTCACTACCTCCTATGGTTCTTGGGCTACCATGTTTGATAAGCTGAATAAAGACTTTTCGTCTGATGCATTTGACCAATTTAAAAACAACAGAAATGTTATAGCACAGCGTTTACAAAGTAGAGACCTGGGTGCAGGCGGAGTATACGAACAATTGTATGGTGCGCAATTAAACGATAAGGATACTTCTGGATACCCACTTGGTTATTCAGTCGGTCACCCTGAAGTGCTACTTCACTCCTTCTTAGCCGCTTATACGGGTAAGAATGCAGGCAATTCTAGCCTTGATGCATTTAGAAAAATTCCTATTCCCAATTGGAGAGTTACTTATAATGGACTGTCACAATTAGACGTTTTTAAAGATATTTTTAGTAACATTTCTATCACACACGGCTACAGTTCTACCTTAAATATAGGCACTTACCAAAGACCACAAGATTATGGGAAAGATTCTCTTACAATAGGACACGATATAGCAACACAATACCAATATAATAGTGGTGTCTCTATCATAGAAAGACTTACCCCACTTATTGGGATAGATATAACTACCAAAGAAGGAATAAGCGCCAAGTTTGAATACAAAACCGACCGTAACTTGCAAATGAACCTAATTACGCGTACCATGGTAGAAATGCGTAACAAAGAATTTGTAATTGGTGCAGGTTACCGAGCTTCAGGGATTCGTTTACCCATCAAGCTAGACGGGAAAAACATATTACTTCGTAACGATTTAAACATCCGTTTTGACTTCTCTATTCGCGATGGCGTTACCATCGTAAGAACCATTGATGGAAACGGACCTGGTCAAGACTCCTATATTCCAACCGGCGGTATAAAAACAGTGAGCATAAGACCGTCCATCGATTACAAGATAAGTGATGCACTTAATTTTAGAATGTTCTACAATCGAAATGCAAATAATCCGGTTACCAGTAACTCATTCCCATCGGCATTAACAGACTTTGGGGTAACACTTAGATACAACTTGCAATAGACCAAAAGAAATATTACCAAAAAGGCGAAGCATTAGCTCCGCCTTTTTTGTATCCCGTGTTTTAACTTCTTATTCTATTTTTACGCGAACGTTCGAAGCAACTGTTGAATGGTTTATTATTTACTATTTACGTAATCTTTTAAATACAGGTACTCTTCGGTAAGTTCACCGTTTTGGGTAATTCTAGCTCGTTTTAAGATTTCATCTTGATCGCCATTCACTAGTAAAGGCATAATATGTTCAAGCAGTAAATTTCCAAATTCCTCACTTGCATTTTTAGGCATTTCTGTAGGTAAGTTGGTAACCGCCATTACATCTATAGTGTCTTCGCCAAACGGAGCAACCATCTTTTGCTCGCTTTTACTCCACCCAAATGTAGGATCGTAAATATCGGTAGCCTTCATGGTAATAGGTACACTTCCTTCTACATCACAAGTAATGTCTGCTATTACCTTAATATTGAAATTGGGAAGCTGGGTGTCTTTTTTCTCAAATAATGGGGCAATATCATCTTCCCAATACATGCCATTAATGAGAATATCTGAATGCGCCAAAAAGTTATCAAACTCACAGCAATACTCAGTATGATGGTCATAAAAATGACCTAATTGCCATGATCCGCCATCTTTTCGATGATACAAATCCCAACTGGTAAGTTGGGTAAAATAAGCTCCTATGGGTGGCTGAGAAATAAACTCTTGGGGCGAGACCTCTTTTATTTTCATCAGGTCTAAAACTTCACGTATACCTTCTGCCACGCGACCGTTTCCCGTAAAAACAAGACGAGTTCTTCGCAAATCGAGCTGACTTAGTAAATCCATTGATTTTTGATAATCATTGATAACATACGCCGGAGGTAGTTCATGTTGACCCGTTTTTTTTCCATAGGCTAAGAAAGCGTTATATGTCCCAACGATACCTGCCCATTTCCCAAAACCAAGAATACGACCTCCTCCAGCCCAAGTGAGGGGTTCGTAGTCTATAAGCGTTATTTTTTTTGCTAAGACTTCTTGCAGCAGCTCTTTATTATATGCCTGCTCTTTTATAGTGTGCGAGAAAAATAAGTACGTTTTATTCGGGATGAGTTTGTCTAATGGCACTTCTTTGATGCCCAATAAAATATCGCAATCACCCATGTCTGAAACTACCTTAACCCCAGCGGCTTCATACTCTTGGTCTGTAAACGTTCGGTCTAACGAAGTCTCCACTACCAGTTCTACTTGTGGGTAGCGGTTCTTAAACTCGGAACACAGAGCGGGCGTAAGTGCTGCTCTCTTATCTGCGGGAGCTTTCCATTCTCGTATTAAGCCTATTTTCATGTGATTTTTTATTTTTTGAGGGATTATTAGGGTGATACAAACTGTAGTTTTCTACAATTCATGATGTTTTTTGGCTTAATTTATAGCCTGCGGTTTGATATTATTTAGAGCATCCTGGTAAAACGAAACAAGCTCTAGTGGCACACTATCCATAAAGCTCCACTGAATTTTGTGATCTGATTTCCTTGTTTTATGTCTCACGAAATACGTCATGTTTCCCAATTCGTTACCTGATAATTGATTAAAACGTATAGCGTCTAAACGAGAGCACATAGCCTTATAAACTTTGGCTGTTACAGGGGTAATCTCGTTGCTTGTGAGCGGTGAGCCTATGGTTCCTGAGGTCATAAACTGCTGGCCGTTAGGTAGTATATAGTAAGAAGTTGTAGCACCTGCAAAACCACCGTAGGATCCTATTTCGATAAACTGTGTAGGCAATTGAATTACCGAATAAAGTGTAGGTCTACATTGCACAAACGCAAAAACACAAAATTGGGCAAGTAAGAACTTCTTCACAAGGCGAATGTACTATTTTGAAACGGTAGACTATGTTAAAATGGACTAAGTCTCAGTATTAATAGTGTAAATGAAACGAATGACTGTATTTTCGCATGCTGCTTTTAGGAGGTTAAACTTCTAAACTTAGCACTATAAACTAATCTGGGGCTGTTCTGGCTTTTGACGGGTTGGCCAATAGATGTGTAAGCACGTAGAGCTTGAGGGTATGCTCTTAAATATCGCTTTCAACAACGTAAACGGCGAGTCTAACTTTGCCATGGCTGCGTAGTCTTAGAGACTAAGCAATTGCCATCCGCTTGCCCAAGTCATGTCTCGGATACGAGGGATCACAGGCGGTCGATAATCTGAGATAATTTTGGTGTATTTCTACCAAGCCAAAATTTATAATGTAGGATAAGGATAGTTTGGGTTTGTAATGCACCTGGCCTGTCTCGAAAATCAAGCAAAACTACACGTGTAGAAAGCGCAACTCTATTCCGATTCGGACCCGGGTTCGACTCCCGGCAGCTCCACTTTTAAAAAGCATAATCATCTATTTTTCAGTAGATTATGCTTTTTTATTTGTTCTTTTAGTCCAATATTAGTTCACAATTTGATTATTACTTTTATCAAGCACTAAAAAAAATATCATAGGATTTGGATTGTTGAAATAGGTGGAGTAATCTGACAACCATAAACGCCTGAGCACTATATTTGTGTATCATTGATATAAAGTGGATCGAAGATATAAAATCTACGAGACCAATGCGAGAATTAGATATACAAAACTCACTTGATAGAGTATCGTGCACAGAAATAGCAAGGTGGGTATTACTTTCTTTTGTTTCACTTGGGCAAAAGCAAAGGAGTATAGCTCTATGATGGGCAAGAGTATGGGAAACATAAATAGTACTTTCATAAAACTAAAGTCTCTGAAATCGTAGGTGTATTTAATCACAAATGCCAAGAAAAAAGCGAGCAAAAGCACGTTGATAAACTGGCTATGTTTTAGGATGTTCCTAGGATTTTTAGATACTAAAAATAGCGGTATAAAAATAAAAATAATGAGTGCCGTGTGCAGCACAAAATTGACTCGGGCAAAGTTGTACTGGTCATTGTTGATGCAAGACCACTCGGCAGGCCATCGCTCGAAAACGTAATGCGAAAACTGACCAACGAACTGCGTCCATAGATTCTGACGATGCGCTTGGTCATTTTCCGTGCCGTTCTTGTTATATGGCGTTTCAAGCAAGCTCATCAGCGGGTAGTCAAAATAGGCACTTTTTACGGTGGCTACTCCTTTTCTGAAAACCATTTCGCCTTCCTCGTCCCAACTGGCTAGCTGGTAGGCTGGATCTACGTTGGTCATAAAAGGGTTGTTGTACTTCTCGTACTTTTCGTAGTATCTGCCCACGGTTGCTATAGCGGTAAGTACTATGGCGTATATGGACAGCTGTCTGACTATTTTTGGAATTTTCCAATCACGGTCTCTTATATTTTTAAAGAAAATAATACACGGAAAGGCGATGCTAAAAACCAGGCCATTCCCTTTGGTAATACCTAATAGGATAAGAAAAATTGCGATAGCGATTTCGAGTTTCAAACTGTCTTTTTTCCAGTATTTATAAAATAGCAGGATGGTTATGGAGCTTAAGAAAATGAGCAGTAAGTCGTTGCTAGCAAGTGCTCCAGCGCTAATTAGCTCGGGGTTGAGCATCCAGAATAACATGCTCGATATACTGAGCCACTTGGGAAGCAGTAGATTTTCTATAAAACGCAAGATGAGCCAAACTAACCCCAAGGATATAAAGAAGTTGAAAAACTGAACGAGGTAAAAATACTCGACCCACGTCTTGGCGTGATAAGCCGTGTTCATGATTTTGATAATGCTGTAAAAAAGCGGCGGCTGAAAACATTCCCAACAGTCACGCGCTTCGGGTAGCTCACCGGTTTGGTCCCACAAGAGTACGGCAGTTATATGGTCGTCGTTGAACTGTTCATTGACAAAGAATAGCACAATGCGCGGAATCATGACGAGCGCCAAAACCCAATAGAGCCATTGGTTTTTTGGTTTTAGTTTGTGCATATACCGCTTGAGCATCTAGATAATATTTAGTGAGAATGGCTACGTAATCTCTCAGAATGAATTTAGAAGACAAACATATAACTTATTTTTCGCATAAGTTTTATAAATAGAACTCGTATTACTCGTCATCCTTACGCTCATCTTATCAGCATTTTTCTCTGTAAAGGATTGATTTAGCACGGGTAGGTTATCGGATTTACTTTGTGTCATAGTAGCTTTTTAACTTTGTAAATTGTTAAACGGTTTTTACCTGTAATTTTTGCTATGTCTGAGGTTTTCATCCTAGAATTTATGCACGTAACAATATCCTGATGTTTTTTTAAAGTGCGGTTACGGTCATCCGTTGTTGCTTTCTTTCTCCCAACGTAAATGCCTTTTGCTTTTGCAACTTCAATTCCTCCCCTGCAACGTTCTTTTATGACTTGACGCTCATGCTCTGCAAGAGTTCCAAGCTCCGAATAACATCAATTACCATCGATCGCTATAATGCAATAAAAATGCCCCCAACGCAATAAGCACAATAGCTACTATATTTTTCCATATTAGCTTTTCTTTAAAGAAAATAAAACTAAACAGTATGGTGGTTAAGGGCAACGCTAAATACAACAAACTAGATTTAAAAGGATCCGTTATTTTAAGGCCAAGAAGTCCTAAGAATGACGCTAAGAGAATTACAATACTCATTAACACAACGGGTTTAAAAAAAATCTTGGATTGTCCGATAACGTCCATGTTTTTTCTTTGCCTAAGAACCAATACAATACCCAAAAACAGAACCATTAATTCTTGATTTGCTATAATCAATAGTGGCGAAATATCGGCAGTTAGGTTTTCCCACTGTATGATAGATCCACTCGAGAAACTTAAGGTCATTATTAGTAGAAGCATATGCTCTCTCACCGTTATTTTTAACTGGGATTTACCCGATGCAAGCAGAAATACCACGAACCCCACGATAATAATAAAGCCACCCACAAGCGATACATAAACACTAATATGCTTTACAAACACAAGGTATACTGTAGCAAAAAAAACGCCTAAGAGATTATATATTCCAACCCACTGTAACGAAGCTCTTTTCATCACCAGCAACATACAAATAAGTCCTATAACCCCTATAAAAGAACCTGTCGATATTCTCCATAGTTCAGCATTACTTATCCATTCTATATCCAAAACAACAATGCATACCGCTGTTATCAAGCTCGTAAAAACGGCTCTGTATGCCATTAAAAATGAAACAGAACCATTTTCTAGGCTCCTTTTCCAAAGTACATTGTTTAACGCATACAATAGGATAGAAAAAAACAGGTACCCCATTTAGTGCTTAGTTGAGGATGAATTCAATATATATGGGATAGAAATCTTTTTAAAGTACTTAAACCCAGTTAACGTTATGAGTTTATTTAATTCTTCTAATGAAGATGCATTATCCTTACTGTTGTTTTCTGTGAAACTAATTTTTAAATATGTAAAGTGGTAAAAAAGAGACAGATAACTGTGATAACTCATTTCTACCTTTTCCAGTTCCACTATTTCCAAGTTTCTTCGTGCAGGTGCTAAATCATTGGTATATAAGTTCATATTAGCGAGGCTAATTAAGGCAATCGCTATCGTTGTCCTTGCATTCCAGCGATCTGCCTCTAGCAACTCTTCATAGTATAAGTCAACTACGATAGCTAAGGCACTCATCTCATTTTTAATAATCAGTGCGAGGAATAACTCTTGTGAAAAATAAGACATATTACTTCGCTTACATTTCGTAAGAATTTCTTTTAACAAGATAGAATCTAGTTCATCCGTCGACATTATTTTATAGCCATAATACCTTCCTAATAAAACGTGATGCACGGTATTGCTATTTGTTGGTAATAAAATATCTTTATTTTGCACCCCAACATCGTTGTAAAAGTGCATGTATTCTAGCATTAAGCCTGAGAATAAGGAATCAGAGGTATTCTTATTTAATTCTTGAATCAATAAGATGATGTTACCATATAAAGCATTAAGATTAGTGTAATCTATATAGGTTAAAGACACCATATTCCTAAATGTATCAATTGGTAAGAGCTCCGTATATATGGCTATTGCACTTTTTCTGGAGATTCTAAGGAACGAATGAGATAGAATAGTACCGAATTTCATCTGAGGACCTTCAGGCACCTTATCTAACGTTAAGCCACTAAAAATTATCGAAAGACTCTTGGCATCCTCTTTCTCCACAAACGAACAAATGAAGGTAGCTATAGGCACAATATTTAAGGTATTGAATAAGCCAATGTTTAGGAGTTTTACCTCTTCAGAGCTTATATGGCCAGCTGCTTGTATATGAAGTAACTTCTGATAAAAATACCAGTCGTCAAAATTATTCTTGTGATTTAGATAGTTACCATAGGACTTAAACCCAAGGTATTGTGATAACGTATTAAGCGTAACTAACGATGGGGCGATCCTTTCTAAAAATCCAAATAACCGACGTAGTGTATTGTAACTAATCGTTAATCCCGTAACCGACTCAATGTCCTCTTTTAGTAATTTGACATCTCGAACACTTCTTACCGATATGACAGCCTTTTTTTGTACATCTTCTATTAACTGAGAATATTCAAATTTCATACATTTCCGTGGGCTTACTGTGGGCCAAATATAACACTTTTAGTTCTTGAGCATAATAAATAATTAGAATATATTCCGAATATTAACCATTTATATACCAAGTTGTTACGTAGCACATGGGCTCTATCTGGGCTAAACAATAGCGTCTTATTAATACCTTTACATAACTATTTAAAAATATCGTAACACATGATAAAGCAACACGTCTCAATAACTTCTGAAATTACCCACAATGAGCTTACCAATATTATTAATAACTGGCACGCATACCAAGTAGCAACCGTGCTGAAATCCTACCAAGAAATTTCCAGAAGGATACTTCAAGCGCCAAGTTTATTAAGTGTTTTAGTGGAAATAAAATTACAAAAGAATTTGACTGAATTTTGTCAAGAAAACCAATTTTCTAAAATTGAAGACTTCCTTGAATCGTTTAAAAAAGTTCAAAAAAACAAGATAAAAACAAAGAATAAAAATTCTCCCGATGAATTTGGTCTATAGTACTCCCCAAAAACAGGACATTTCAGATGATTAATAAATTTGAATTGTTAAATGAGCAAAAAGAGAAGAAAATTCAGTTCAGGGTTTAAGGCCAAGGTAGTCTTAGAAGCCCTTAAA
>Ga0115546_1001023_pt1 | contig 18012 bp, 15 predicted proteins | sample COGITO_mtgs_1004_FD_87186 | JGI IMG/M metagenome (GOLD analysis project Ga0115546, IMG submission 87186) | Pelagic marine microbial communities from North Sea - COGITO_mtgs_100413 | ecosystem: Environmental > Aquatic > Marine > Epipelagic | place: Germany:Helgoland, sampling site Kabeltonne...
CACACCCGCCGCTTCAGTGGGGGTTGCCGCGCCGGACAGAATCGAACCCAGCACTGCCACAATCAATAGGATTGGCGGCAATAAATTGAGCATGGCGCGGGATAGGCCATGCTGAGGAAGAGGTTCATCCCCCTCTTTCGGCGCTGCAGGTTTAATAAACAGAATCACGTAGAGGCAATAGAGCGCCACCAGAATCAAGCCGGGGATTATCGCGCCGACAAACAGATCCCCGATTGACACCACCTTGGGGGTGAATATGCCCATACTTAGTTGCGCCTGCTGATAGGCACTGGAGAGAATGTCGCCCAGTAATACTAGAGCTATCGACGGCGGAATAATCTGCCCCAGGGTACCTGTGGCGCAGATAATGCCGGTGGCCTGAGACGATGAATAACCGCGCTTCAGCATAGTCGGTAATGACATCAGCCCCATGGTCACCACTGTGGCGCCAACAATACCCGTGCTCGCCGCCAAAAGTGCCCCCACCAAGACCACGGAAAGCCCAAGCCCACTGCGAAAGCCTTTAAGCAGATCCGCCATGCTCTCAAGCAGATCTTCCGCCAACCGGGATTTCTCCAGCATGACCCCCATAAAGACAAACAGCGGTACCGCAATCAGCGTGGTATTTTTGATGGTGCCAAACAGCCGATTGGGCAGTGCGTGTAAAAAGGCCATATCAAAGGTGCCGGTAGCAAAACCCACCAGAGCAAATATCAGCGCCGTGCCAGACAGAGACAGCGCCACGGGATAGCCTGCCATCAACACGATACAGACAACCAAAAACATCAGTAGAGGAATAAACTCAACCATTAGATTAGCGGCTCTATGTGATTTGATTCAATGCGCGACTCTGTAATAGGCTGCTTACCCATCAGCACCAGAGCACTTTTGAGAATTTCAGCTATGCCCTGCAAGAGCAGAGTCGCCGGCATCAACAGCAGCAGCGTCTTTAATAAGTAGATACCCTGAATGCCACTGCGCTCCTCCGAGGTCTCACCAATTGCCCAGCTAGCGGCAACATAGTCCCAGGAGAAGGCGAATATCAGCAGACTGACCGGCAGTAAAAATACCACCCCGCCAATCAGATCCACCAGGGCTTTGCGACGAGGGGAAAAACTACGGTAAAAAATATCCACCCGCACATGGCCACCGCGCTGCAGGGTAAAGGCAATGCCGAGCATGAAAACCAGACCATGCAGGTAGGTAATCGATTCCTGCAGGGCAATTGAGCCGCTCTGAAAATAGTAACGCAGCACCACAACCACCACCGTCATAACAACCATGACTAGACAGAGCCAAGAGACTATTCTGCCGGTCAAATCGGTGATGCGATCAATAGCGTCGATCGTTAGCGAAACAAATTTCACAACAGCTCCAGCTGGTCAGATTCAAAACAGCGGCTAGTATAACCTCAGGACATAGCCCCTGACAGCAGCCCGCTTGGGCATGAATATAAAAACACACAAGAAAGTAAAAATAACTCTAAAGCTTTCACTCTAACTGCCGATCTTTAACTGTGATAAGGGGGTCTGCCCCCTCAGCAAAAAGCCTAATAGGGCTGTGCTGAATAATTTTAGATCGCTCGCCTGACTAAACAACGAGCGCTAACCAAGAGTGGTGAACCATATGTCTGGGATTGACGCTAATCTCAAATTAACTACCCAGCTTGCGCCGGCACCAGTGCCGCACAAGCCTGCGCCGAGCCCTGCCGCCGCAGCGCCGAGTATTCCTGCGCCTGCTCCAGTGCCAGTTACGACTATATCGTCAGGAGATCTAGGACGCGAAGCACAGGAGCTTAAAGGTGAGAGCGTCAAGCAGCTCAGCAAAAACCTGGAAGAAGTACAGGCGGCTGTTAAAACACTGAATGCCGCCATGAGAAAAGCGCCGACTAGCCTGCATTTTTCCATGGATAACGCATCCCAACGCCTAGTGGTCAATGTCACTGACAAAAATACTGGCGAACTTCTTAGGTCCCTGCCAGGTGATGCTATTTTGAATTTTGCGGAAAATCTAGAATCACTTAAAGGCGTTATATTTGACGATACTTATTAGCCCAGCTCAGTATTAGGACTAAAACACCCAGTTAAAAATACCCTTGCAAAAAAGTTTCTAAGTAACCTTATCAACAACAGTTAAGTCGGCACAAGCAGCCGACATCGCAAAGACCCGGCTCTGAGCCGGGTTTTTTAATGCTCCGAAAAATTATTTAAGTATAAATACTTAAAGATTACTCAATGGACATTTCAACCCAAGGTGGCTCGACAAATGCCATTGAGACACTTGACTATGCCCTAGAGCAACTCAATTCAACTCGGGCCACCCAGGGTGCGGCAATTAACCGGCTTGAATATGCAGTTGATAATTTGGCCAACGTATCGCAAAACGCCACCGCATCGCGCAGCCGTGTTCAAGATGCAAACTATGCTACCGAGTCCACTGAACTGGCACGCACGCAGATTATTCAGCAGGCCGGTACAGCGATGTTGGCCCAGGCCAACCAGCAATCTCAGTCGGTGCTGGCTCTGCTTAAGTAGGCCGCTACACAATCGGCTGAGTAGCTTGCCCAGCCAGATTGGAATTAGTTTAAAAAAAACCGGCCTCTGTGCCGGTTTTTTTATCGTTGCTTTAAATGCTAGTCATAAATACCTAAAGCTTTTCACACTGATGCCGATCAATAGGGTAAGCAAAAAAAAACTCTTAAAATCCAAGTAGCTTTTTAAAGGAACACCATTATGTCAGTCATCAATACTAATGTTTCAGCAACCATTACAAGCAATGCTCTGGCTAAAAACGATCGTGCCATGAGTCAGTCAATGGAACGTCTGTCAACCGGCCAGCGTATTAACTCTGCTTCAGATGATGCCGCCGGTCTGGCTATCGCCTCTAAAATGACCTCGCAGATCCGTGGCCTAGACCAAGCTGTGCGCAATGGTAACGACGCGATTTCAATGATCCAAACCGCTGATGGCGCTTTGGTTGAAGTCAGCAACATGCTCCAACGCATGCGTGAACTCTCAGTACAGGCCGCTTCAGATACCAACACTGCCACGGACCGCGATGCCCTAGATATCGAGTTTCAAGCACTTGAAGACCAGATAGATGTCATCTCATCCAACACCCAATGGAACGGCGTGAACTTACTAGATGGTGAACTGGGTGCAGTGGCCTTTCAGGTCGGCGCCAACGCAAGCCAGACCATTAGCGTGACCTTTGCCGATTTAAACACCAGCCAAGGTACCGCCTCAGCAACTCTATCTCTTGCCGGTGTGTTTACTACTCTAGATGGCTCAACAGCTGGTGACGATTTGGAGACTCTTGATCTTCAGGATAAGGCTAACGCTACCACGTCGATTACCCAGGTTGACAAGGCAATTGAGAATATCAATGCTCACCGTGCGACTTTGGGTTCGACCATCAACCGAATTGAATATGCAGTCGATAATTTAGCCAATGTATCGCAAAACGCCACTGCATCGCGCAGCCGTGTTCAAGATGCAAACTATGCAACTGAGTCCACTGAACTGGCACGCACGCAGATTATTCAGCAGGCCGGTACAGCAATGTTGGCCCAGGCCAACCAGCAGTCGCAGTCAGTATTGGCTTTGCTTAAGTAAATGTTTAAAAACAGTTCGCTGGGCAACTTCCCAAGCCCTACTGAACCTAGGGCTAAAAGCCAAACTGCAAGCACCAAAAAAAATCCGGCCTCTGTGCCGGATTTTTTTCGACTGCTGTAAAGGCTATTCACAAATGTCTAAAGCTTTCCGAACTGAGGCCGATGTATAGGGTAAGGGAAAGTTTTATCATAGAATTCATGTATCATTTAAAGGCACAAAATCATGTCAGTCATCAATACTAATGTTGCAGCAACCATTACCAGCAATGCGCTGGCTAAAAACGAACGCGCCATGGGTCAATCAATGGAGCGCCTGTCAACCGGCCAGCGTATTAACTCTGCTTCAGATGATGCCGCCGGTCTGGCTATCGCCTCAAAAATGACTTCGCAGATCCGTGGACTAGATCAAGCTGTGCGCAACGGTAACGACGCGATTTCAATGCTTCAAACCGCCGACGGCGCGATGGTTGAAGTCAGTAACATGCTTCAGCGCATGCGCGAACTCTCCGTTCAGTCTGCCTCTGACACCAACACAACTGCAGATCGAACCGCTCTAAATGTTGAGTTTGGGGCGCTCGAAGAGCAGATCAACAGTATCGCCACTAATACGGAATGGAATGGAAAAGCCCTACTCGACGGCACTTTGTCCGCTGTTGCTTTTCAAGTTGGCGCCAATGCAAGCCAAACTATAAGCATTACGTTTTCCGATTTAAACACCGAGGTGGGTGCTACCACCGGTACTCAGGCGCCGGGCGATGGTAGTGATGATCTACATATGTTCACAGGCTTAGATACTGCGGTAGCCAGCGGTTCTGCTGATGCAACATCTGCCGCTGCTAACGATTTAGACGCACAGACTGTGGCAACCAAGGTAGGTGCTACCGCGGCGATAAGTGCCCTGGACAATGCAATCAGCCGTATAAACTCCGAGAGAGCCAAGATCGGTTCAACCATAAACCGCGTTGAATATGCGGTGGATAATCTGGCCAATGTATCGCAAAACGCTACCGCGTCGCGCAGCCGTGTTCAAGATGCAAACTATGCAACTGAGTCCACAGAACTGGCACGTACGCAGATTATTCAGCAGGCCGGTACAGCAATGTTGGCCCAAGCCAACCAGCAGTCTCAGTCAGTACTGGCTCTGCTTAAGTAAGTGTTTAAAAACAGTTTACTGGGCAACGTGCCAAGCCTTTTTATAGGCTAAAAGTGAAACTGTAAGCGCTACAAAAAACCCGGTCACTGTGCCGGGTTTTTTATTTCTGCTGATAAACACTATCCATAAATCACTACCCATAAAAACTAAAGATTTTTGCCTTACTGACGATAATTTATTTAAGAACTAAGGCAAGTTCAAAAACTTAACCACGATATTTTGAGGAAAAGATTATGTCAGTTATCAACACCAATGTGTCAGCTACGCTGACTAGTAACGCTCTCGCCAAAAACGACCGCGCCATGAGTCAATCAATGGAGCGCCTGTCAACCGGCCAGCGTATTAACTCTGCTTCAGATGATGCCGCCGGCCTGGCTATCGCCTCTAAAATGACCTCGCAGATTCGTGGACTAGATCAGGCTGTGCGCAATGGAAATGATGCAATCTCCATGATCCAAACTGCTGATGGCGCCTTGGTTGAAGTTGGCAATATGCTCCAACGCATGCGTGAACTGACGGTGCAAGCCGCGTCGGGAACCAACACTACCGAAGATCTTGCATCGCTGAATATCGAGTTCCAAGCCCTCGACGATCAGATCGACGAAATCGCGAAAAATACTGAGTGGAATGGTCAAAAGTTACTCGACGGCTCGTTGGGTGCAGTGGCTTTCCAGGTTGGTGCTAATGCCAGCCAGACCATCTCTGTTTCCTTTGCCGATTTAAACACTGACTTTGGTGATGACGCCACGGCCGAAGCCACTGTAGCCGGTGCAACCGCTAACGCTGCTGAGGACCTGGATATCTTTACCAACCTTTCTGCGGCCGCTGCAAGCACAGACACCGTCTCCGGGGATGGTGTCTTGGAAGCCATCGATTTGGACTCCCAGGTAATTACTGGCTCTGCCCAAGGCACTACTCTGGGTTATTTAGACACCGCCCTTGATCGACTCAACTCCCACAGAGCAACCTTAGGTTCAACAATAAATCGTCTCGAGTATGCTGTTGACAACCTGGCCAATGTATCGCAAAACGCTACCGCGTCGCGCAGCCGTGTTCAAGATGCAAACTATGCTACCGAGTCTACTGAACTGGCACGCACGCAGATTATTCAGCAGGCCGGTACAGCAATGTTGGCCCAGGCCAACCAGCAGTCTCAGTCAGTACTGGCTCTGCTTAAGTAGATCCTCGAAAAATTGGCTGGGCTGTTTGCCTCGCCACATTGTAATAAGCAGAAAAAAACCCGGCCACTGCGCCGGGTTTTTTATATTTGTTAATAAATAAAGCTAAAGTTTTAAAACTTGCTGCCGATTAAGTTTTTAAGTGCCTAAAAATTTCAGAGTAAAATTAAAACTATTTTTTTCAGAGGATTTAAATATGTCAGTCATCAATACTAATGTGGCAGCAACCATTACCAGCAATGCGCTGGCTAAAAATGATCGCGCCATGGGTCAATCGATGGAGCGCCTGTCAACCGGTCAGCGTATTAACTCTGCTTCAGATGATGCCGCCGGTCTGGCTATTGCCTCTAAAATGACCTCGCAGATTCGTGGCCTAGACCAAGCTGTGCGCAACGGCAACGACGCGATCTCAATGATCCAAACCGCCGACGGTGCTATGGTTGAAGTCAGTAATATGCTGCAACGCATGCGTGAACTAACCGTGCAAGCGGCTTCTGGCACCAACACTTCTGACGATCTTGCATCGCTGGATATCGAGTTCCAAGCCCTCGACGATCAGATCGACGCAATATCCATTAATACTGAGTGGAATGGTCAGAAATTACTCGATGGCTCACTAGGTGCGGTGGCCTTTCAGGTTGGCGCTAATGCCAGCCAGACAATTTCTGTGACCTTTGCCGATTTAAACACGGATAATAGTGCCACTGAAGCAACTGGAGCCGGGACCGCGACAACTGATATGTTTACTGGCCTCGACAATGATGTAGCCGCATCGGGTACATCTACTGTAGATTTGGACGCCCAGGTTATTACTGGTTCTGCCCAAGGCACTACTCTGGGTTATTTAGACAGAGCACTAGATCGGATTAACTCACACAGAGCAACCTTGGGTGCCACGATAAATCGTCTTGAGTATGCGGTGGATAATCTGGCCAATGTATCGCAAAATGCTTCCGCGTCGCGCAGCCGTGTTCAAGATGCAAACTATGCTACCGAGTCCACTGAACTGGCACGCACGCAGATTATTCAGCAGGCCGGTACAGCAATGTTGGCCCAGGCCAACCAGCAGTCTCAGTCAGTATTGGCTCTGCTTAAGTAGGTTTTTAAAAACAGTTTGCTGAGCAGTCCTAAACATAGGGCTAAAAGACAAACTGCAAGCAACACAAAAAAACCCAGTCACTGTGCTGGGTTTTTTTTCGACAGCTAGCTATGCCTGTGCCCGAGAGTGACGAATTATTTCGCGATCGGACAGCCTTGATTTTTTACCTGCTCGAGGCAAAGGGATTAATCAGAATTATACATATTAGCCAGTGATTTGAGCTGACCTGTAAGGTAATTTTTCGTGCCATCAATTTTTTCCAACATCGAATCCATAGCGGCAAACTGGGTTAAATAGCGTTGGTAAACCTTTTCCATTCGCGCTTCAAGAATCACTAATTCAGAGGCATAGTCGTCACTGTAGTCCTCGGCACTATCTTTGCGTGTAGCAACAATGCCAGTACTGCTATTGAGGCCGTCAATCAATGTTGCCACATCCTGAGCCAGGCCTTGAGCATCTGTGCTATAAAGACTCTGGTTGCTAGTACCCGCAGACAACATGGTCGCCACATCGTCGTAGCTATTGGCGATCGCCGCATCAAAGGTGGTCTCGGTCATTGTTAGATTGCCGGTTCTATCGACACTGATACCCAAATCTCGCAGGGCGGAAATGGAGCCACTCTTGCTCGAAGAATCGGCCATAAGTTTGTCAAACACCTGTTGCTTGATATAGCGTACCGCACTTTGTTCACGAGCCAGGTCGCCACCATATGACAGGTCTGAATCAGCTGCTGAGCTGGTCAAATCAGAGAGTAATTGATTGAAGCTGTTATAGGCGGCGACCACAGATTTAAGATTTGTTTTTAAGCTCGACTGATCATTGGTGACATTTAGACGCACAGCTGTAGCACTGGCTTCGGAGACCACAAATGTGGCGCCAGAAATGACATCAGAAATTTCGTTAGTGCTGCGGGTCAGCGCTAGGCCGTTAACATTTATAACCGCATCTTGAGCGGTTCGAATAGTGTTGCCACTGTCGCCAAAGCCCAAGTCCGGCGTTGACGAGAGACTAAACACGGCCTGACTACCTTCACCCCCGGTGAGCATGATGCGATAATTGGCGCCCTGAGTGCCGGTGTCCACCAGCAGTGCGGTAACGCCAGTATTGGCGGCATTAATGGCACTGACTACGCCCTCCGGAGTTGCCGTAGCCACATTAATTGAGGTAGCTGTTGGACTGTTGACCGCGGTCACACCTGCGCGTGTGGAACTCACCGTATGACTACTGTTAGAGCCACTCATGGTTGGCGCGGTAGTGATCGCACCAGCGGTTTTATAGCTAAATTCAAAGCCATCGCCGGCGCTGTTTACGGCAACGGTAAACAGTAAATTTTCATAGCCGGAGCCACCTTGAATGGCGGTTACCTGTTGCGCGATGCTGGTATAGGCGGCGCTATCGACCGTGACTGTATTATCGCCGTCGCCGACCACTAGGCTGGTGGTCACTGCGGCAGTGGCGGTGACATTGTATTGGGCGGCGACGCCGCTGACCGGAGACAGTGCGCTGATACCAGCGGTGACCACACCTTCAGCACTGGCAAGGGAGCCTGTGCCAGCAGTCTTTTGAGTAAATGTAACACCGCTGTCATTGACTGCTGCTGTGAATTGAAAGGCTGCAGATGCCGCTGCTTTAGTCTGCAGGGCCGCAGCATAACCGGCCAGAGTTTCAGCCCCAGTAGAGGTGCCACCAGCGGCATTAATTTCACTTTGGCTGACGGCAATATTATTGCCGGCACCATCAGTTGCGGTAATGCTTGCGCCATTCGCCACGGCGGTACGCATATCAGCTTCAGAGAGAACCTCAGTGTAGGTTCCTGAAACCGTAGCCCCTATGGATAGAGACATGTCGAAGGTTGTTGAATGAAGAGTGGCGGTACTTGAGCTGTATTGATCTGAGATCACGCGTTGGCCCTGGGCCAACTGACTGACGATGACATCATAGGAGCCGGATATAGCATTTCCTGCAATAGCGGTGAAGCCCACTTGGCCAGCAGCGGATGAGGAACCGGAACTTATCGCCAGTTCGTCGGCATCGTTGAGGGTTTCAAAGGCGCTTTTTAGGAGACTCATCTCTTGGGCAATCAGTGCGTAACCAGATACCGAAGCGTCGCTAGAGTCTATTTTTGACTGCAGTGCCTCTGTCTGGGGCAGCTTGGTGACGTCAGTAAGATTTCTCGCCAGTGCAACCACATCAATACCAGAGCCCGCCTCCAGAGCGGTTAATATCTGGGTAGAGGTACTGGTTGTGGCAACAGGGGTTGCAGTTGCGCTTGACGTTGCGGAGGTTTCAGCCATCTCGGTTCTCTAATCTCTGTACTATTTTATCGGCCCAGCGAAGAACCAATGTCTTTATCGAATGTAATCAAACAGGCTCAGCTGAGAGATCTTGGCAAAGCTGCTCTGCCCCGCTTCTAGAGACATAATTTCAGCGGTCAGCTGAGTAATGGCACTGGCGTAGTCAACATCTTCAGCGCTAGAAAGCAGTGTTTGATATCTCAGTTTGGCATCTGCCAGAGTGTCGGCCTGAGAATCCAATATGCCCATACGGCTACCCACGTCAGCAATAGACAGGGCGAGATTTTGGGTTAACTCGGAAACTTCAACCAGACTACCCTGCAAACTCGCAGTGTCATTGCTATTAAGAGCAGCGGTGAAATCATCTATCACGGTGAAAAATCCTACCCTTGCACTGACACCGTCGGTTTCACGAACCACACTGGCAAAGGCCTCATTGCCAGGACGATTGAGTTGCAGCTGACGCTGGTCAGAGACCGCCACCATGGTGCGAGTCTGGTCTCCGCGATAACTCACTGTGCCCCCGACATTTTCGACAAAGGGTTTTGTCTGAGTCATGGCTCCAGCAAACACATAGTTGCCAGAGATATCTTTACTGTTACCCAGGGAGACCAGTTCATCTCGCAGAGCACTGACCTCCGTGGCGATAATAATGCGGTCATCAGCTGAGAGAGTGCCGTTATTAGCCTGCACTGCAAGTTCGCGGACACGCTGCAGGATATTTTCTGAGCTCATCAAAGCAGTTTCTTCAGCTTCTAGGCGGTTAGAAATCGCATTGAGGTTGCCAGCATAAACATCTTGGCGATCTAGTGCGGTGTTGAGGCGCTGAATTAATGCGCCCTGCTCAGGATTGTCACTGGGTCGAACCATCTGCTTGCCGGTTGCCAGCTGAGTCTGCATATCAGCGACCTTAACCTGCTGCTCGGCCATCTGCGCCGTTGCGCGTTCAAATATCTGGCTGGTAGAGACCTTCATCGGTCAACTCCTTAACGAATGCTTAATATAGAGTCAAATAGCTTGGAGGCTACCTGAATAATTTGTGCTGAGGCCTGATAAGCCTGCTGGAAGCGAATCAGATCAGCGGCTTCCTCATCGAGGCTGACGCCGGAAACCTGATCTTTTGAGGCAACAGCCTGGTCATAGACCACCTGAATGGCATCCTGGGACATCATCGCCAGCGCCACTTTGCTGCCCACAGTGCCAACCAAGGTAATATAGGCTTCACTAAAGGTGCGCCCATCCCCCAAGACTTGCTTGTCTTGAAGAGCGGCAATGCGCAGCATGTTGCCGTTGTCGCCAATACCATCTTTATTGCTGTCGACGGCAAAGCTATCCCCAGCTTCAGGGTTGCCGTCAACGGCGATGAGCATGCCGTTGTGAGTAATATCTTCACCAAAGCTATAGCTTCTTGTAGCTACTACAGTATCGGTGGTGGTATCAGTGATGCTGTATTCCGTTGGCGAGGAAAAATTAATCGTAAAGGGCTGCTGCAAGCTGGCGGCTACTGCCGCGCTATCGGATTTGCCAAAACCTGCGGCTACCGAGGCACTGCCTGTACCGGTGACAAATACCGCCAGATCTTCAGTTACCGGACCCTCGACATAGACGCCGGTGCGCAGACCCAGCACGGCTAAATCAGAAGGCACGCCAGCGGCACCAAAGGTGAAACGAATTTCTTCGTCGCCCTGCAGGTCCAACTGTCCGGTGTGGACATTATTAGACTGACCCAGAGCATTGGTAGCCGAAGAGGCTACCGGATTACCCAGTGAAATATTCTCACCCTCGTGGCCAGCGGCATTGGTCACTTGCAAGCGATCATCTGGGGTCACTAGGGCAATCACGTTTGTGCTGGCCGTAGCACTGTTAATCGCCGCGGCCAACTCGTCTGTAGAGGTCAGCAAGCTTCCGCTCCCAATAGTGACACCATTAATAGTCAACTGCTGGGTGAAGTCGATACTGCTGGAGTCAACCTCAATGCTAGTACTGGCGGTGGCCGTAACCCCGGTCGACCCTGAGGCACTGTTCAACCAAGTGGCCATGCTTGCTGCCGAACTGGTCTCGCCAGCAGCCAGAGAGAGGCTGCTCATTGACGTGCCATTTAAGACCAGGGCGTTGGCGCTGATCTGATCAATTCCCACCGAGGAATCATTGCTCTGCAAGCGCACGCTGCCTGAAGTGACTGAGGCGTCGAGGGTAGTGGTGGTAAAGATATCGGTTATGCCCGCGCTGCCCACCAGCCAGTCTTTACGTTCGACTTCAGAGGCCAGAAAGCCATAGGTGAGCGGCAAATCCAGATAAGCATTGGCACCGGTTGCATTGAGATAGCTGTCGCTATAGCTGCTGTTAGCGTTGAATCCAGCGCCCTCCGAGAGCATTGTGGACTGAACGGCGCTATCCAGACTGTTGCCCAGGACATGGATACCATCAGCGGTCATCACCTGAAAGCTGAGATTGCTATCGTAGGGTACCTCCATCATCAGGGAGGCCTGAGTGCTGCCCTGTGGAATAATATAGGCCGGAGATAGATAGCTCGCGGTTACTAATTCACCAGCCGCGGCACTAGGGTTATTACCTAGGTCAGTAATATTTTTACCAACCGCAAACCCGCCTGCCGTTGCTGCGCTGTTTTGCTCGAGGCTAACCGTTGCATTGCTCAGATTACTCAGGTCACTCATCACTCGCATAGTGTCACCGGTGGACACAGCAAGGGGGTCGGATTGAATCACACGAATGCCGCTGGCTGGACGAGTACGAGGAGTAACCACAAAACTCTCGCCGTCGAGGGGCATAATATCAACGGAGAGGCTGAGACCAGCATAATCGAAACTGCTATGACCGGCACTCGCCTGAGTGACCGTACCACTATTAATGTCTTCAATACTCCAGCTGTTTTGTTCACTGACCCAGGTGGCACGAAATGGTGCGTAGCTGAAGGCTTCAGGATGAGTTACTTCCACATGCATACTAATCGCGCTGTTTGCAGTGCCAGCGGTAATGTCAAAAACCGGGTCTATAGCAAACAGATCGGTGCCGGGATCGCCGCGGCCATCGAGGCCAGAGCGGTGAACCTGATTCACTTCAGCAACCAGGGTTTGAGCCAGGTAATCAAAACTGTCCATGGCTGGAGAAAGCGTTTGGGTGCGAAAGTTTAACAGACCACCGAGCATGCCGCTGCTAACCGCACTGGCCGCCCGTCGGTCGCCATAGGGTTCCATAATCAAATCCACGCGACCGGGATCGTTTTTATCAAAGGCAACACCGAGATCATAGGCTTGTTTACTATCGGTGAACAAGCTGCCGGCGCTGCTGCCTAAACGCACCTGCACTTGGCCAGAGGTGGATTCGGCGACATGAATTTTGGTCACCAAGGACATTTCACGCAGCAACTGATCGCGCTGGTCGAGTAACATTGGTGGCTGGGTGTCAAGAGTGAGCTTTTTGTTCAACTGCTGATTCACAAAAGCGAGCTTGTCGGAGAGGCTGTTTAATGTGCTGACCTGCTTATCAATATTCTCGCGAGTCTCAAGTTCAATAGCGTCCAACTGACCGGAGAGCTCGCGAAAGCGCGCGCTCATGCCATCGGCGTCACGGAGAAAATCGCTGCGCAGATTAAGCGATGCGGGATCTGCGCTGAGCGCGTTGGCGGTGGCAAAAAATTTGTCCATAGCGCTGGAGAGGCCAGAGGCCTCAGAGCCCATAATATCCACTACGCGATTGGCGTAATCGATCAGCGGCTGTTGGGTAGCGAGCTTGCTGCCACTGTCGCGTAAGCTGGCCTCGGCAAATTCGTCATAGGCACGTGTAATATTGTCCAAACGTGCACCAGAACCGACAAATACAGTGCCCTGGTTACTCGGCGCATTCTCTGAGGTCTCGGAAACCTGACGTGAATAGCCTTCCGTGTTGAGGTTGGCAATGTTGTTACCGACTGTAGAAAGGGCCTGACGATACAACTGAGTTGCGCCTGCTCCGATCGATAGAATATCTGCCATAGTCCCCTCCTTAAATTTGTTAGTGCTTTGTATTAACTAAAGCTGAAGCTTAACGTCGTCCAGATAGAGGCATAGACGTTTGAACACCGCCGCGCTCAAGTACCATCGGCTTTGCCGCCGGCGCATTTTGCAGTGGCAGGGCGTTCGATGGCATCTGCTCATAGGCTTTTATCGCCTTGTTCGGTAAGGCTCCAGGTGAGGCGCTCGGAGCGGTGTTAGGAGCAGTGCCTTGCACCTGATCACTGAGCCACTTACCCATGCCGAAGGTGCCTTTTTGCGCCATAACCTGAGACAGTTCTTCGTGGTACATCTGCTCAAAAGTGTCTTGGCTAGCAGAGCCCATCAGGTCGCTTTTCAATACCGCATTAGCTTCACGCATGGACTTAAAAATCATTTGGATAAACATAGCTTCAAACTGCTCGCCCACTTCCTGGGCGGCGCCAGCGTCGTCTCGCTTCGCTCGCGCCTTGAGATCGCCAAGGCCGGCAAAATCTAGGTAGCTTTTAGCTGACTGGCTAATGTCTGTCATTTAGATCACCACCAGCTCAGCGCGCAGACTGCCGGAGCTTTTCAGCGCTTCGAGAATCGCAATCAATGACGAAGGTGTTGCGCCAACCTGGTTCACCGCATCGACGATTTCACGCAGATCCACACCGGGCTGGAATAAAAACATTTGGTTGTTTGGCTCTTCTACATCTATGTCGGCGTTGGTCACACCAACAGTCGTGCCATCGCCAAACTCGTTGGGCTGGCTAACTTCATTGGTGGCCGAAATACGTACCGAGATGGTGCCATGGGTAACAGCAACGGCATTGACCCGAACATTGCGATTGATCACGGCAGTGCCGGTGCGAGAATTAATCACTACCCGAGCCGGTGGCTCCCCAGGGGTCACTTCAAGATTTTCAATCATGCTCATAAAGGCAACCCGCTGAGAGGAATCTGCTGGCGCCATCACGGCGATCGAAACCGCATCCAGAGCGCTGGCAACACCAGCGCCAAAGGTGGTGTTAATCGCCTGAGTAATCGCGTTACTCGTCGAGAAGTCATTACCTTTGACGTTTAAAACAATATATTCAGAGCTATCAAATGGTGTTTCAACCAAGCGTTCAACCGTTGCACCGTTGGGGATACGACCAGAGGTGGGCACGCCAATAGTGACGCTACTGCCAGCGGCATCTTCTGAGATCCCAGTGACGGTCATAGCACCCTGAGCTAAGGCATAGGTATTACCATCAACACCGCGCAGCTGAGTCATTACTAGGTTGCCGCCGCGGAGGCTCTCGGCAACGCCGATGGCCGAGACATTAATATCGATGCGCTGACCGGGTTTGGCAAAAGCCGGCATTTCGGCGGTAATCATTACTGCTGCAACATTTTCTAGTTTCATTTCTTTCTGAGCGTTCTGGGAGGCCAGAGAGGCCATAGCATCGCCCAAGTCGAAGTCACTGACGGGACCGTCAACACTGACACCCAAACCGGATAACAGGGTTTTAAGGCTCTGAGCAGAGAGCGGCAAATCTTTGCCATCGCCAGTGCCATTCAGACCCACAACCAAGCCAAAACCGACAAGCTGATTAGAGCGCACGCCGGCAACGTCGGTGAGATCTTTGATGCGGTCGGCGCTGACAGCGGGGGCTATCAATGCGCTCAACAGAATCAATAATTTTAGTTTTAACATACTGCTCCTCAATCTACTGCTATGTCCTGCAACCGCTTAGAACGGCCAGAATTTAAAAATAAGTCCTGTGCCCCAACCGGGCTTTGACGCCTTGGCTAGATCACCTGTTCCACGATAGGAAATTTGAGCGTTGGCTATACGGCGTGATAACACTGTGTTGTCGGGCTGAATGTCAGCCGGGCGAATGATGCCTTTCACGCGAATAAACTCACTGCCCTCCGTAAGGGCCAATTGCTTTTCCCCAAGGATCACCAGATTACCATTGCTCAGTACCTCAACCACCATGGCTGAAATAGAACCGGTCAATGAAGCCGCTTGATCGGCAGTACCTGTACCATCACTGGTGACCGTGCCACCATCTAATTTGAAGTCGCCGAAGAATCCGGTGCCGCGACCGATTTTCGCTAACACAGAGTCTTTTTGCGCTTCGGTGACAACATTATTCGTTGCCGCTCTGCTGGTGGAGATGTCGCTGCTCCGGGAGGCCTGCGTAGTTTCGCTGAGCAGTACAGTAATCAGATCGCCGACTTTGAGGTCACCACCCTGGTAGCTGCGAAGATCGCCAAACAGGCCCATACCGTTGTTGAAAATAGCACCAGTGGCCTGGGTTTTTGGCGCTGCAGGCGCAGGCTGTACCGGGGCAAACTCAGCAGTCGGCATCAGGTTGGGCTGTGCTGTACAGGCGCCCATCAGGGTCGCTGTTGCACTAATTGCCATGACACGCAGAAGGTTCATCACTCGACCTTAAAGATTGTTGTTCAGGAAGCGCAACATGCCGTCTGCTGCAGAGATTGCCTTGGAGTTAACCTCGTAGGCGCGCTGGGTCTCAATCATATTGACCATCTCTTCAACCACATTGACGTTAGATGCCTCTAGTGCACCCTGCATCAACATACCGGCGCCATCAGCGCCAGGCAGCACAACCAAGGGATCACCACTGGCATTGGTCTGTTGCATCAGGTTGCGACCAATAGGTTGCAAACCCGAGTTGTTCACAAAGCGTGATAACTGAAGCTGACCAATCTGACTAGAGCCACCGCCGTTCGCCAATTCAACAGTCACTATGCCGTCGCGACCGATGGTCAGACTGGCAGCGTTCTGAGGCACTGTAATCGCAGGCAAAATCGTTTGACCACCAGCGGTGACCAGATTGCCGTCAGCAGAGAGCTTAAAAGAACCGTCGCGACTGTAGGCGATGGTGCCATCCGCCTGCTGAACCGAGAAATAACCATCACCGGAAATGGCCAGATCTAGGGCGTTCTCCGTGGTAATAATATTGCCCTGTGCATGGAGCTTTTCCGTGGCCACAACTCGGGTACCTGTACCCAGCATCAGTCCCGTCGGGGTTTCCGACTCGGCATCAACCTGACCACCAGCTGGAACAATGTTTTGATACAGCAGGTCTTCAAACACCGCGCGGTCTTTCTTAAAACCGGTAGTATTAACGTTAGCCAAGTTGTTTGAAATAACTGACATGCGAGTCTGCTGAGCAGTCAGGCCAGTTTTAGCAATCCAGAGTGAAGCATCCATCTTTTATAGCCTTTTCAATTACGCCTTAACGAATTAAGGAAGTCTCATCATTGTTGAGCCAGCTTCATCGATCGACTGGGTCTCTTTAACTAATTTCAGCTGCATTTCAAACTGGCGGCTGAAATCTAACATTTTGATCATGGTGCCCACGGGGTTGACGTTGCTGCCCTCAAGCATGCCCGGCATTACAGATACCGGCTGAGGTCCGCTGGTGAAGTCCAGGCCCTTTAACGCTGCAGCACGAGGTTCGAACAAGCCGTCCGCGCGGCGCACTAATTGTGTCGTACTAGCATCCCGCAACATCAACTGGCCCACAGCAACTGCTGCAGCTTCTGGCTCAGTGGGTAACTGTGCAAACACAGTGCCATCTGGGCTGACGGTGAGAAGGTTACCGGCTGGAACTGAAATCGGACCGCCCTCCCCCATAATCAATTCACCTGCAGCATTTTCAAGCACTCCGGTGGAGCTAACCTTAAGATCGCCGCGACGAGTAAAGGCAATTTCACCAGTGTCAGTTTGAACACCCAGTACAGTGTGATCATTCATGGAAATATCCAGCGGCCGCCCGGTACTAATCGGCGTGCCAGGCGTCAGGTTGATCAGATCGGTTATCTGCAAACCAGGCTGAAAACGCGACTCATGTCCCGGCCCATCAATCTTCACTGCCGCTGAAGCAATCTGAAAGCTCTTCTTAAAACCGACTGTCGAGACATTCGCCAATTCGTTGGTAATGGCCGCTCGCGCAATAGACTGACTCTGCATTGCCGACAGTGCTGTATAAGTTAATTTATCCATTTCAGATTCCTCTTACCGCGCGCCTAATGAGGTGCTTAACCACGGATTTGAATAATGGTCTGGGTTAATGATGAACTGGTCTCAATCGCTTTGGCATTGGCCTGGAAGTTTCGCTGGGCGGTAATCAAATCAACCAATTCAGCGGTCAAATCAACGTTTGAGCGCTCTCGTGCACCAGCTCGAATAGTTCCGAAGCCGGCGGCGCCTGGTTCACCCAGAGTCGCATCACCAGAGACTGATGTGGCGTAATAACTGGTGTCACCCACCTGACGCAGGCCCTTAGGCGTAGCGAAGTTAGCAAGAATAATTTTACCCAGAGATTTCTGTGAACCGTTTGAGTAGCTGGCTACAACCAGTCCGTCATCGCCGATGTTTACACCGACCAGGTCGCCTTCCGGCGCACCGTTCTGAGACTGACTCAAGACCGAGAATGGGCTGTTAAACTGAGTGCTGTTGTCATAGTTGAGCGTGATATCACCACCGGTGATACCGGCACTCTCTAACTTAACGCCAGCTACTGGAGAGACCAGCGAACCACTGGTATCGAAGGTCAGCTCGCCCTTATCCAAGAAGATCGGTGTCCAGTAAGGCACGTCGTTGGAGTCAAATTCACCACCGTCAGTGGTTTCAATCCAATCGCCATCTTTGGTCTGTGTGACATAGACAGTACTGGTACC
>Ga0115546_1001034_pt1 | contig 17908 bp, 14 predicted proteins | sample COGITO_mtgs_1004_FD_87186 | JGI IMG/M metagenome (GOLD analysis project Ga0115546, IMG submission 87186) | Pelagic marine microbial communities from North Sea - COGITO_mtgs_100413 | ecosystem: Environmental > Aquatic > Marine > Epipelagic | place: Germany:Helgoland, sampling site Kabeltonne...
AGATGGCGGTTGGTACGTGCCAAACGGTATGATGTTGCTACCGCCAAGTGCTTTCTTTCTGATCGGTCTTATTATTTGGGGACTTCGTAGCGTTAAAACAGAACAACTAGAGAAAGATGAGTTCCATATTTCACCAAATACGACTAATGCCACAAGCCATTAGTAGAAGGTTGAGAGTTACTGTATTGAGGAAAGGGGTTTACTAGTGGAGCACTATTTAAGTTTATTCGTAAAGGCCGTATTTGTTGAGAACATGGCGTTAGCTTTTTTTCTTGGCATGTGTACCTTTATTGCTGTTTCGAAAAAAATTAAAACAGCTTTAGGTCTTGGTGTGGCGGTTGTTGCGGTTCAGGCGATTACAGTGCCTGCGAATAATCTCATTTTAAACTATCTCTTAAAACCTGGTGCTTTAGCTTGGCTGGGTTTAGAAGACGTTGATTTGACATTTTTAGGTCTGCTGAGTTATATCGGCGTTATTGCCGCAATCGTGCAAATTTTAGAAATGGCGCTGGATAAATACATGCCTGCGTTATACAACGCGCTCGGGGTTTTTTTACCGTTAATCACAGTAAACTGTGCCATCCTTGGTGCCTCCCTTTTCATGGTTGAGCGTGACTACGATTTTGGTGAGAGTGTTGTTTATGGTATTGGCGCTGGTGTCGGCTGGGCTGTTGCTATTGTACTATTAGCCGGCATCCGTGAAAAATTAAAGTATTCTGATGTGCCAGAAGGATTAAAAGGCCTGGGTATTACCTTCATTACAGTTGGCTTGATGTCGCTTGGTTTCATGTCATTCTCTGGCGTTGCGCTTTAGATGAGGCTCACAAGCCTTATAATTTGATAAAATTGGAGTAAATCATGCTTGATTCGACCATTATTGTCGGTGTTGCGATGTTTACGGTCATAGTCGTCGGTTTAGTTGGTATTATTTTAGCCGCTCGGTCCAGGCTTGTTGCAGTAGGAAACGTCCATGTCGAGATCAATGACGATTCTGAAAAAAGCGTCGAAGTGCCAGTGGGCGGTAAATTGCTCGGCGCACTTGCTGATCATAAAATTTATGTTTCCAGTGCCTGTGGTGGTGGTGGTACTTGTGGCCAGTGTAAGGTCAGAGTAAAAGCTGGAGGCGGTGATATATTGCCCACGGAAGAAGGCCATTTTACTCGGCAGGAAATTAAAGATGGTTGGCGTTTATCCTGTCAGGTCTCCGTAAAACAAGACATGAACATTGAAGTTGATGAGGAGTTTTTCGGTGTTAAAGCGTGGGAATGTGAAGTGCTTTCAAATGATAATGTTGCGACTTTTATTAAGGAGCTGACTCTTAAGTTACCTGAAGGCGAAGATGTTAAATTTCGTGCTGGTGGTTATGTGCAGCTTGAGGCGCCAGCGCACCATGTGCAATTTAAAAACTTTGATATTGGCGAAGAGTATAAAGAAGATTGGCAAAAATTTGGTTTTTTTGATTTGGAATCAAAAGTAGATGAGCCTTTAATTCGAGCCTATTCTATGGCGAATTATCCAGATGAAAAAGGGCTGCTGAAGTTTAATCTTCGAATTGCCACGCCACCGCCTCGGACAACAGGTTTACCACCCGGTAAAATGTCGTCTTACTGCTTTAGCTTAAAGCCAGGCGATAAAATAAAAGTATATGGTCCATTTGGTGAGTTTTATGCAAAAGACACTCAAGCAGAAATGGTCTTTATCGGTGGTGGTGCGGGCATGGCGCCAATGCGTTCACACCTATTTGATCAGTTAAAACGTTTAAATTCTAAGCGAAAAATTTCCTTTTGGTATGGCGCAAGAAGTGTTCGAGAAGTTTTTTATGCTGAAGAATATGATGCACTTGCTGCGCAGTTCGATAATTTTGAATGGCATTTGGCATTGTCTGATCCACAGCCTGAAGATAATTGGGATGGCCTTACAGGCTTTATTCATGAAGTGTTATATAAAAATTATTTAAATGAGCATGAAGCTCCGGAAGACTGTGAATTTTACATGTGCGGACCACCGATGATGAACGCAGCTGTTATTAAGACTCTTGAGGATTTAGGAGTAGAAAAAGAAAATATAATGCTTGACGATTTTGGTGGCTAAAGGCAGGTATGATAAAGCGTAAGCTATTAATTTTAAGTGCAATTGGTCTTGTTGTTAGTGTGGTGCTTATGTCATCCTGGCGCCAGCACTTTGTAAGAGGATCCACTATGGGTACCTCTTATTCGGTTTCAGTTTTTTTGCCAGGTGTGATACCTCGGCTCATTAATCAAACTATACCGGATATGTCCCAAGTCAAAACTAAGATTGAACAAAGATTGCACAGCGTCAATCAAAGCATGTCTACTTATATTAAAGATTCAGAAATTTCGATTTTTAATGGTCAGCCTAGTGATCCACATGTTTGCTATCCTGTATCTACTGCATTATTGGACGTTTTAGTTATTGCCCAAAATTTATATCGGCGTACCGATGGTCTTTTTGATGTGACAGTTGGGCCCTTACTGGACTTGTGGGGGTTTGGTGGCAAAAGCACCAATCAACTGACTTTGCCTGGCTCCAAGCTGAGCAATACTCTAGAGTGGCGCCCGCCGAGCTCTTCAAGTGTTCAACAACTGCTAACCCGAGTGGGGTTTGATAAATTGCGAATTCGCAGCGGCGATTCATGTGTGATCAAGCTTGCGGCCTTGGAAATTGATGTATCCTCAATCGCCAAAGGTTTTGCAGTGGATCTTATCGCGCAAGATTTACAACAACTTGGCTTACAGAATTTTCTTATAGAAATTGGTGGCGAGGTGTATGCTTCTGGAGAAAAAAAACCAATTCGCCCTTGGTTACCAGCAACGCCATGGTTACTTTTAATCGAAGCGCCCGTCGAAGCGATAGTACCAGATCTAAGCAAGCTGCCTAAAGTGGTGCGTCAACCGCTTGCTGTAGCCCAACAGGGCATTGCTACTTCAGGAAACTACCGTAACTATTACGAGTTTGAAGACGTGCAATACAGTCACATTTTAGACCCTAAGAACGGCCGACCAATTGCTACGGACATTGTTGACAGTATAAGTTCAGTGACAGTTGTTCATAATTCTACAGCTTATGCCGATGGTTATGCGACGGCTTTATTTGCCCTTGGTTTGGATAAAGCGAAGCAATTGGCAAGCGAAGAACAGCTTGCAGTTGTGTTACTCTACAACCAGGACGATGAGCTTAAGTCTTGGTCGTCAGCAGTTTTTTTGAAAAAGTTTAAATAGGGTTCTACTATGCTGGCAATTGTGTTCATTGGCTTCTTACTTTTTTTTCTGACGATGGCGGCAGGCGTGTTAATGGGTCGACAGCCTTTGGCAGGGTCTTGTGGTGGGTTAGCCCAAGCTGGTCTTGATGGTGATTGCAAGATTTGCGGTAAAAAACCCGGCACTTGTAAGCCTGAAGCTTTAGAGCAGCGACAGCATAAAACAAGCCTTGTTCGGAGTGTTTCTGCAATGGGCAATGAATCTAAAGAAAACTTAGTATTCATTGATGCTATGGCTCAAAATCCAAAAACCAGTCAATCTCGCCCTCGGTTTAATGACCCCTTGGATTTTTAAAGCTATTTGCGCTATTAAGTCTATTTAGATCTAAATTTCGCCTTTTCATCGTCGATAGTCGTTGCTAATTCGTCCAATTGCTTGCTTAACTTCTTATTTCATAGACTTTTGCTATCGTTATAATAGAATAAGTTCTGTTAAATGTGTTTTAAATGGATGTGAGTAGAACCATGGTTGGCGTCTTTAAGTCTTTGTCGGTATTAGCTTTAAATAGCCTTAATTTGCGGCTTAAGAAAAGTAGTGTAGATATTGAGGACTTGTCTGAAGTAATGACTGTATCCCGGCAAGGCGTTTGGGAATGGCAAGTTACTCAAGGTCAAATCCATTTTAATCCTGCTTGTGCAAGTTTACTTGGCTATACATTAGTGCAAGTGCATTCCCAAGCATTAAAAACATGGATTGAGCATATCCATCCAGTGGATTTGGCGCGAGCTCAAAAAGCTATACAACATCACTTTAATCACCTTTCTGAACCATTCCAATGTGATATTCGTTTTCGTCATAAAGATGGCCATTGGCTTTGGGTTGCCTTAAAAGGTCAAGCAAGACCTCGTTCTCTTGTTCGACGTCTGGTGCTTAGGTCTTTACCAACATCAATGGTTGGTATAATGGTTGATATTTCGGAACATAAATTGCAGCAGGACAGCTTACAGGAAGCGCTTTTTTTTCAACAAAAAATATTTGATGTGACCCCGCATAAGTTTGCTTATCTTGATGCAGATTTAGTTTTGCGTTATGCAAATACGTCGTTTTTAGAATTTTTTGAACTTGAGGTTGATCAATTATTCTCTGCAGTGAAAGGCGTTGGTTACGATGAATTTTTTGCGGATCTAATGCCAAATATAGCCCAAGTACTGTTGGGCAACGCCTTAACCAAAATTCATACAGTGACTAAAACCCAGGCATCTAAGAGCCTAGATGCTTGGGTTTTTAAGGTGTTACTCACACCAAATATGGTGAATGACCAAATTGAAGGTGTATTTCTCGTTATTGAAGATGTCACAGAAGCTATGGCCACCAACGATGTGCGGGACTATTTAGCTGAGCGTTTAGATTTTGCATTAAAAGCTAATCAAAATGGAGTTTGGGATTTAGATTTACAAACTGGGGTCCTTACTTGGGATCAACAGATGCTTGACTTGTTTGGCTTTACGCTCGAGAAGTTTAATCAAACATTTGACAGCTGGTTGACATGTTTTTCTGATTCTGAAGCTCGTCGTTTAATTGACAGTATTAGTTCAGCTATAGATACGACCAGAGTTATGGCTGAGATATTCGAAGCAGATTTTCAAGGTCAAATTCGCTATATTAAGGTGAACGCTCAATGCATTCAAGGCGAGGATTGTCCGGCGGTTCGGGTGGTCGGTACATGTCGAGATGTAAGCGAATATGTCCAAAATCAGCAGCAACTACATGTTTTAATGCACACTCAAAATCGTCGCGAAGCCATGTTTGACGCTATGAGCGAGCAAGGTAAAATTGGCGCTTGGGAAATGGATCTTGTGGACAACAAGATCTATTGGTCTGCGCAAACGTGTAAAATTCACGAGGTTGCTGAGGATTTTGTACCAGATGTTGAGTCCGGGTTGAAGTTCCACCTGCCAGGTGAACATCGAGAGCGAGTAGAATCGTTATTTACTCTTGCGATAGAGACAGGTCAAGCTTACAGTGTCGAGTCTCGAATTTGCACGGCTAAGGATCGATTAGTCTGGGTACGTTGTACCGGCCAAGTAGCTTACGAAGATGGTCATGCAATACGGATATTTGGATCTTGTCAAGATATTGATGCGCAGGTGATTGCGGCTCAGGAATTAGAACTGGCCAAACAAAATGCAGAAGCTGCCACCCATGCAAAAGGTTTATTCTTAGCAAACATGAGCCACGAGCTTCGAACGCCTTTAAACGGTGTTATTGGAATGTTACGACTCTTGTGCAAAAATAAAATGGAGGAGAAGCAGGCATATCAATTAAATTTAGCGAGAAAGAGTGCTCAATCTTTGGTCACCCTTGTCAATGACATTTTGGATTTTGCAAAAATTGACGCCGGTAAATTAAAAATTGACACTACCACTTTCAATATGGTGGATCTCGTAGAAGAAATTTTTCAATCTTTAGTGGTTTTAGCAGAACAAAAAAATCTTGAATTTTTGCTCAGCACGACTGATGTTGAGCAAAAAATCTGTCAGGGAGACCCCATCCGTATTCGGCAAGTGCTGGTGAATTTGCTCGGCAACGCCATTAAGTTTACCGAAGCTGGTCGTATTAAGCTTTTAGTGTCCAGTGAAATGTACACAGACCAACAAGTTACTTATACTTTTGCGGTACATGACACTGGTATTGGCATATCTTCTGAGACTCAGAAAATGCTGTTTCAGGCTTTTACGCAGGCGGATTCATCTATCACACGTAAGTATGGTGGCACGGGATTAGGGCTGAGTATTGCCCTGCAGCTTTGTGAACTTATGGGTGGTGGCATTCAAGTTAAATCGGGCGAAGGGCAAGGCAGCTGCTTTACGGCTTTTATTATTTTAAGAGACAAAGCCCAAAGCACGTCAATACCAGCTACTGCTATGTCTGCAACCTTCAAGTCGAAAGCCTTGATAAAGACGCAGCCGTTAGTACACACCTCTATGGTGCGTATTTTGTTGGTCGAGGACGATGAAACTAATCAAGAGTTCACCAAAGTATTTTTAGAAGACAAACAGTACCATGTAGTCGTTGCTGCCAATGGAGCTCAAGCCATTGAGTTATTGAAAGAGCCAGGCGCTGAGTTTGCCTGTTGCGTTATGGATTGTCAGATGCCAGTGATGGACGGTTTTGAAGCGACTCGCCGCATTCGTCACGGTGAAGCCGGCGCCGCCTTTGCGCACTTGCCAATTATTGCTTTGACCGCTCATGATGTCCCTGAACAGCACGAAAAATGTTTATATTATGGGATGGACGACTTTATGTCCAAGCCTTTTGCGCCAGAGGTTTTAGAAGCAAAGCTTTGCGCATTGAAACTTACACCTTCTGTGCGAGTAAGCTAAAAAATAGGAGCCACTAATGCCTGCGCATTATGATGTTATTGTTTTAGGCGCCGGTCCAGCTGGCGAAGGCGCTGCTATGCGTGCTTCCAAGCTAGGCAAAAGTGTAGTGGTGGTTGACGATAAAAAATCCGTCGGTGGTAGTTGTGCTCATTTAGGGACAATCCCCTCAAAATCTTTACGTCAATCCGTCCGTCAAATTATGCGTTTTAATACTAATCCATTATTTCGCACAATCGGTGAGCCTCGATTTGTTTCTTTTGCCTCAATTATGCAGCACGCAAATGACGTGGTTCAGCAGCAAGTAAGCCTAAGATCTTCTTTTTATTCTCGCAATCGTGTTGCCGTTTTTCACGGTGAAGCCAAGTTTTTAGACCCGAAAACAGTAGAAGTTCATTCTGGTGAAGGTGTGAGTGATACTTTTACTGGTCAGGAAATTGTAATCGCCACTGGCAGTCGACCCTACCGACCTGACGACGTTGATTTTACCCACAGCCGTGTTTTTGATAGCGACACAATTTTGAGTCTTACTGAAACGCCGAAAAAAATGGTGATAATTGGGGCTGGCGTTATTGGTTGTGAGTATGCGTCTATTTTTTCAGGGCTAGGTGTTCGAGTAGAGCTTATTGATGGTCGGGAGCGCTTACTGTCGTTTTTAGATCATGAAATATCCGACGCCCTTAGTTATCAATTGCGAGATAACGGCGTGTTGGTCCGCCATTCTGAAAAGTTAAAAAGTGTTGAGTATCAAAATGATTGGATTATCGTTAATCTGGTGTCGGGTAAACGACTTAAAGCAGAAGCGTTGTTATGGTGTAATGGCCGAACTGGCAATACTGCAGCACTTGATTTAGCGCAAGCCGGGCTACAAGCGAATGAGCGCGGCCAGCTAGAAGTGAATGAGCAATATCAAACCTTAGTGCCCCATATTTATGCAGCGGGAGACGTAGTCGGTTGGCCAGCGCTCGCTAGCGCTGCTTATGACCAAGGGCGCTCGGTAGGCTCAGCAATTGCTCTACCGGAAAAAACCTATTTTGTGCGGGACGTACCAACCGGTATTTACACGATTCCAGAAATTAGCTGTTTAGGCAAAAATGAGCAAGAGCTCACTCGTGATCAAGTGCCCTACGAAGTGGGCCAGGCTTTTTTCAAAACTTTGGCGCGGGCGCAAATCACTGGTGTAACGGCTGGGATGCTTAAAATTTTATTTCATCGTGAAACATTGAAAATATTAGGGATTCATTGTTTTGGTGATCAAGCTTCAGAAATTGTCCATATTGGACAAGCCATTATGAGCCAGAAGGGTGAAGCTAACAGCCTTGAATATTTTGTAAATACCACTTTTAATTACCCAACTATGGCCGAGGCTTACCGGGTGGCCGCGCTTAATGGCTTACATCGGCTTTTTTGAGAGACATCGCCAAACGCTGCGCGGCTTGGTAAAAACAAGCCCAGTCTTGATGACAGTCCTTAAATAAAGTGGCAAATTTTGGCACTTGACTTTCATAGTCACTAATCACCATCAAAGCCGCGTTGTTGACTGATTTTATCCAATAATCATAAGCAGTCGGATAGGCCCAGCTTTTTTTTTCACGATTATAATCTTGAGCCAAGGCAAGATAGATTTTTGTTTTTGCTTGTCGTTTAACTTGATCACTATCTTGGGCATTATAGACTTGATCAAGCTTTTCCTTATACTTTTTAACGAGCTTTTTGAATTTTTTTACTTGTATCTGCATGGCAGTCTGCTGTGGTTGTTGATTTCTATTCACTTCATTGGGTTTCAATTGCCCTTTAAACTGAAGCAAACCTTGTCGTCCAACGAATGTAGCAAAGCTTTCATTGAATTGAGTATCATTGGCAATATACAATTGAGCATGAGCAAGTTCGTGAAAAATAAGTTCTATATAATCATCATTTGGATATGGCGTAAAGGAGCTTAATACTGGGTCTGCAAACCAGCCAAGTGTTGAGAAAGCGCTAACACCACGAAGCTGGGTTTCGTAGCCTTGCTGCTGTAAAGCATGTTCTGCTACTTCGCCACGCTTGTGATTAAAAAATCCACGATAGTTGGCGCACCCCAGGATTGGATAACACCATTGATATGGCGTGAAGCTTAGTTCTGGCGCTGCAGAAAGACTCCAAAGCGCATAACGGCGGTCTAATTCAACATAGTGAGAGTATTGGCCATCAATGGGTAGCAACAATTGTTTTTCCGCAAAAGTTAACAATTCTTGAGTCAGGTGCAATCGAGCTTGTAGTGCTGGCGGTGTAGTGGATTTTTCAAGCACAGAAAGAATAGGTTCGCGTTTGGATAGAAGTTGCATTTGGCCCTTGCCAAGATGAGTATAATAACCAAGTTGGCAGCCAGTCATACCCAGACTTACACTGATGAGCGCTAAGATTGTGCTTATTTGCCTTATCATAGGCGATGTGCCTTTTATTCTATTGGGATGCTTGGCTTGAAGATTGAAAGGTTTACTGCTAATTTTACCACCTTATGAGTAAAATAACATGGAGCGGTTTAATGGACACAGAGCAAGTTACGGCTCAGGCCACAGATTTAACCAATCAGGCCACAGAGCTCACAAATCAGGCAATTGAAGTGGCGACAACGTATGCGACTGAATATGGTTTGAAAATTATAGCCGCTATCTTTATCTTTATCATCGGCAGGATGATTGTCGGTGTCTTGACCAAGATGTTTGATAAGGCCATGCTGCGAGCAGGCGTTGATCCAACGATTACTAATTTTGCTCATAATTTGGTCTATAGCGCTTTATTGGCGTTTGTCATTTTAGCCGCTTTATCAAAACTTGGTATTCAGACAACCTCGTTCATTGCTGTATTGGGTGCTGCCGGTTTAGCCGTCGGTTTAGCCTTGCAAGGCTCCTTATCAAACTTTGCAGCTGGCGTCATGTTGATTCTTTTTCGTCCGTTTAAAGTTGGAGATTACATAGAAGCCGGTGGCACGGCTGGTACTGTGGAAAAAGTTCTGGTGTTTAGTACTCAACTTAAAACACCAGATAATAAGCAAATTATTGTGCCAAATGGTAATATTCTCAATGGCAATATTACCAATGTGACCGCAAATCCTATTCGTCGAGTAGATTGGTCGATTGGTGTTTCTTATGCATCTGATTTGAAAGCCACTCGAGACGTATTTCAAAAGTGTATAGATGCACGAGATGAAATTTTACGAGATTTAGGAATAACTATTGTGGTTGGTTCTTTAGGTGACTCATCAGTCAATTTCACTGTGCGTGTTTGGGCGAAAACTGAAGATTATTGGACCCTATACTTTGCGTTGAACGAGTCATTTAAAAATGCCTTAGATGAGGCTGGTATTGAAATTCCATTTCCACAAATGGATGTACATCTTGATACGGTTCATCTTGACACGGGTAAAATACAACAGTTGGCGCCTACAAAAAGCGTTTAGCCACAATAAAATTTTTCATCGTTAATTTAAGGAGTAGAGTAGTGAGGGCGGGTAACTTATATGTGGTGGGGCTGTGCTCTGCATTATTCTCAATGTCGGCCTTGTTTGCAGCAGAGGTTGATAAGCCATTTACTGCCCAGGCAGAATTTGGCTACTTATCTTCAAATGGTAACAGTGATAGTCAGTCAGTTAATGGAAAGCTTGCCGGTACCTATGATCAACAGTTCTGGCGTTGGCAGGGCGCAGTTATGGCTTTAAGCGCAGCTACTGGTGATCCAGCGACTCCAAGTGAGGATCTAGTGACTTCCGCTGAGCGTTATGGCCTTGATCTACAAGCAGATCGTAAGCTCAGTGATTACAATAGCTTGTTTGTTAAAGCAAATTACGATGATGATCGCTTTAGTGGTTTTGCATATCAGTCTGGCTTTGCTTTTGGTTATGGTCATCAACTTATTGATAACAATCGTCAAAAGTTTCGAATTGAAGTGGGCCCTGGTTTTCGGAAAGTAGAGTTTGATGATGGTATCACTGAAGAGGAGGCTTTGTTATCGACCGCCTTTTTGTTTAGCCAAAAGCTTGGTGAAACCAGCAGTTTTAGTCAATCTTTAGCTATTGATGCTGGTGATCAGCGTTCAATTAGCACTTCTGTTACATCTTTGAGTGCGCAGATTATTGGTCAGTTGGCAATGAAGTTTTCCTTGACGATTGCTCACAACTCAGATCCAGCAATTGTTGAAGGATTGGAAAAAGCAAGTGTTGATAAAGAAACATCAATTAATCTTGTGTATTCGTTTTGATTTTTTTCACTATACGCTATGGGGTATATACCCTTTTAAACAACTAATGTTCTGGGAATAGCAAGGGTTTTCTATGTCGCGGCAGTTATTAATAGTTTTTATGTTGTCTATAACATTACTGACCAGTGTCTGCCTAGGCGAAGAGAGTTCGACTACAAGTAGCCTAGACTTAGAGCAAAATGACATCGAGTCAGTAGAGCGGACGATTAATCCACAAGTTGCTAATACGGATCAAGCGATTGAAAAAAAACTGAGCAAAATTTTAGAAAGTACCGGTAAGTTTAAAGATATTGATGTGAAAGTCCAAGAGGGTGTAGTGGCGCTATCAGCAACAGCACAGTCTTTAAAGTATGTAGATTGGCCAAGCAACGTTGCAAAAAATATTGATGGTGTCATTGGTGTTATGAGTGATGTGCAAGCTCAGCAAATTGATTTACTTGATTTTAAGCCTATCAAACAAGAGTTTGCTCAGCTATGGAAAGCAAGTTTCGAACTTGTGCCTTTAATTGTGCTGGGCGTGTTTGTTTTATCATTTTTCTTTTTTCTCTCGAGGCCTATTACTCACTGGATCATGAAGCCCATGGCTTATATGGTTGATTCTACGCTCTTACAAATTGTGGTGAGGCGTTTCATTACCACATTTATATGTTTGCTTGGCGTGTATTTTTTTCTGCGTATTGCAGGGCTAACCCAGGTCGCTGTGGCAATAGTCAGTGGCACAGGTGTAATCGGCCTTATTATTGGTTTTGCGTTTAAGGACATAGCAGAAAATTATATTTCAAGTTTGCTTATCAGTGCCCGTCGACCATTTAAACTCAACGATGTTATAGAAGTTGATGGACGAATTGGGGTAATTCAAAAGGTAACTTCGAGAGGCACAACGCTTGTAGATTTTGATGGCAATCATGTGCAAATTCCTAACTCTATTATTTATAAAAGTGTAATTAAGAATTTAACAGCGAATCCAAAAATTCGTGGGTCATTTACGGTTGGTGTCGGCTACGACGTGGCGATTAGTCAGGCACAAACTATTGGGCTTGAGGTTATACAAAACCATCAAGCGGTATTAAATGATCCTGAGCCGCAAATTTTAGTAGACTCCTTAGGCTCATCCACAATCAACTTTATTTGTTATTTTTGGATAGATGGCCATACTTATGCATTGAATAAAGTATCATCTAGTCTGATGAAACAATTGACTCAGTGTTATTTGGAGAACAATATCAGTATGCCGGATGACGCCCGAGAGATTATATTTCCAGATGGTATTAAAGTGCAGACTCTGGCCCAAGGTGATACAAGTATGGAACCCATTCAGGCAAATAATGCAATAGTCACCGAAGTTGAGGATGATTTGACGAGTGAAAGTAGTGACATCCAAAAACAAGCGGCTTTATCGCGTACGCCTGATGAAGGTTCAAATATTATTTAATCGCTGGTGAGAAATAGCGACACCAAAATAAAGTCTAAATAAGGGCCCAAACTGCAACTGCAAACGATAAGGTGGCTAAAACGCTGGCAAAAGAGGCTACCATTGTTAAGGTTTTCGCTTTGGAGGTTTGGATTTCAAGTTCGGTATGAATTTCACTGAGCTGTTGTTCAAAGCTTTCGAGAATGCTGGTATCAAGCAGTTCAGCAACAGTTTCTTCGCACAGCTCTCGGGCGATCTTCCTTGCTGTATCCACAGCCTTGTGGGTGGCTGTATATTCTGCGGCTCGGCGAGCATCTTCTAAAATAGTGTCCTGCAAAGCTACTGGGTCAAATTTTTGCATATCAAGCTGACGTTTAAGGCCATTGATTTTAACATTGAGTTCGCTTTGGTTCAAATTAGCTTGCGTCTCAGAAATATTAAGTTTTTTATCTACGTAATGACGAAGTTCGGACGAGAGGCTGGCGTTGATATCGGACCGCACATTATTGATTATTTTATCCATTGAGTTTTCGACATACTGGTCGAACATATCTCGAGTGTGCTGACGCACGTCTTCTTGTAAATTACCTCGAAAACGACCCCATGAATCGCTGAGTAAACGCTGAGCTGAATCTCTTGCACGGCCCTCAGCTTCTGCTCGTATAAGCGATCGTATTTGATCATTTAATTCGATGCCGCCGCCAGTTGATGGTGATTTTGTTGGTGACATGGGTGTGTTAACCAACGGTTTTACTGTTGATTGGGAGACTGGCTCAGGAGCCTGATTGGCCCTGCCAACAGGTGTTGGCTGTTGCTCTGTTGAACTTTGTGCTGCTTTGTTATTCTGTTCTATAGTGGAGAAAAGCGTGCGAAGTTGTTCTTCGCTTGCAGGTTTAGGCAGGGTTCCAGAGAGCCCTATTCGTTTCGCTTCCAAGGCATAGGATTCGCTGTCTTTTGCTGTACACATAATAATAGGCGTTTTGGCAAAATTTGATTGGGAACGAATTTTTTTCGATGTTTCAAAACCATCCAAGCCAGGCATTAGATGGTCCATAAAGATCACGTCAGGCGTTTCACCGCATAAAATTTCAAGCGCATGTTCGCCATCATCTGCCGTAATAACATCATGGCCTAAACTTATCAGGGCTTTTTTAAGCGTAAAACGCGCTGATTTAGAATCATCTACGACTAAGCATTGCAAGGTAGGGGTCCTTTTATTACCAATGGCGCTAGCAACTTTTGTTTAGAGACGGTTTGCTAAACTGTCATGATCGTTATCATCATCTTCGTCGTCGCTTGCTGCCTCGTCAAGTTCGTCGAATTGGCTGTCTAATTCTCGGTCCATTTCAGCTTGAGATTTTGTAAGAGCGTCTTCATTAGTTGGTGTAATTTCTTCTTCAAATGTTGGGTCGCCACTTAATTCCATATCAATAGCATTGAAGCTGCTGTCTAATGCAGGTGTAGGATCAGAAGCGTTGTTAGCTTTCTGTTTTGCCACACCATTTTCATCATCGAATCGATCTGGATTAAACACTTCATCTGTTAAAGTGGGAATATGACTCTCGTCTGAGTTTTTGTAATCTTCATCTGGATTTTTTAAGGCGTCTGGTAGGAAATCATCAGAACTTTGATCCTCAGCAATCAAGGTTTCTGATTGCTGAAAATGTTCCTGAGCAGCATCCTCTGGTATTACCGGTTTAAGAATTTGTGCTTCTGACTCTGTTTTTTGTTGATTGTCATCTGTCACAGATGGATCAGCGTCTTTTAATACCATTTTTTCTTCGATGTCGTCTTCATGTTCTGGGCCCTCAATTGGGGATTTCGGCACTTCTTCTAAGATGTGCTGATACTGGCTCAGTTCAACGTCGTCAGATAAAAGATAATGGCAAGTATCTTGTACTTCGCCTAATTCGAATCTTAAATGGCGAATATGGCCTTTTAACGATTGAATTCGTCGTTGATAATCGGAGATTTCAGCTACTAAATGTTGAATAGTTTTCGCTGCTAACTTTCGTTTTTCAACACCGTCTTGCATGATATCGTGGATCGAAATTTGCATAGAATTGAGTGTTTTTTTGATCATTTCCGCGCCGAAAAACACATCTTGGCCTTCTGGAATGTATCGTATTAAATCGATTAATTCACGAATACCATATGTTGAGTCCTCAGCATCAAAAACTGTAATTTTACCGTCTTTTGTGAGTTTAGGGCCTTTTTTTCGAGCTTTAGTGGTTTGATGTTGTGGTGCTGCCATATGGTTTTCTCCAAATCATAACTTCAAGCAAATCAAAAATGAGTGTAGGGCGCCGCAATTCAGTAAGATAAAACAGTGCAATTCGTTTTTTATAATTCGTCATATCTGAAAGCTGTATCATAAGGCGTCAGTAGCCAAGTTAATATTGCCACATTTCATGAGCGATATTTTAAGTAAAGCCTAATTTTCATCAGAGTACACTTAATCTCCACTAATCTCTGCGCAATTGTGATGATATCATTGTTTTTTTGGACATTAAAGCTCTTATGAGAAAAAGAAAGCGTAGCCACTGATAAAGAGAAAAATACAAAACAAGGTGGACGTTTGCCATCTGGTCCGAGTTGTGTGAGCGGCTAATAACTGCAGATCTGCAAGCGATGGTGTTTGGGTTTCTTCTAACTGGGCGTCTGCTACTAATTGTTTGGGGTTTTCGAACGTTGGTACAGAGTTAGACAGGGATTGCTGATCAATTAAAGTATCTGTGTCAGTCACAGACGGGTCGCTTTGCAGTGATAAGGCAATATCGCTGAGCTTTTGAGCTGTTTTAGCGATTTTAAGCAGTTCAATAGAGCGATCATGTTCAAGTCGAGAGTAGACCTGGTTCGAGAACAAGACCAACAGACATTGGTATTGCTCATCTATAGATGAGCCTAATAATTTGGCTTTGGCTGATAATGCCGGTGAAGTTTTATGAATTTTTAACTGCAGCAAGGGCTGTAGTTGTTCCACTTCAGATAATATAAACGAGTGAGTTTGACGTCTTAATAGTACGGAATGTTGTACAGCCGTAAAGTAGCCATGAGCGATATGATCGGCAGTTTCGCTGAGGCCATCAAGTTGGGCGATGAAATCAATAAATGGTTTTGGGTCTTCCTGAAAAACAGCAATAATAATTTTTTGACTTATAGCCGGCAGACTTGCCACTAGCCAATAGTCTTTAACGAGGTTTACTGTCGATTTATTAGTGCCACCAGGCGCAAAACCGAGATTGAGCGATGTTGCTGAGGAGCCTAGGTTTGACGTACCCACGACTTCTTGAGCGCGCGCAATTGCTAAGCAGTGGATTTGGCTGACTGTGTTTGGTAGGTTACGTTTTTGCAATTGAAAATTGAGATCGGGCAGCCATGCTTGAAGCTGGGTCAGTGCTGCTTGTTGATCTTGAGTTATTGGCTGATGCTGTAACTGAAGATCATTTTGGCTCACGATCAATCTCCTGGGTCTTGTGTTGAATTAAAAATTCGCATAAGCGCATCGCTTAAGTTTTTACCTATGCCTATGTCTGTATGAATCGCTTCATTTAAAGAAGTGGCGTAATACTCAAAATGAGCGCCTGCCACCTCTTTGGATCTATACCTTGCAATATCAGATTGTTTTAGCAAGCTTGTAGCATCATATTGTGCATCTGGCATGCCAATAGCAATACCGATGGAGAGCGAAACAACTAATGGCTTTTGATTGAGTATAAAAGGTTTTGCAAATATGTCTAAAATATGCTGCGCAATATAGCCAGCATCTTTGATGTCGGTCAAATTTTCTAAAATCAAACTAAATTCATCGCCACCGAACCTAGCGATAGTATCCTGCTTACGTAAGTTTTGCCCTAATCGATTAGCAGACTCTACTAATATTTGATCGGCGACTTCCAAACCAAAATTTTCGTTAATCAAATGAAAGCCATCAATATCTATAAGTAACATAGCAATGTTTTTTTGGTCACGTTGAGCGCGTATAACGGCATGTTCTAATCGATCTCGAAATAGGTGCCTATTTGCTACCCCGGTGAGGCTGTCGAAATGTGATAGCTTGGCAATTTGTTCTTCATTATTACGAATCTGACGAGCATAGCGAAGCATACGTCGAATAATTCCTGGATGAAAATCGCTATCGCAGAGCAAATAATCCATAAAGCCACGGCTTAATAGCTTATTGGCGTCGTCTTCTAGAGCATCGGGGATGAGCAATACACTGGGGACGCCAGGGGCATTTGACTCAAGTGCATCTATCACATGATGAATGCCACGACGATCAATATTAATATCAACTAAAATAAGGTGAAAAATTGAGTTTGCAATTTTTCTGGTTGCCTCGTCTAAATGCTCTGCAGAGAGCAGCTGCACATTATGCACTTCGTCTGTTAACAAACAAGACAGAGGGTAAATGGCTTCGAAGTCTCTGTGTATAATTAAAATACGAAGTCTAAAATCATGATTTTTTTGCATGAAAACACCTTTATGAATGTGCCTTGCTGGCGATTAGGAACCGGGACCTGCTACCAAGAGCCAATTTATAAGCAGCCCAGTTATTGTGAGTCCAACAATAACAAAAATTAGAATTGACCTTAAAATACTCATCATCGGCTGAAGTATTGTATTCAAAGTTTGGATGGGCATTTTTCCGAGGTTAGTCTCATAAGCGAGTCGAACCTCTTGTGCTCGCTCAAGTCGAAATTGAGTATGCTCAAAAGGGATACTACCATTGTCCATCATGTAATTCACAAGTCCGGCTCTTAAATTAATGAGAGCATGTCGACCAAGTGCCACTTGCGCTAGAGTTTTTAGAGGTGCATCCTCAATTAATGGTTGAAACGCGTGATTAATAAGCGCTCGTAATTTGACTTGATCACAACCGCCTTCTCGACAATAGCGAACCATGTCATCAATCATATAAATACGCTCTCCAAACCAAAAGCCAAGACAGCGTGCAAACGCTTTTTGATTTGATTGTACGACTGCTGGTGCTCGTAGAGCAAGCCCGCCAGTTATTACTAAAGGTATAACAAGAAACATAATATTGACATTGAGGGAGGGCCAAAGTGCACAAAGGATCAAATAAATGATCGTGGCGCTAATGCTAAGACTACGGGCAGCTTGAAAAAGTCCATGCCAATAGTGATGCAGGGCTTCTATGCCAATAAATCGATAGCCAGTTTCTTGTCGTTGTAGTTGATTCGTTATAAATGCAGCGTGATCGAACAGTGATGTGATAATAGTTTCAAGGCTAAGTACGAGTTTGTCGATGCAAGGCCTAAATTTCTTGGCCACTCGTTGATAGATTGGAAGGCGCATGGCCAAGGGTGTATTGTCCCAGAGGACAGGACTTAAGGGCCGTACAAGTTGGTCGGTAAGAGCTTCCGTGTAGGGGATTAACACCTTCAGTGTTTGTTGCGTGCATCGCTCTGGATTAAAATGTGAAAAGAGATCTAGTCTCGATACTTGGTCGCTTAATTGCAACATTATCGAGCTGGAGACCTGTAAAAGACGATTATAAAGTGGTTGCCATACAGAAAATGGAATAGCTTGCAGTCGCTCTTCTGCGCATCTTAAGACAATCCAATGAGTAGCTCGAATAGCAGTCCATGGCATGATCACGGCAAAACTAAGCCCAAGTATCCAGCTCCATAAATCAA
>Ga0115546_1001041_pt1 | contig 17840 bp, 13 predicted proteins | sample COGITO_mtgs_1004_FD_87186 | JGI IMG/M metagenome (GOLD analysis project Ga0115546, IMG submission 87186) | Pelagic marine microbial communities from North Sea - COGITO_mtgs_100413 | ecosystem: Environmental > Aquatic > Marine > Epipelagic | place: Germany:Helgoland, sampling site Kabeltonne...
GCGTCTTGCATACAGCGGAGCGCCAATAACCGCATCGAATTAGAGCGAAAATTGGAGAGGATAAGGATGGCGGGCAAAAGCATCTATTGGTACGACTTCGAGACCTTTGGTAAAGACGCGAAGCGCGGCCGAGCCTCGCAGTTCGCAGGGATCCGCACCGATGAAGACCTAAATATTATCGGTGAGCCTCTGCTGCTCTATTGTAAGCCGAGTCCGGATTTCCTCCCTGAGCCGATGGCCTGCTATATCACCGGCATCTTGCCTCAGAAGGCTGCTGCTGAAGGACTTTGCGAGCGTGAGTTTATCGAGCGCATCCTCGCCGAATTTTCAGAGCCCGGTACCTGTGTCGCAGGCTATAACAGTCTGCGTTTCGATGACGAGATGACAAGGCAGTTGCTCTACCGCAATTTCCACGACCCTTACGAGCGCGAATACAAGAACGGGAATTCACGCTGGGATCTTATCGATGTCGTGCGCCTGTGCGCTGGCGTTCGCCCCGATGGGATTAATTGGCCGCTGCGTGAAGACGGTTCGCGCAGTTTTAGGCTAGATCAGCTGACGGTGGCTAACGGTATCGAGCACGGCGCGGCGCATGATGCGCTTGCTGATGTTATTGCAACTATTGAGATGGCAAAACTCCTGCGCAAAGCACAGCCTAAACTGTATGATTATGCCTACGGGCTTCGGTCGAAGGCTGCGGTTCGGGCGCAATTTGACCTGGTGACACACAAACCAGTGCTGTTTGTATCGATGGCTTTTCCTGCGCGACAGGGTTGTCTGTCCTTTGTCATGCCGCTCTGTCCGCATCCCACTAACAATAATGCAATTATCGCATGCGATCTTCGGGTAGACCCCGCGCATTGGCTAAGCCTTTCCGCCGAGGAATTGGCGACGAGACTCTATAAGCGTCGGAGCGAACTTCCCGAAGGAGAGGAGACGGTGCCGCTGCATATCATTGCAACAAATAAATGCCCAGTCATAGCACCAATAGGGGTGCTAGATGAGGCGCTTGCGGCCCGCTACGGCCTAGATAATACAATTTGGAAGCGGCATTTTGAGGTTATTCAAGCAGCAGTGGACGCAGCGGCAACGGTGACGGCCGCGTTTGGGCGTGCAAGCGAAGGCGCGGCCGAGACGGATCCTGACTTCATGATTTATTCGGGCTTTTTTGGTGACTCAGACAAAAAATTGATGCAGACCGTGCGCCGGTCAGCGCCAGCCGATCTTGGGCGTCTGGATATCCCCTTTAGAGACCCGCGATTAAAAGAGATGCTGTTTCGTTATCGCGCGCGCAATTACCCTGAGACCCTCACGGACGACGAGTGCAAGCAGTGGCAGAGCTTTTGTTTGTCCCGCGTCAATGACAGGCATGCCCGAGAAATCTACGCTGCCGGTGTCGCTGAGGCGAGGGGGCGAGGAGGGGCTGAGGTCGAGTCGCTGCTAGACTCGTTGAATGCGTATGTCGATTCTCTAAGCGTCGAACACAAATAGCGTAGAGAACGTCAAAGCTAATCACAGAAGCCTCGCTACCTATTAGTGAGGGAAACCAGTAAAATTCGCCCAGTAATAATGTCAGGCAGCACCACCTTTCAGGTGAGTGTCATCAACTTACGAAAGCGATCGTGAACGCCTACTATGTCGAGGGAATATGGACAAGTTTCAAGAGATCAGGCCGTATCAAGACGATGAGGTGCAAGCGGTCCTTGAATCACTGCTGCGAGATGCTGAAATGCTCGACAGTATCGCCCGCTTTTATGCGCCTAATTTCTCACGCGTCCTCCCTTTCGCAGCGCGAATATTCGCGAGATCAACGTTAAAAAAGCAGCTGCGCGGCGTCGATAGCATCCGTGAAATCCAGCACGTGATCGCGACATACATGGACAAGATGATCGAGGAGACGACGACGTCGCTCACGCATTCGGGTCTTGAAAATCTGAGGCCTGGGCGAAGCTATGTCTTTATTTGCAATCACCGCGATATCGCCATGGACCCAGCGTTCGTAAACTACATGCTTTATCACGCAGGATTCGAGACGCTACAGATAGCGATTGGCGATAATCTATTGAAGAAGCGCTTTGTGTCCGATTTGATGAGGCTTAATAAAAGCTTCATCGTTAAGCGTTCGGTTAAGGGACGAGAGCTGCTTGCCTCACTAAGGTTGTTATCAGAATACATCCATTACTGCATCGAGACGGGAAATAATGTTTGGATAGCGCAGCGTGAGGGCCGAGCGAAAGACGGAATAGATCGGACAGACCCTGCGCTGTTGAAAATGCTCGCTATCGCACACCGCAAAGAACCGATGCGTGAGAGCCTAGGCCGGCTGCATATCATTCCGGTGACTCTTTCTTACCAATACGATGCCTGCGATACGCTGAAGGCACAAGAACTCTATTTGCGTGAGAAAGAGGGCGGGTTTCAGAAAGACGAAGGCAGTGACATTCGTTCGATAGTGACGGGGATGATGGGCGAAAAAGGCGCGGTGCATGTGGCGTTTGGAGAAGAATTGGAACTCGATTCGGATGAGCCTGAAAAAATTGCTACGGCAATCGATGCGCAAATACTTGCTAATTATCGGCTTCAGGACATTAATTATCTTGCGCTACAGCGATTGCTGGCCGCGGGGAAACTCACCGAGACTGAAACGCTTAAAGCCTCAGATATTCTCGCAGATTGGCAAGCCAAAGCAGACGACTTGTTGGCCTTCGAGCATCGTCTGAACGGCGTAGCTGCGGAGCTGCACCCGTATTGGCTACGCAGCTATGCGAATAGCGCGTTACTCAAAGCCTAGCTGGCGAGCAGGGGGGGGGCGGTTCTGCGCTACACCAGCAATCATAGCTCAGCGTGCTATCCGCGGTTTAGTTTTGCAGCCGCAACGTCAAAGCGCTCGCGCAGTTCTTTTCGTTTTTCTGGCGAGAGGGGGCCTAGGCATTGCAGTCTCAACTGTTCATCGCGCGAGTGCTTGATAACGTCAGCAGCTGAACGCTTGGCTTGCCCAAACACGGCTTTAAGCTGCTCTAATTGCAACTGCATGCGGAGCGCCTGATCTGCACTTGGCGTGTCTACATTGGCGCTAATTTCAAGTTCTGTGCAAAGCCTTGCGGCGCTGATTGCCGCCTCACTGCTTAACTTGTCTAGATCGGCAGCTTTGGTAGCCTTGAGTAACGACGCGAGGCGTGCGTCTAAAATGGCTGTGAACGAATCGTCATCAGGCTTTGTTAGCGTCTTCCAGTCTTCCGAATCAAAGGCAGCTTTCGCAGTCGCAAACTCGTCCGCGTCTTTAGCGCTTAGGAGACTTGCTTCAAATGCGTCGAGCTTGTCAGTTAATGCGCTCACCGTCGCGATCCGCTGCTGCTGTCTCTTGTCGGGAAGCGCTTTATAACGCGTATCGAATCGACGCTTAAGCGTAGTAAATCGCTCGGTATAGATTTTGCCGCGATTCCCAAGCTTAGGGCTGAGTGCCGCAGAGAACTGTTGCGACTGATCTTGGTACTGCTCACGAGCTTGCCTAAACTCCTCGTCATCAAGGGCAAGCAGTGACTCAAGCGAGCTGAGCAATGCGTCGAGTTCGGCGCTGACCTTCGCTATGTCGATATTGGCATGGGCTGTCTTCGAATTACGACTCGCAGTGTTTTCTCGGCGTGGTCTGCTCTCGGCTGATTCGCCCGCCTCGCGGGTGAAAATGCTGTCACACGCGGCGCGGAAGGCGCGCCAATAATTCTGATCATCTTTATGATTGCTAGGGCCTATTTCTTTCCATTGGCGTTGAAGCTCTTTGGCTGCACGCATAGCTTCAGCACGGTCATCAGAGGCCGCTAAGGCTTCGGCTTGGGCAATCGCTTCGAGTTTGCGATTGGCGTTCTCTTGGCTCGCTTCGCGGCGTAACTTACGCAAATTATTGAGAAGTCCGTAATAGCGCTTTTGCAGTTCTTTTATCTTGGCTTGCTCAACCGGCGCGGTGTCTTTCCAGCGCTGTTCTGCAGCGCTGATAATGGTGCCGATTTCCGCTGCGAGGCGCTGTTCGTTTGCCTTGGCATTCTCGCTTGAGTCGTCATTCTCAGCTGCTGTTGTGTCTGCACTGCTTAGACGCTCAAAATCAGCCTCGAGCTGCGTGCAAAGCGCGACGCGGTTGTCGAAATTTTCAACTAGCGATTGTTTGCGCTGTTTAAAATGGTCTTTACACGGAGCGTAGGCATCGTCAGACAGCTTTTTAAATTTCTTCCACAGCGATTCATTCTGCTGTGACCGACCCAGCGTTTTCCATTCTTGATGCGCAGCGCTAATCGCTTTAGCGCGCTCCGCGCCTTGAATATCCGATTCCAAGAGCAGCTGCATAGCGGCAATAAGTTCTTTCTTTTTCTCGGCGGAGGCGAAAAGCTTCCAATCCTTTAATTCCTGGTAGCGTGCTCTGTGTTCGTTTAACTGCTTTTGTACGGCATTACGCAGTTTGCCACTAAGGGGCATTAATGCAGTCTGAATCTTATCCCAAGCAGACAAGCTGGCGTCTGAATGCCCGCCATCTAAAGCGAGCTTCAGCTCTTCGATAGATGCGTTTGCTTTTGCGCTCATGTCTTCTTGATGGGCTTTGTTTTGAGCGAGCAATTCCACCATAGCTGTATGCAGCGCCTGCCCTTTTTCTTTCTCAGGCGAGGCTTCAGCGGGCAGCTGCTTGCGTATTTCACCTAGTCTGTTGCCTAGCGAGTTTATTTCTGTAGTTTGTTTGGGGGTCAAGGCTTGAATGAGAGGCTCTAAAATACTGAGTTCAGCACTTGGATCTGCGTAGACCGGCTGTGTTTTTTCCCGCACAGGTTCCGGAGCACTCGATTCTAAGCTCTCGGCTTGAGTGACCGTCGGCGCGGATTCGGCAACAACTGTCTCTGTACTCACGTCTAGCGTCGGCGGCTCAGCGTCTGGTGCAGCGGCGTCTATCGCCTCAGTAATCTCGAGTGCGTCGTCAGCCTTCGTCTCTGCTGCTGCGTCTGTCGCTGGAATGTCTGAGGTTGGATTGCTAGATGTTGTCATAACGTGAACCGTGTTTGTTTTTTTGAATGCTATAAAGACAGAGTTTATCAGATGTTGAATCCCTGCCGACACAAAGAATTACGTCAATGTCGATTGTCTGCCCTAAGCACGAAAGGTTGGTTGCATGCAGGCAGCGCGGTTGTAAGTCGATATTTTTCGGCCAAATCTACCCTTGCTGCTATACTTCGAAGGGTCACAGCTTGCACAGCTTTTGTGGCTACTAGCAGGCAGCGCAGGCCCTGCGGGATGCGCAGCTGACGTATCTCACAGATTTAATCACCTACTTACTCATACCTTGGAACACCATGCTAGCCCAATCTGTAAAAGACTCAATCCAAGGTGCCTATCGGCAGATGATTAGTGCGAAGGAACTCACCCCGCGCTATGGGCAACGGCTGATGATTGCCGAAATAGCGAAAGCGTTTGGCAGCCTGCCGAATCACGCAGGCCCGCCGCCGATTGTTGTTGTTGAGGCCGGCACCGGCACTGGTAAGACTATGGCCTATACCTTGGCCGTCTTGCCGATAGCCCGTGAACTTGGCCTGAAGGTCATTATAGCGACCGCCACCGTCGCGCTGCAGGAGCAGGTAACGCAAAAAGATCTTCCCGAAATCCTCGACGCGTCCGAATTAGATTTCTCCGTGTCTCTGGCGAAAGGGCGAGGCCGTTATCTGTGCCTTTCTAAGCTCGACATGCTGCTCAGCGGCGGCGATTCGATGCAGGCAATGATGGATCTCTATGGCGACGATGTGAGTGATCCGAGTCATGGCGATAGGCTTCTCTACGAGAAACTTCTCGATGCGTTAAGCAAAGGGGTTTGGGACGGCGACAGAGACTCCTGGAAGGACTTGATAACGGAGGAAAACTGGCGGCCTCTAACGGTGGATAATTCTCAGTGCATGGGGCCAAAATGCAGTAACTTTAGGAATTGTTGTTTCTACCAAGCGCGCGATTCGATGACCGAAGCGGACTGTATTGTGAGTAATCATGATTTGGTGCTCGCTGATCTGGCCCTAGGTGGCGGAGTGATATTGCCGGAGCCCGAGGAGTGTCTCTATGTTTTTGATGAGGCTCACCACTTGCCCTTGAAGAGCAATAATCATTTCGCGTCGACAACCCGCATAAAGTCGACGGCGGGGTGGCTTGAGAAATCAGAGAAATTACTCAAAGGCCTTAATAAAGACGAATTTCTCGATACGAAGGCGCTGCAGTCACTTACGACGCTAGGGGTGAGTCTACGCAGCGAGCTTGATGTGGTCTGGGTGCTACTCGAACAGATTGCCGAGGCGGCGGACACAGGAGAAAGCTACGAAGATCGAGTTCAGTATGCGTTTGAGCTTGGGATTGTCCCGGCGCCCCTTCGGGCTGCTGCACAAAATTTGGCGACGCTCTTTACGCGCTATGGCACAGGACTGCGCGCTGTAGTCGACGAATTAAAAGAGGCGTTAGAGGAGGGCGGTGAGCCTGCGCGTCGAGAACTTGCTGAGCAGTGGTACGGTCTTGCGGGAAGTGCGTTGCAGCGCGCGGAATCGTGTCTTTCGTTGTGGTCCAATTACGCAGGCGAAGATCCACAGGGCAAGGCGCCTAATGCGCGCTGGTTAACCTATAATCCCAGTGACGCATTTCCGGATATTACGCTTGCAACAAGCCCTGTTCTGGCGGCTGATGCGTTACAAGAGCGCTTATGGGAGCGCTGTGCAGGCGCTGTGCTTACCTCGGCGACACTGTCCGCTTTGGGCGAATTCTCAATGCTAAAAATGCGCGCGGGGCTGCCAGAGCATGCCTCCTATTTGCGCATCTTGAGTCCGTTTAAGTTTAATGAGGTGGCGACACTGTCTGTGCCCAAGATGAACTGTTTGCCAGCAGAGGTCGATAAGCACACAGCGTTTATTGCCGAGGCTATTCCGCGTCTCGTCGATCCCCAAGCGGGTTCACTCATGCTATTTAGTAGTCGCAGGCAGATGCTTGACGTGATGGGGCAATTGCCGCGTGAGTGGCTCGATCGTGTACTGTGCCAAGACGATTTCCAGAAATCTCAGCTGCTTAAATACCATAAGCAGCGAGTCGATGCCGCGGAAGGTAGCCTGATATTCGGGCTAGCAAGTTTTGCTGAGGGTGTCGATCTACCCGGCGAATATTGCACACATGTCCTCATTGCAAAAATCCCGTTTGCGGTGCCCAACGAGCCGATAGAAATGACGTTAGCCAAATGGGTAGAGCAGCAGGGGCTTAATCCCTTTATGACACTGACCGTCCCTGACGCTGCGTTTAAGCTTGTGCAGGCAACGGGGCGATTGCTACGCAATGAAAAAGACACGGGCAAGATCACTATCTTTGATGAGCGGCTTTCTACTCAGCGCTATGGCCGAACTATTCTCGATTCCCTGCCGCCTTACCGCTTAGAGCTATTAAAATAGGCTCTGCAGTTGGTTTTAGGACTCGCGGCTCCGAGTGGGCCGCACTGGGTTAGCGAGTCAGCTTGGCTGCGGCGAGGAAACCGGCCACCGCGCCAACGAGAGTGGTTATAAGCAACTGCTCAAAAATAACCCCAAGGCCGAAGCCGAGCACAATACCCATCGTTATACACAGCGCATAAGTGCCTTGCTTTGCATTGTCTTTTTTCTTGCGGCTCATAAGATTCTCCTGCAATCGCTCACGCCATTTTTTTAAAGAATACGCATTGAATAAATCGTTGTACCAAGTTCTGCATTACGTCGAGGGTTTACCTCAATGCTGCCTATTTCACCGATTACCGACATTCCGTCAACCACGTTGCCGATGGGGGTGACGCGACCATCAAGCCAAGGGCTTGGGAGCAAACTGATGACGAGTTCGACGCCAGTCTCGCCCGGTGTGGTTGTCATAAGCGCAACGGTGCCTTGAGTAATGGGTTGTGTTCCTAATGCCGCAGAGTAGCGGTGGCCGAGGGTCTCGAGAACATCGAGCACACTCATCTGCTGCAGACGTTGCATCATTTTCTCGCTTTGGTTTCTCAGTGCTTGTGCGGTATCTATTCCCTCTGCTAGATACAGAGGGGCGAGAATTTCGCGTTCGAAATCCTCTCTATTCGCGATCGCGAGACTCGGGTCAACCTCGGCGCTGCTGCTGAATAATGGGCGCGTGTCGAGGCCAAGAGCTGCGCCGTCGATCTCGGCGCGAATCGACTGAGGCTGCAGTCCGAAACGGTTTAGCGCGGGATTTCCTGCCCGCAGTGTGCGACCAGGCACGACAGTGTGAAAACTGGACTGATCGTAGTAACGGGATTTCAACTCAATTCCTGGGAATTCATAGTCACCGCTAACGAGTGCGATAAATCGTGCTACGTTGCGAGGCGCCGAGCGCGTGTATAGCTCAATGTAAAACGCGCCTTTAGAGGTGAACACCGCGACGAGAGGGTTTTCTGGATCCGCCATTGCCGCGCGTGCGCGAGCCTCATCAGCATAGAGTGCGGTGTTAGAAAAAAAGACGAGTAATATCGCAACAAGCGTGATTAGAGTGATCAAGGCTCGCTGCCGGATATTCGAGCACTGCCGGTTCAAGGCGTCTGCATTGAACGCACGCATTGAGTCAACAGCTAGCGAATGGGGTTTCATAGTCGTTTATCGAGATCATCTTGAGTATCAATATCGATGAGTATACCGTCATCGTCGACATTGAGAGTAAAGATTTTTGCGCTGTGCATGTCTAGCATGGCGCGCCCTCCTGCGTCTCCTGCAAGGGCGCGTAGCTCCTCGAGATAGGCCGAGCCGAACGCAATAGGATGGCCGCGCGCGCCGCAGTAGCAGGGGACAACGATCGATTCAGGGCGAACCGAATCTGCAACCAGAGAGTAGGTTGAAGGCATGACATAGGGCATGTCGGCTAAACAAACAAGAGCGGCATCCCAGCCGTCAATGTGGCTGGCGCCAAAAGCGAGGCTCGCCCCCATTCCCAACTCAGCCTGCTTAAATTCGACCAAGGTTATTACGGTGCCTGGATAGTGCTGTGTTGCTCTGTCTCGAATTTCGTGGAATTGAGTGCGAAGTTCCGGACGGTAGACGACTATGATAGTGGGTAGGGCCTTGCAGAGATTGATAAGAGTTTGTTCGAAAAGGCTTATCTGCTGATTTTCGGGTAGCGCGGCTAATAATTTTGTTGCGCCGAACCGGCGACTAAAACCTGCGGCAAGAACAAGGGCGCCAACCTCTAAAGAACCCGATTCAGGCGTTCTACTAGACGGGTGTGCTGGCTGGGAGAGCGCAGAGGAATCGTTCATCCGATGAGCCTTATGAGCGCCAGGTAGCCTGTGAATGGCCTCAGGCAGTTGCCGTTTCGCTAGTGGAGCGTCACGTGAGGGTCGCGTCGCTGCTCTGGCTCTGCGGGTAATTCAACGATCAGATTCTGAGACTGCTTCGTTTCTGGGGTGGGCTCAGAGTTTTTGAAAGTAGCGGCAACTTGCTCACTCAAATGCGCGCGCAGGCGATTAACCACGCTCGACATGACTTCGATCGTCTGGCTGAGCTGGTCTAGGGTGACCAAGGTGCGCTCAGAGTCTTCCGCGCTCGAGGGCGCGTCCACTTTCTTTTTGTCGCTCACGCGAACTACCCCTATCAATAAACTGTTGTTGACGCTTCCCGTAGCGCAGTAGTGTGGGAAGCGCCTTTTCGTTTCGCTTTAGTCAGTCACAGGAAAGACTAATCCCAAGTCAGCGCCCCGCCGGTCTGGTATTCGATGACACGGGTCTCGAAGAAATTCTTCTCTTTACGTAAATCCATGATCTCAGACATCCAAGGGAAGGGGTTCTCCGCGCCAACAAACTGCTCGGGTAGGCCAATTTGCACTAGACGACGGTTTGCGATGAACTGAAGATACTCTTCCATCATCGAGGCGTTCATGCCTAGGACACCACGCGGCATTGTGTCGCGGGCATATTCGATCTCTAGCTGCGTAGCCTCTAAGATCATCTGCGTTGATGCTTGCTTGAGCTCGTCTGTCCATAGGCCAGGGTTTTCGAATTTGATCTGATTGATCATGTCGATACCGAAGTTGAGGTGCATAGACTCGTCGCGCAAGATGTACTGGAACTGTTCAGATGTGCCAGTCATTTTGTTGCGACGGCCCATCGATAGAATCTGAGTAAATCCACAATAGAAGAAGATGCCTTCTAAACAGCAGTAGAATGCAATCAGGTTCTTGAGAAGTGCTTGATCGTTCTCTTTAGTGCCCGTGTTGAATTTTGGGTCGCTGAGCTCGCGGGTATATTTGAGGCCCCATGAGGCTTTCTTCGCGACAGACGGTACTTCGTGATACATGTTAAAGATTTCGCCTTCATCCATCGAGAGCGATTCGATGCAGTATTGATAGGCGTGCGTGTGAATAGCCTCCTAGAATGCTTGGCGCAGAATATATTGGCGACACTCAGGATTGGTTACCAGGCGATAGACTGCCAGCACGAGGTTATTAGCTACGAGGGAATCGGCTGTTGAGAAGAACCCCAGATTGCGTTTTACAATCAACCGCTCATCTAGAGTGAGTCCGTTAGGGTTCTTCCATAAGGCGATATCAGCGTTCATGTTAACTTCTTGCGGCATCCAGTGATTTGCACAGCCGTCTAAGTATTTCTGCCACGCCCAGTCGTACTTAAATGGGACGAGTTGGTTCAAGTCGGCGCGGCAATTGATCATGGCTTTGTCATCGACCGTTACTCGTGTCGCTGTGCCTTCGAGCTCCTCTAAGCCCTCTGCAATATTCAATGCCTCAAGTGCTTTCTGTGCGCGGAGGAGCGCGTCTTCGTCGGCGATAACCGTGCCAGATGTTGAATCGTCTTTTATATCAGCCGGGGCAGATGTCTCAGTTTTCTGGGCGACTGCCTGAAGTTTTGCTTCGACGATTGGCGCTGTAACATCGAGCGCTGCGTCGGTATCGAATTCGTCCCATGACAACATAATGATTTCCTCTTTTAGCTGCAGGGTCTCTGCAAACTTAATGTAACTAATGCTTTGGTTGTTGCGGCGCTTAGTGCCGGTCTCTCGCTCTTGCTCTCGCTAATCAGGCTGCGCGAAACGTTGGTGGTTCGTGCTTTGTCACATCCAGTGAGACCTAATAATACGTGTCGTGGACTCACTTAGTTTTTAAACCATTCATTCTTTTGTCGCTTATTTTTAGACCGATTATGATAAAAGCAAGAGAAGGTTACTTGCTTTTATCAGGTAGGCGAGGTTATTGGCACGCCTCGCACTCAGGGTCGTCCAATGAACAAGCCTGAGGCACTGCCGCTGCGGTCGGTTCAGCAGAGACCTTGTTTAGGCTCATGTCTGACACGGTCGACTTTTCTGTCGTTGTTGCTGCCAGCGCGCGCAGATAATAAGTGGTCTTCAAGCCGCGCAGCCACGCCATCTTATAGGTGATATCGAGTTTCTTACCACTTGCACCCGCCACGTAAAGATTGAGCGATTGCGCCTGGTCTATCCACTTTTGTCTACGGCTTGCGGCATCAACTAACCAGCGTGGCTCTATCTCGAAGGCAGTTGCGTAAATGTTCTTGATTGAGTCTGGAATTCGATCAATTTTTTGCACGCTGCCCTCGTAATACTTGAGGTCATTTACCATCACGCTATCCCACAGACCGAGCTCTTTAAGGTCTCGAACCAAGAATGGGTTAACGACCGTAAACTCACCCGACAGATTCGACTTAACATAGAGGTTTTGATAGGTCGGCTCGATAGACTGAGAGACGCCGCTGATGTTCGCAATCGTTGCGGTAGGCGCGATCGCGAGGACATTTGAATTGCGCATTCCGTCTTTCTGTATCTTGTTGCGCAGACTGTCCCAGTCAAGGCGCTGATCCATGTTGACGTCGAGGAAGTCTACTCCGCGTGCTTCGTAGAGAAGCTTTAGCGAGTCTATTGGCAGTATGCCTTGATCCCAGAGAGACCCTTTGTATGACTGATAGCTACCGCGTTCTGAGGCTAGATCGCTTGACGCATTCAATGCATAGTAGCTGATCACCTCCATCGAGACGTCTGCGAATTCAACAGCCTGATCCGACGCATAGGGAATTTTTTGGGCATAAAGTGCGTCCTGGAAACCCATGATTCCCATGCCAATTGGGCGGTGTTTCAGATTTGAATTTTCGGCCTGTGGCACTGAGTAGTAATTGATATCGATAACATTGTCGAGCATGCGAACGGCGGTCGTAATCGACTTCTTAAGCTTTTCGCGGTTCAGGCCGCTTTCATCAACGTGGTTTACCAAGTTAATAGAGCCTAGGTTACACACGGCGATCTCATCTTTATTCGTGTTTAGAGTGATCTCTGTGCATAGGTTCGATGAGTGGATGGCGCCAATGTGTTGCTGGGGCGAACGCACGTTGCAGGCATCTTTAAAAGTAATCCACGGATGACCGGTTTCGAACAACATTGAGATCATCTTGCGCCAGAGATCGCTAGCCTTGACAGTTTTGTAGACGTCAATTTGCCCAGCAGCGGCTTTGCGCTCGTACTCTGTGTATTTTTCTTCGAAAGCGAGGCCGTGAAGATCGTGTAGCTCTGGGACATTGTTCGGTGAGAACAGGGTCCACTCTTGATCGTTGAAAACGCGTTTCATGAAAAGGTCGGGAATCCAGTTAGCCGTGTTCATGTCGTGCGCGCGGCGTCGCTCGTCGCCTGTATTCTTGCGAAGCTCTAAAAATTCTTCTATGTCGAGATGCCAAGTTTCCAGATAAGAACAAACAGCGCCTTTGCGCTTGCCACCCTGATTTACCGCAACCGCGGTGTCGTTAACGACTTTGAGGAAGGGCACGATGCCTTGTGATTTTCCGTTTGTGCCTTTGATGTGAGCACCTAGGGCGCGCACAGGCGTCCAGTCGTTACCTAAACCTCCAGCCCATTTTGACAGCATCGCGTTGTCACGAATCGCCGAGTAAATGCCAAAGAGGTCGTCGGGTACCGTGGTTAAGAAGCAAGAAGAAAGCTGCGGACGCAATGTGCCTGAATTGAACAGCTGCGGCGTCGACACCATGTAATCAAAGCTCGAAAGCAAATTGTAAAACTCGATCGCTCGGTCTTCGCGATTTTCCTCATTGCTTGCCAGCCCCATCGCAACGCGCATGAAGAACACCTGAGGTAATTCGAAGCGCGTGCCGTTACTGTGAATAAAGTAGCGGTCGTAGAGTGTCTGCAGGCCTAAATAAGTGAACTGCTGGTCTCTGTCAGCCTGCAGCGCAGCGCCTAATTTCCCTAAGTCGTATTCGAGTAAATGAGGGGAGAGTAGCTCGAGTTCAACGCCTTTCTCGATATAAGGCTTGAGGGTCGCGGCGTAGCGATAATGCATCTCGGACTGAGTCGCGGCGTCTGCTATGCCTAAGAATCCGAGCGCCTCAGCACGGACGGTGTCCATCAGGAGTCGAGCCGTAACATAGGAGTAATTCGGGTCTTTCTCAACCATAGTCCGTGCACACATGACGAGAGAGGTACGCACGTCACTCATCTTTACGCCTGGATAGAGGTTTTTTAACGTCTCTTTATAGATCGCGTCGGCTGAAACCCCTTCAAGCCCTTCACAGGCCTCATCGATTACGACACGGAGACGCTGAGCGTCGAGAGGGCCCTGCTCGCCATTATCGAGTGTAATGCTGATTTGCGCTTCTTTGTCGACTGCAACCTCGCGCTTCTGCTGACGGAGCCGGTCGTGTTCAGCGCGATAGATCACATAGCTACGAGCGACTTTGTGCTCGCCGCTACGCATTAGAGCTAGCTCAACTTGGTCTTGGATATCTTCGATGTGGATGGTGCCGCCGGAGGGCATGCGGCGCCCAAAAATATCTGTTATCTGAATGGCCAGCTGCGCGACCGATTCGTGGATGCGCGTTGAATCAGCGGCATTGCCACCTTCTACCTCTAGATAAGCTTTGGTAATCGCGACACTGATTTTGGAGGCGTCGTAGCCAACCACAGCACCATTGCGCTTGATAACTCGAAGTTGCCCTGGGGCAGTTGCTGCGGGGCTTGGCGTGTCTATCGAGGGGGAAATTGCGGGTTTCGTGTTGGCTGTGGTCTGTGCATCGATCTGCATTATGCGCTCCGGTATTGTTCTATGCTTTTTGGCAGCTTGGTTGCGGCCTTCTATTCTTTTAATTAATGGTTGTTATCGTTGTTCTTTTTCGCGTTTATTGGGTCTTTCGATTGCCTCTCGATTGCCTTTCGATAGGCTTTCGATTATCTCGTGCTTGTTTCTCGCGTCTCTGCGTCCGATGACATCGAAACAAGTGTACACACTATATATAGTGTTTTCTTTCTCAGACTTTAGCTAATCCTTTAAAATAAATTAAATTTTATTTAGCGAGGCCTTTACTGGGCGACTTGGATCTTACATGGGCCCCGTTAATTATCCATAAAAAACAGAAGACTGGCCGTGCTGCTTTACTCATTTTGTTGGCTTGGTTCGCTTGGTGCGTGCTAGCTGATATTGCTCTCTCACCCATTGGCAGCCACGAGTTTAGGGGCCTGATCGCTGAAATAGCGGCTATTTCCTTGCTCTAATATGGTGCAGAATCATGGCAAAGTCACAATATGTAGGTGCTAATCGCCCTAGTTGCACAAGATAGTGATTTGCCTGCCTAAATGCAAGTGTAATAGTTGTTTGCGCTCTGTGTATAGGCTGTGGATAACCTCTACGCGGCGCGCAGAGCGGGTAAAGATAAGAAAGAGTTAGGAGGAGCAGCTAGCCGGCTTAGTTTGCGTCGGAGCAAAGCGGCCGCAGCTCTCCTATGAGAGACTGGGGTTTAAACAACCTAGGGATTGGGTAGAGTTGCCCTTAAATTGAGGGAAAGACGCTAAGCGGACCCAAAAACCGTCAAAAGAGCTTTAAAAGACGACCACTAGATATAGTGTTAAGGTTGATTGATCTCAGGGCGTATAACTGGAGGCTGCAACTATGAGATGCAACTATGAGATGCAACTATGAGATGCAACTGTTAGACGCAACTATGAGTTGAGTAAAAATTCGATAAGCGCCTTCTGCGAATGCATGCGGTTTTCAGCCTCATCCCAGACAACTGACGATTCGCCATCGAGTAATTCGGCGCTAACTTCCTCGCCACGATGAGCCGGGAGGCAATGCATAAAGAGCGCGTCGCTAGCAGCATAACTCATCAATTCCGCATTGACCTGAAAGCCAGCGAACTCCGCGAGCCTCTTAGCTTGCTCTTCCTCTTGCCCCATCGATGCCCAGACATCGGTTACGACGAGGCTTGCACCTGCAACGGCCTCCTGCGGCGAGCGGTTGAGATGCACCCGAGACGAGTGCGCGGCTACTAGCTCCGCATTCGCCTCAAAACCAGCGGGGCTAGCAATGGTTAGTTCGAAGTCGAGTAATTCAGCAGCGTTGATATACGAATGACACATGTTGTTGCCATCGCCTATCCACGCGACGCGTTTGCCCGCTATATCGCCCCGATGCTCTGCAAAGGTCTGCATGTCTGCGAGTAATTGGCAAGGGTGAAAATCGTCAGTTAAGGCGTTGATAACCGGTACTGTCGAATAACGCGCGAAGGCTTCGAGTTGAGCATGGTGAAATGTCCGTATGGCAACACAGTCAACCATTCTGGATAACACGCGTGCGGTATCCTCTATAGGCTCGCCGCGACCGAGTTGTGAGTCGTTGCTCGACAGAAAAAGCGCGCTGCCGCCAACCTGATTCATTGCCACCTCAAAAGCCACTCGAGTACGCGTGGAGGATTTCTCGAAGATCAAGCCGAGGGTTTTGCCTTCTGCGCGAGTGGCGAGCGCGGGGGTATGCTTTAGCTCGGTAGCCCGAGCGATAACCGCGCGAAATTCATCGCTACTGAGGTCTTTCAAGGTAAGGAAATGTCTGCAACTCATGGTCTATGACCCTTTAAACAGGCCTCTGCATAATAAGAGGGGGGAGAAGCCGGCGATTGGAATGAAGGACTTGTGATGTCTCGTTCTGAAATGGCATTCTATCGGCAGGGTACTCGAGAGGCAAACTAAGCACTGTTGGCGTTTTCGCCAGCTCGCCGCTCACGGATGCAAAAGTCCATGATGAAGCCATAACCAAGGCATAATAAAACCGCAGCAGCCGGCCCTGCATCAGGCAAAGGCGACTGCAGCAGACGCAAGGACACGCCGTGAATCCGATCGAACTCAAGCTTTTTGCGAGCCGCTTACAATCCATTTGCGATGAAATGGGAGGCGTGCTTCAACGATCCGCATTCTCACCTAATATAAAAGACCGTTTAGACTTTTCCTGTGCGGTGTTCGCACCCAACGGGGAGCTTGCCTCGCAAGCGGCGCATATTCCCGTACACCTCGGTAGCATGGCCTATACGATGCAAGCGCTTGTGGCCACTCAAGCCTGGCAGCCTCGGGATATGCTGGTAATTAACGATCCCTACCTCGGCGGCACTCATCTTCCCGATGTAACGCTCCTCGCGCCCGTGTTTAGGGCAGATTCAACAGAACCGCAGATCGTAGGGTTCGTGGCGAACAGAGCGCATCATGCGAACATCGGTTGTGAAACACCTGGCTCGATGCCGTTGTCCAACACTATCGAAGAGGAGGGGGTGCTGATTCCACCGACACTCTTGCTCCGCGACGGCAAATTCCAATCCTGCGGAGCAAAAATCGACGCGCTGTTATTCGATCGGCCGGGTGTATTGAGCGGGGATTTTGCCGCTCAACTTGGCGCTAACCTCCTCGCTGTCGATCGCCTGCAGGGCCTTGTAGAATCTTATGGCGCTGAACTGTATTCGTCCGCGCTCACTGCGGTTAACGATTATGGGCGTCGTTTGTCGCTTGCTGCTCTAGGCAAGGTAGCTGGCGGAATCTACAGCGCCGAAGATTTTTTGGACGACGATGGCTTTGGTGGCGAGGGGCTTGCCCTGCGCGTGAGTATCGAGATCAGCGAAGCGGGGATTAGCTATGATTTCACTGAATCTTCCGATCAGGTTCGCGGCAATCTTAACTGCCCTGAATCGGTTGCGGCGGCCGCTGCTTATTATTGTCATTGCTGTTTGCTGCCGGTGGGTGCGCCTCTTTGTGCGGGATTATTTAAAGATCTCAAAATACTGACAAGGAAGCCCTCGATAGTGAATCCTGCATTTCCCGCGGCGGTGGCTGCAGGCAATGTTGAGACGTCAATGCGCCTCGTCGACCTCGTGTTTCGCGCGTTAGCGAAGGCCTTGCCGCACCGCATTCCTGCAGCCTCTCAGGGCACCATGAATAACGTTGCAATGGGCGCTGCCGGCGCTAATGGCTTGAGCTGGGACTATTACGAAACGCTCGCAGGTGGCGCCGGCGCGGGCCCGCATCGGCCTGGACGCTCGGCGGTGCATACGCATATGACAAACACGTTAAACACGCCTGCCGAAAGTCTGGAATACCATTATCCCTTGCGGCTGACTCGCTTCGCGATACGTCGCGGCAGCGGAGGACTTGGATTGCATGCGGGAGGCGAGGGTTTGATACGCGAAATTGAGTTTCTCGAAGAGGCGCAGGTGAGCTTGCTGACCGAGCGGCGGCGGTTTGCACCCTGGGGGCTTGACGGAGGAGGCGACGGCGAGGTGGGGTATAATTGGCTTAACGGTGAAAAGATTGCTGCAAAGGCGGACATCTTTGCCGTCGCTGGGGATCGTTTGTTGATCGAAACCCCTGGCGGCGGTGGCTGGGGGACTCCACCAGACTGACTGTTATTCGCGCTTCATTCTCATTCACATCTTGCGGGCTGCTTACATGGAGAACCGATACGAGGTAAGCTTCGTTTCACGAACGCGCGGCATTTAACATGCGGTACTTATAACACGCAGCACTTAACACGCGGCA